>Ga0070732_10000003_pt1 | contig 357274 bp, 324 predicted proteins | sample Coa_R1_5_FD_66449 | JGI IMG/M metagenome (GOLD analysis project Ga0070732, IMG submission 66449) | Surface soil microbial communities from Centralia Pennsylvania, which are recovering from an underground coalmine fire - Coalmine... | ecosystem: Environmental > Terrestrial > Soil >... | reverse complement strand
CAGGGAGGTTCCGGTGTGTGATCCCTTGGAAAGGGTACGCCGCTTGAATTTACACACCTTTTGATCCTAGCTCGATGCGAAATCCGGATGACTCAGTTGGGTAGTTGGAAGAGCTCGACGGTGATTCCATCGGGGTCTAACGCGTACACGCTGCAACCACCTCTATTCGGCCCAGCGAAAATCTTGACTGGGGCTGAACGGAAATGAACACCCTTCGAGGCTAGCTCTTTGTACAATGCTGGCAAATCCTTTACCGAAAGAGCAATATGTGCACTACCAGGATTGTTTGTACGCATATCAGCTGATGCACCTCTCGGGGTAACGTATTCGAAGAGCTCCAAGATGTGAGTCGAACCGGGAATGTGTAAGTGAACTGCGATGACTTTGCACTGCGGAAAGCCCACGATGTCACGGAAGTACTCCTCAGTGATCTCCCTACGCCAAAGAACCTCGCACCCCAGGAGCCTTTCATAGAAATCAAGAGAGCGCTCGATATTAGATACAGTGAAGCTCGTGTGGTGGATACCAGTGACTCTCACGGAATTTCCCCCTCGTTGAAGCACCGCAACGTAGCAACGCTCAAATCAGACCATCCGTCGTTTGACCAGATAAGTCAATTGCCTGAGTGCATTCGCTCCCCCCGTCCTGGGAACGAGCCCAATGAGCAACGCTACCACTCTAAGTTGCCCATCAGCCGCCAGAGTCGTCTGGCAGCGATCTCAGCGGACCATTCCGTGCAACCCCTCTAGCGGCCAGGCCCGCTCGATTCCGCCACCTCCGAGCATAGATACGTCTCATTGCATGGGTCTCGCGCGCCCGTTGCCTGAGGGTCATCGCATATCCAATCGGATTACACTGTGTCCCGCGTGGCATCTCCAGCCGTGGGAAGGGGATCCACGTCAACTCTTGGAACGGCAGCAAGCAGGGCTTGAGTGTATGGGTGAAAGGGGGGTGAGAATACTTCCTCCGTCTGTCCAACATCACACAATTCGCCATGGTACAGTACCGCGATGCGGTGGGCTAAGGAACGCACGACTGCCATATCGTGAGAGATGAATAGATACGAAATCCCTCGTTCAGCCTGTAGAGTTCGAAGCAGATCAAGGATGTCCGCTTGCACGGACACATCAAGTGCAGAAAGGACCTCATCGCACAAGAGAACTGTCGGTTCAGCCGCTAGTGCTCTGGCGATAGCCACACGCTGGCGCTCCCCGCCCGATAATTCATCCGGGAACCGTCTCGCGTAGGACGTCGGCAGGCGAACGTCTTCCAGTAAACGCGCTACCCTTTTCCGGTAGGAGCCGCCACGCGATTTAAAATATAACGTTAAGGGGCGGCCAATGATATCCTCTATGCAGCGGCGTGGATTAAGAGATGCATCCGGATTCTGTAGCACTAACTGCATTTTACGGAGTAGCGCCAGAGACCTCCCCGCAACTGTTGCAGGTAACCTCTTCCCTTCGAACTTCAGAATGCCACTCAAGGGGGGGACTAAACCAACGCAAGCGCGGGCTATCGTTGACTTACCACTCCCGGATTCGCCCACCAAGGCCAGCGTCTCACCAGCCCGCAACTCGAAAGACACGTTTCGGACCACAAGACTCATCTCCCGCTGCGCCAACGAGATGATTGGATGCCGGCCATAGCTGCAGTTCAGCCCTGTCACCTCAAGCACCGGATCTGCTTTAGAAACAGTCGACACACACGCGTCAGTATCAACGGTCTTAGGCACACTTACACTGCTGGTTATTACCTTCCAACGACAACACGCGACCCGATGCTCACTGGTGATTCCATCCAAAGCTTGAGCGTCGCTGTAACAGCGTCCTTCGGCATACTCGCAGCGAGGAGCGAACCGGCAACCAACTGGCAACGACTCGCGTTGGAGAATACCACGCAACAGGATTCTTTTCTGCGGTCGAGCACCGTCGATAAGTGGCAGAGAGGCGATCAGGCCTTGTGTATAAGGATGACGAGGATGGCGGAATAGCTCGTCAGTCGATGATTCTTCCACGAGTTCTCCTGCATACATAACGCCCACCCGGTCACAGATCATAGAAAGAACGGCGAGGTTATGGGTGACGTATACCATTGATAACTGATGCTCAGACCGAAGACGGATCAGTAGCTCCACTATCTGTGCTTGCGTGGTTACATCGAGCCCTGTAGTCGGCTCATCAAGCACGACTAGTTGAGGATCACAAGCCAAGGCCATCGCAATCATCACGCGTTGCTGTTGTCCACCGCTAAGTTCGTGTGGAAAGCGTTGCGCAATGCTCTTGGGTTGGGGGAGTCTAGTCTGCGCAAATAGCTCAAGCGCTCGCTCATGCCTCTCTTTCCGGGAAGCCCCACGAGCATGGGCTTTCATGAGCTCGCATATCTGATCGCCCACTCGCAGTCCTGGGCTTAGCGCCGTTGCCGGGTTTTGTGGAACTATGCTAATATCCTTACCTCGTATCCGCTGTAACGCTCGGTCTTGAAGCGACAGGATGTCACGCCCGAGAAATTGCACCTTACCTGCCCGGACTCGGCTACTCGGCCGATGATACCCCAGTAGGCAATAGGCGGTAGTGGACTTCCCGCAACCTGATTCACCTACCAAGCCATAGGCTTCCCCCCGACGCACTACGAACGAGACGTGATTGACGACATTCCACCATACCCTGTCCCGTAGGAAATCTACGGTCAACCCCTCGACGGCTAGAAGTGTCTGCGATCCGTGGGTCGAAATCGCTCCCCCCCTTGACGCCTCAAAGAGGCCCACGTGAGGTATTCCTCCCCAAGATTCGGGCTAGGCCATCAGCTAATGAATTTAGTCCAATCACAAGGAGTGCCAGCGCACACGCTGGAGCCAGCACTACCTCAGGTGCGGCGGCAAACCCTATGCGGTTCTCACTAATCATCAATCCCCATTCTGGGGATGGCGGTTTGGCACCGAATCCAAGGAACCCCAAAGAGCCGATCAAAATCGGTGCATAGCCAGCTCTCACTCCAAATTCGACGAGCAGAATTCCGGACACGTTCGGCGCAAGTTCACGAACGATGATCGACCAAATTGATTCACCACGTGCTCGTGCGACGATCACAAAGTCACGCGTGGCCAAGTCCAGGGCCGACGCACGTATCACTCGCGTCATCCGGGGTACATAGACGAGAACGACGACCCCGACTAGTAGGAGCCCGCTCCCGCCCAGTTCCGGACCCGCGGCAGTTATAATCAGGAGTGCAAATATCAGAACTGGTATACTAATAAGGACGTCAAAGATCCGCATCAACGCTTCGTCGAACCACCCCCCCACGTAGCCACAGAAGAGACCGAGAGGACCGGCAATCAAGACGCTGAAAAGCGTGCTGATTAAAGCAAGGGCTAGATCTACTCGAGCGCCGTACACAACCCGGCTGAGTACATCCCGGCCCAGCAAGTCAGTGCCGAACAGATGCTGGGGTGTGGGATGCGAGAAGGGCGGGTTCAAGCCCGTGAGTGTCGGACTGTACGGAGCCCAAAAAGGACCTGTGAGTGCACCAACCAGGAAAAGCAAGAGGATTGCCACGCCGACCCACAGACTAGATAACAGACGTTGCCGAGTTGTCGCTCGTTCATGAATTGAAGGAGATACAACCAGAGCCGACCTGGACTTTGACACTACAACGCCCCTATTCGCGGGTTTGACAACACAGCGCCGAGATCAGCCACTAAGTTGCCCAGAATGTACACGAGCGACACTAGTAGGATAGCAGCTTCGACCACCGGGACATCGCGCAGCGAAATCGAATCAACAAGCAGGCTCCCGATGCCAGGGATCGCGAAAAGATTTTCTACCACCACGACCCCACCAATGACATAGGCCATATTGAGCGCTGTGATGTTAAGCGCAGGGCCGAGCGCATTGGGTAAGATGTGCCTAAGTAGGATCTTTTGCGCCGGGAGACCATTCAAAACCGCCATACGAACGTACTCTGAGTCCAGTACCTCGATTAAATTATCGCGCAACATTCGGATCGGGTATGCTGCCATTCGCACAGTTAAGGTTATCGCGGGGAGTGCGGCAATCCACAGGAATTCGATCGGGTTCTTAGCTTGGTCGATCAGCGACATGGCGGGAAACCAAGGCACATGGAGGACAAAAATAACAATGAGAAGAGTACCAAACACGAACTCGGGAAGAGAAAAGGCAAGTAAGGTGGCAGTGGACACAAGCAAGTCAATGGTTTGCCCATGGAACACCGCGCCGAGAACTGCGAAGACAATTGTTACGGGCAAATAGAGTGTGAAAGCATAAATAGAGAGCAGCAGAGTTATCCGAAGCCGAGGCATAATGACGCTAGCAACGTCGCGCTGATTTACGAAAGAGCGGCCAAAGTCTCCATGAACCGCACGTTCGAGCCATTCAACATAGCGGATAGGGGCAGGTACGTCGAGGTGAAGACGGTCTCGAAATACCCTACGTTGCTCAGGAGAGCTCATTTGTCCCAAAACACGCACGGCAACGTCTCCGGGTAGGACTTCTACGGTGGCAAAAATCACCGCTGAAACCGCTAGCAACGTTAACGCTGCGGTTCCTACTCGTGTCAAAATTAATTTGAGAATCATAGGTTTTCCAATAGTCGTAGGAATTGGCTAATGCCACAACTACGAGCAAAACACAGGAAGTAGGGGCAACTGCTACCCCGCAATCCGATTTCCCGAACTGTGCATATCAATTGCAATGAATCTTTCGCAAATCCACTCGAATTGCCTGGGCATGGGGGACATAGCCGTCGCACGCCGCGCGCGTCGCCGCGACGACATTGACGAAGACGGGCATGATGACTCCTCCATCTTCAGTGAGCATCCTTGCAGCTTTGCCGTATAATGCGAGCCGCTGGGTGGGATCAGCCGTCTTACTAGCTTGATCAAGGATGGTATCGTACTCTGGTCGCTTCCAATGAGTCTCATTGATCGGCGAAGTAGAACGGTAGGCAAGAGCAAGGGCGTCACCCGGAGGACGAGAGGCCCAGGTGGAGGTAATAAATGGTTGCTTGAGCCATACAGTATCAGCCCACTCGCTAGACGGTCCAACTATAACGTTTACCTCGACCCCCGCCTGCAACGCCATCTCCTTAAACAACTGTGCAAACGCGACGACACCTGGTCGAATCTCCGCAGCAAAGAGATCGATCTTCAACGGCTTCGATGGTCCGTAACCCGCTTCATTTAGCAACTGCTTAGCTCCGTCTATATCCGCTCCAGGTTGTTTCTTCCGCCATGCGGCGGTAGACGTGGGAGGGATCGGATTATCGTCTCCAATGATGCCGTGCCCCAACACGATAGTGTCCAGGATCTTCTTCCGGTTCACGATCATTTTCAAAGCTCGCCGAACACGCACATCGTTGAAGGGTGGAGTGTCTACCCACATCGATAGCGACATCACGTAAGCTGGACCTGAGGACTCCACCAGCTTAATCCGCTTATCGGCTACCAATGCCCCGATAGCGCTGAAGACGACACCTTCTGATACATCGATCTGGCCAGACAGAAGCGCCGCATCCCGAGTAGTGGGATCAGGAATTTCATAGATCTCCAGGCACTGTGCCATTGGTAAGCCGTGCTCCCAATAATTGGGGTTCCTGATCAAGCGGTGAATTTGCTGGCCGGGTGCGAAACCCTCGGGAATGAAGGGACCCGTCCCAACTCCCTTGAGCTTGATGGTCTCTGTCGTCGCGCCCTTCTCAACGATCCACGTATTCTTTGTCGTGATGGCACTGGGAAATTCTACTGCTGGCTGGTCCAATTTAAATCTTACTGTATACTTATCCAGAGCAGTTATGCTGCTATTCTTGAGAAAAGCTAAGCTTGGCGTAGCTTCGGACCCAGTTGCCGGATCTAGGAGGCGCTCGAATGTCCAAACTACGTCGTCGGCAACCAATTCCTTCCCATCGCTAAACTTCACGCCTCTGCGGAGATTGAACGTCCACTCTTTGGCATCGGCGGTTGATCGCCAAGATTCTGCTAACTCAGGGTGAACTCGAAGGCTCGAGTCCATGTCTAAAAGTCGGTTGTAGATCGCATCTACCAAGACAACATTCTCACCACTAAGTTGGTTGGCCGGGTCGAGTGTAACCTTTTCACCTCCCGGGAAGTTGCCGCCAAATTTCACACAGGAAACGGGAGGGCTGGCAGGAGCTGACGAGGAAAAGATCGGAAGGACCAAGAGGGGAACTAGCAGTAACGTCAGGGCGCGCCTCAAAATTGTCATGAATCTCCCTCCCTCTCTCTAATCGCCTACATCAACCGCCTACGTCTTCCGCAATCCATTCAGCAACAACACCGATTAACAGAGCCGTGTTTACTTGGAAAGCCCCTATGTTCGGCTTGTCCCGCCCTCATCGCGCACCAAAGGCCCTACTTGAGTAAATGAAATTCGTTGAGGGTGTGGGAAGCTCTGGCATTATTTCGAAGCTTCGGGTGTGCGCGGTACCAGAAGAAGCGGGGAGACGGAGCTCGATATTAAGTAACGTCGCGCCAACCCGCAGTACCTTAAACATGGGAATGGCCTCCTTCGCACGGCGTTTGCCACTAACTCATCAACCAATAGGGCCGAGTTCGAATGTTGAGTGTACTCCAGAAATCTCCGCGTAGCCCGACCGTAGGTGCGCCAAGGGCAGCGGATCCTCAGTCTGAATAAGTAGATTCGCCAGTTTCTCGATCAGGGCGCTTCGTCGGCGTTCATAATCCGGATGGTCATACAGGTTGTTCAACTCAAGGGGATCGACAGCAATGTGATACAGCTCTCCGTATGACCTCCCCGGATAGAAGATCAGCTTCCAGTGGAAATCGCGCACCATCTTGAGATCCATTACCTCGCTAAAAACAGCGTCCCGCCACGGGACTGCTTCTTGTTTCAGAATAGATCTCAAGCTCCTGCCTTGAACCCCCGTTGGAATTACGATACCTGCGAAATCGAGAAACGTAGGCATAACGTCAGTCACCTGGCACAGGTGCGAAACAACCTTGCCACTTGCTAATTCTTTCGGATAGCGAACTATCATCGGGACGCGGATCAAGTGATCATACAGCATGCGTCCCTTCCAAAGCATCCCTCTGTGGCCGAGAAGATCTCCATGATCGCTAGCGAACACAATCACGGTCTCGTCTAGAAGACCCCGATCCTTGAGAGAATCCATGATCCGGCCAACTTCGCGATCGACTAAGCTGATTGTGCCGTAGTAATAGGCAATGATTTTTCGCATGTGGTCTTCGGTAAGCTGATGGAAAGATCGGCTAGCCGACGCGACACGTTGCTCGGGTATTCGTGAGGTCTGGTTGAAATGAAAATCTTGGGGCAACGGCATCATCTTTGGATCATACATAGTGGCAAATGGCTGAGGCGGATCAAATGGAAAATGCGGGTTCACGAACGAGACCCATACAAAAAATGGCGCGGTTACCTGACTTAGGACGCGTACGGCATTCTGTCCAATGTACGTGTCTATGTAATCATCATCAGACAGCGGGGAAACAGCGGCCCCAAAATCATCGTCGTTGTTCCAACGCTTGACATGCTGGTAGTAGAGTTGACGCTTCCCAATGCGGGAAAGGTGCTGTCGGTATTCATCGTCACCGGTGAAAAGCTTCCCTTCAACAAACACCCTATTCTGAAACCCGTGTGATTCCGTGGTGGGTTCGAAGTGCATCTTCCCGACCGCCCACGTACTATATTCAGACTGACTCAGTAGCGTTTGTAGGGTGACCTCTCGGGCGTCGAGATCATACCAATTCCATCTCACCCCATGAACATGCGGGTATCGTCCAGTGGCTAATGTGGCCCTCGACGGTTGGCAAACGGGACTCTGCGAGAAGTAGTGCTCGAGCAATACCCCCTCAGCTGCCAATCGGTCGATGTTAGGCGTCTTAATGACGGGATTGCCGTAGCAACCCAGTGCGTCAAAACGAAGCTCATCGCACATGATAAGGAGCAAGTTCGGTCGGTCCTGACCCATGAGACCTCCTCTTCGTGCTATTCCTCCCCACTAAAGACTGCGCCTAAAGAGCTCCAAGAGAGTCTTCCGTCCGGCGTGGGGATGTGAGGTGTGTTGGCCGATCGTCGGCATTACACATCGATTTCACTACTACGCCAAACGCTGCATTCAAATCCATTCCGAGCCTTCTTTCCCCGCGCCCCTTCATTTTGAGCAACACCTTACCCCTTGGACAAATGCCCAACTGTCGCTAGCACCCGGTCGACGAACTCTCCAGAGAGACCGCTGTAGGTTGATGGGTCGAGTGCGATTCGGATCCGCTCCAGGGACAGGTGAGCTCTCACTTCCTGATCGTCTCCTAGGATCATCTCGAGGGAACGACCAGACTCTACAGCAGTCATTGCGGCACGGTAGATAATGCCGTGCGCTCGCTGTCGCCCCACAGTAGGCGCAAGGGCCATCAGAACTGCTTCCGAACCGATAAGGCCTTTAGTAAGATTTAGGTTGAGGATCATGCGATCGGACCGCACGATGAGGTTGCGCAGTAGTGCAATCGCTTGATGCAATGCCCCACCAGCAAGGATACAAGCCTCCGGAATAACCTCCCACTCCACATGCCAAGGTCCCGTTGCACGTTCGTGATCGGGGTGCATTGCAGTGTACATGAGCGCTGCATCGTGTGCTACAATCGCACCTAACGCCATCAACACTTCACAGGTAATGGGATTGCGCTTTTGTGGCATGGTGGATGATCCACCTCTGCCTTCCACGTACCCCTCTTCTACTTCACTGACCTCAGTCTTCTGCAGGAGGGCAATTTCCTGACCAATCTTTGCTATCGTCCCGGAGATTAGCGCCAGCAGAGTTACGAACTCCACGAATACGTCTCGTGCTACATGCCAAGCGATACTCGGCACTCCAAGACCGAGTTCCCTCATCATTTCTCTCTGCACTACCAAGCCCTGGGCGCCCAGCGACGCAAGCGTGCCTGCTGCGCCAGCAAATTGCCCGACAAACAGGCGGGCCGCAATTGATTGCAACCGCTCCCGATGCCGAGCCAGTTCTGCGATCCATACCGCGACCTTAAAGCCAAAGGTGATGGGTAACGCGTGCTGCCCATGGGTGCGGCCGGCCATGAGGGTATCTCGGTATCGCTTTGCAAGGTCCGCCGCTATATCGATTAGGAACTGAAGATCGCGGGTAAGAATGCCATGGACACGTCGCAACTGCAACACCACTGCTGTATCCATAATATCTTGCGTGGTGGCCCCCCAATGTACATACTCGCCAGCCCCCTTCTCACACTGCGCGGCGAGAATCCGGATCAGGGGGAGAATCGGATATCCGACCACTTCAGTTTGCCGTCCTAGCGCCTCGAAGTCGATACTCTCGATCCGGGCCTTGCAGGCGATCTCTTCTGCTGCCCACAAGGGGATGACGTCTGCGACAGCTCCCGCGCGCGCCAATGCGACTTCAACGTCAAGCCACGTCTGAACGAGTGACCGGTCCGTAAAGATGTCGCGCATCTCGGTGGTCCCAAACATGTCCCGGTAGATACGCGAATCTAGCAAGTGACTCATCTGATCGCCAGTCAATTCATTACGGCGCGAAGGGCCGCCGCGATGGTAGTAGCGGAGGGGAGCGCTGCGACCTCTAGAGGTCGGCTGAAGGGGAGAGGTACATCGAGACCCGCCACCCGACGGATCGGAGCGTCTAGGTCGAAGAAGGCATGCTCACCGATAAGCGCGGCCAATTCGGACCCAAATCCGCCAGTACGCACCGCCTCGTGAGCAATCACAACGCGCCCAGTTTTCCTCACACTCGCTAGAAGCGTGTCTAGGTCGAGTGGGTTCAGCGTGCGTAGTTCGATTACCTCGGTCTCGATGCCATCTGCCGCAACTTGTTCGGCGGCTTCCAGAGCCGGAATGAAGGTCCGCGAGTAGGTGACCAGGGTTACGTGCCCACCGCCACGAAGGATTCGAGCGTAGCCGAATGGGACGGTATAAACCCCTGCGGAGACCGGGCCCTTAGTAAAATATAGTGCCTTGTGTTCGAGGAACACAACCGGGTCTGCTTCCTGCGCGGCCTGCAATAACAACCCCTTGGCATCGGCTGGAGTCGCGGGCACCACGACCCGCCAGCCAGGCGTGTGGCAGAAAAATGTTTCCAAACATTGCGAATGCTGCGAGCCTTTCCCGCCTCCACTCCCCTGTTGCGTCCGGACGATAATTGGGATATTTGTACGATTACCAGATATATATCGTAGTTTAGGGATTTGATTGAAGAGCATATCGGCCGCGACAAATGCAAAATCGACGAACATCAGTTCCACGATAGGGCGAAAGCCACACTGGGCAAGGCCCAGCGCCGCGCCCAGGAATCCAGCTTCTGATATCGGCGTGTCGCGCACACGCTCTACACCAAACTCTTCAAGAAGCCCTCGGGTTACGGTGTAGACGCCACCGTGGTGGCCTATGTCTTCACCGAGGAGGACGATCATAGGATCGCGGCGCATTGCTTCCCGCAAACCTTCGTTTATGGCTTCGGCGTATGTTATTGTTCGAACCGCCGTATCCGGGGGGTGCGGAGCGCGCGCGCTAGGCGTAGACACCGACCATAACCTCCTCCGGCGCTGGTTCGGGACTCTGTCGTGCGAACATAACGGCATCATCGATTTCCACTTCCACTGCCGCCTCTATAGCATAGATCTCAATCTCCGGCGCGCCTTGCGATAACAGCCGCTGTCGGGCGATCACGAGGGGATCACGTTTCCGCCAGATTTCGAGCTCCCCGATCGGTCGATAGGATCCAGTATCCCCGTACATGTGCCCGCAAAATCGGTAGGTTTGCGCCTCGATAAGGATCGGCCCACCTCCCTGCCGCGTACGAGTTACGGCCTCAGCGGTCACCAGATACACGGCCTCGACGTCATTGCCGTCGACGACGACACCAGGAACGCCGTGGGAGGCGCCCCGCTGCGCAACAGGCACGCGGGTCGTCTTCGTGAACGGCGTCATCTCAGCGTATTGGTTGTTCTCACAGAAGAAGATGCAGGGAACATTCCACACCGTGGCGAGGTTTAGGGCCTCGTGGAAAACGCCCTGATTTGTGGCTCCCTCTCCAAAGAATGTGAGCACAACATGCTTACTCCCCTCGAGGCGGGCCGCGAGAGCTGCGCCCACTGCAATTGGTGGCCCTGCCGCGACGATCGACTTGGCCCCAAGATGGCCCACGCCGACGTCTGTGAAGTGCATCGAGCCTCCGCGGCCTCGACAACAACCTGCTTGCCGACCGTAAAGTTCTGCCATGCACGCCCGGGTTGACACGCCCTTCGCGAGAGCGGCCCCGTGTCCACGGTAGGTGCACACAATGCGATCATCCGCCAGGAGCGCGGCGCAGGCGCCGGCCGCGGTGCCCTCCTGCCCGATGCAAAGATGCAACGACCCGTAGATTTCCCCGCGCGCATACAGCGTCTCGCAGCGTTCCTCGAAGCGACGGACGAGAACCATTGTACGGTACAAGTCGGTCAAAGTTGGTTTGGGCGGCATTCGAACATCCTCGACAAACGTTTGCGTACTTGAATTCCGCATGCTAGCGAAACTTCCTCCTGCCAATCCGCTGGGTGATAAGGAAATTTGAGAAACTAAAGGAGTATGCGAAGTGTAGACCAAATATATAATGATGATGACGACTGTGCAGAACAAGCGTTTGCGTAAATCTACGCTTCGGGACGTTGCCCGATTAGCCCGAGTGGATCCATCGGTTGTATCCCGTGTTTTGAATCAGGACCCAAGGTTGTCAGTCCGGGCTGCGACTCGTACGCGCATCCTTGATGCAGCTCGAGGACTTGACTACCAACCGAACGGGCTGGCTCGCGGGCTCCGCCTGCAACGGACTAAGACCCTTGCCATGCTCATTCCAGATATCACGAATCCCATTTACGCGACGATAATCAGAGGGGCTGAACAAGCAACCCTGGCATATGGGTACAATCTTTTCATCTGCAATACGGGCGATGTCACCGAACGCGAGATCGACGCGATTCGATCTGTGGCGGAAAAACGGGTAGACGGAGTGCTGATAGCCACCGCCCGGCACGAAGACGATCTCACGACCACACTGAAAACACTCAACCTCCCGTGCGTGCTAGTCAATCGTCGAACGCAGGACGCCGCCTTCTCGGTCACAACAGACGACGCCACTGGAGCCCAATTGGGAGTAGAATATCTCATTGCTCTGGGCCATAGGCGGATCGCACATATCACTGGAGCACTCAGGACAGACACAGCACAACGACGCTTAGAAGGTTATCGCCGTGCACTCCACACCACCAGCCAAAACGAGGAGATGGTCGTCGAAGGAGGTTTTCGGTACAATTCCGGTTTCGCGGCCATGCAGCGACTGCTCTGTTCCGACCCCCACCCCACCGCCGTTTTTGTCGCCAACATCGTTGCTGCGTTGGGTGCGCTACGTGCCGTAAAGGGCGCCGGCTTGGCAGTGCCAGCGGATATCTCGATTGTGGGATTCCATGAGATCCTAGCTGCTGAACAGGTGGGTCCGACAATCACAACAGTGCGTATGCCTCTCGAAGCCATGGGCCGGCAGGCAGCTGACCTTCTAATCGGAGTCCTAACAGGCCACGCCCCCCCAACCCGACACATAGTTCTCCAGGGAGCGGAACTACTTGTAGGAGAGTCCACGGCTGCGCTTCCGGTCCCAGAGCCGCAAGTCGCGCATGCCCAATTGGACGGGGGAGGCGGGCGAGACAGACGCGATGCTAGGGACAATAACTATGACTAAAGTGAGCCCAGGTCGCTGGAGCAAGATATGAAGATAACGAAGATCGAAGTTTTTGTACTTGGTGACCCTCCCCCAATCGCAGGCGAGGAGGTCTTTTCCATGCCATCCCCCGGGGCATGGGGAGTCCGAATTCAAGGACTGCCGTTTGTCCGCATCCATACGGACGAAGGCATCACGGGTATCTCAGAAATTTTTTCCGTGCCGCCCGGTGTTGCCAAGTCTGTCCTCGATGGACCGAATTCGTTCCTCGGCCGCCATCTCATGGGTGAGGATCCCATACCCCCCGAGCGTCTCTGGGCTCACTTGTACAACACCGTCTTACACAGCAATCGTCGGGGATGGGAACTCATTTGTATCGGTGCAATCGACGTTGCCATTTGGGATATCTTCGGTAAGGTGCTCAAACGACCGGTGTACCAGTTGTTGGGTGGGGCAGAGCGTGCCAGCCATCAGGTGTTGCGGGATGTGGAAGAAAAGCGTGAAGTTGTTCCGTACTGCACAATCATCTCGCGCGATTGGGACAGAGATAGCGTCTTGACACAGCAGATTGATAAATTGGTTTATCTGCGCGACTTGGGCTTCAGAGGGATAAAGATCGAGCCCATGCGATCGACGCCCGAGACCATTATAGAACTGACCCGCAGAGCGCGCGAAGCATTAGGGCCTCAGGGAATTCTGTGTGTTGATGTTGGATGCCTCTGGAACGATGTCGGCATGGCCCTTGAGGTTATCGATCGTCTCGGGGAGTTCGGGTTGTTTTTCTTTGAAACCCCCTTTCCTCCCGAGTCCCTGAATGCCTACGCACGGCTCACTTCTAAATGCCGAGTTCGAATTGCCGCAGGCGAGCATACAGTCTCTCGTTGGGAGTTCCTCGCGCTAATGGATGTTGGTGGCATTCAGGTGGTTCAACCCTATATCACAACTGTCGGTGGATTCACCGAAGCCAGGCGGGTGCTTGAAATGGCGCTACCGCGAGGAGTGCTCGTTATCCCTGGCGGGTGGGGCACCCAAGTATTGGGCGCTGCAACAGTGCATTTTTCTGCCATGTCTCCCATCACACCTATTTTTGAGTACACGCCTGCTGAGATCTACAGCTCGCCTCTTCGCAAGGCGATTCAGGATTGCGGCTTTACCGTCGTCAACGGCGCCATCGGCTTCCCCACCGCACCAGGTCTGGGCATAGACCTTCCGGAGGATCTCGTTCAACATTTTCGTGTTGCTTGACCTGAGGCATCACGATTCCATCCGGGAAGGCGTCGGGGCCACGAAGCCTTCGCCCCCCGGGCGAAAGCCCTCAAAAATATGAAAACACCTCATAAAGGGACGTCTCGATGGAGGGCGTACTGTACCCGCCCACAAGAGCGACAAGAACGCATGCACAACCGCATAAAGGTGGAGACATCCCATAGAGATCCCCCGGGTCTATGCCCGCTGATACTGGGAGGAATTAAGAACCACGGTGGGGATAGGGGGGAATAGCTACGAGATACGGATCAGGCAAATATACCCCCATAGTACTCTTATGGCAAGGGGACCCAGGTTCAGCGCAAGAACTGCTTCCCCTGACACCCGCGTTGGAGCGGTGGCTGGGAAGGCCGTGAAGGAGCATGGAGGGGTCATCCTCAGGGCGTTGGGCATGGTCGGTCCTGCCGCACCTTGGAGGGTTCTCGACAGAAGGGGACCAGCTTTTGTTGACATCGTGGCCACAGAAACACGGTGGGAGGCATTTTGGCGACTAACCCGGACGCGAGCGTCACGGGCGTCACGCCTGACGCCGAAAACGACGGGCCCTATGCTGCCGATGACGATCAGCAACAAGTCGTGACGATCGGATGACGCCCGGCGCAGTGGTGACGCCCGGGTTCCTACCCCGTTAGCCACCTCGAGCAACTGGGCGCGGTGCGGTTCTGCACCGGCGTCCCAAACGGACTGGAAACGAACACCGGGTCGCCGCCGACCCAAGGAACCAGTTGGAGTTCTTGACAGCAGTCCGTCGAATTAGTCCAGCGGGGGAACGAATTGACTGGCATGTTGCTGTCGAAACGGTCTCTATCTCTCGCTCTAGCCAGTGTGCCGTTTCAAGAATCCCAAAGTCTTCTGATTGAATTCATCCCTCCCTCCCAGGTGAGAAGTCACCTCCGGACTCACGGTTGCGGGAGCATAGGAAGATGACGCAGGCAGCCTTCGAGACGACAAGGGCCGACTGTTGGAGAGTCAGACCCCGGAGCGAGTTCAGCAACGGAAGGACCGCGCGTTTGCAGGCGTTTGCAGAACGGGGATCCGGGAGGGCACCCTCTCGAGACAGTCTCTTCTGTGAGCCGTGTCCTGTGCGGTTTTCCGTGGTGGACCGTGCAGGACTCGAACCCGCGACGCCCGGGTTAAAAGCCCGCACATATGATTGTCGCTCAGTACCGTCATGTGTCGCCGAATACGATCCTGTGCGGCTCTTGACCGTACGGATTGCCACCGAGTGACATTCCGTGATGCCCCGTGTCAAACCGCGCGTTTGCAAGACGTTAGCAAGTGCCGCGCGATCTGTTGCGACCCAGTGGTCGCCCTCATGACTACCCAAAGCCTGCTTTGGTCGCTGAAATATCAGTGCCACTGCCAGCCACCCGAAGCGGGGTCTGTTTGAATATGGCCGCAACATGGTCCGGATCTCTCGACAAAGCCTTCAAATCACCGGACGGTGCCACAATCTCCAGCAATCGGCTGACTCCGCTTCCCTTGGTGTGAAAGGTATGGACACTGCCCTTTGGGATGCAGACGAAGTGCCCCGCCGGTAGCCGCTGGCTCCGATTCCACGAATAGGTTCGGCCTTACCCATCAGCGCCTCGAGTCTAGGTCCGCTCGCGCGGACGATCAACGCGAGAGGAAACCGAAGCAAGTTCGGAGCGGCCCACGCCGTCCGATCGGGCGAGGCAGGACAACGACTCTCGTCATCGAACCGCCCTGCGGCGACACCATGAACGAGGGACGTGGGGATGGCGATGAAGACCACTCGCGTGGCGCCGTGAGCATGAACGGGTGACGCCACCGCGATGATCTTCAGGGGAACAGAGGCAAATCTACTAAGGGAGTTCTAGTGTCTCATTCGGCCTCGGAGGCGCTCCGAGCAGAAATCGTTGCTCAATATCACTGGTTTTCAAAATCTCTTCTCTTATCGAGTGAAGTATTTCGGCTTTCGATGTTACAAACTCCGCTGACGTAATGAGGGACAAACTACGAGGGCGGGGAAGATTTACTTGATAGTCTGCCTTGATTCGGCCCGGGCGAGCGGTCATTAAAACAACCCTGTCGGAGAGGAGCAAAGCCTCGTCAACATCGTGCGTAATGAAGAGGACCGTGGACCTGTCTGCCTCCCATATATGGAGTAAGAGTTCCTGCATAATCAAACGCGTTTGAGCATCGAGAGCCCCAAATGGCTCGTCCATCAAGAGAAGTGTCGGGCGATTTATCAACACACGAGCCAACGCGACTCTGTGCTGCATACCGCCTGACAGCTCGTATACCTTATGGTGCTCGAATCCTTGCAAACCCACAGCCTCTAGGTAGGCTTTCGCAAGTCTTTGGGTCTCGCGTCTGTCTCGACGTTGCATCCTCGGACCGAACGTAACGTTGCCAGTGACATCAAACCATGGGAACAACGCCGGACGTTGAAACACCACTCCGCATGTCTGGCTCGGACCGACCACCGGTATGTCATTTACCCTGATCTGTCCGGACGATGGGGAGTCAAGCCCAGCGACCAGGCGGAGCAACGTTGACTTCCCACAACCGGAAGGGCCTACTAAACTAACAAATTGGCCAGGTCTAATGGACATGGAGACATCGATCAGTGCAGGAAGTTCTTGACCGCGAACACGAAACTGCTTCGCGACAGACTCGATCTCAACAGGAATGCCTTGCCTCAGGCTATTGGTCACCACTGTCCTCTCACATGAGCGCGCCAGCCCCCTGTTAACGCCTCTGACCCTAAAACAATACAGTAATCCATCAGGGCTGCGATGACGGCGATCATGATGACGCCAACAAACACGACATCCGTCCTACTATGTTTGAGTGCGCTCCATATCATCCAACCGAGGCCACTCTCGGCAGCAACTAGTTCTGCGCCCATCATCGCGGTCCACGACACTGCCAGCAGGACACGAGACCCCGCTAGCAGATCAGGAAGCGCCGCGGGAAAACGCACATGGACAAATAGCCCGGCCCCACGAGACCCCAGCATACGCGCAGATTCCTCCAGTTCAATAGGTAGCGCGTTCATCGCAGCGTCAGTGTAGATCGTCATAGCCGGGAAGACCGCGATGAAGAGGAGAGCGATCTTTGATCCCTCGCCCACGCCAAGGGTCAGGAGTAGCAGCGTAATGAATGCAAATGCAGGAATGGGTCGGAGAAAAGAAAACAGAGGATCAACAAGCACATGAACCCGCGGTAGAAATTTCAAGAGAATCCCAAAAAGCAGTCCACACGCTACTCCTAGTCCAAATCCTGCTAAGACACGAAAACATGTGATCGAAGCGTGGCCCAGTAACGTATCCGGGCCATACGGTTGCCCAAGTAACGTGAAGGCGGTGTAGTATACAAGACCAGGAGACGGAAGAGTCTCAGGCGGTACGAGTCCTCGCGAGGTTAAAAACCACCACACCCCCAGGAGAGCAAGCAAGCTTGAGAGCGTTGGTCCAAGAGTAGTGACAAGACGTCTCAGAGTTTGTTCCAAAGTTGTCAGGTGCCTTCGGGTTTGAGCCTTCTGGTCAAAGGAATCAGAAAATTGATCCCCCATTATCGAATTCTCCATGCTGCTACGGGATGTTGCGCAATGGCAAGAAGCCTATCAGTAACACCGCCTATGATTCCTAGCAATATTAATCCCGCCACCGTCTGATCGGTTCTCATGTAGTCTGCAGATTGGAGAACTATGACTCCGATGCCCGCAGACGCCGCGACAAATTCGGCCGCTATTACGCAAGTCCAGGATTGCGCCAATGCGACCCGGGCTCCGTCAAGAATCTGGGGTAGAGCGGCGGGTAGCGTGATGTTGATCAATACTTGCATCCAATTAGCTCCAAGTGCCCGACCGGCGTCGCGATACACAGGAGGTACTCGTAGTACTCCATCCGTTGTGCTGAGCGCTAGAATTGTTGAGGCGCCCACAAACACGATTAGAACTTTCGCGATTTCGCCTATCCCAAACCAAACTATGAGGACTGCGACGTATGCAAACGCAGGCAGCGGTCTCATGAGAGCGATGAAAGGCGTAATTGCGCGTTGCATGACGGGAGAGTAGCCCATGAGGAACCCGAAGGGGACTCCTACTACGAAACCCAAGAGATACCCACTCAATATACGGACCATACTCACCAGTATGTGAGTAGAAAGTGGAGTATTGCTGAAGCCCACAGCGGCTAACTGTACGAGAGCAATCCAAACAGCATAGGGCGATGGGAAAAGAGCTGTGGGCAGTTTCAAAGTCGCGACCAGTATCTGCCACACAGCGATGAAGCCAACAATGATGAGGGAATTGGAAGCAACTCTCGGCCATATTGTCGAGAGCCGGATGCTCCCGCTCACACCAAATTACCTCCTCGGTAGCTCTCGGGCCTGCATGTGTGAAACAGGCGGCTCACTCACCCGTCCCTTTCGTAGCGATGCCAAACGGGCACAGCGAAGAAATCGCACATTCTACTCATGTCGCAAAGGCAAGAGGTCGTGCGAGACTCGGGGTTTGACTAGAACGGCTACGTGAGAGGTGTAAGATCATGACTGAGCGCGGCGGGGTTGGGGTCTTTTAACAATAGGCAAGTTAGCTTGAACACGAGCAAGCACCTTCAAAGTCCGCGATCGGGGGAAAGTCATTTCGCAAAACCACGAATTAGGCTGGCAACCCACTCCCCAGGCACACCTGAAGATCAGCCCAATCCTCCGACACACAATCCTCGTGCCCTCGCCTTCGCTTTTCTTATCATTCTAAACCGGAAGGAGATGGGCTCACCCTATTGCGATCCACCACAAAAAAGTGATGTGGATCGCTGACACATTCGGGCTTTTCTAATCATCGCACCCCTGCAACTTCATTTACAAAAGTAGGGTCACCAACAGCAGCTGGATTCCAATTGGGTGCCAATTGAGCTTTGCTCAGCCTTCCCAATTCCACAGCAAAATCTACTGTTAGTTTCATTGCAGATGTCACGCCAGACTTCCCCACAGTGGATGGGGTACCCAACCAAGCTGCTTTTGACTGTTGCGCTGCTGTTGGATGTGAGCCCAGGGTTGCCTGTATCTTCGCCTGCTCTACAGAAATATTGAGTGCCTTTGCTAAGGCCGCATACGCCGGCTGCGGTTGATCATACAAAAAGTGAGTGGCACGATCCATGCCCTGCACAAATTTCATAGCTGCGTCCTTATGAGTCTTTAGCCAGGAATCTGCGCCAACGCACGAATCAAATGTGCCTAAATGGTAACGCTCAGCTACTTGATCGCTAGTTATTAGAATTTTCGCCCCAGAGTCCTGAACCTGAGTCAGCCAAGGGTTGGAAAGGTAGACACCATCAAGGTCCCCCCGCTTATATGCCGCAGCGATATCCTGTTGGGGACCATCGAGAACTTGAACATCCTTGAGCGCGATCTTGTTGGCTCTGAGGGCGGCCACTAGTGAGAAATACATCGTAGACCCCACTATGGTCCCAATTTTCTTGCCTGGGAGATCCGCGAATGCTTTGATGCGTTGTGGATTTACAGCCAGGGCCTCTGCAGCATTCTCGTTTATCCAGATGATTCTAATGGGAATCCCTTGGGCCGCTGAAAGCGCCGCGGGAGGAGATCCCACTTCACAGGCGAGATCTATGGAATGCGATGCTATGGCCGTAATCATATCGTGACCTGAGGCCATCGGCTTCCAGGTCACCGGCACTTTGCCGAATGCCTGCTCAAGCCAGCCTTCCTCTTTGAGAATTGCAGTGGGGTTAGGATTCTCACCCCAGGCGACCACTAATCGGTTTACGGAGAGTTGGGCGAGAGCGTTGTTTGTCTGTCCCATCATCATGCTAATGGCAAGCGTCGGCATCATGATAAACCATAGCGCAAGAGCTAAAATTCGTGACTTCATCTACCGCCCCCCCCCTTTGTTCCAAGCGACAGTACCCCTGCCGATTCGGAAGACCATCTTTACGGTGCGAGGATTCGTTTCGTGGGAGTTGAGTTCCTCCTAGTCTGCTAACCGTTCAAATCCCAATTTGGATGCTTATGATACCCATGGAACGCCTGCGCTGGGATGCCCTTAGTTCGAGGCACCTTCCCTGATTCTACACATCTGGTAGGCGTTATATTTGGAACTCGGGCATTTACTGAATAGGAGAGAAGCGTCTCCGGCCAAGGGAGATACTGTGATTTTTCAACACTGGTGGAACGCCGGCGCGGTTCGCTTACCACGAAGAACTGCATACTCATTTTGCTGCGGCTCATTGAAAGTCCTCAAAACCTGGTCGAACTTTTCGAGCGATCTCTGCAGCACTTAGACGACCGCTTATATCAAGACTAGCCAAGACCAGGCCTGGCCTTCGGTAGCGTCCACGTGTGCGGGTGCGTTCATTGTTCTCATAAATGATGACGCCAAGCCTGAGGGCGAGTTCGCCCTTCTTCCCGAACGATTTCCCCTCTTGTCTCAAACTCATGCAAGTGTCCAAGAACTGAACGTGCAAATCCAGGAAGGCAGCTTGGAGGCCACGGTCCTAGGGACTCGCGCAGTTCTTCAGAAATACTTAGGAGAGTCCATGGCCCGGACTTCCGCATTATGGCAGTCGCGACGGCTTCCTCCACACGGAGGACGAAGCCTCGGCTGACAGCAAGTAATTCTGCAATTGCTTCTCCCGACAGGATCGGGAGGTGACCGGTTAGAACAACTCGCGGGGACAGTTTTTCAAGTTTGGCTAGAGTCTGTAGGTATTGTGAGGGGGCATAATAGGACGGGGGAATTACGACCCGCCCATCGCGGTTACGCAAACCGTCACCAAGCGCAGCGTCTCCTATCAGTGCAACACCCGACACCGTGTCGTATAGCCCCAAATGGCCGAGCGTATGTCCCGGGAGATGCAAGACATGTAACTGTCGATCTGGTCCCACTCCCAGGGAACAGCCCTCCCCGAGCCACAAAGAAACAGGCACCCGGGCGCCCAATTGTCCACGCAAACGTTGCTCGGTTAGCGAGTCGTAAGAAATATTGTGCGATGGCTTGAGTTGCCCATAGCGCTCTGTAAGTACCCGCTGGGGATCTGAGACCCATGCGGCATCTGGTTCGTGCGCTGCTACTAGCGCGGAGGTTCGCTCGAGTACAGCACTCGTACCACCAAAGTGATCCGTATCAGCATGTGTGATAAATATCAAGCGTATCGTATTAAGGTCAATCCCGCGGGAAGCAAGATAGGGCCAGATTGCCTCCACTGGCGTTCTTGCTTCACCAGCGTCGACTAATACGCAGATATCACCGGATATGAGATAGCAACATAGCAATCGCCCATCTGAGGTAGTGGTTTCGATTCGGTGAATTCCCGCTACCACTTCCACAAGAAACTACTCCTTTCTTGATGGACGAGTGAAATCGCTTTATATGACGTGCATTGGTCTAGAGCTCGCTGATTTGGTTCATCCACCCGCTCGCCCGCCGACCTGCGCGTGGATTCGTAATGTTGGTTATTGGTACTATTCTTACTGCTTTCACTCAAGGTCGACCTGTTGGACATATCGCTTCAAAGGGATATAGTGCTTCGAGGAGCAATCTCACAAATCGCTCGTGGGACGGGAGCCATCTTTAACTTGTCTAGCAGTCATAACGGGGGGTTCTGGATTTCCCTGTCGCGAACGCTGGACCAGCACATGGATGGTCCGATAAAACGCCCTCCTATAGCTTCGTAGTGAATTCGAATGAACTCCTAATCTGCGCTCGCATCGCGAGGAGGGATTTTCCAGGAGGCCTGCCCTAGTGAATTGGGTCGTCACCTTGATCATGTTACATCGAGTGTCAAAGAATTAGTCGGGTATGATTTTATTCCAATCGCGCTGTTCGCGTCAAATAAATGAGGTTTAGGATTCATCTGTGACAACTAAGCTGAAGGAGTTCCGCGCAGCCATTCGGATGGTGTTTACCCGTTGAGCCCCCCGTGCAGCCGAAGGCGCTCAAGGTGACTTCAAGCCTAGTTTCGGATTTCGATTGGGCCGAAAAGAATTGAGCTTGGTCGTTAGGATGGGCAAGCGATTGAATGCTCCAATACTCGTAGCAACTGCAAAAATATTCGATTGTAGCGGCCGCAGGATACTGAGAGAAAGGTGCAGGAATTAATACTTGGAGCGCAAAGCCGAGTTCATAGGCCTGAATATGCGGCGAACCGATTAGGGAGGGAGGTGCATTCAGAAATGCGATTGACAGGAAAGATAGCCGCGCTTACAGGAGCGGCCAGTAATGGTATTGGCCGAGCGATAGCGGTGGCATTCGCTAGAGAGGGGGCGGATGTGGCGGTCCTCGATATCAAACCTGCCAATGAGACTTTGGCCCTCGTTGATGCGGGGGGCCGCCGATCTTTGGGGATACAAGTGGATATTGGTCAGCCGGACCGGGTTGAGGCCGCGTTTGAAAAGGTAACTGCGACACTTGGCCCGATCGATGTGTTAGTTAACGCAGCCGCCATTATCCATCGCAAGCCATTTTTCGGTCTGACGCTTGAAGATTGGGACAGCGTGCACGCCATTAACCTAAGAGCCTACTTCGTAACATGTCAGTGGGTCGCAAAAGACATGGCACGGCGAGGTAAAGGTGGTAGCATCATCAACATCGCCTCTATCGGTGGTTTGATCGCTACTCGTGAGCAGACTCATTACTGCGCTGCGAAGGGCGGCGTGATTATGCTGACACGCTGTATGGCTATTGAGCTGGCCTCATTAGGGATTCGCGTAAATGCCATTTCCCCTGGCACTATAGAAACCGACATAAATCGAAACTTACTTGCTAACATGGAGTTCCGGGCTATGCGAACCGACCCTATTCCCCTGGGTCGGGTGGGACAGCCCAATGAGGTAGCGGGGGCGGCGGTGCTGCTGGCTTCGGAAGAGGGCAGCTTCATGACGGGCACAAATGTAATTGTCGACGGAGGGAAGACAGCATTCTGAGAATCCATCCATAATTTGCTAGGTTCCTTGATCTCCCGCCGAGATCGTTAAATGTGCACTTGAATACACGGTCAGAACGCGATAACGAAGAATCGGGGTTATTCTGAAGGGGGCAACATGCTGTGCCAACCTATTCAGTTGACGTGCTCTGCTTGGGGCGCAGCCACTATCCTACTCGGTCACGACCCTGAGGTTTTGGACCGCTTCCCCTGACGGTCACGCCCTACTGCACAAGGAGCAATAAGTGTCGACCCAGATTTCGTCGGCTGAAGCAATCATCCTGAAAGTCGGTCAGCGTGGCGATTGGCTCATAGTACTGTTACATACGGCGAATGGAATGGTGGGCCTTGGCGAGGCTTCTCAGAGCACCAATGATCAGGCGACGTCTGCTTGCGTCTATGAGTTTGGCCGAGTACTCCAAAATCGCAAAATCGAAAATATCCCCTCAATCGTCGAGGAATTGCGGGCTTCGGCGCACGATCATTTTGCTGCTGTAGCTTTGAGTGGTATCGAGCAAGCCTTATGGGACGTCGCTGGGCAAGTTGCAGGGCTCCCATTGGCGGAGCTCTTGGGCGGTAGCCATCATCCCGAAGTAAGTGTGTATGCTAACATCAACCGTGGGACGGTTGATCGTAGTCCGGACGGATTCGCTGCAAGCGCCAAGCGGGCGGTACATGCGGGCTTTCGGGCAATCAAGTGTAGCCCTTTTGATGGCGTTGAATTCACCAGCTGTCGGGAGCCAGGAGCTTGGGCAAAGATAGCTCTGGGGATTGAACGCGCAAGTGCTGTTCGTGATGCGATCGGAACCGAAGTGGAACTAATGGTAGACTGCCTCTATAGATTTGACGGACTTTTAGCGTTGCAAGTTGCGACTGCTCTGAAACCATTGCGCTTAGCTTGGCTTGAGGATCCCGTCATGTGTGATGACCTCGATGGACTTCGGCTTGTTCGAACTCGTGCGGATATCCCCCTCGCCACAGGCGAGCAATTGCACCAAGCACGCTCATATTGGCCATTGTTGCGCGAACACCTTGTCGATTATTTGTTGCCTGATGTTAAACATTGTGGCGGTGTAGGGTCCATGCTTGAAATTGGACATGCAGCGAGCATAGCGGGGATAGGCATAGCTCCGCACAATCCTAGCGGCCCCATTAGTACGTTAGTAAGCGCGCATATCTTAGCGACAATGTCAAATGCCGTCTGGCTGGAATTTGCTACAGCGGAAGTGTCGTGGCGCGCCGAGCTCCTCGAACCGCAAGAGCGGACAAGTAAGGAAGGTGCCATGCGGATTCCCCATACGCCTGGACTGGGGGCGCGATTGAATGCTGCCGTCGTGGAAGCCCACCGCAAATGAAATCTACACCTATGCGTGGGGAAATCATGGTCCGGCTTGTGGGTTGGTTTCCCTAGTTGGGTATTTTCCCGGGATTCAACACTCGCTCGGGGCAGGGTGGATGCCGGAGGAGACAAGCCCAGACGCGGCATCTCACGCCTAATCTCCGACACACCACATGAAGGTGGAGACATCCCATAAAGATCCCCGGGATCCATGCCCGTCGCGTAGTAGAACCTGACGGCGGGCGTCACGCCGCCAAGGACGCCCGAAGTCGTCTCTTGCCGGTGACGATCGAGCCATACGATGACGATCAAATGACGCCCGGCGCAGAAGGTGACGCCCGGGTTGCCACCCCGTGGATCAATCGAGGGACCGCGCTGGATGCAGGTCCGCGTCGGCATTGCAAACGGGATGCAAACGGACGAGGAAACAGGAGATGGGGGGAGCAGACATGAGACACGATCACGAAAATATACGCCATATAGTACCCCTAATTCTGGGTCCCCTGCCAGGGCGACAAAACGTTCCGGGGTCACCGGGCATATTCTTCCGCGAAGCAGCAGGCGGAATTCTCCAACGGAAGGTGCTGAGGACCCCATGGGGGAATTTCCCGCTGGTCGCCTCACGAACGAACCGCCCGCCGAGGCCGATCGCGGGTTCCTTTGGGGGATCGAACCGTGAGCCCTAACGAGAATCCAATCAAGCACCTCGTTGTCCTGATGATGGAAAATCGGTCGTTTGACCATTATCTTGGTAGCCTCACGCTCGAAGGCCGAACGGATATTGAGGGACTGCCTAACCCCCTGCCGGTCGTAAAGAACCGAGCTGGGCAAGAAGTCCAAAGCTGGCAGATGGATGCGGGGTCCCCTCCAGTGCTCGAAGTTCCCGACCCGCCGCATGGATGGAAGAACGCCCACGCGGATTGGAATGACGGTAAGAATGACGGATTTGTGCTGCAGTACGAGTCACAGTACGAGGGCCACATCCCCGCTGTCGACATCCGAATCCCGATGGGCTTCTATACGAGAAAGACCCTGCCTGTGCTCTACGCGCTGGCGGATCAGTTCACCATCTGTGATCATTGGTTCGGATCCGTCCTGAGCTCCACGTGGCCAAATCGCAAATACCTCCATTCCGGGAAACGTGATCAGGACAACGACACCCAAACAGTCCCGCCGTTTCCAGGCTTCGAGACGGTCCCAGTGTACAATGTGCTGGAGGATCGCCCCAATCCCGATGTACCCGGCGGTCGGCTCACGTGGAAGTGCTACTTTACCGACCTTCCCTTCCTGGCATTCTGGTACAAGTTTGCCGCATACCATGCCGTCACAAACTTCACCCACGTCGCCGAATTCGTGACCGACTGCCGTGAAGACCGCCTCCCCACGGTCAGCATCATCGATCCTGCGTTCAGCCTGGCCGACGATCATCCCGCTCACAACCCCCGGCTTGGGGAAAAATTCATCGGGCTGATCGTGGATGCGCTCACACACAGCGAGAGCTGGCGCACAAGCGCACTCGTCATCCTCTATGATGAAAATGGAGGGTTCTATGACCATATCGCGCCGCCGGCGGCCTTCGAACCGCCACCCACCGACGACACGCCACTGGGCTTCCGTGTCCCTGCCCTCGTCATCAGTCCTTACCCGAAAGGGCCATCGTGCCACACCGTATTTGATCACACGGCCATTATAAAGAGCATTAACACACGCTGGAACGTCCCGTTGGGTGCCGACTTCGGACCGCGATGGAAACTGATGCCGGATATCTGGAGCGAGTGCTTCAACTTTGCGAAGAATCCGCTGCCGATGGGGACCTACACAGGAGACCCGATCACCGATCTGACATGGGGGACCGGCATTCACGATCGGATCACCAAACCGGCTGATATCCTCGAGGGATTCTTCGAGCGAATCTTCGTCCTTCCCGAGCTCAAAGCGCTCGACCGTCGTGCCCAGGTCTTCGATACGCTCACTGCCCTTGAGCAGTCCGTGATCAGCCTCAAGCGAATCATCACAGGCTAGCATTCCCTCGGACAGTCCCTTCTCGACAAGAACCTCAGGGCGCATTGGTGGAGTTGGTGGCGACCTACGCGTTCGATCTCCGCGGGCGCATCAAAGTGGAGCCCAAAGAGAAGTTCAAGGAGAGGCTGCGCCGGTCGCCAGACCGTGCCGATGCCCTCGCGCCCGTCGGCCCAGTGCTACCGGGAGGGGAGTTGCGCATCTCGTGGTTCTGAGGGTAGCAGTAGGAGGCCGCGTTGGGGATCATCCATGGCTTGGATGCAGTGCCTGGAGAGGGGATGGGGAAGTAGACATGAGCTACGAATCAGGCAAATATACCCCTATATTCCTGGGGACCCAACGGGCGATAAAAACGCCATCTAGCGACCGCACTGGAGCGATTTCGCGTCGGCCTTGCAAGCGGGCCACAAACGGACGAGGAAACTGGGAGGTAGGGGGATAGACATGAGATACGAATCGGGCAAATACACCCCATATGGCACCCCTATACTCCTAGGGACCCACGGGGCGACGAAAACGCGGATGTCAAGACAACGACATCATTGCTGACCCGGTTTCGGGACGAGAAGGCGAGTTACCTTCGGACCCTTGGGACTTGTCGAAGGGTTGCACCTTGTCAGGCCCCGAGCGGCTTTTGATGGCTCCGTGATCACAAGTTCTCCGCTCAATGCTGCAGGAGGCGGGTTCTCGCGATGGGTGTTAAGGGCTAGTTTGCAACACATACCCGAGATTCTTAGCGCGTGACCAAATCGGGGTAGCCATGCGATACATTACCATGTCCGGCTTGCTGGTTCTCCTGCTCCTGACCCCCATGCGCATCGCCTCGGGGCAGTCCCCTGTTTCGGATCATAGCGAGTACGCCAGTATCGTCGGCCTCATCCCGTTCGATCGGTCAGGACATGGCAGTTTTCCCGCGACTGGCTTTGTCGTGTCGTCGGAGGGACTTGTCCTCACGGCGGCTCACGCCGTGTACCGGCTCGCTCAGAAACCGACGCATTATCGGCTAGTGGTTATCTGGGTCAACTTTCAGGGAGAGCGGGAGTATTTCCTCGGGACCGTCGTCTGCTCGCAGCCCTTGCCCTACGACCCCGAGAAGGCCGGGCCTATCTCCGCGTATACGAAGGACCTCGCCGTGGTTCAGATTGAACCGGTGCCATTGGAGCCGGTGCCATTTTGGCCGCGCTGGCCGCAGGAGATTTCCCTCCCCCTTCCCGGCGGGCTACAGTACAGTTATGTGGCCCATACGGACGCGCTTCCAGCCTTCGCCCCCATTCGGCTCGCCAACTACAATCCCCACGTGGGGGAACGTATCCACGTACCGGGGTACAGCCATATCTCGCCGATCCCTGGGCTATTTACGGGAAAAGGGAGCGTCGAGCAGACATTTACTGGGGCCGATGGGTCGCCACTGTTCGGGATGTTCTACTCTAACCCTCCCCGGCCAGGGGCGAGTGGCAGCCCGGTTATCGACGATTCAGACGGTACGGTCGTGGGACTCCTCGCGTGGGGGGCCAAGAGCCCCGGCGACGATCAGACTCGCGGTGGGGGAGTGTCGAACGCCGCGCTCCACCATCCGTGCGGAGGTGAGACTTTGTGACCGTCTCGACGCAGATCTCGTGTCTTAAACTAACTCGATTGTCTTGCATAAGGATGGGGAGTGGTTTTCTGCTAACCTCTCCTGCGCGTTTTTGAGCAGCCCAATACACACGGCAGCTGCCGCGGTCCCCTCTCAACCCCAGCAGTTTTCTCATCGGTCTTCTCGCATGGATTCCCAATGCGGCGTAATGAGCTTACAAAACCTTGCGCCTCTGCCTATTTACTGACATGGCGTCCGCCTATATCGCAAAGAAAGATCAATTTCCCATTCGCTTTCTTTGATCCAGCGTGCGCCACCACATCGACGTACTCTTTCAGTTGGGTCGAGTAGACGGCCTCAAGTGCCTTTGTGTCTGCTGTCCCAGTGGCATCGGTCTTAAAGTCGAGAACGGTCACACCGCCGGTGTCTTCCAGGATCATATCGATGGCGCCCTCGATCGTCCCTTTTGGATCGGACTTCGCGAAAGGAACTTCTCGCCACAAACGACCAGAAACGGTGGCACGAACTGTATCCATAGCCAAGGCCGCCTGTACCAATTCAACCGCACGGCGGCGAATAGAGGCACCCAGGTCCTGCTGATCCGCGAAGTACCTGACGAAGCCCTCGACCAAGTCTGCTCGGGAGGCCGGGAGATTCGCCAGGACGGCGTGAACCAGTGTCCCCAGTGCTCGCCCACCGGGTTCGGACTCGAGAGAGGCACCCTTGCGCTGCAGCGCTTTGAGGGCTTTGTGATCCGCTAGACCGGAAGGGTTCCGCACGGGATCTGCAGTGCCCGCTGCCCCGACGGTGACCTCGCGTGCGTGGAGCCAGGCCTGACGTGCCCGAGCCACCGCTTCCCCTTCGGGCGTGGGACCGTCCGCAAGGCTTAGCCGGATTGGTGGCGGGTCAGTTGGAACCTTGGGGATCTGCTCGCCATCGACCAACAACCATCCGTTGTCCGCCCTTCCGAACTTCGGAACTGCGGGGATGAGGAGGCAAAGATCCTCCTGTATGCTGCCCTTCCCAGGCTTTGGAAACACGGGCAGGACGAGGGCGTTCTTCGCTCGAGTCATGGCGACGTACAACACCCGAAGGCGCTCCGCGGCCTCGCGGTTCGCATGATGGACCTTCAGCGTCTCGTACTCGCACGTCCGGATCGGCCACTCCTCAACCTTGCCCACGAGGGCAGCGTATACGCTGCCTGTGTGTTGTACAAGCAGATGCTCGGCGCCGCCCCCAGGGCCGCGCCCCAGGTCAGGAATGACCACGATCGGGAACTCCAGTCCTTTGGCGGCGTGAATCGACATGATCCGCACGACGTTATCGCCCTCTTCGACCGTCGGCGATTCGGCCTCGTCCACCGCCTGTTCTTCCATGTCCTTCAACCAGTGGACGAACGCGCGGAACGTGAGAATCCCGCTCTCCTCGAGTGCCCGGGCCAGCGTCACCACCTTCGTGAGGTTGGCGGCTCGCTGCTCCCCCTGCGGCATGAGCAAGAATGTCGGAAGCGCTTGGGTGCGGGCGATGACCATCTCCACCGTCTGCGGGACGCTCAGCTGCAACCTGGCCTCGTGTAGCTCGCGGAGGGCCGCATATGCGGCCTTGACACTTTCGGGACTCTGGACACTGGGGGACCGGTAGTCAAGAGCACCTCCCTGTCCCACAACAAAGTCATAGATTTCTCGGTCCGAGCAGCCGAAGATGGGCGACCGAAGCGCACCCCACACCGCCACGGGATCGGTCGGGTGCTCTACTGCGTGCAGGACATTGAGCAGCCACCCAACCTCCTCACGCTTGTAGAATGTGCGACTGCTCGTCACTCGGTAGGGAACACCGTAGCGCTTCAAAGCCTCCTCGTAGATAGGTACGTCACTCATCCCGCGAAAGAGCATCGCCACGTCTCCGTACCGGGAGGCTCGGCGGTCGCCTGCGACCCTCCACGTCTGGCCTTCGATGCTGTGGCGTAGGAACGCGGCGAGGACTTCTGCCTCTCTTTGACGGAGGGTGGCGGCGTCCACGTCCTCTCCAGCCGGCGGTCCCGGGTAGAGAAGCGTCAACGTAGATGAATCGTCGAACGATTTCGTTGCTGGGGCGGGGTGCAAGGCGACGTATTCCGGCTGATACGCCCCGTCGTCGGGCGACCGCATCCTCCCCTGGAAGGTTTCATTGACGGCTGTCAGGATCGGCTCGACCGACCGGAAGTTGGTGGTGACGTATAGGAGGACGCCCGAATTCATGAGAACCGCCTTCGCCCGCTGATACGTTTCGATGTCGGCGCGACGAAACGCATAGATGGATTGCTTGGGGTCGCCTACGATGAACAACTTCCCTGGCCGTAGCCGCACCTGATCCCATGACCGTGCCCGAGGGCCATCCTCGGCCAGGAAGAAGACGATCTCGGCCTGAAGCGGGTCCGTATCCTGGAACTCATCGACTAGAATGGCGTCGAAGCGCTTTTGAAAGTACGCTCGCACGTCGGAGCGCGCGCGGAGGAGGTCGCGTGCGATCAACAGGAGGTCGTCGAAATCGAGGAGCCCTTCGCGTGCCTTTAGCGTTTGGTACTCAACGACGTAGCCACGGAGCCAGTTGACCGCCCCGGCAGCCAGGTAATGCGCGTGTGCGGCCTGCAGTTCTTCGAGCTTGTCCTGAAGCGGCTCAAGGCGCCGCCTAACCTCGACCAGCGCTCCTCGAGCCCAGTTCTGCTGATTCCCGCCTACCGTGAGCTTCAAGCCGCTCAGAATTCCACGGCGGACCTCAGCTGGGCCAAGCCGGGCAAGGACATCCAGACGCTGTCCTAGCCGTTCCAGCTGGGCCACCGCTTTGTCGGCATGGTCCAAACAGTCAGTCCCGATCCTCGCGATGCAGGACCGAATCTTGGGCTCTGCCGAGGCGAGCCAGGGTATAGGATCCTGGGGAACCGGCCCACGATCCAGGGCCTCACTCACCACATCCCGGTACCGCAGGACCGCATCCGCGAGGGCGCGCAGGGGCTTCAGCGAAATGCCGAACTCGATTACCTCGCGCAGCGCCCCGTGCTCGTTATCCTTCTGCCGCTCCAGCCAGCGGTCCCAGGCCTGCGTCCGCAGGAGGGACGCGGTCAGTTCGTCTGCAACCGTGAATGCGGGGTCCACTCCGGCTTCGACTGGCCGCTCCCGAAGTAGGTCGGCTGCAAACGCGTGGATCGTTGAGACGGGGGCGATCTCGAGGTCCTCCAGCGCCGTCCGGAACCGGTCGGCCGCGTGGCTGGAGGCGGCCTCCAAGTGCGATTGGATCCGTTGCCGGATCCGGATCCGCAGCTCGGCGGCAGCTTTCTCCGTGAACGTGATCGCGACGATATCGCGCAGGCGAGCTTTCCCGGATTCCACGAGCGCCTCGATGCGATCGACCAGGAGGTGCGTCTTCCCGGTCCCGGCCCCGGCCTCGACGATAAAGGTCTGATCCAGCTCCGTCCGGACCCTCCGACGGGCCTTTGCGTCGGGCAGCATCCGTGCCGTCATTCGATTTCCCACATTCTCGTGATGGCGGCGATGGCTGGGTCGGCCCGTTTCCGTTCGGCGAGCCGGGCCCGCCCATGGCCGCAGGCTGACTGAAAGGAACACCACTTGCAGTTCTCTCCGCTCTTCCCGGGGTGCTGCGGGAACGTGCCTTCAGCAATCCCATCGGACATCGTCTTGAGCATGGTCGCGAACTCCGCAGATCGGCGGTCGAAGGCTTTGCGGGTGAAGCGGACTTGTTTGAACCCGCCCTTCGCAGTCGCATAGTAGTAGAGGGCCTCGGTCGTCCGGGCCGCCACGCCGTTGTGGGCAAGCATCGCATCCGCCGCTTGGAGGTAGATCGGGAGCTGAAGGCTCTGGCCTCCTCGAAATCTGTTGTCCTTCTCCTCGTAGGCGGCTCCGGTCTTGTAGTCGATCACCCGCGCGCTCCCCGCCGGGCTCACGTCGATGCGGTCGACATAACCCGTCAGTCGAAGCGTCCCGCCATCGGTCGGGAGCTCCAGAGGGTGCGGCATCGACCCCGGAGGCGCCGTCGCCCACGAAGGCGTCGGGCCGAACCTGGCTTCGAAGTATGCGGGAACGTACCCAGTTTCATCGGTGCATTCGAATCCCACAAACCCTTCGAGGTCCGTCAGGATCCGGGCCTGTTCCACGTCCCACATGAACGGGTAACCCACGGCACCGCTCTTCTCGAACTCTTGGAATAGCTGAGCCGCGATCGCGTGCAGACGTTCCCGATATTCCTTGATGCATGAAGTGCGCATCGGCACGAGATCATCCTTCACCAGCCCGGAGAGAAACTGGTCGAGGATATCGTGGATGAGCGAGCCGCGGTCGAGTGGGCTGATCGTCTCCACCGCTTCCGGCTCATCGATCTCGAACACGCGGAGGATCCGCTCGCCGAAGAACTTGAACGGACACAGTCCGTAGGTCTCCATCTGGGTCGCCGCCATGGTCTGCGGCAGGAGGACGGGGATCCCCAGTACCCCGTCAAATTCCGTGAACCGGGGGCGCCCCCACCGACTCCCTTCGGCCCGTGTCCCGCGTGCCATAGCCGCGAACCCGGGAAGACCGTTCAGTGAGGCAGTCTCGCTAGAGGTTAGCGCGCGGGAGACCGTGGCCAAGTCCCATTCACTCGAGTTCAGCGGGGCGTCGTCGCGGGCCAGTCGGCCAGCGGGGATCCGGTCGGTCAGGGTACCCAGCTCGTCATAGCCTGTCGGCTGACCCGTCACCGCCTCGGCCACCCGCAGCAGGTAATGGGACGGAACGCGGACTTGGCCGGTCGCTGCATCCAGCCGCGGGAACGTAAACACCACTTGCGCCTCGGCCGCCGCCAGCGCGTGCCGGAAGGAGAATCGCTCTTCGACGGCACGATCCGCCCGGACCGCGAGCGCCCTGCCATGTCGGGTGTTTAGGGCCTCCCGCTCCTGGTCGAGCAAAATGGGATCCTGTTTGGCGACGGGGGGGAACGACCGCTCGACCATCCCGGGGATGAGGACCAGCTTATAGGGCAACCCGGTGGCGCTGCTCAATGACGAGACGACCACCCGTCCGGTTCGGTAAACATCGCTCGGCGGCAGCCGCTCGGCGAGCAGATCCTCAAGCAGTCTAGCAAAGTTGTCAAACGTGACCTCTTCGTCCGCCACGTTCCGGCGCGCCAGGACGGCCAGTGCCTTCACGACGCCGCGATCTTGGCCGGTCAGGGTGGCCACCGAGAGGAGGGCCCGAAGCAGGTCGCCCATCAACTCTCCGATCGCGCCGCGGGGCGGAATTCCCTCCAGTCGTTTGAGCAAGATGTTGATCACGTGCTCGAAGGCGCGGAGCGACTTGGCGTTCCGGTCGAGTTGGGCCAAGCGCGGATCATCCGGCCCTGCGGTCCCGCGTCGCAGGCGACCGACGCGAGACTCGACCCGCCGGCGCATGGCCGAGACCCGGCTCTTCCATTGCTCGCGTCCCCCCACGATTCCGGCCTCCCGGCTGTAGCGGTCCCAATCCGCGGGCGAAGCCTCGGGGGGTCCCCCAAGCAACTGAACTCGCAGAGGGGCGGACCCAAGAAACTCCATCACATCCGCCCGTGGGTAGTCGCCGCGCCGGATCCGGACCAACAGTTGGAGAAGACGCCCCGCCGGCGTATTGTTCATGGGAATCCCGTCGAGAAAGACGTGCGGGATCCCAGCCGCCGCAAACACGTCCCGGAGGGTCCGTTCGTAGACCCCGGGCTGACGGAGTAGGACGGCGACGTCGGAGAACGAGGCGCCGGGCGTCGCAGCATAAGCGAGGACGTGGCGAGCCACTTCCTGGATTTCCGGAGCCGCGCCGGGCGCGGAGACGATCCCGACGTCGCAAGAAACGGGCAAGCCCCCGGATCTGTCGTTGAAGACCTCGTGGGCCAGAGCCTTTGGGCCCGAGACGATCGGGGCACCGGGGCTCGCCGGCGTGGCAAACCCCTTCGACCTCAACCAATCGAGCAGTGGCTGCGTGTATCCACCGACATCCTCTGGGATAAATGCATACCCGGGACGGTCCGCCACACACGCTTCAAAGAGGGTGCGCTCCAGGTGGTTAAGGTCGGAGAATCCGTAAAGACAAACAGCGAGCGCCGAACCTAGCGATGAGCTCGACCGGGCCGCTTGGGAGGCGATGGCCAAGCACTCGCTCGTGTCAAAGTAGCCTGCCTCCGCCTGCAGGCGTTCAACTTCGCGGTAGATCGCCGCGACTTCCTCGAGCTTCTTCGAGCGCATTGCCCCGGAGAACTCCTCGAGCCGATCGGGCGTGACGCCGGCCTTCTTGAGATCGGTCAGGGTGATAAGAACGGCGCGAGGGGTGCCGGGCGATTCCCGAATGGGGGCGAAGTAGCCATCGGACGTCACCTTGGCGTTAATGGCCTTGCGCGCAATCAGGAACGCTCCAAGGGGCGACACAGGAATGCGCCCTGATGCCACAAGGGCCTCGAGTCCAACAGATTCCGCGAAATCCGGAAAGGTCTGGAACCGCACATTGAAGCACACGCCATGACGTTGGGCCAACAGCCGCATGAGGTGCCGACCGAGGACATGCGTGGGCACGAGCACAACGATGGAGCCTAGCGGATCGCGCCGGCGAATGGCGGCGACAGCCTCGGAGAACGCATCCTCGAGGTGGGGCTGGAAGGTACCGACGTAGTAAGTTTGCGTCAATATAGTGAGCCTGTCGCTAGATCTCTGGCGGACTCAGATCTATTCGTAGATTGCTCAGGGCCCGTGCAACTTCGGGTTCGGGCGAGCGAGACGTGAGATAGGCGAGCAAATCTTCCTGCCGCGGCTGGCCGAAGACCATGCGGTAAAGGGTCAGAGCCCGCCGGAGAGCAGCCAAACGGTTGAGATCCCGGCTCATCGCCAAGGCGGGGACGTGTCGTTCGATCTTTGCTCCACCGTCAATCTGGTACACCCAAAATGGCACGAGGTCCGAAACGCCCTCAGCGCGATCGCGGCTGCCCTGCTCAAATGCCGAATCCCAGGGATCGTTGCACCCTGTTGAGAGCGCTGAGGCCCCGTAACGCAAAGCGAGGTTCCTGCGAACAGCATGGCCCTTGTACCGATGGATCCGGCCTTCGCGTTGCTCGAGGTCTACCGGATTGGAAGGGAGATTCCAGTGCACAACTGCGTGGCAGTAGGGGTGGAAATCGAGGCCTTCCTGCCCGATAGATGTGGTGGCGACCACAAAGGGCCAAAAAGGCGAATTAAAGGCAGCTCGGACCTGGTCCTTGCGTGTGACCTCGGCTCCGCCGTCTGCATCGTCATCTCCGAACCGCATGGCAAACCGGGCGCGCATGCCTTGGTCCTCGATCGCGATGGCGTGCGAATCATTGTTCACAACGATTTCGTCAACCCGCGTCGTCGATGCGCGCAGACCGAGCGCGAAGTCCATGGCGCCAGAAACGGCTGCGGACACCTCATCGGGTTTTTTGTCGAAGAGGCCCAGCATCTCTCGCAGCATATGGGCAAACTCGTCGAGCGTCGCTTGAAGGCCGCCGTTCACACAGTAGTCCAGCACTCGGCGCCAGTAGGGCTCCTCGGGGTTCATTCCGCGAATCAACGCCATGACCTCAGGGAGGTTGAACAGGCTTCGGAACGCCCAGGCCACCTGTCCGGCGTGATTCCGTAGCCAGTCTTCCGGAAACCGTGCCGGGCCTCCTGCGATGCGCGCGAGCGCGCGCATCGCGGCGACAGCCGGCCCCGCTAGCGCCATCTCGGCGAGGACGCTCACCAGATCATCAGGAGGGCGCCCTAGTGGCGGGCGGTCCGCAACAAGGTCTCTAGCCCGTTTCACGTGCTCAGCCCAAATCGTATCTTCGCTCTGGTCCCGACGCGATTCCCCGGCGCTCGACCAAATCCAGTCCAGATTGCCTTGCGAAAGCCACCTGCGCGCAGCGGCGGGTTCAGTCAGAACATCGAGCAGAATCGGTGCGGCCCAGTACCACGTTTCGTCCACCGGCCCCGTGCCGCCGAGGGTCGCCCCGATCGCGGGCAATAGCCCCTCCAGGCGGCTCCCGACCCACTTGAGCATCTCCGAAATGAGCGGCGCCGCCCCGTCCGCGCCTCGTTCGCGGAAGAACTCGAGCGGGTCTCCCAACCGACCCAGCGCCATGCTCGGGTAGATGAGCCCCAGCACGGGCATCCCTGTGAGACGCCCTTCGCTGTCGCGCGCGAATCTGAGCAGCGGACTCCGGCGTCGCCGCGCCTCGACGGTGTTCTCCAGCACCGTATCAGCCCCCGAGGTCATCATCAAGCGCTCAGACTCGTAGCTCAGAATCGCCGCGATCACCTTGGGCGCCACCAGCCACGATGAGAACACTAACCGTTTTGTGAAGCGCTCCAGCACCTGATCATCAAACGGCCCACCGAGCCGATAGTAAGGCAAGGAGGGCGGAATCCACAACAAACGCCACGCCCCATTCCTCACCGTCTCGGTCAACATGCCCCTCAGTCTCGCGTTGCCAGGATCGATTTCCCCATAGGCCCGGATGGCGGGCCAGGGCAGCAGGAGCGATCCTGCACCCGAAAGCGCGGCCTCGAGCGCGCTGTGCTCGTTCGGATCTCCGACGGCCTCTTTTAACGCGCGCTTGAGATCATAGTTGTCCATGAAGTTCAAGAGGTAGGGCGCCGACTTCCAATACTCGAGGGTACCGTTCGTCTCGAGCAAGCGGGCGACCCTCTGCAACGCCACGAAGGCCTCGAGGTCCTGAGGCTCGAGGGTAACTCCCAGCATCGGGGCCTCAACGAGCATTCCGTTACGATCCTCGGAGGCGGCGAGCCGCTCGGTCCGTAGCATCACGCTTCGCAGATGGAACTCCAGTTGATGCTTGAGCTCCACGAGCCGGCCAGTCCCACCGCCGTCCAGCCTGAAGAGTTCACGGCGGTACTCCTTGAGGAGCCCCGCTAGCGCAGCTTTCTTGGTTTCGTCGCCAAGCAGAAACCCGAGGGTCCGTACAAAATCGTTATAGTGATCGTCCTCGCTCATCTCGGAGGAGGTTGTGTACATTCGGTAGGGGGTTGCCGACAGTAACAGGACGCGCGCGGTTGAAACGTCATCCGCGTACTCGAACAAACGACGGGCAAGCTGGCTCGCCTCATCGTCCCCGTCGAGCAAGTGCTTGAATCGCTGGAACTCGTCCAGGATGATGAGATCCGGCTGAAGCGCCTGAAGGCAGGTTGCGGCCAGGAGACTCCGCAACTCGCCAATTAGCCGGCTACGGTCGGTGGCGTCCTCTTGCGGGATGTTCTTCTTATCCTTGCTGAACCGGGTGCAGAGGTCATCAAACCGCGACCGCAGGTCGGGTTGGCCCTTCTGCTGATCGGAGGCGATTTGCCGCCCAACCGCGAGAACAAACTCCTCGGCCAGAGATTTATCGATCTCTCGGCTGTCGCGGAAATAGCGCACCCGGTCCCTGAAATTCCCAGTCTGGACGTGGCCCCGTAGGACGTTCAGTGGGCCTGTTCCGCGCAGATCCCAAGCCTCGCTGAGCAGCCAGTACAGCAGCGCGCGCTCTTCGGCCGTTCCCAAGTTCGACTTTAAGCTGAACGACGTGCCCGGCGTGAAGGACACGAAGTTCACCGAGTTGGTCTTCAAGTCTCGTAGGGTGATGGGGAGCAGCGTAATCCGTGAAGCTAAGGGGAGGTCCTCCTGGCCGGTCACGTTTAAGCGGTTAATGTTTTGCCGCGCGATTTCCGCGCTCGAGCAAATGTACACGATATCGATACGGGGAACCCGCCCCCACAGATGGTCGATCGCCTTGGCGATCACGCCGCGCGCGACCAATGTCTTGCCCAGGCCGACCTCATCCGCCAACAGGAAGCGGCGGGGGGAGTCAACGTCGAGGAAGAGCCTGCGGAAGACATACTCGACCGACCGGCGCTGGAAATCCTTGAGGCCGCTGAGGACGGTGGGGACGTCAGGGCGTCGGGCCGGCGTACTCATCCTTCAGCCTCTGCCGCGCAGTCCAGATCGGTTGCCAGACGGAGTTAAACCCGGGGGGGAGGAGGGCCTCCCCCTCGGGCGATTTCCGCAGATCGTCTATGAGGCGAGCGACTTCGTCCAGCTTTGCCGGGTTGCGGTCGAGCGTGCTGACTAGGACCTCGAAAAGTGCCGACCCATCCTCGGGCCCGAACAAGCCCTTAGTCCCCGGACCCTGACCGTTTCCGGAGAACAGCGCGTCTCTCGCCTCAATCTCGTCTTCCGAAAGAAGGAGAAAAAGGAAGCGCAGGACGCGGTCAGGGTCCCGGAGCAGTGAACGGAGGATTCTGTCCCGCCGATCCGCCGGGGCCCCTTCGATGGGCAGGTTCAGGACGAATCGGACGGCTCCCGGCACGCCATCGACCGTCCCGGCGATCTCGAAGGCCAGGAACGACGTTAGAGCTTCAAACGACAGCAGCCCGAAGTCCGCCAGGAGGCCGGTCCCAGCGGACAGCGATAACGCAGCGACGTCCTCCTTGAGCGTGATGGGCCAGCATCGGATGTCAAGGTCAGACGGCAGGTTCACCGCTTCCGCACCCCGGCCGAAGAGTCCGAGCCGGATCTGCTCTGGGCCATCGCCTGGGTCAACCCGAAGATACAGGGGCGCCGAGGCTACGGCCCGCCGCGCCAGCTCGAGGTGGCGTTCAAGTTGTTCCGAGATCGGCTCGGCGCCGGGCGCCTGATTCCCTGGCTCGAAGAGCTGGAGAAGACCGGCAAAGGGTACTGATTCATCCCCTCCGAGTACCGCATCCACGCCGCACCGGCTCTTGGCCCCAACGAGTTCAATGAGAAACTCCACGTTCGCGCCAAAGGCCCGCTCGGTGGCATTGGCCGAACCGACCCACACCCGGGCATCCCATCCCGCGTCGGCGACGTACAACTTCGCGTGAAGACCCGAGAGGGAACGCTCGCCTCCCGCATTGGTCTCTTCGTCGATCTCGTTGGGAGCATCGGCCGAAGGATTCATGAAGAATACGCGCTCGAACTGCCCGAGCGCGGCAGGATCATCCAGCGCCTCCAGGCTCTCCAACCTGGAGACAAGGACGTGCTTGTCACCGTCCTTCGCGAGGCGAGAGAGAAGTCGTGGCGACAAAAAGGGTGAAATCACGAGCATGCGGTCGATGCGGCCCACAAACGGCCAGCGGCGCGCACCATCGATGCCAAGCGGCCAGAAGGTTATGGCCGCGAACCCGTCTGGGAGATCGAAGCGGACGCGACGCACCTCGTCCTGGAGGCGGTCGACATCTCGCTGAATCCTGTCGGGAATGGGCCGACGGATGGCCAAGCCCGGCAACGCCGCAAAGAAATCACCGAGCGGGTGGTTGTCGGCGAACGCGTTCCGCCGTTGTGCGAGTTCGCCGTTCAGGACCAAGATTGTGTCCCATGAGCGATCAAAGGTGAGGTTTCTCGTCAGACATACTAACCGGTAGAATACCCGCCCATCCGGGGCGGTGAAGCGAAGGGCCCAGATTTTTGGATGGAACACACCTTGGGGATTCGGCGGCACGACCTGTACGATGGAATCTTCAAGATACCCGAACAGCGTCTCATGCCGCTTAGGGATCGCGATGCCACCGGCATGGCAGAAGATGCTGACATGCTCCGCGTGACGCCGCAGGGCCTCAAGCATTGCCAGCGGGTCCGCGACCGGGCGTCCCTCCTCATCCCCCAAATCGAAGAGGGTGAACGCCAGAGGTGCGGTCAATGCGGCAAGCAGATCGAGAGAGTAGGTGGTGCCGATAGCGCAGTCGAGCGTGTGGCCTTCCGGAGGGCGTAACGCCTCCAGCAACAGGCGCCGGTCCTGCGGATCAAGCATCCGGCTCCTCGCGCTCCACGGCCCGGAGAATGTCGAGCACCATGGTCTGGGCGATGGGCCAACGATACGAAAGCTGCGCAGTACCAGCTTCGCCATTCCAGAGTTCCCGCGCGCGGAAATTATCCAGCCGAGCCAGCGCTCGCTTCAAGACGACCTCTCGGTCGTGAATCAATTGACGGGCGCGCTGATTCGCCCCGATGCGGGGGGCCTCTGGGGACAATGCCATCCCTAACCACGTGTCGATGAACGATTTCGTCGTGATGGGGATGTGCCCGCTGCCCGAGTGAGCTATCCCCCAGAACCCGCGCTGGTCCCATCTCGTCAGGGCATCCTTACGAGCTTCTAGCAGAGCCGCCCAGGATCGCAACCGCTCTTGGTAATCTGCAATCGTCTCACGATGCCCGCCCAGCTCCGCCAACATGAGGTTATAGAGGAGGGCCGTACCCCAGATCGACTCGGAAAAGTTCCGCGCGTGTGCCAGCTGATCTCGGATGCGGACGGGGAATTCCCCAACCTGGGGGTGCTCCCAAGGAAAGTCCACTGGCTGCCAGATGCGTCCGTGGTCGACGAGAAACGCAAGCAACGTCCCCTGAAGGCACGAGAGAATGCGTTCACGAAGGTACTCCGCCTCCGGCCGTTTGAGGTTAAACGATGCGACTGTCGGAAACCCACCTGGCGCAGATGGAATTCCTAAATGCCAGTTGGGTCGAACCGCACCCTCAGCCCGCTCGCCATCATCATCGCGGGTCCCGTTGGAAGTCGTTCCGGGATACCGCTCGATCAACCGCTGGTACTGTTCCTGAGATCCGGGAAACAGCCGGATGCCCCAGACCCCCAGCCCCTGCCAGTAGATATTGCTCGCTAACCGCTTGAGCGATGACCGCGCCTGAATGCCGATTGTTCCATCGTGGTCGGTAGATTTGGCCAGGACATCGATGAGTGCGGTTTCCTCACGCCGTGCCTTCGCAGCAATCTCGCGCGAGGAGATATGGCGCCGTTCCAAGTCTAAGTACATCCACGGGATGAACAGGAAATACCGGGCTCGACGTTGGAGGGTGCTCGTTCCCGGGAAAAAGATGTCAGCGAACGCATCACGCACGGTCCCAATACCCAATTCGTCGCGGGTATCTCGCTCAGCAAACACACCGATCACGTCGAGCATCTTCCGGCGCTCGTGCTCCGAGTAGTCCAACCAACCTATAAAGGATGCCGCTAAGTCGGACACCAACGTCCCCTAGTCGCTAGGCTTGTTCGTACACCGCCTGCTGCAGAGAAGCCAACGACAGGCGGTTCTATTCGCGGGCGAGTATGCGGCCAAACGTTATCGACCTCTCGGCGGAATCAACATATCTAACTGATGCCTTCTCCTCAAAGGAGCCGGCCAATTTCGGGAACGTTTCGCGAGTGAGTTACCTAGCGGTGACTCCCCGCCATCCCATGGCGCGCGTCCGTCTGTTGCATCGAAGGCTATCTCCTTTAGTGCCCATAGAATGGGAGGCATTAGACATTCCTCAAGCATGTTCGTAGCTAGGCAAATGAAGAATCTGGGACCAAAGCCTCGCGTCCAAGGCCAGGCGCTCGACAAGGAAAGTATAAACTACCAGAAACTTTATTCGATCAAATGAAGATGCGGATGTGATCCAGCGAGGACCCTATTGAGGATCAGTGTGGAGAACGTGCTCAGGACGACTGGCCATCTGAGATCGCGCTGAGTAAGATATGGCACCAATCGGCCAGCGCGAAAGGACAAGTTAGAGAACGTTGTGTCAGGCCCTGTGACGAAGGATGAGTTTGATCCGCCGCTCCTTCCAAAGCTTCTGCGTCAGCTTCCGCGTTTTATCGTAGCACTTCTTGGCGGGCGAACCTTGTGTAGGGATGCCGCATCGAGAAGATTAGCGATTGCCCGAGGGACCGCTGTAGGCCTCCGGGTAGCGAGTCGGCGCCACGTGGTTTCCGCAACTTGGCGAATTTCAGTTCGATCAGCACACGCCCAATTCTCTCGTGACAGACAAAGATATCGTCGCTAGCATAGCGCCCCAGAATTGCTACGTGCTGAAGGCTCTTGGACTTGCCCCAGTTGGGGTTCCCATGATAGTAGAGCACATCATAGAGATCGGCGTCGAGGAGATTCAGCTTCGAACGCACGTAGCGCTGGACATAAGGAACAAGCGCTTTCTCATGGGCCGCTTCGCCCTTGATGCGCTCAGGTAAAGGTGCCCTCTCAATGACGCGAGCGAGGCCGAGGGCCACCGCGTACGCTACGGTCGGAGTTGGGGACCATCGAGAGACCTGGGCGGTAAAATCGCTCGGATTCCGGCTCTGGCTGAGGCGGGGTTACTACCGCGAGTATCAGACGGCACCGGGGAGCCAAGCCATAGTGGACGCTGTGGGCACGCTCGAGGCCCGGGCGTGGGTGGATGGCCCCGAACGCCTCGTGTACACGCGCGTCGGGGAGCACGGCGGCGCCGTTTACGTGGACCTCGTGAACGGAGGGTGGGAGACCGTCGAGATCACATCGACAGACTGGCGCGTCGTTCCCGACCCACCGGTAATGTTCCGCAGGGCACGGGGCATGAGAGCCCTCGCGACCCCCGTCCCCGGCGGCAGTCTGAACGCCTTACGCCAATTCGTCAACGTGGCCGACGATCGCAATTGGATGTTGATCGTGGGGTGGCTCCTGGGGGCGGCGTGGCCAAGCGGCCCGTACCCGATCCTGGTCCTCCACGGGGAGCAGGGGTCAGCCAAATCCACCACCGCCCGCGTGCTGCGCGCCCTCCTCGACCCGAACGCGGTCCCGCTCCGGAGTGAATCCCGCGAGGACCGCGACCTGATGATCGCCGCAACGAACAGTTGGATCGTCAATCTGGACAACCTGTCCCGCCTCTCTGGGCGGATGTCCGACGCGCTGTGCCGCCTGGCTACCGGCGGCGGGTTCGCCACTCGCGAGCTTTACACTGACGCCGAGGAAGCTTTGTTCGAGGCGCAACGGCCGGTCATCCTCAACGGGATCGAAGAGCTGGCGACCCGGAGCGACCTGCTGGACCGCTCGATTATCGTGTACCTCCCTACCATCCCGGACGAACGTCGGAGGGCCGAGACGGAGTTCTGGCGCGAGTTCGAGGCGGCCCGGCCCTCGATCCAGGGGGCGTTGTACGATGCGGTTTCCGCCACCCTGCGGGCACTCCCAGGGGTGGCGCTCGAAGCAATGCCCCGAATGGCCGACTTCGCTTGCCGCGTGGTGGCGGCTGAGCCGGCCCTCGGATGGCCGACAGGTGCGTTCCTCGCCGCGTACGCAGAGAACCGGGAAGCGGCAAACGAGCTCCCGCTCGAGGCGTCCCCGGTGGCGGAGGCGATGCGGACCTTCGCCGAACAGCAGAGCGAGTGGGCGGGGACGGCGACCGAGCTCCTCGAGAGGCTCCAGAAACTCGTCGACGAGGCCGTCACCCGCCAGAAGGGGTGGCCCAAGGCCGCTCACGCCCTCTCCAACACCCTTGGCCGCCTGGCCCCGAACCTCCGCGCGGTCGGCGTGAGCGTGGCGTTCTCCCGGGCAGCCCGCAGGCGGTCGATCACCGTGCGGAAGATCGCGGAAGAGAGCGTCACGAGCGTCACCCCAGCCATGGCGGCCCAAACGCCCGTTGCCCGCGATGACGATCGAAACGGAGCCGTGACGAGGGGGGAGGCGGGCGTGACGCCGCCCACACCTGGACAGTCACCGCCCCGGAAGCCGCGGAGTGACGCTCGTGACGATAATGACGCTTCCTTGCCGCTGTTCACTAATCGGGATATCCCCGAGGCTTCGTGCGAAGATCCGCAGCAGGCGAGGCCCTGCCACTGGTGCAAGGGCACGCGATACTGGCGGTCTCGGAACAGCTCTACGTTGATCTGCGCTATTTGCCATCCGCCCGCGCGTGCCAGCCTCGTGGCGGAGTGGGTCGATGTATCGGTTAAGGGCATGCCGGCTCAGGGTGGATCCGACGTGCCGACGGGAGAGCAAGATGACGAGGGATGCTAGTGAGCCTCTGCTGATCAAGGTCGCGGAGGCCGCAAGGATCATTGGCATATCGCCGCGGCGGCTGTACGATCTCGCGGCGCGAGGAGCTCTCCCTCCCGGTATGGCCATCCGATTCGGTCGGTCGGTGCGCGTGTCCCGGCCCCGACTTCTTGCCTGGCTAGGGAGAGAATCCAAAGACGAAGGCCCCGTGACCAGGGGACCGGAGAGCTAGCCGGCGCGGCCACCTAGGCCCCCCTCCTCTCCACCTCCAAGGCCTGAAACCTGTTGGCAAACTGCCGAAAGGACCGGGGGCCGCAGCGCGGGCATTGGCTGGACCGGGACGATGGACTGGCTACAAAGATCTGCGGTCTTCGGAATGGAGGAATCTTGTGCGAGCCTATCGCGCCGTGGTTTTTTGGGAATGGAAAGGGTGGTTTGGATTGGGGGACACCGTTGACCGCCTTCGCTGCCGGTGACGCGTGAGGGGCCACATCCGCAAACGCGGAAACTCTTGGGCCGTGGTCGTGTACCTCGGCCAGGACCCGGCGACCGGCAGGGCTCGGCGGAAGTGGTACACGTACCCGACCCGGGGGGAGGCGCAGGCCCAGCTCTCCCACATCCTGACCCAGCTCCACGGCGGCGGGGCTTTGCCCTCAACGAAGCTCCGGACCGGGGAGTACCTGGAGAAGTGGCTGCACGACTACGCAGGGGGCGCCGTCGCGCCCACCACGTTCGCGCGGTACCAGGAAATCGTGAGCCTGCACTTGACGTCCGCCCTCGGGTTCATTCCGTTGCAGAAGCTCTCGCCCCAGGCGATCCAGGGCTACTTTACGGCGAAACTTGCGTCCGGTCTCTCGTCGACGACCGTGCGCCACCACGCGACGCTCCTTCACGGGGCGCTGCGACACGCGGTGAAGTGGGGGCTGCTGGCCAGGAACCCCGCGGACATGGTGGACCCGCCGCGCCGATGCCGCTCGGAGATCCGGGTGCTGGACGAGGAGCAGGTGCGATTGTTCCTCGCGGAAGCAAGGAGATCGTCAGTGCACTACCGTCTATACTTGGCCGCCCTCACGACCGGGATGCGGCAAGGCGAACTCCTCGGGTTGCGATGGAGGGATGTGGATCTAAGCCTCGGCGTAGCATCGGTCCAGCAAACGTTCTACCGCCTGGGGAAGCGGATGCTCTTCAAGGAGCCCAAGACCGCGACCGCCCGGCGCACCGTCGCCCTGCTCTCGGTCCTGGTGCAGGAGCTCCTGAGCCTCCGGGGCGAGCAGCGCGTACGTCACGGTGCGCTCGGCGATGCCTACAAGGACCGCGATCTCGTTTTCTGCCAGCCCGACGGACGCCCGCTCCACGCAAACAATATCGCCCGACGAGACCTCAGGCGCGTGCTCAAGAAGGCCAAGTTGCCCACCATTCGGTTCCACGACCTCCGCCACTGCCATGCCACCCTTTTGCTCCGCCAGGGCATCCACCCGAAGGTGGTCCAAGAGCGGCTCGGTCACAGTTCACCCGCGTTTACGCTGCACGTGTACAGTCACGTTCTGCCCGGGATGCAAGAGGAGGTTGTGAGGCGCCTGGATCAGGCACTCCGCGAAAAGCCAGAGTGAGAAGACTGACCAACCACCAGCCTAAGAGCACGAAGTTGGGAGCAGATGATGGGAGGCGATCGAGATGAAGATTGATGCCGCAGAACGGGAAACGGTTATCCAGTGGTCCGATGCCGACCAGGGAATCGCGCACGTCTACAGCTGTCAGGGTCCCATGATGCGGAAGCTGGCGAAGCATCCTCGGGCCAAGCTCGTGGAGACGCACAGGGATGATACCGAGAAGGTCACGGCGATGGAATTCGAGCTGCCCCTTGAGTGCGTTCACATCCGCAGGGGTCGCCGGCGGGTGACGGACACCCAGCGGGAGGCGGCGAGGCAAAACGCTGCCAAGGCGAGATCGAAGCGCGCTTCTCCCGTCGTTTCTCTTGTCTAGAAAGGCCCGAGTACGGAAAGCGAGCGGGGTGCCAAGAGACCGACCCGCCGTTTCATGCCTCCCTGAACTGTCGGGTCCGAGAGGCTGAGAATACCAAAGGGACGAGCCGGGTTAAAAGAGGCATTGTTTAGGAGCCCCTGCTATTTTGGAAGTCCACCAAGGTCCCAAATGGTCTCAAGGATGAGCGAAATCAGCTGCCGGCTGGCTTATGGGCGAGCAGATCCCGCAGAAGCGTTTCGATCTCTGCGAAATTGGCGGCATCGGGAATGTCGATGGCGGCGCACGGCCCATTGTAGAAGTCCTGAACCGGCTGCGAGAGTGATGCGACAGCGTGTATTTTGATCAGATCACGGATGCGTACTTCGGGCAGCATCGCGATGAAGCGCACCTTCTTCTTCCGGATCTTGAGGAACGCCACATTCGTTGGGGCTTTGATGGAAATGTAATATTTCTGCGGATTGAAGATGACGCTTCCGTCGATGAGCGTCGCAGCTTGCTTGATCTTCGCGTAAACGTCTCTGATCGATTGCGGCACGTCTTCAAGATGGAATTGCTCACTGTAGGGGCCCTGCTCCCCGCTTCCTTCGTCATTAGGCGCTTCTTCCGTCTCTGCGTACTGCAATGTCTCGACATCCGGGGAGACGGAGTATGCGACGTCGTTACCACTCATGTACTTTCTGACCTCGAGGCACTTGACCATCTTCCCCCATGTGTCAGTATAAGTCGCCATGATCTCAGGGAGCTCAGCAATGCCGCCATCGGTGACCAAGAGAATATTCTGGCTCGTCTCGATGATGTCGCTCAAGAACTTGTAGATCTCTGTGTGCCCTATGTACTTTCGGAATTCCGACTTCAGCTGGGGGTCGCTGTCGACGACCGAGAAGAGCTTATCCACGAGGCGCTTCTGAAGCCCTGTGTTCTTGAAAAAGGCAAAGAACTTCGTGATCTGTGGGAAAATGTGATCGTAGAATCCATGCCGCGACAACTCGACCTCGACGATGTAAAATTGCGGGTCGGTAGGGTCTTTGAAATCGAAGAAGAAACCATCTGGGACCGTGGCACCTAAGGTTTTGGATTCGATCTTCTTCTTGGCATCGATGTAGATTGTGGCCTTACCGAAGAGGACGCTGGAAGAGTCGCGGATATCCTCTTCGAAGTCCTTCTCGACGCCATACTTGTTCAGGTCGAACCTACGTCCGCTCGCGATAATCGTCATGCGCCCCCCCCCACCTGCGGCCTGCGATGTCGGTGCGTAACGATTATTCTCGATTCTGGATGATGCTATCTGGCCCTTATTATAGCTGCGCCGTACGTCGAGAGTGATGGCCTCGCAGAGGAAAGGAGTCTCGCGTTTGCAGGCGTTTGCAAAACAGGCTGCTCGGAGGACCCCTCTCGGGGGGACAACCTTCTGGAAGCCGCGTCCTGTGCGGTTTTCCGTGGTGGGCCGTGCAGGACTCGAACCCGCGACGCCCGGGTTAAAAGCCCGGCGCTCTACCCACTGAGCTAACGGCCCACACTCGGCATTTTAGCATATGGCACAAGCGGTCGCTCCATACGAGGTCCTTGACGCGATGCCCCGCGTCAACTATTTCGAGCATTTCCAATTAAGACCAATTCCAGCGGCTTCGGAACGAGACGGAAGGAAAAGCAGGTAAGAGGTGTGGTCGATCTAGCTACGCCGGCGAATCCTCGCAACGCGGCGCGCATCCTCCCATAATCGACGGGCCTCGTCCACGAGGCGTCCGTGGATCCAGACCTCCCAAGTGCCAGCGATCTGTGACAACAGAACGATCGCGTTCAATTCTTCGCGGGTGCGAATCTTCTGGCGCTCTCCGCCACCATCGACGAAATACTCGACCTCAGCTTCGTCCCTCCATTCAAGTTGGGCGTAGTTCCAGGGTCCGGCGAATGGAATCCTTCGGACGTGGATTAAACCGGCATGGATAGTAACAGGAAAGAACCGGTCGGGCAGTTTGAACCCGGCAGTAGAATCTCGATCTGAGAAAGTTGGCTGCATTCAAGGCCCCGATGATAGGAGGAAATGTAACTATCATTTACATTACCGCTTGCTAAAAACCAGGACTATCATCCAGATGATGGATTCCTCCCTCATCCCATCGGCTATAACCAGGATCACCAGCCACCAACGTGGGAGCGGCGATACCACTGCGGAGCGCAAGGCATTGGAAGGTGTCCAATGAAGGCCGCCGATCCGGTCCCCAGACCGCGTTGTCTGCTGCAAGGCTTGGCAGGGAATGGTTATTGAGCGATACACTGCTGGGCGGCGGGTCGGCTCACTCCGAACCCCCGCTTCGCACCGGTGATTCCCACCGTTTTGATTTCGGCGCGGCGACTTCTTGGGAAGGCGGGCCCCAGCCATCTTCGGGTTGGCAAGCATAAATTGAAGAACCGGAAGAGAAGCCACCACTTCATCATCCAGAGGTGATGGGGAACTCGTGCCGCCGAGGGGATCTCCGGAGGCAACGCGAACAGTGATGACGCTCCGCTTCGATCGGCGCGCGCAGGCCTCGGGCCGTCCGGTGGCCGTCTATCACGTAGATCGGAGGACGTGATGCCAGAACACGGATGGGCGTTGATCCTAGGAGCCAGCAGCGGCTTCGGGGAAGCGGCGAGCCTGGAGTTCGCTCGAAGCGGCTTTGACATCATCGGCGTCCACCTCGACCGCAAAGCCACGCAGGCCCACGTCGAGCAAGTGATTAACGGCATCCTCACCACGGGCCGTCGAGCACTGTTCTTCAACGTGAATGCCGCTGACCCGGAGCGCCGGGAGGAAGTGCTGTTTCGCGCGGCCGAAGAGATCGGTCCGTCGGGTACGGTGGCAGTGCTCCTCCACTCCCTCGCCTTCGGGAATCTCCGCCCGTACACCGCCGATTCCCCCCAAGAAGCGATCACCCCAGCCCAGATGGACATGACCCTCAGCGTGATGGCGCACAGCCTGGTCTATTGGGTGCAGGACCTCGTTCACCGAAGCCTGATGCGCAAGGGGGGGAAGATCTTTGCCATGACGAGCGCGGGCGGAAGCCGGGTGCTGCCGAACTACGGGGCGGTTTCCGCGGCCAAGGCGGCGCTCGAATCGCACATTCGCCAACTAGCGATGGAGCTGGCCTCCCGCGGGATCACGATCAATGCGGTTCGGGCGGGGGTCACCGACACGCCAGCGCTGCGCAAGATCCCCGGGCACGAGGCGATCGTCGACGCCGCTCTCCGCCGGAACCCCTCCGGGAGGCTCACCACTCCGAGCGATGTGGCGCGCGCGCTCGCCGCCCTCTGTCGCCCTGGAACGGAGTGGATCACCGGGAACGTCATCGGGATCGACGGCGGGGAAGACATCATCGGTTGACCCCCGACGACCTCATCACGTTGTCGCCCCCGGTGGAGGGTTCTGAGCTGGCAGATCGTTCCGGGGGAGACTTCCTCGATGTTGCGGACGGATTTCCGCTCGGGCTAATTTAGGTTCGCTGGTCGATCGGCACAAACGTCCGGTTGGTCGGCCCCACGTATTCCGCGCGCGGGCGGATCAGCCGGTTGTCGGCGTACTGCTCCAGTACGTGGGCCGACCAGCCGCTGATCCGGCTCACCGCGAAAACCGGGGTGAACAGTTCGAGCGGGATGCCCAGCGCGTAATAGGTCGACGCCGAATAGAAGTCGACGTTCGCATGTAGGTGTTTTTCGCGCAGAATGTACTGCTCGATCTCCCGCGACATCTCAAACCATTGGGGCTGGCCGTGCTGGCGGCAGAGGGTCTCGGACATGCGGCGCAGATGCGTGGCGCGGGGGTCCTCGGTTTTGTACACCCGGTGGCCAAACCCGGGAACCTTCTGCTTCGCCGCCAGCATCGCCGCCACGGTGGGAACCGCCTCCGCCGGTCGACCGATCTTCAAGAGGAGCCGCATCACCGCCTCGTTGGCCCCGCCGTGCAGCGGGCCCTTCAGCGTGCCGATGGCGGAGGTGATGGCGGAGTGCATGTCGGCTAGGGTCGCGGCGGTGACCCGGGCTGAAAACGTGCTCGCGTTGAGCTCGTGGTCAGCATGCAGCACGAGCGCGATGTCGACGGCGTGCACGCTCTCCAGGTCCGCCGGCTTCCCGCCAAGCATATAGAGAAAGTTCGCCGCGTGGGTAAGTTGGGGGTCGGGGGGCACCGGAGCGCTCCCCGCGCGGAGGCGTCCGATCGCCGCAACGATCGTGCCGATCTGCGCGGTCAGGCGGATCGACTTCCGCACGTTGGCGTCGGGCGAGTGATCTTTGGAGTCCGGATCGTAGAGCCCGAGGGTTGAGACCGCGCTGCGCAGAACGTCCATCGGGAGCGCGTCGCGCGGAGACGTCCGCAGCATCTCCAGCACGGCACCAGGCAGTGCCCGCGCCTGAGCGAGATCCCGATTGAGCCGGTCGAGCTGAGTGCGGGTGGGGAGCTCTCCGTGCCAGAGGAGGTATGCCACCTCTTCGAAACTCGCGTGCTGGGCGAGATCGTGGATATCGTACCCTTGGTAGATCAGCCGTCCCTGGATGCCGTCCACGAAGCAGATGCGGCTCTCCGAAACGACGATCCCCTCGAGACCCTCCGCGACCTGAACTGAACCTGCCGATCCCTGCTGCACGGACCCCTGCCTCCCTGTTCGACCGATCACGCTCTACCTACACCCTAGGCGCCGATCCCGCCGCTTGTCAATGCCTCGTGTTGCCTCAAAAGTCCTCGTCACCGAAGTAGGGGGTGATGCCTCATACTGGGGGTTACCCCGCGTGCGGCCTTGATGCCCTCGTGGGTCTCTTTTACGGGGTGGCCGCGCGTCCATGCGTCGCTGTCTCGCCCTCAAGAGGCTCATGGGGCGGTCCTCCTGCCGTCCGCGAGGGTCCAGAGGTTATCGAGGCGAGTTTGAAGATCCGCACGCAACCGGAGTGGGTTGAGCTGCTGATACTGAGCGGTGAGCGCGGCGCTGCCTGCTGGGCTGAGGACGCCGCTGGCGAGCACCCGGCGGTAGGGCGTCTGCGCGCGATCGTAGCGTGTGATTACGCGGGCGCCGTGGCGTTCTTTGGACACCAATTTGCGGAGGGATTGAAAGAAGTTCACGTACAGCCGTAGCAATTCGTGCACGGCCTTCAGCGCGGCGAACGCGGCACGGCTGGCGTAGCGCTCGTAGCCGATGTACCGGCGCAGCACGGCGCCGTTGCGTTGCTCGGCATACGCCTGGTCGTTCTTGCGATAGGGTCGGCCGCGGGTGAAGGTGATGCGCTCCCCACGACACCACGGCACGAGGATCTGGTTGAGGCACTCCCCGCCGTTGTCGGTAGGCAGGCTGAGCAGGGGCATGGGCAGGGCCTGACGGGCGAAGTGCACGGCGCTGCCCACGCGCTTGTGGCCCTTGCCCCAGACGGCCTGCCGCTCGGTCCAGCCGGTGGCGACGTCGATGGCGAGGAGCGAGGTGAGATAGAAGCCGGATTCGCTTTCCCCGCAGTGCGCGAGCAGATCGGCCTGCAAGTGGCCGGGGGGCACATGGGTCCACTCCCCGAAGGTCCGGAGCGGGACTTGGGCCCGCAGGGCGGTGAGGCTCGGGCTGGTCGTCGCGAGGCCGTGGCGCCGGTACAGCCGGCGCACGGGGCGCAAGAGCCGATCGATGGTGGCCGGGCTGATCCGCAGCAGGGCGATGCGGTGCTCAGCCGGGAGCGTCACCTCGTCATGCCGCTCCAGGGCCTCGAGCAGTGCCGGCAGAAAGGGCGCCAAGCGCTTGGAGCAGAGATAGTCGCTGGCTTCCCACACCTGTTCCAACGCCGGCCGCAAGGTGCGCTGATACTCTCGGGGGCGGCCGGCCCGGCGGCGCGGGCGTTTGGGGGAGTGTCGCAGCAGACGGATCGCCACCTTGCGGTCCCGTTTGGTGACCCGGCAAAACTCATCCAAGAGACGACTCTTGTCGCGACGTGAGGCGAGGCGATCGCGCGGACGAAGGGATGCGGCGTATTCGCGTACACTGAGAGGACCCACGTTGCCTCCTGGGCGCCGGTGACCCGCATTTTGAGGCAACAGGTCTCTCTTCGGTGTCGATAATTTTGAGGCACTTCGTGCCTCGGCCGGCGGCCGCGCGCCTTGCGATCCCTACCGGCCGGCCTTCCCGTCAGGCAGGCCTTCCCGCACCCGGCGCGAAGGCCGGGGCCACCTCTCGGAGGAAGAGATCGAGCTGACCCCGCTGGTCCCAAGAGGTCATCCGGACCGCGATCTCCTCGACACCGGCAGCGAAGTACGCCTTGAACTGGTCGATGCACTGGGCAGGCGTTCCCACGGCCGTCCATGCTTCCACGAACCCCCGCGAGAAGTTAGCGGTGTAGTACGCGTTGAGGAAACGCCGGCTCTCATCGAGGGCCTGCTCCCGGTCCGGGTTGATATTGATGTTGTGGTAGAGGACGTTGCCCAGGGGGTTCGGGTCGCGCCCCTCCTCTATGGCCATCCGCCGGATGATCGCCCATTGCTCCGCAAAGATCTGCGGGGAAATCTTGTTCGTCATCCAACCATCGGCGAGGCGGGCCACCCGGCGGAACGACCGTTCCACATTCCGCCCACTGACCGGCTGCCCGACTTTGTAGGTGACGGTCGTGGGATTGCTGGCGATCCAGATCGGGAGTGGGTGCTGCACCGGCCGCGGTTCGATCGTTACGCCCTCCGCGTGATAGAACCGTCCCTGGTGGGTGACGCGCTCCTCGGTGAACAACCGACGGAGCAGGACGATCCCCTCCTCCAACCGCCCAATCCGCTCACTCGAGGTGATTCCCATCGTCAGATGCTCCAGCGCCTGCGCCGCGCTCATCTCGTCCGATCCGCCGAGGCAGGCGATGAGCAGTGCCCGCCCGTTGCACAGCACATCAAGGCTCGACCACTGCAGCGCGAGCAAGATGGGATGGCGGTGGGCGAAGGTGGACATGCACGCCACCCCCAGCCGGGCACGATGCGTGCGCCCGGCCAGCCCGCCCAAGAGAACCACCGACTCCAATCGCGGTTTGGCCAGGATGCTGTCGCCGACCCAGAGCGACTGAAACGCGCCCGAGCGGTCGGCCAGCTCTCCGAGGGCCAACAGCTCATCCGGCGTGATCGTGCCGAGCAGCACGCCTCGGTTGGGAAGGGTGAGGCCGAACGCTCCCATCGATAAATTCCTCCCTGAGGGCCGCGCCCGCCCCTACCGAGTGTGCGCGGGGGTCGGGGGGGCGGCGCGGCCCGGCCGACTCCCCGGACCGCTCGATCTCACCCTGCCACCGCAGCCTTGAGTTCCCGCACAAAGGTGCCGACGGCGTCGAGCTTGGCGGGAGCCTCCTCAATCATCTTGACGATGGCACTGCCGACGATCACCCCGTCGGCCACCGCCGCCACTTCGTGCGCCTGAGCCGGGCGGCTGATGCCGAACCCGACGCAGATCGGCGTCTGGGTCTGCTCCCGGATTCGCAGCACCAACTCCCGCACGCCCGCCGGCAGCTCGTCGCGGATGCCGGTGACCCCGGTTCTGGACACGCAGTAAACGAACCCGGTCGACACCGCGGCGACCGCCCGAATGCGCGCCTCGGTGCTCGTGGGGGCCAGGAGGAAAATTGTCGCCATTTTCTGCCGCCGTGCCGCGGCGATGAGCTCCCCGCCCTCTTCGGGCGGGAGGTCGGCGACGATCAGGCCGTCGAGACCCGCCGCCGCCGCGTCCCGGCAGAACGCCTCCAGCCCGTGGCGGAGGATGAGGTTGTAGTAGGTCATGAAGGCGAGCGGCACCTGGGTCCGCTCGCGGAGGCGGGCGACCAGGTCCATCGCCGGACGAACTCCCGCACCGCGGGCCATCGCCCGGAGCCCCGCCCGCTGGTTGATGGGGCCGTCGGCGATCGGATCGCTGAACGGGATCCCCAACTCCACCGCATCGGCCCCCGCGGCCTCCATTATGGCGACGAGCCGTTCGGTCGCGCCGAGATCCGGATCCCCCGCCATGACGTAGGGGATGAGCGCCCGACGGCCCTGCGCCTTCAGCGCGGCCAGAGTGTCGATAAGCCGGTTCGCCGTCACAGAGGGGGCTCCATCGCCTTGGCGATCGTGTCGACATCCTTGTCGCCGCGCCCGCTGAGACCCAGGACAATGATCTTCTCGCGGCCCAGCCGCGGAACGAGCGTGCGCAGGTAGGCCACCGCGTGAGCCGGTTCGAGCGCCGGAATGATCCCTTCCGTCCGCGAAAGGAAGTGGAACGCGTCGCGGGCCTCGGCGTCGGTCACCGACACGTATGCCGCGCGGCCGAGATCTTTGAAGTAGGCGTGCTCGGGGCCGACGCCGGGGTAGTCGAGGCCGGCGGAAATGGAGTGCGTGGGCAGCACCTGGCCGTCCGCGTTCTGCAGCAGGTAGCTCAGCGCGCCGTGGAGCACCCCAGGGCTTCCGGCACACAGGGTCGCGGCGTGCCGTCCGGTGGCGAGGCCGAGTCCCCCCGCCTCGACGCCGATGAACGACACCTGCGGGTCATCCTTAAATGGATGAAACAGGCCCATCGAGTTGCTGCCCCCGCCGACGCACGCGACCAGACAATCGGGCAGCCGCCCCTCCGCCGCCTGCATCTGCGCGCGCGTCTCCCGGCCGATCACGGACTGAAAGTCGCGAACGAGCGTAGGGTACGGATGAGGGCCCACCACCGACCCGATGACGTAGAGCGTCGTCTCGACGTTCGTCACCCAGTCCCGCAGCGCTTCATTGATCGCGTCCTTCAGCGTCCGGGTGCCCGAGTCGACCGGAATGACCCGAGCCCCCAGCAGCTGCATCCGGAAAACGTTGAGGGCCTGCCGCTCCATGTCCTCCGTGCCCATGTAGACGTCGCAGGGGAGCCCGAACGCGGCCGCCGCGGTGGCGGTGGCCACGCCGTGCTGGCCCGCCCCGGTCTCGGCGATAATGCGGCGCTTGCCCATGCGGATCGCCAGCAGCACCTGGCCGATCGTGTTGTTGATCTTGTGGGCCCCGGTGTGGAGGAGATCCTCCCGCTTCAGGTAGATCCGCGCCCCGCCCAGTGCCTCGGTGAGGCGCCGGGCGAAGTACAGTGGGGTCGGCCGACCGCAAAACGTCGCCAGGTACCGGTTGACCTCGGCGGCAAACGCGGGATCGCGGGCCGCCGCCGCGTACGCCGCCTCCAACTGATCGAGCACCGGGATCAGCGTTTCGGGAACGTAGCGTCCCCCGTATGCCCCGAAGCGGCCTCGCGACCGGATCTCGGCGACTGGTCTGGCGGTCATCATCGCACCTCCGCAGCATTCCACGCCTGTACTCGAGTGACAAACGCGCGAATCTTGACGGGGTCCTTCCGCCCGTCGGTCTCCACGCCGCTGGCGACGTCCACGGCGTAGGGGACCGCCGCCCGGATCGCCTCCTCCACGTTCTCCGGGGTGAGCCCGCCGGACAGGATCACCGGCCCGGCCTCCTTCGCCCGGACGGCCAGGGACCAGTCGAACGTCCGCCCCGTCCCCCCCATCTCCCCGGGCACGTGCGCGTCCAGCAGCAGCGCGGCGGCGCCGAAGCGGGCGAGGCCATCCACGCTCTGAGCGCTGCGGACCTTCACCCCCTTGATCACCGGGCGGTCAAACTGCCGGCAGAACTCCGGACTCTCCGATCCGTGAAGCTGCAGGGCGTCCAGGCCGCAGAGGGCGGCGATCGCCCGGATCGTCTCCGGCTCCTCGTCCACGAACACCCCCACCCGTGCCACGAACGGCGGGAGCGCCCGGGCGATCGCTCGGGCGATCTCAGGCGGGACGTATCGGCGCCCCGGCCGCCAGAAATTGAGGCCGATCGCATCCGCCCCGGCGTCCACGGCCGCCAGCGCTTCCTCCAGCCCACGGATCCCGCAGATCTTCACGCGCACCATCGTCGGAACTCCGTTCCGCCTCTCCCGGCCGCCGGAACCTACGCTTCCTGGCGGACCGCCCGGAAATAATCCATCCCCATGCGCTCCAGGCACAGGTGCAGCGTCTCCTGGGCCTCCCGGCGTGCCGTCCGGCTGCCGGCGATGATCATCTCCTCCAGCCGTTTCGGCTCCGCGGCAAACGTGGCGCGCCGGGCTCGGATCGGTTCGAGAAATTCGTTCAGCGCGCGTGCCAGCCGCTTCTTCACCTCGACGTCGCCCACGGTCCCGGCACGGTAGCGCGCCTTGAGATCCTCCACCTCCGCTCGGTCCTTGTTGAACGCGTCGTGATAGATAAACACGGGGTTGCCCTCCACGTGGCCGGGATCGGTCGGGTGGATCCGCGTGGGGTCCGTGAACATCCTGCTCACCTTCCGCTCGACGGTCGCGGCGTCGTCGGAGAGGTAGATCGCGTTGTCGAGGGACTTGCTCATCTTCGCCTGTCCGTCGGTCCCCACCAGCGTCCCGACCCGCCCGGTGAGGGTTTGGGGCTCCGGAAAGACCGGCCCGTACAGCTCGTTGAACCGGCGGGCGATCTCCCGGGTGACCTCCAGGTGGCTCGATTGGTCCTTCCCCACCGGCACGACATCGGCCCGCACCATCAAAATGTCGGCGGCCTGCAGCACCGGATACGACAGCAGGCCCAGGGAGGCGGTCTCGAGCTTCAGATCCCGCATCACCTCCTTGAGGGTCGGGACGCGCTGGAGGCGCGGGACCGCCGTGAGCATGGAAAAAATGAGGTGCAGGACCGCCACTTCGGGCACGAGCGATTGGAGGTAGATGGTGCTCTTCTGCGGGTCGATCCCGACGCTCAGGTAGTCGAGCACGAGCTCCCGGATGTGGCCGGCCACCTCCCGCGTCCGATCCGCGCCGGTCGTCAGCACGTGATAGTCGGCGATCAGGAAGAAGCACTCGTACTCTTCCTGCAGCCGGAGGCGGTTCTCGAGCGAGCCCACGTAGTGACCAACGTGCAGCCGGCCCGTCGGACGGTCTCCGGTTAGAAGGCGGCCTTTCTTGCGGCCGCCGGGCCGCTCGGCGTGTGTGGCTGTGGTCTGGGTGCCAGTCATATCCCCTCCCGCCGGCCGCTCGGGCCGGCCGCGTCATCGCGCGATGCCCAACAACTCCCGCACGCGGGCCGCCGGGTCCGGCGCTCGCATCAACGCGGTGCCGACGAGCACCGCGTGCATTCCGAGCCGCTCCATCTCCTCGACCTGCGCGCGTGTTTCGATCCCGCTTTCGGCGACGACCGTCGCCTCCTCCGTGGTGCGGGGACGCAGCCGCCTCGAGACCTCCAGCGAGGTCTCGAGCGTATCGAGGTTGCGGTTGTTGATTCCAACCAGAGAGGCGCGGACCGCGCTGGCCCGCTCCAGCTCCACCTCGTCGTGCACCTCGACGAGCGCGGCCATCGCCAGTTCCTCCGCCAGGCTCTGCAACTCCGCAAGCTCCTCCAGGGACAGGATCGCCGCGATCAAGAGCACCGCGTCCGCGCCGATCGCCCGGGCTTCGTAGACCTGGTACGGGTCCACGACAAAGTCCTTGCGGAGGACCGGGATCCCGACCGCCCGGCGGGCCTCCGCCAGGTGCGCGTCCGCTCCGTGGAAGTACCGAGCGTCGGTCAGCACCGAGATCGCCGCGGCCCCCGCCGCCTCGTACCCGCGCGCCACCGCGGCCGGATCAAAGCCCGCCCGAATCGTGCCGGCGGACGGCGAAGCCCCTTTCACCTCGGCGATCAGCTGAATCCGCGGCCCCCGGAGCGCCCGGAGGAATCCCCGGGGCGGCTCGGCGTCCGCCGTCCGCCGGCGCAGATCGTCCAGCGGGATGCGGCGCCGGCGATCCGCCAGTTCTCGGCGCTTGTGCTCGACGATCGCGCCCAGGGCGCCCGTCACTCACGCACCCCACGCGCGGGGCGGGGCCGACCGAGTACGCAGAGGAATCTCATGCAAACTTGGTCTTGAGCCGCAGCGCTTCGAGCTTGGCGTACGCGGCGCCCGAATCGATGCTGTGAGCCGCGAGGCCGATCCCGTCCCCGATCGCCTCAGCCAGCCCCGCGGCGACCAGGGCGACGCCGGCGTTCAGGAGGACAACGTCGCGCCGCGGCCCCCCGTCACCGCGCAGGACGCCGACGCAGATCTCGGCGTTCTCCTGAGAGGATCCCCCGAGAAGCGCCTCGAGGGGGGCGCGCCGGAACCCGAACTCCTCGGGGGCGATGGTATAGGTCCGGACGGCGCCGTCCGACACCTCGGACACCTGGGTGGCCGCGCACAGCGAGATCTCGTCCATCCCGTCCTGGCCGTGCACGACGAACGCCCGGTCGACGCCGAGCGCGGCGTGCACCTGGGCCATCAGCTCGGTGTGCACCGCGGTGGGGGCGCCCTGCAGGTAGCGGCGCGCACGGGCGGGATTGGTCAGCGGGCCGAGGATGTTGAACACCGTGCGGATGCCGATCTCGCGGCGCGGGGCGAGCGCGTGCTTGAACGCCGGGTGAAAGTGGGGCGCGAACATGAACCCGAACCCCACCTCCTCCACGCACGCCTGGACCACCTCGGGAGGGACTCCCAGGTTGATGCCGAGGGCCTCGAGCACGTCGGCCGCCCCGCACTTGCTGCTCGCCGCCCGGTTGCCGTGCTTGGCGACGTGTCCGCCCGCCCCCGCGACCACGAACGCCGTGACGGTGGAAATGTTGAACGTATTGAGCCGATCTCCGCCCGTCCCCACGATGTCGACGATGTGGTCGGCCTGGGGAGAGATCATGACGGCGTGTTCGCGCATCGCCCGGGCGAACCCCGTGATCTCCTCTACCGTCTCGCCGCGCACCGCCAGCGCGGTAATGAATGAGGCGATTTGGGCCGGGGTGGCTTCCCCGTCCATGATGATCCCCATCGCCGCATGGGCCTCGGTTTCGGTAAGCGTGTGGTGCGCCGCGACCTTGGCGATCGCCGGTTTGAGCGGCATCCCTATCCCTCCCCCACCCCGGCGGACTGCGCCGGGGCCGCACCGGCCCGGGCGAGCTCCAAAAAGTTCCTCAGCAGCGCGTGGCCGTGCTCGGTCAGGACCGACTCGGGGTGGAACTGCACCCCCTCCAGCGGCGCCGCGCGGTGGCGGACGCCCATGACGACGCCGTCTTCCGTGCGGGCCGACACCTCGAGGCAGTCCGGCAGCCCCGCTTCATCGATGACCAGCGAGTGGTAACGGGTGCCCACCAGCGGGCTCGGCAACCCCCGAAAGATCGTCCGGCCGTCGTGGTGGACCCGCGAAGTCTTCCCGTGCACGGGCGCGCGGCCGCGCACCACCCGGGCGCCGAGCGCGGCGCCGATGCACTGGTGGCCCAAGCACACCCCCAGGATCGGGATGCGGCCGATCAGCCGAGCGACCCCGGGCGTGCTTACCCCGGCCTCCGCCGGCGTGCAGGGGCCCGGCGAGATCACGATCGCCTCGGGGGCCAGGGCGACGATTTCCTCGACGCTGATCGCGTCGTTCCGAAAGACCTGCGGCGTTTCCCCCAGCTCTCCGAGGTACTGCACCAGGTTGTAGGTGAATGAGTCATAGTTGTCGATGACCAGGATCATCGGTTCGCCTCCGGCCCGCCGCTACAGCCCTCGCCCCGCCGTCTCGATCGCTCGGATCAGCACCTTGGCCTTATTGATCGTTTCGTCGTACTCGAAGGCCGGATCAGAGTCGGCGACGATCCCGCCCCCGGCCTGGGCGTAGGCCACGCCGTCCTTGATCGCCAGCGTCCGGATGCCGATGCAGGTGTCGAGCGCGCCGCCGAACCCCACGTACCCGACCGCCCCGGCATACGGCCCGCGGGCGGTCGGCTCCAGTTCGTCCAGGATCTCCATCGCCCGCACCTTGGGCGCCCCGCTGACCGTGCCGTGCGGAAACACGGCCCGGAGCACATCGAAGGCGTCCCGTCCGGGACCGAGCCGCCCCTGCACGTTGCTCACAATGTGCATGACGTGCGAGTAGCGCTCCACGGTCATCAGCTCCGAGACCCGCACCGTGCCGTATCGCGCGATCCGTCCGACGTCGTTCCGGGTGAGGTCCACCAGCATGACGTGCTCCGCCCGCTCCTTCTCATCGCCCAACAGCTCCTCGGCGAGCGCGCGATCCTCGTCCTCGCTGAGACCGCGCCGCCGGGTCCCCGCGATCGGCCGCATCTCCACCAGATCGCCCTCCAGGCGGACGAGCAGCTCGGGAGACGCGCCGACCAGCGTCGCGCCTCGCCCCTCGAGGAAGAACATGAACGGGGACGGATTGATCATCCGCAGCGCCCGGTAGATCGCAAACGGGTCGAGGGCGCCGATCTCCGTCGCGAATCGCTGCGAGAAGACGATCTGGAACGCGTCGCCGGCGTAAATGTATTCTTTGCATCGTCGAACGGCCGCGATGTACTGCTCGCGGGTCATGTTCGAGCGCACCCGGAGCGACGGCACACCGGTGGAAGCCGGCGGGGCGGGTAAAGGCCGGTGCAGCCGTTCGAGCCACTCCTCGATCCGGGCACGCGCCCCCCGGTAGGCGCGCTCCGCCCCGTCATCCACGCAGGCGTTCGCGACAATCCGGATGCGGTGGCGAAGGTGGTCGAAGATCATCACGGTGTCGGCCAGGGCCAGGCTCATGATCGGGAAGTTGCGGTCGTCGGGGGGGCGGTGCGGGAGATGCTCGATCGTCCGGATCAGATCATAGCCGAACGAGCCCACGAGCCCGCCGTAAAATCGCGGGAGCGAGGGATCCACGACCGGCCGGTAGCGCGCCAGCACCGCTCGCGCCGCAACCAGCGGATCCTCCGCCACTCGGCGCGAGCTCCCCCCTTCGACGATCTCCACCCCGGAAGGGTCCGCGGTGAGGGTCAACCGCGGCTGAGCGCCGAGGAAGGAGTATCGTGCGACCTTGGCTCCCCCCTCGACGCTCTCGAGGAGGAACGGGTGCGGGAGATCGCGCAGGCGCAGGTACGCGGAGATCGGCGTCTCCAGATCCGCGATCACCTCGCAGGAGACCGGCACGAGATTGCCCTCGCGCGCCCTGCGGTCGAACTCTTGGGTCCCGGGTTCCAACACCAGCGCCTTCGCCATCCGCTATCCTCTCTCCGGGTCCCCGGCGCTTCCCCCCAACCTGAGCCGCGTCTCCCGGGCGGCCTCGAGGAGGGTGTCCAGGCGGCGTTCGTCGGCGAGCGCGGCCTCCAGGCGGTCGAGCTCCTGCCGAAAAACGCGCAGCGCTTCCTGGATCGGCGCACGGTTCAGCCGGCAGATCTGGGCCCACATCGCGACCGGACTCGCCGCCACCCGCGTGGCCCCCCGCAGCGAGGGGCCCGCGGCGGGACCGGCCCCGCCCACGGCGCCCATCAGGGCGGCGGCAACTAGATAAGGAAGGTGGCTCACCCGCGCCACGGTCCGGTCGTGCTCCTCCGGGCTCATCTCCATCGGGACCGCACCCAGCGCCCTGGCCAACTGAGCCAAGCGCTCCACGCCCGCGCGCGGCGTCCGCGATGTGGGTGTCAGGAGATAGGCGGTGCCGGCGAACAGCCCGGGCTCCGCCGCGTCGACCCCCCGCCCCTCGTTGCCGGCCATCGGATGGCCGCCGACAAACGCCACCTCGCCGCGGGTTCCGACGCCCGCCTCGATCCCGGAGACGATCGCCGCCTTGACGCTCGCCACGTCAGTGAGCAGAGCGCCCGCCGGGAGGTGCGGCGCCACCCGCCGCGCCATCGGGACGATCTGGTCAGGCGGAACGGCCAGGACGACCAGATCGGCGCCGTCCACCCCTTCCGCCGGATCGATCGTGCCCCGATCGATCGCCCCGCGCCGGCACGCCTGGCCGATCGTCGCCAGCGACCGGGGCACCCCCACGACCTCGCGGGCCAGCCCGCGGGCCCGCAGCGCCATCCCGAGCGACCCCCCGATCAGGCCAACCCCGACGATCGCGACCCGGCGGAACGTCTCCATCCGGCGCTCACACGCGGCGTCCCACGGCGAGGGCGACCGCGTCCAGCTCCTGCATCATCAGGGCGAAGTTCACGGGGGTCAGCTGCTGCGGCCCGTCGCTGAGCGCCCGGCCTGGATCGGGATGGACCTCTACCAGAAGCCCGTCGGCGCCGGCGGCCACCGACGCCCGCGCCATCGGGGTGACGAGCTCCCACTTCCCCGTCCCGTGGCAGGGATCGACGATCACGGGAAGATGCGTGAGGTGCTTGAGGACCGGGACCGCGTTGAGGTCGAGCGTGAACCGCGTGTAGTTCTCGAACGTGCGGATGCCGCGTTCGCACAGAACCACGTTGACGTTCCCCTCGGCCATGATGTACTCGGCGGCGAGCAACAGCTCCTCAATCGTCGCGCTGGGCCCGCGTTTGAGCATCACGGGATGGCTCACCCGTCCGACCTCCCGCAGCAGCGGGTAGTTCTGCATGTTCCGCGCGCCGATCTGAATCATGTCCGCGTACCGCATGACCATCTCGAGCTGTCGGGGGTCCATCGCCTCCGTCACCACCGGCAGCCCGGTGATCTCGCGGGCCTCCGCCAGAATCTTGAGCGCCTCCTCCTCGAGGCCCTGGAACGAGTAGGGGGAGGTCCGCGGCTTGAAGGCTCCGCCGCGAAGCAGTTGGGCGCCGGCCTCCTTCACCGCATGGGCGGTCTCGAGCGCCTGCTCCCTCGTCTCCACCGAGCAGGGGCCGGCGATGACGATCACCCGGCCGCCCCCGATGGCCACATCCTTCACCCACACCGTCGTGTCGCGGCCGCCGTGAAACTCGCGGCTGACGAGTTTGTACGGCTGGAGGATGCGGACGACGTTCTCGACGCCGGCCATGGCCCCAATGTTCTCGCGCAGGAGCTCCTTTGTGTGGCTGTCGCCCACCACGCCGATCACGATTCGCTCCACCCCTTCGTTGATCTGCACGCGCAGACCGGCCTCCTCGATCTTCTGGATGACCGCGTCCATCTGCGGGCGGGTGTGACCGGGACCCATCACGACGATCATTCCGCTGTCCTCCTCACCCCTGCAAAAACATAAGAGCCCCCCGTCCGCTCGGGACGGGAGGCTTGATGCGCCACCCGCGGTACCACCCCATTTTCCCGGCCGTACGGCCGGGACGCTCGCCAGGGAACGAAGCCGTTGCTCTGCTCCGTCCCACCTCCGCCCACGGTGGAGGAACCCGGCGGGGACTACTCAGCGCACGTGCGCCGTTCGTCCCGCCCCTCGCGGGTCCATTCCGCCCCGGCGGCCTCCCGTGCTCGCACCCTGCGCACGGGTCGCTCTGTAGATCCGCCGGAGGTACTCGTCCCGGTCATCGGGTTTGGTACCCTCCACTATAGCACACTCCGTCAAGACGCTAGGCACGAAGGGCCTTTTCGGCCACACGGCGGATAGTGAAGACACGTCGCGCGTCCCACCGAGGAGCATCCTCATGTTCACGAAATCCGTCGAATTCTACGACGCGATCTACGAGTGGAAGGATTACCGCGCGGAGGCGGAGCGGCTGCGCACCGTGATCCAGACCCACGCCCGGCGGCCCGTCGAGACCCTGCTCGACGTCGCCTGCGGAACCGGCCAGCATCTCGTCCACCTCAAGCCGCACTTCGCGGTGGAGGGGCTCGACCTCAACCCGGAGATCCTGGCCACCGCTCGCCGGCGACACCCGGATGTCGTATTTCATCACGCGGACATGGTGCGGTTCGACCTCCCCCGCCGGTTCGATGTCGTGACCTGCCTGTTTGCCTCGATCGCGTACGCCGGGACGGTTGCGAAGCTTCACGAAGCCGTGGGCAGCATGCGCCGGCACGTCCGCGCGGGGGGGCTGGTCATCGTCGAGCCGTTCGTCCGCCCGGAGGACTTCCAGCCCGGCCGGCTGGGCGCGATCTTCGTCGACCGGCCCGACCTGAAGATCGCCCGGCTGCACATCAGCGCGGCCGATCGAGGCCTCGCGGTCCTGCCGTTCCACTATCTCGTCGCGACGCCGAGCGGGGTGGAGCACTTCGTGGAGCGCCACGAACTCGCCCTGTTCTCCCACGACGAATATCTGGCGGCGTTCCGTGCGGCCGATCTGACGGTCCGCTACGAGCACGACGGGCTGATGGGCCGGGGCCTCTACATCGGCCTGCGGGGGAACGAGCCGGCAGGGTGATGGGCGATGGGATCGCGAAGCTCTAGAGCGATGATCTCCCCCGCGAAGCGCCTTTTTCTCCGAGGGTCCGATGGTACCGCCTCCGACCCTCTCCGTCTGGCCCGGACGCCGGCCGTCGCGGCCGCGCTCGATCGCGCCCTGGGCCGCGGCGCGGCGGGGGGCGAGGACGCCGCGCTCCTGATGGCGTGCCCGGAGGCGGACCTCCCGGCCGTCTGCGCCGCCGCGCGCGCGCTGCGCACCCTGGGCAAGGGGCGGACGGTCAGCTTTTCGCCCAAGGTGTTCATCCCCCTGACGCGGCTGTGCCGCGACACGTGTGGATACTGCACCTTCCGCACCGACCCCGAGAACGATCCCGGGCTCTACATGACCCCCGAGGACGTCCTGGCGGTAGCCCGCGGGGGAGAGCGGCTGGGGTGCACCGAGGCGCTGTTCACCCTGGGCGAGCGACCCGAGCAGCGTTTTCCGGAGGCGCGGCGGTGGCTCGCCCACCGCGGCCACCGCAGCACGCTCTCCTACCTTGGCGAAGTGGCCGCGCTCGTGCTGCGCGAGACCGGGCTGGGGCCCCACCTCAATCCCGGCACGATGACCCGCACGGAGATGGCCGGGCTGCGGGAGGTCAGCGCCTCCATGGGGCTGATGCTGGAGAGCGTGAGCGAGCGCCTGTGCCGGCCCGGAGGCCCGCACGCGAACGCACCCAGCAAGCGCCCGCGGGCGCGCCTGGCCACGCTGGAGGCGGCCGGAGCGCTCCGTGTGCCGTTTACGACCGGGATCTTGATCGGGATTGGGGAGACTCCCCAGGAGCGCGTGGACGCCCTCCTGGCCATCCGCGAGTCGCATGCCCGGTGGGGGCACGTCCAGGAAGTGATCGTGCAAAACTTCCGCGCCAAACCGCACACGGCCATGGCGGGCGCGGCGGAACCGGGGATCCTGGACGTCGTCCGCACGGCCGCGGTGGCGCGGCTCGTGCTCGGGCCCGAGGCAAACATCCAAGTCCCCCCCAACCTCAGCGCGGTCGACTTCCCCATCTACCTCGAGGCGGGCATCAACGACTGGGGGGGGATCTCGCCCCTCACGATCGACTACGTCAACCCCGAGGCGCCGTGGCCGCAGATCGACGCCTTGGCTGCGGCCACGACGGCGGCGGGACTGGACCTCAGGCCCCGGCTCCCCGCCTACCCCGAATATCTGCTCCACCACCAGGAGTTCTTCGCCCCGGCCCCGCGGGACCGGCTGTTCGCCGCCGCGGATGCCGAAGGGTACGCCAAAGGAGGTCTGGCTCGCCATGGAGGCACATGAGGCTGGACCCGGGGCCGCACTCAACCGCCTGCTCCGGGAGATCGATCCGCCGGTCGCCCGCGCCCTCGATCGCGCGCTGTCCGGGGGGGATGTGACGGCGGAGGAGGCGGAGATGCTGCTCGGCGCTTCGGGGCGCGAGCTGACCGCGACCCTCGCCGCCGCCGACCAGCTGCGCAGGGAGTCCGTGGGCGACATCGTCACCTATGTGGTCAACCGGAACATCAATTTCACCAACGTGTGCATCAAAGGGTGCGGGTTCTGCGCGTTCAGCCGCGACTTCAGGGAAGAGGAAGGGTACTTCCTCCCGGAGGATGAGATCGTGCGGCGGGCACGCGAGGCGTGGGACCTGGGCGCCACCGAGGTGTGCGTTCAGGCTGGGCTGCCGCCCAAGATGGACGGCGACCTCTACATTCGGCTCACCCACACCCTCAAGCGCGCGATTCCGGACATCCACATCCACGGGTTCTCGCCGGAAGAGGTGCTCTACGGCTCGGTCCGGTCGGGGCGGACGATCCGGGAGTACCTCGCCGAGCTCAAGGCCGCCGGGGTGGGGAGCCTCCCGGGGACCGCCGCGGAAATCCTCGACGACGAGCTCCGTGACCGCATCGCGCCCGGACGGATCCGGACGGCGCAGTGGATCGACGTGATCACGACGGCGCACGAGCTGGGGATCCCGACGACCTCCACGATGATGTTTGGCCACGCGGAGACGCGGGGACACCAGGCCCGTCACCTCGTCCTGCTCCGCGACTTGCAGCGCCGCTCCGGAGGGTTTACCGAGTTCGTCCCGCTGAGCTTCGTCCACACCGAGGCGCCGATGTGGCGGCGCTCCCTCGTGCCCGGCCTGCGACCGGGGCCGACGGGTTTGGAGGTGGTTCGGGTGCACGCCACCGCACGCATCGTCCTCAACCGGACGATCCCGAACCTCCAGGTTTCCTGGGTCAAGGAAGGCCAGCGGCTCGCCCAGCTCCTGCTCACGGCCGGCGCCAACGACCTTGGCGGGACGCTGATCAACGAGAGCATCTCGACGGCGGCCGGCGCGGGCTACGGGCAGCTGGTGCCGCCGATCGAACTGCGGCGGCTGGTCAGGGACGCGGGGCGGGTTCCGGCGGAGCGGTCGACGCTGTACGCGCTGCGCCGCGTCTTCGACCGCGAGGACGAGGATCACCCCGAGGCCCTCGATCGCGCCGCGGCGGACCCGGGGCGGTTTGGCAGTTACCAGCAGCTCATCAAGCTGGACCGGTACCGGTACCGCCATCCCCACCGGACCGCCGCCGTGTCATCGGAACAGCCCTCGGAACAGCAGGTTGAGTGAGGCGAGGAAGACGACGCCGAGCACCACCCGCTCAAACACGGCGGGCGACAACCGGTCCTGCAGGAGCAGCCCGCCCCAGGTCCCTACGGCCATCGGCAGACAGGCCAGGAGCGCCGCGTGCAGGACCGGGCCGGCGTAGAGCCCCAGCCGGAAATAGCTCGAGACCTGAACCAGGTTGCCGACAAAAAACAGCAGCGTGATCCCGAACACGAACTCCCGCTTCGACAGTTGGAGAAAGTGCATGTAGCTCGCGAGCACCGGGGCGAAAATCCCGGTCGATCCGCCCATCAGGCCGGCGAACACGCCGACGATCGAGGCCACCCGCTGCTCGGCGCCGATTGGAATCTTGAGCGTCAACCGGAACGCCGTCGCGGCCACGTACAGCACCGCCACCGCGCCGACCAGCGCGGCCAGCACGTGGGGGTCGAGGGACGTGATCAGCAGGGCCCCGATCCCCGTCCCCACGATCAGGCCCGCCAGCAACAGAACGAGCGGCCGGACAAACCCGCTCCGTCCGGTCCGGCTGACGACGATGAGATTGCTGAGCAGCGTGGGGATGGCGATGACCGGGATGGCCACCCGCGGGCCGAAGATCGTGGACAACAGGGGCACCGCAACCAGCGGGAACCCAAATCCGATCGCGCCCTTGATCATGGAAGCGGCGCACACGACCAGCGCGGCGACGGCGAGCTGAAGGGGGCTATAGGTCATCCGCCGGTGGCCCGGCGGAGGGTCGCGGCGAAGCCCGGGAACGATGTTTCGATGCAGTCGGGATCATCGATCGTGACGGGGCCGTCGGCGCACAAGCCGGCCACGGCCAGGCTCATCGCGATGCGGTGATCCCCGCCGCTCGCGACGTGGCCCCCCCGCAGCCGCCGGGTGCCCACCACCGCCAGCCCGTCCGATTGGGACTCGATCTGGGCGCCGAGGCGCCCCAGCTCTCTCGTCAGGGCGTCGATGCGGTTGGACTCCTTCACCCTGAGCTCGGCCGCGTCCCGGATCAGCGTTTCGCCTTCGGCGAGGCACGCCGCCACCGCGACGACGGGGAGCTCGTCGATCGCCCGGGGCACGAGGTCTCCGCCGATCGTCACCCCGTGGAGTTGGCTCGCCCGAACGGCGATCGTCCCGACGGGCTCCCCGCCCTCCTCCCGCCGATCGCGCACCTCCACCGCCGCCCCCATCATCTTCAGGATGTCGAGGATCCCGGTTCGCGTGGGATTCAGCCCGACATCGGCGACCGCGACCTCGGATCCCGGCACCAGCGCCGCCGCCACCAGCAAGTAGGCGGCCGAGGAGAGATCTCCCGGCACCCGCACCCGCGCGCCCCGCAACGCCACGGGTCCCCACAGGCGGGTGAGCAGATCTTCGCGTTCCACGCCCGCCCCGAACGCCTCCAGCATGCGCTCGGTATGGTCCCGGCTCTGAGCGGGTTCGCGAACCGACGTGGCGCCGTCGGCGAACACCCCGGCGAGCAACACCGCCGACTTCACCTGCGCGCTGGCGACCGGTGTCGTGTACGCGATCCCGCGCAGCCCCCCCCCTTCGATTGTCAGCGGGGCCAGCCGGCCGCTTTGGCGTCCGGTGATCCGGGCCCCCATTCGCCGCAGCGGGTCGGTGACGCGATCCATCGGGCGGCGGCGGATCGAGGCGTCCCCCGTCAGCACGGCGTGAAACCCCTGGCCCGCCAGCACCCCCGCGAGGAGCCGGATCGTCGTGCCGGAGTTGCCGACATCCAGCACGTCGTCCGGCTCACGAAGCGATCCGCCGCGGATCTCGAGCTCCCCATCACGTTCCTCGATCGCCGCGCCGAGGGCGCGCAGGCACCGCAGCGTCGACCGGCAATCCTCGGCCTCAAGGAACCCCGACACGCGCGTGGTCCCCCGCGCCATCGCGCCGAGAATGGCCGCGCGGTGGGAGATCGACTTGTCTCCGGGCACGCGCATAACGCCCCGGAGCGGAGGCCCCGGGGAAACGACCAACGGGGTCACGAGCGGGGCGTCAGGTCCGGCCGCAGCCGCTCCGCGCCGTGGAGGTAGACGTGGCGAACCTCGGTTGCGGTCCGGGTGGTGTTCACGAGCATGAGGATCCGCACGCACCGCGACAGGGCGCCGGGCACGGGCACCTCCTGCGCGCACATCAACGGGACGTGCGTCCACCCCGGCAGCCGACGGCCGGCTTCCGCGGGAAAGGCCGCGTTCAAGTCGGGGGTCACCGTGAACATCACGCCCGCGATGTCGTCGGCGTCCACCTCGTTCGCGCGCACCATTTCCTTCAACAGCTCGTACGTCGCATCGAGGATCGCCTGCTCGGTGTTCGCCTCGACGGTGATCGCTCCCCGAACCCCGCGGAACCGCATCGTCTCCTCCTGCCGGCCCGAGGCGCAGGTCGTGGTCTGCGGCGCTGAGGCTGGCTGTTGCTTCGACGGGGGGTTAGGGCTTCCTCCGCGCTCGTCTCGCCCCGTCCGCCGCGATCGCCAGCGCGGCCCGGAGCCCGAGCAGGTAGCTGTGCGCGCCGAACCCCGCGATCTGCCCCCGGGCGACCGGGGCGATCACCGAGATCCGAAACGGTTCGCGGGCATGGATATTCGAGAGGTGGACTTCGACCACCGGCACCGAGATTGAGGCGATCGCGTCGCGGATGGCGTAGCTGTAGTGGGTCAAGGCGCCGGCGTTCAACACGATCGCCCCGTAACGCCCCTGCGCCCCGTGCAGCCGGTCGATGATCGCCCCTTCGTGGTTGGTCTGGAATGTTTCGACGGCGGCCCCCTCCGCGCGGGCGAGCGCATGGAGCTGCCGGTCGATCTCGGCGAGGGTCGTCGTGCCGTAGATCTCCGGTTGGCGCTGCCCGAGGAGATTCAAGTTGGGTCCGTGCACCACGAGCACCTTAATCATCGACGAGCACCTCCTCGATGAGCGCGGGGGACACATCGTCCCGGATCGCCGTTCGCCCCAACGCCTCGGGGAGCACGAAGCGCAACCGCCCCGCCGCGGCCTTTTTGTCGTGGCCCATCGCCGCCTGTATCTCCCGGCCCGCGGGCGCCCCGCCGCGGCGCAGGGCCCGGAGCCGGACGGGGAGGCCCAGCGCCTCGAGCAGCCGGGTCTGGCGATTAAGGAGCGCCTCGTCGCACACACCCATCCGCACCGCGATCCGCGCCTCCAGCGTCATTCCGACGGCGATCGCCTCGCCGTGGGTGAGCCCGCGGTACCTCGCCGCCGCCTCGATCCCGTGGCCGATGGTGTGCCCGTAATTGAGCACCATCCGCGGCCCGGCCTCCAGTTCATCCCCCGCGACGACCCCGGCCTTGTAGGCGGCGCAGCGAGCCACGATCCAGGCGAGCAGAGCGGGATCGCGGCGGCGCCATGCGGCGAGGTGTCCCTCGACGTACTCGAAGAGATCGGGGGCGCCGATCACGCCGGTCTTGACCACCTCGGCCATGCCCGATCGCAGCTCCCGCCGCGGCAGCGAGCCGAGCGTCTCGATGTCCGAGAGCACGAGCGCGGGCTGATGCACGACGCCGATCAAGTTTTTCGCGCGGAAATTGATCCCCGTTTTCCCCCCCAGGCTGGCATCCACCTGCGCGAGCAGGGTCGTCGGCACCGACACCCAGGGAATTCCCCGCAGGAAGGTCGCCGCGACGAACCCCCCGAGGTCACCGGCCACCCCGCCGCCCAGCGCGAGCAGGGCGCTGCGCCGGTCGCACCGAGCGTCAACGAGGGCGTCGAAGACCCGGGTCGCGACACGCAGGCTCTTGCTGGACTCGGAAGGGGGCACGATCACCGTCACGACGTCGTACCCGGCGCGGCGGAGCGCCTCGGCGAGCGCGCGTCCGTACAGCGCGTCGATCCGGGGATGCGTCAGCAGCGCCAGCCGGCCGGCCGGGACGGCTCGGCCGATATAGGCGGCGGCATCCGCCAGGATCCCCCGGCCGATGCAGACGTCGTACCCCCGAGAACCGAGATCCACGCGAACCACCTGCGGGGAACCGGCGGCGGAGCGTGGGGACGCCTCCGCGGCGGCGACGATGGCCGCGACACGGTCCACCACCGCGTCGAGCGGCAGCGCCGAGGTCTCCACGGTGAAATCGGCCTGCGCGTAGAGCGTACTCCGCTCGTCGAGGAGCCGGCGGATGCCCTGCTCGGGATCGCCGCCCAAGAGCGGGCGGTCACCGCCGCCCCCGACCCGAGCCAGGATCGCCTTCGGATCGGCGTGGAGCGCAACGACGATGCCGGTGCGTCGAAGCCGGTCCATGTTCGCGGGGCTGAGGACGACCCCGCCCCCCGTCGCGATGACGGCGCCGCTCTGATCGGCTGCATCCGCGACCGCCTGGGCTTCCAGCCGCCTGAACGCCTCCTCGCCGTCCTCGGCGAAGATCCGCGGGATGGGACGGCCGGCGCGTGTCTCGATCAGCGCGTCGGTATCCACAAAGGGCCGGCCGAGCCGGGCCGCGACCGCCCGCCCGACCGCGGTCTTGCCCGTGCCCATGAAGCCGATGAGGATGACGCTCGCCGGCACGCGGGCCCTACACCCCAGGGCCGGAGCGAACCCAGCGCTGGTGTGCCTCGTAGGCGACGCGCATCTGATCCAGGCTGTCCCCACCGAACTTTTCGATCAGCGCGTCGGCGAGGACGAACGCGACCATCGCTTCCCCGATCACGCCGGCCGCGGGCACCGCCGTGACGTCGCTTCGGACCACCGCGGCCTCCACGCGCTCCTTGGTCACGATGTCGACCGAGGCGAGGGGGCTGCGCAGCGTGCTGAGCGGCTTCATCGCCACGCGGATGACCAATGGATCCCCGGTCGTCATGCCGCCCTCGGTGCCCCCGGCGCGATTCGTTCCACGGTAGAAGCCGCGCCCCGCATCATAGAAGATCTCGTCGTGCGCGGAGGACCCGGGCAGGCGCGCTTCCTGAAATCCCTCGCCGACCTCGACGCCCTTGATCGCGTTGATCGACATGACCGCCTGCGCCAGCCGGCCGTCCAGGCGCCGGTCCCAGTGGACGTAGGATCCCAATCCCACCGGGAGGCCGGTCGCGACCACCTCGAACACCCCGCCGAGGGTGTCGCCCGCCTCCTTGGCCCGGTCGATCGCGGCGATCATCCGTGCCTCCGCCTCCGGATCGACGCAGCGCAGCGGCGACTCCTCGGCGAGTTGGGGGATCTCCTCGTAACGCGCGGGCCGGCGACCGATCGCGATCCCGCCGAGCTCCACGACGTGACTGGCCAGGCTGATCCCGAACTGCCTCAGGAGCGTCCGGCAGACCGCGCCCACGGCGACCCGGGACACCGTCTCGCGCGCGCTCGACCGCTCCAGCACCCGGCGCACGTCATCGAAATGATATTTCAGCGCACCCGCGAGGTCGGCGTGTCCCGGACGAGGCCGGGTGAGCGGGGGCTCGCTCTTGCGCCAGTCTTTGTTGCCGATGTGCATCCCAATCGGCGCGCCAATCGTCAGGCCCCCCATCACGCCGGCGTAGATCTCCACCCGGTCCTGCTCGATCTGCATCCGGCCGCCGCGGCCGTAGCCGCGCTGCCGACGGGCCAGCTGGGCGTTGATATCATCCTCGCCAAGCGGGAGGGCGGCCGGGATGCCCTCGATGACCACCAATAATCCCCGCCCGTGAGATTCGCCTGAGGTCAGAAATCGCAACACGGGCGCACCACCGTTTCCCTAGGATTTGGGAGCCGCTTCCCGCGGCAACCCCACGGCATCGCGCATCACCTGCAGGGGGGCGTCGCGACCGGTCCAGATCTCGAAAGCCCGCGCCCCCTGGTACACGAGCATGGCGAGCCCACCGAGGGTGCGGCACCCCAGCGCGCGTGCCTCTCGCAGCAACACCGTCTCCTGCGGTTCGTAGATCATGTCCATTACGAAGAGACCGGGGTGCAGCAGCCCGCCCGGCACCGCCGACTCCCGCCGGCCGCCGCCCCCCACCGTCGTCGCCTGTACGAGCAGAGTGGCTTCGCCGAGCGTCGATGCCAACCCGTGTCCGTCGAGCGGGACCGCGTCACACGCGCACGTGAACATGCGCCGGACGGCGGCGCTCAACGCGGCGGCGCGATCCCAGTTGCGGTTAACGATGGTCACGCTGGCGGCCCCCGCCCCGGCAAGCGCGAACGCGGCGGCCCGAGCCGCCCCCCCCGCCCCGACCACGACTGCCCGCTGCCCCTCCAGCGACACTCCCCCGTCGCGTCGGAGCGCGTCCACCAGTCCGACCGTATCGGTGTTGTGGCCGACCGACCGGTCGCCGGCCACTTCGATGGTGTTGACCGCACCGATGATGCGCGCATCTTCGGTCGCGTCATCGAGGTAGGCGAGGACGGCTTCCTTGTGCGGGACGGTCACGTTTGCCCCGGTGATCCCAAGCGCCGGCAGCCCGCGTATCGCAGCGCCGAGACGGTCCCGCGTGACCGGGAAGGCGACGTAACACCAGTTGAGCTCCAACGCCGCGAACGCGGCGTTGTGGAGCCGTGGGGAGAGGCTTCCCCGAATCGCATCCCCGATGATGCCGACCACTCTTGTCGTCCCGTCGATCCCCGTCGGTTGACCTCCGAACCTGTTCCTCGCATGCAAGACTCAGGTCCCCCGACAAGCCTTATTTATCAAGGCTCCACGCCGGTTGTCACCCGCTTTATCCTAAATGATTTTCCGCGATTTTGAAAGACTAGGGGTGAAAAGGAACACGTCACGCTCCGCCACCCCCGAGAGGCTCCCCACCGGCGGTGCGGCACGACCCGACCGGCGCCGCGGTGCTCCTGGACAGACCGCGGACCCTCGTGCCAGAATGGCAGGTGGCTCGGAGGCAGCACCCGGGGGGGCGCGAATGCGATACGACGGGCGGGAGTTTTATGAGATCGAAGTCGCGGGGCTGCGCCGCAAATTGCCCGTCGTCTCCGTGAGTGACTCGCTGTGGATCGCCGCGTTCGTTCTGTGGGGGGACGTCGAGCTCACCAACGCCTGCGCCCGGGCGATCTCTGCGCGGCTGCAACCCATGGAATTCGACTGCCTGGTCTCGATCGAAGCCAAGGCGCTTCCTCTTGTCCACATGGTGGCGACCTATCTGTCCGATCCGATCGCGGGGCGGTTCTTCCCCTATATCGTCTTTCGAAAGAGCGTCAAAAGCTACATGAAGCGCCCCCGCACCGTCCAAGTCAAATCAATCACCACGGCCGCGGTGCAGGCACTGGTCCTCGACGGGCCCGAAGCGGAGCGGCTGCAGGGAAGCCGGGTCGCGATCGTCGATGACGTCGTGAGCACGGGCGGAAGCCTCCGGGCGGTGGAACAACTGCTCGACCAAGTGGGGGCAACCGTTGTGGCCCGGGCGACGGTCTTGCTCGAAGAGGGCGGCTACGAGAACAGCAATCTGATCGCGCTGGGGAAATTGCCGATCTTTACCAAATAGTCGTCGCTACTGCGCGACTTGACCGCCGTCGATGATCAGGTTGGCCCCGACCATGAAGCTTGCTCTCCTCGCACGCCAGCAGGACAGCGGCCCCCGCGACCTCGCGGGGCTGGCCGATCCGTCCCAACGGTACGGGATCGCTCCGCAACTTTCGGAACGCCGGGTCAGCCATCAGCGCTCGGTTGATGTCGGTTTCAAACGCCCCCGGCGAGATCGCGTTCACCCGAATGCCGTACGGGGCGAGTTCAACACCCATACACCGAGTCAGCATGATCACCCCGCCCTTGGCGGCGCAGTAGTGGGCGAGGTTCCGGGTCGCATTGGTGCCGCTGATCGATGCGATGTTAATGATGCTTCCCCCCGCCCCGCGGCGGATCATGTCCTTGGCCACCCACTGGCTCGTCACGAAGTAGCCGCGTAAGTTGACGCGGTAGACGCGGTCCCAAGCCTCAAGGGTCAGCTCGAGCACGGATCCGCGGGTGACAATCACCGCGGCGTTCACCAGCACGTCGATCGGCCCAAGCACCGCGGTCACCTGCTCGAGCGCGGTGACCGTCCGACCGGCATCGGCAATGTCCACGCGAATCCCCAGCGCGCGCCGACCGAGATCTTCGATCGGACCCACCGTCCCCTCGGCAGAGCGGATGTCGAGCACCGCGACGTCCGCCCCCTCCCGGGCGAACGCCAGCGAAATCGCCCGTCCCAAGCCGTCGCCCGCGGCTCCCGTGATGGCGGCGACCTTGCCCTCCAATCGCATGCCGTCCCTCCTCTCCCCCCTGGCCGGTGTGGCGCCCGGTGGGATCACCCGCGACTATTCCGCCTGATGTCGCTCGGAAGGGGTCTCGCTCAGATGAAGCGTTTCGTTGATCACCCTGACCCGAGGCTGGTCCCCGCCGAGATCCAGGATGTTCATCGCCGCGTTCTCCTGGCGGATCCGCCAGTAGGACGTCAGCGGCGCATCGAGGGCGGTCAAGATCACCGTCTTGATCACGGCACCGTGCGCCACGACCGCCACGGTCGTGCCCGCATGCCGCGCGGCGATGGCCAGCATCGCGTGCATGGAGCGGGCGCGGACGTCGGCGAGCGTCTCGCCTCCCTGCGGCGCGATCCACTCTGGATTCCTCCGCCGCGGTTCGAGCACGGGACCGAAGCGCTGAGTGATTTCCGCCGCGGTCAACCCTTCCCACACACCCATCCCGATCTCGCGCAGGTCCGCGACCTCCACCACCGGCAGACGATGGGCGTTCGCGATGACTTCCGCGGTCAGCCGCGCTCGGGAGAGCGGACTGCTATAGATCGCCGAAAAAGGCACCCGGGCGAGGACGATCGCGAGCCGAGACGCTTGGCGGTGGCCGAGGTCGCTGAGGGCACTATCGGTTTGTCCCTGAAAGCGCCCTTCCGCGTTCCACACGGTCTGGCCGTGGCGAATGAGGTAGATACGGGTGCCACCGCTCACGATGCGGGCCACCCCAGCGCGGTCCGGGCGGGCCGCGGCGTCACTCTTTCCGCGGGAGGAGTTCCTGGACGGCCCGGGCGGAAGGTTCTGAGGCTAAGGAGTCACGCTCCTCGTCCTCGGAGAGAGGGTCGTGGGCATTCGCGTCCGACGCCGCGGCGGGCATGGGCGTCTCGGGGAATATCACCGACGGAACGGCAGGATCGGGCGCCGGCAGGGCGGGAGCCGTGGGGTCGTCCTCAGGCTTGCTTGCCTCGTCCATGGCATCTCGGAATGAGTCCTGGGCATCCCTGATCGAACCGCGAAAGTCCCGGATCGCTTTGCCCAGCGATCCGCCCAGACCCATCAGTTTCTGTGGGCCAAGAACCAGGAGCGCGATCACCAAGATGATGAAGAGCTTCTCTGGGTTGTCGAACACGCAACCACCTCGGCCGGGGCGACACCGCGCCGCTCACGGGGACCCATAGGGTATTCTACACTACGATCCGGGGCGCGCAAAAGCCCGGGGGGGAACGTGCTGCTCGGAAAACTCCGCTACCTACCGGTGAGAGGCGCGGCGCGGACGTCGCCGCAGCCTGCGCGTGTGCGCCGCGGCCGACGGCCGCGGCGGCGCAACCGTCGGGACATCTCTCCCCGCGAGCGCCCGCCCGTCCCCCACCAACGTTGCTCGACGAACGCCACCACGGCGGTGTTCCAGGAACCGGCGGTAAAATTGTTCGACGGTCCGCCGCGTAATCCGAAACGTCGGAGTGCGGTGCGGCCTGATAGCGCCACTGAACGTTCGTGGGATATGCAGCAGCTCATGGATCAACACGCGATCCTGCTCGTCCTGAGGTAACCGACTGAACTCCGGCTCAATGATCTCCAGCACGTATGCCGGACCGGTGTGCAGCACCTGCTGCCACAGCGTCGGCAGCCCCCAAATCCTCGCCCACGCTTCCGACGTCGAGCCATACCCTCGAACGCAAAAGATCCGGGTGGGGTCGACGTGGCTAAACCCCAGCACCCGTGCAATCCGCTCCACGCGGGTATGGGTCTTGCGACAGAGCTCCCAGCGCATCGACTCAGCGAGCCCGTGCTTCGCGAGGGGTCGCGCGCGCGAGCTTGAGGAGGAGCAGCGCCTGCCCGCGATGATACCCCAAGTGATCGAGGTAGTGAAGCAGTGCCCACAGCTTGGTCGGCCGCCTTGGCGGCTTTCCCCAGGTGACCTCCGGGGTAGTCTCCGCGTGCAGGTCCTGCATCGTCACCGCGCCGATCGCCTGGCGCGTGATCCGCCTCGCTTCCGCCACGGCCCGCAGCACATCTTCGCGACGCGGCCGATCGTGGGTAAACTCCGCATCGCGCACACGATGACTCGGGACCCCACCGATCGCCTCACCAATCCACCAGCGCTCGCTTCCCGCGAGATGCCGGAGAAGGATCGCGACGGAATTGAACTCCGGACCGGGGGTCCAATAGAACGCCTCGTCGTCCGCCCCTTCCACCGCCTTGAGCAGCCCGTCCCAGGTCTCCTCTAGATGCGCCAGCATTCCCCGCAGACCGTCTTCCATCGAGCTCTGCCTCCTTGCTCGAACAGCGAATGCGAATTCGCCTTCCGCTGTCCTCACACGAATTCTGCCCGGTGAGCACGCGGCCCTCCCTGACCATTCGCCGGGTGGCAATGCCCCTCCCTGCCGCCGCCGGAGATGCCGGGCGCGGTGGCGCAGGGAGCCTGCGAGATCACGGTCGGCGGGGCAAAAGTCGATCGCAGCCGGAACGGACCCTACTCTTCGGCAACTTCATCAGGGGCGGCGATCGGCGCGATCGCCGTGACGCGGTCGCCCTCGTCAAGCCGCTGGAGCCGAACTCCTTGCGCCTCACGCCCTTGCTCGGAGATCTCCTTGACGAGCAACCGGCTCACGATTCCCTGCGCGGTGATGACCAAGACTTCGTCTTCATCGTCCACCGCGCGGATCGCGGCCACCTTGCCGGTCCGGGGCGTCAAACGAATATTACGCACCCCCGATCCCCCGCGACGCTGGAGGCGGTATTGCCCGAGCGGAGTGCGCTTCCCCATTCCGAGTTCGGTCGCGACGAGGAGATCGGTGCCCTCGCCGCTCTTCGCCATCCCCACCACCACGTCGTCTTTGCGCAGCGTGATGCCGATCACACCGTGGGCCGACCGTCCCATCTCGCGCACGTTGGCTTCCTTGAACCGGATCGCCTGGCCGTTCCGGGTCGCGAGGATGATCTCTTGCTTGCCGTCCGTGAAGCGCACCGCGTCCAACTCGTCGTCTTTGTCCAGGGAGATCGCCACGATGCCTGCCCGCTTGGCGTTGATGAATTCCATGAGCCCGGTCTTCTTCACGAAACCGTGTCTGGTGGCGAAGAGCAAGTAGCCCGCGTCCTCGAACGAGCGGATCGGGATAATCGCGTTGACCTGCTCCCCCTGGGCAACGTTGATCAGGTTTACCAGGCTCGTCCCCTTGGCCGTACGGCCGGCCTCCGGCACCTCATAGGCCTTGACCCGGTACACCTTCCCCCGATTGCTGAAGAACAAGACGAACGCATGATTGGTGGTCACGGTGGCGACTTCGACGTAGTCCTCCTCCTTAGTCCCCATCCCCATGACCCCGCGGCCGCCACGATTCTGACGGCGGTACGTTTCGAGCGGAAGCCGCTTGATGTAGCCGTTGTGGGTCAGAGTAATCACGACCTCGAGGTCGGGAATCAAGTCCTCCTCTTCCAGCTCCGCGTCCTTGCCGATAATCCGGGTCCGGCGCGGGTCTCCAAATCGCTGCTTGACGTCGAGCAGTTCGGTCTCGATAATCCCGAAGATCTTGCGCTCGTTCGCCAGGATGTCCTCGAAGTATGCAATCGCCTTGATCAGTTCTTTGTACTCTTGATCGAGCTTCTCACGCTCGAGTTGAGTCAGCCGCTGCAGCCGCAGCTCGAGGATCGCGTCGGCCTGCGCCTGGCTGAGCTTGAACTGCTTCATCAATCCCGCCTGCGCCGCCGGCACATCCTTGGACCGGCGGATCAGGGCGATCACCTCATCGAGCGACTTCACGGCGATCTTCAGCCCTTCCAGGATATGCGCACGCGCCTTGGCCTTGCGCAGTTCGAACTCAGTGCGGCGGGTGACAACGGCCTTGCGGTGCTCCAGGTAGTACACGAGCATCTGCTTGAGGTTAAGGACCCGCGGCACGCCTTCGACGAGCGACAGCATAATGGCGCCAAAGGTCGTCTGCATCTGCGTGTGCTTGTACAACTGATTCTGCAGGATCTGGGGATTCACGTCGCGGCGCAGCTCGATGACGACGCGCATCCCTTGTCGGTCGCTTTCGTCCCGGAGGTCGGAGACCCCGTTCAGTTTCTTCTCCCGCACCAACTGGGCGATCCGCTCGATCAGGGCCGCCTTGTTCACCATGTACGGCAGCTCGGTGACGATGATGGCGACCCGCCCGCCCCGCAACTCCTCGATGGTGGTCTTGGCACGGACGGTAATGCTCCCCCGCCCCTCCAGGTAGGCCTGGCGTATCCCGTCCCGGCCGAGGATCAGGCCGCCGGTGGGGAAATCCGGTCCCTTGACGATCTTGAGGAGCTCCTCCATCTCGAGCTTCGGGTTCCCGATCAGGGTGATCAGCGCATCAACCAATTCGCCGAGATTGTGCGGGGGAATGTTGGTCGCCATTCCCACGGCGATTCCGGCCGCGCCGTTCATCAGGAGGTTGGGCACGCGGCTTGGGAGGACGACCGGCTGCTCGAGCGACTGGTCGAAGTTCGGCACGAAGGCGACGGTCTCTTTGTCGATGTCCGCCAGCAGCTCCATCGCCATCCGGGAGAGCCGGGCCTCGGTGTAGCGCATCGCCCCGGGCGGATCGCCGTCCACGCTGCCGAAGTTACCTTGCCCGTCGATCAGCGGATAGCGGAAGCTGAAGTCCTGCGCCATCCGCACCAGGGCCTCGTAGACCGGGACGTCGCCGTGCGGGTGGTACCGGCCCATCACGTCGCCAACGACCCGGGCACACTTCTTGTGCGGCCTGTCGGGGCTCAGGCTCATCTCGGAGGCGCCGTAGAGGATGCGGCGTTGGACCGGCTTGAGCCCGTCCCGGACGTCCGGCAACGCGCGGCTGACGATGACGGACATCGCGTAGTCCAGATACGACGTCCGCATCTCCCGATCGATCGGTTGGGTAATAATGCTCTCTTCGGCGGCCATGCCTCTCCTCAGGTTGGACGTCTGTCCGATGCCCCGCCGCTATCGGCCCGCATGCATGTCCCGAAAGCGGGGGTCCCGGACGACAAGGAGTTAGATATCCAGGTTGCGGACTTCCTTTGCGTACTTCTGAATGAACTGCCGGCGAGGCTCCACCTCATCACCCATCAGCGTCTTGAACAGTTCGTCAACTTCGTCTACGCCGTTGGACTCACTGCGCACAAGCTCGACCTGGAGCAGCGTACGCTTCGCCGGGTTCATGGTCGTCTCCCACAGCTGTTCCGGGTTCATCTCCGCCAGGCCTTTGTACCGTTGAATCTCAAAAGTGGTGTTGTGCTTGGTCAAATCGGCGGTGATTTCGTCGCGCTCGGCGTCAGCGTAGGCGTAGAAGTGCTTCTTCCCCGCCTTGATCAGGTACAGCGGGGGTTGGGCGATGAACACCTTCCCGCGCTCAATCATCTGCGGCATGTACCGGTAAAGGAACGTCAGCAGCAACGTCCGGATGTGCGCGCCGTCGACATCGGCGTCCGCCATCAGGATCACACGGTCGTATCGTCGCTTATCGATGTTGAACTCGTTGGAGATCCCCGTACCGAGCGCCGTGATCAACGCTCGGATCTCCTCGTGCCCCAGCATTTTGTCCTGCCGCGCCTTTTCGACGTTCAGGATCTTGCCTTGGATCGGCAGGATCGCCTGGAACTGCCGGTCCCGGCCCGCCTTGGCACTGCCGCCCGCCGATTCCCCCTCGACCACAAAGATCTCACACTTCGTCGGATCCTTTTCCGCGCAGTCCGCAAGCTTGCCCGGCAGCGTGCTGATATCGAGCGCATTCTTTCGCCGCACCAGATCACGCGCCTGGCGGGCCGCCTCCCTGGCGCGAGCCGCCTGGAGGGCCTTGGCGACCACCTTCTTCGCATCGCCCGGATGCGCCTCAAAGTACTCCGCGAGTTCCTCCCCCACGACCGACTCGACCAACCCCTTGATCTCGGGGTTGCCGAGTTTGGTTTTCGTTTGCCCCTCGAACTGCGGCTCGGGGAGCTTGATCGAGATCACGGCCGTCAGCCCCTCACGGACGTCCTCGCCCTGCAGGCTCGGATCACCGTTCTTGAGGAGCCCCTGCCGACGGGCGTAATCGTTAATGCTCCGGGTGAGGGCGGACCGGAAACCCACTAGGTGGGTGCCCCCCTCTATGGTGTTGATCGTGTTGACGTATGTGAACACATGCTCCAAATACCCGGTGTTGTACTGAACGGCGGCGTCGACCTCTACCCCGTCGCGCACCCGGTGCACGGTGATCGGATCACCCAGCGCACCCTTGTTTTTGTTCTGGTGGCGGACGAGCTCCGTGATCCCGCCCTTGTGCGTAAACTCCTCACGCCCGCCGGTGCGCTCATCCAGCAGCGTCAACATCAACCCAGCGTTGAGGTAGGCCAACTCGTCCAACCGCTCGGCGATGATTTTCGCGTCGTACTCCGTTTCGACGAAGATCTTGCGGTCCGGAGAAAAGGTCACCGTCGTTCCCGTGCGATCGGTTTTCCCGATCGTCCGCAGCGCGTTCGCCCGCTGCCCGCGCTCGAAGCGCTGCGCGTAGCGCTTGCCATCCCGATGCACCTCGACCTCGAGCCACTCGGAGAGCGCGTTCACGACCGACACACCAACACCGTGCAGACCGCCGGAAATCTTGTACCCGCCCCCCCCAAACTTTCCCCCGGCATGCAGCATGGTCATGACAACCTCGACGCCGGGTTTCCCAACCTTGGGGACGACATCGACAGGAATCCCTCGCCCGTCGTCGGTGACGGTGACACTGTTGTCTTGGTGGATGATGACGTCGATTCGTTTGCAGTATCCGGCGAGCGCCTCGTCGACGCTGTTGTCGACGACCTCAAAAACCAGGTGATGCAAACCCCGACTTCCGGTACTGCCAACGTACATCCCGGGCCGCTTGCGGACGCCCTCCAGCCCCTCGAGAACCTGAATCTGTTGTGCGTCGTAAATGGCGTCACTCATGCGGCAACCTATCCTCCGATGTAGGCTTCAAACTGTCTCAAATGGGCATGGGGACAGGGCGTGGATTGAGCCACGCCCATAAAAGTTCCTTCAATATACATTACCAAAAATTGCCCGCTAGGTCAAACCCCCACTGACTCCATCCTGGAGACCCCACTGCACGTGGGTAACACGCTTTTGGAGGGTCAGGGACGAGATGGCCGATGTGTAGACTCCGCTCGTCGTGACCACCACCGCTTTGCGCCCCTCCGGGGGAACCTCGGATCGAATCCGCCCCTGCGTGCGCGCGATCTCCACGAACCGCTGATTGTCCTCGTTACCCTCCAGCAGCCGCGAGTCGAAGATCCCGATGATCTCCCGGATCGGGACCACGACGTCCCCACCCAAATGCAAATACACGCCGCCTCACCCCGCTTCGCCGTGACCGTCTCCCGGCGGCGCCCCCAAGGGGCGCATCACAATGTGAATTTCCTCAATCACCCGCTCCCCCACCCGCTCGTTCAGCGTGTCAACCAAGTCCCCGCGACGCAGACCAAGCTCGTACGAAAGCGCCGGCAGATCGGTGACCACCACCAACACGTTGCCCCGGATGCCCGCCGCGTGCGCGTGGCGGGCATGCATCTCACCCACCACCTCCGGCCACGCATCCAGCACGGCGGCCTGCCGCGCCCGCCGCGGCCCCATCAGCGCGCTGAGCGCGTCAGTCAGAAGATCCTTGAGCGGAAACACGAGACTCCTCGACCACCACGCCGGCGCGAACCCGCAGCTCGCGCAGCCCGACAGCCTCTGCCGGTGGGAACTCCGTGTGCGTCAACAACACCTGCGGCCCCTCCACCTCCCGCAGCAATAGCGCCTGCCGCGACGCGTCCAGATGCGCGAGCACGTCATCCAGCAGCACCACGGGCCATTCTCCCAGCTCTTCGCGCAACAGATCCACCTCTGCCAACCGCAGGCTCAAAGCGGCCGTATGGTGCTGCCCGCGCGATCCGTATGTCCGAACATCCACACCATTGATCTCGAGCCGCAGATCATCCCGGTGCGGCCCAACCAGGCTCGTGCCGCGCCGGATCTCCTCGGCACGGCGCGCGACCAGCGCCCGCGCCAGCGCTGACCGTTCGTCTCCCGCGTCCACGGCCCCCAGGTAGGTAATCCCCAGCCGCTCCGCGCCTCCTGCCAGCCGGGCGTGCCGCACCGCAGCCCGCTCGCCCAATCGTTCCACGAACCGCCGACGCCGCTCGATCAACACCGCTCCCAGCTCAACAACTTGGTCGTCCCACGAACCCAGCGCAGCTCCTGCCGACGCCTCGCGCAGGAGCTGATTTCGCTGCTTCACCACGCGAATGTACCGCGTCAACGCAAAAAAATACGACGGGCTGACCTGGCTCAACGCCGCATCCATCACCCGCCGTCGGTGTGCCGGGGCCCCGCGGATCACTTCATCGTCCAGCGGGCCCGCCAGAACCACCACCAACCGACCGAGCAACTGCCCGCGGCCCACCGCCACGCCGTTTACCTTGTTTCGCCGACCCCCCGTCGCCCGATCAATCGCCACCTCCAGGACGTCGGTCCGCGCCCCCTGGGCGACGGCGCGCGCGTAGGCCCGATCGCAGCCAAACCGGATAACCTCAACGTCTCGACCGGCCCGCGGGCTTCGCCCGAGCGCCGCCGTATAAATCGCTTCCAGCAGGTTGGTCTTTCCCTGAGCGTTCGGACCCACGAGCAACACGGTCCCCGGCTCAAACGACAGGTCGACCGTTTGATAATTTCGAAAATCCCGCAGTCGCAGATCAGCCAGCCACAACCCGGTACCCCTGTCCGCCCACCACGATGCAGTCTCCGACCAACAACTGCCGACCGCGTCTCCGCTCGACCGCCCCGTTTACCAGAACACGTCCCCCGCGAATGAGCAGCTTAGCCTGCCCGCCGGTCGCCGCAATTCCCGCCCACTTCAGCGCCTCTCCCAGCGTAATCGTCGGTGTCGAGATCTTCAGCGAAACCGGCGCGCGAACCTGTCCCACAAGACGCGGCTATCCGTAAACCCTCACCGGAGCCAACACGTAGACGTACTCCGCATGATCGACGGGCCGCAACACCCCAGGGCTCAGTGATCCCGTCAGTTCGAACATCACTTCAGGAACGTCCATATTGATCAAAGCATCGAGGAGAAACTTGGCGTTAAACGCCACCTGCATCGTCTCTCCCTCCGCTTGCACATCAATTTCTTCTTGTGCTTTCCCAACCTCCGGAGTGTTGGAACTGACGGTCAATGTGCGCTCCGCAGCGCTCAACCGAACGACGTTGGCGGAATCGCGAGCCGTAATGCTCGCGCGGCGCACCGCACGCAACAATCGCTCGGTCCCCACCTTAATCCGCTGCTTAAACTCGGACGGAATCACCTTCTCGTAGGGCGGAAACTGCCCGGCGATCAACCGAGAGATAAACCGCATTCCCCCCACTGTAAACAACAACTGGTTTTCGTGCGACGCGATGGTAACTTGATCCTCGGCGCCCCCCAAAACGCGCACGAGCTCCGCCATGGTTTTGCTGGGGACGATCGCCGAGATCTTGCCTTTGACCTTTCCCGGAAGTTTCATTTTCCTCAACGCCAACCGTCCTCCGTCCGTTGCCACCAACCGGCCATCGCCGTCCTCCAACACCAAGTACACCCCGGTGAGAAACGGCCGGGTCTCGTCGGTCGATACAGCAAAACTCGTCTGCCGAATCATCGTCCGCATCAACCCGGCATCAATTTGCGCGATAATTTCTCCCCCATCTTGGGGCATCACCGGGAAGTCAGCAGCGGGAAGTCCCAAAATCTCAAATTTGATATTCTCGCAGCTGATACGGGCCCGTGTGTCCCCCTCACCCACATCGATGTTCACCGAAGCCACGGGAAGGTTGGAAACTATATCCCCAAAGATCCTTGCCGGAAGCGTAATACTCCCGTTCTCTGTAACATCAGCACTGATTTGTGACTCGATCCCCAATTCCAAATCAGTGGCGCTGACCTTTAATTTTCCCCCGCCCGCATCTAGTAGGATATTACTAAGTATAGGCATACTAGCTCGATTAGATATTGCTCTACTCACCACTTGGACTTCTCTGAGGAGGTGATCCTGAAGACACTGGACCCGCATTCTAAACTCTCCTAGGGAGTACTATGTATATAATATTTCGTCATAATGGTAGTAGAACCTGTGGATTATGTGCATATCCCCATAAAACCCTGCTCCAGCACGTATTTGCTGGTGTGGACAATTGGTTTATACCGAAGCAGAGTTGTTCGTGATATCCATAGGCAGGGCCGACTGCGCGGATTGGGCGAGCAATTCCTGTCATTTGTCCACGGGGTTTTGACGCTCAAGGCGGAAGTTATCAACAAGACCCTTGATGCCAGCCGCGAGGTGCGTATCCTGGAGGATCGCGCTCTTGACCCGGTCACAGGCGTGCATCACGGTGGTGTGATCTCGACCGCCGAACTCTTCGCCAATTCGTGGAAGGGAGGCGTCGGTGAGCTCGCGCGACAGGTACATGGCGACCTGTCTTGGAAACGCGATCCCTTTCGTGCGCCGCTTGGCTTTCATTTCTTCAACCCGCATGCCAAAGAACTCGGCCACGGCCCGCTGGATCGCGGGGATGGTCACCGGCCGGATTCGTGCCTGTGGGAGGAGGTCGCGCAGGACTTCGGTGGCGAGTTCGATGGACAATGAAGTTCCCGTCATTTGTGCGTGCGCGCGAAGGCGGCTCAGCGCTCCTTCGAGCTCGCGGATGTTCGAGGAGATGCGCTGGGCAATGAACTGGGCGACTTCATCCGGGAGGGTAATGGCGTCCAGATCGGCTTTTTTCCTGAGGATCGCGATCCGCGTTTCGTAGTCCGGTGGGTGGATATCGGCGATCAGCCCCCATTCGAACCTTGAGCGCAGGCGATCTTCGAGCGTCGGGATCTCCCGTGGCGGCCGGTCGCTGCTGATGATGAGCTGCCGGCTGGATTCGTGGAGGGCGTTGAAGGTGTGGAAGAACTCTTCTTGTGTCCGTTCTTTCCCCGCCAGGAATTGAATGTCGTCGATAAGCAGCACGTCGGCGGTGCGGTACTTGTTGCGGAACTGGACTGTTTTGTCGTCTCTGATGGAATTGATGAGGTCGTTGGTAAATTTTTCGGACGACACGTACATGACCTTCGCTAATTGCTTGTGGGTGAGGACATAGTTGCCGATCGCTTGGAGGAGATGGGTTTTTCCCAGTCCGACTCCTCCGTAGATGAACAAGGGGTTGTAAGCTTTGGCGGGGGCTTCGGCAACCGCGAGCGCGGCAGCGTGCGCGAAGCGGTTGCCGCTGCCGATAACGAATGTATCGAACGTATATTTGGGGTTAATGGCTAGGGCGTCTACGGGAGTCGACCGGGTCGAAACCGGAGGTGGGGTCGGGACAAGCGGAGGGGAAGCTTGTGCGTCGGCCTCGGCGATGATAAATTGCACATCCACGCCGTGCCTGAGTACTTCCTGGAGGGTGTCCGAGATCAGCCGCCGGTATCGGCCCTCCACCCATTCCTTCGCGAACAAGCTCGGGACCGAGAAAACGAAGACGCCCTGGTCCAGCATCATGGGCTGCATAGCCTTTAGGAACGCTTCGAAGCTCGGTCTGTTGAGCTGTCGTTCGATTCTTGGCAGTGCTTGCTGCCAGACTTGACTGGCAGCGAGGTTCTGGGATTCCATGTGGTTCCTCCGTCATGATTGGGGCTCGGTGCCCCTGGGTGTTATGGCTTGAACACGTTATCCAAGTACGCGATGCCTTGTTCGGTAAGGGTGCGTTTCCCGAGACCGCGCATCGCCACCAATTGGAGCGTTTGGAGAGCGTCGAGTTCGCGGTAGGCGGTGCTGGCACTAATGCCCAATTCCTTGGCGATGGTTGAGGGGCCGGCCGACCCCAGTTCGTTGATCAGGAGGAGTACTTTACGTTGGCGGTCGCTGGTTCTGGGCGGGATCGGGTCGGGCTTGGTCGCGGGGCGCGAAGGTTCGGTCTGGGCGGCGGCCTGTGGGGGTCCGACGTGAAGGGTGACCACGGTGCCCTGTTCGAGATTATCCTCGATCGAGATGGCGCCGCCGAGAAACGCGAGTTGTTCACGCGCCACAGGAAATCCGGATCCTACACCCTTGATGAACTGCCGCATCTCCCTGGTCGCGGTGGTGAACCCCGGTAAGAGTGCGCGTTCCTTTTCTTTGATGCCTGGGCCGTGATCGGAGATGCGGATCGTGTTGCCGTTGTCCATCACGGTGACGACGGCATCCTCGAAGAAAGCATGGATCAGGTTTTCCATAATCTCTCTGATGACGACAAACGGGATCCGCCCCCCGCGTTCGCGGGCGAAGTTATAGGTCCGTGCTGCAAGCTCTCCCACAAGCTCGTTGAAATCCTCCGCGGAGAGAGAGATGATCTGGGGCGGCGAGAGCAGCGTGTCGTAAACCGCCAGGCGCACCTCTGGCGCTTGGCTTATATCCTCCGGCGTCCCCTTGTGCTTCGCAATGAGCCGCAGGAAGAAATCCTGCATGGAGTATCTCCGAATGTGTAGCGTGAGTATTGGCGGTGAGGGAGTGGCCTCCTCCCCGCGCAATTGCAGGTGTAGAGTTTTCCTATCTGCCGCTGACGTATCGGTGGTCGGTCATCTTTGTGGAGAGAAGCCCGGCATCCTCCTCCGATTTCGGAGGCATCTGTCCCCATCTCGACGATGGTCATTCATCCGAAAAGTAGCAGAATACATGCCCCGGCCGCATTATCCACAGGTGTGGAAAAGATTGTGGATATCTGGAGAAATCTCCTTCAGTTGGATTACGATTTTATTACAATCGCGAAGTTCGGCGGAATCCCAGTTTTCTGGATTTGTGGGGGTCGGAAAAATCTGGATAACCCCTGGAGTTACCACCAGGTTATCCACAAAACATGCCATAATAACAGCCCCGCCAGAACAACTTCTTAAGTGGGCGGTCAACCGCTCGGTGCAACCCTGGTTAACCTCGCAGGGCGATGAGGGGCGGCACTGCCGCGGGGCTTTTCTGCGGGTCGACCGCTAGGGCCATGCCTCGCGTTGAATGGGTTGTCGCGCGTGTGCTATAGTGGGAAAAGGTGTCGGTCCGCCCCATGGGTAGGGGTGTACGGGCAGGTTTGGGATAGGGGGGCGGCCAGGTGAAGCGGACATTTCAGCCGAATAGACGTCATCGGAGTAAAACGCATGGGTTTCGGGCCAGGATGCGCACCCCGGGCGGGAGAAACGTACTCCGGCGCCGTCGAGCGAAGGGGCGGCATCGGTTGGCGCCGTCGTAGGATCCGCACATTCGGATCGGCTGAAAGGCCCAGGGGCGCCGTTTCAAGCATCCCGTCCGGTGGAGTTCTCCAGGGTTTTCCGGGAGGGTCGGCGGTTTTCCGGTCTGCGACTCGTGCTTTATGTTCGTCTCGCGGAAGGGGGCCGCAGGGTCGGGATTACCACCGGCCGGCGGTTTGGTGGGGCGGTCGCACGAAATCGGGCCAAGCGTCGGTTGCGGGAGGCTTTCCGGCGGCTGGAAGGGCGCCTCTGTGATCAGGGGGAATTTGTGCTGGTGGCCCGCCCGCCGGTCCTCACGTCGCCTTTTTTAGAGATTGTAGGAGAGCTCGAAGCACTGTGCGCCGCCGGGCGGGTCCTTGCGGGGGAGTCGGGTGAAGCGGGTCGCTGAAGCGGCGTGGATCAGCGCGATCCGCTTCTATCGGCGGTGGATCTCTCCGTACACCCCCCCTGCGTGCCGATTTTACCCATCCTGCTCCGAATACGCTCTGGAAGCGGTACAGCGGTACGGCTTGTTTCGGGGCGGCTGGTTGGCCCTCCGACGGCTCTGTCGCTGTCACCCGTTCCACCCGGGCGGGTACGATCCGGTGCCGAGGGAATAGAGGAGGCTTGGTGAGTGAACCAGGTATTCGGCCCGCTTTTTAGTGCGATCACCGAGGCGCTTCACCGCATCCTGCAGGTGTTCTATGGATTCTCCCACGACTACACGATTGCCATCATCCTCCTGACCCTGGCGGTCAAGTTGGTGCTGCACCCCCTCACCCGAACACAGTTGCGCTCGATGAAGCGCATGCAGATCGTCGCCCCCCACATCGAAGTGCTGCGGCGAAAGCACAAAGATGATCCGAAGGCCCTCAACCAGGAAATCATGGGGCTCTACCGCGCACACAACGTCAACCCTATGATGGGCTGTCTGCCCATGCTCGTCCAGATGCCGGTCTTCATCGCGCTGTGGCGAATGCTCTACGTGCGTGGCCTCTTTGGTGGGAACGCGGCGGTTTTTGGCATCCCCTGGATTCGGTTGGACGAAGTCCCGAACCTTGGGAAGATCCTCACCGCCGCGGCGGCGGGGCATCCCGAGCAGTTCGTGCTGCTGATTTTTCCGGTGCTCGTGGGAGTCACGATGTTCTTTCAGCAGCGGATGAGCATTACCGATCCGCAGCAGGCTCGAATGTTCATCTTCATGCCGATCATGATGGCCTACTTCGCCACCATTTACCCGATCGGCGTGTCGGTATACATGATCACGTCGACCACTGCATATATTGGGGAGTACCTTCTGGTGGTGGGCGCTCCGCCGGCATCTTCGACGGCCCCACCGAAGTCCCAGGCGGTGGCGCAGACCGCCAAGGGGGATGGGCGCCGGGTTTCCGGACCTGAGCCGCGGGGGAAGAAGGGGGCAAAGGGCGCGTGAAATCGGCCGAGGGCTCGGGGCGGACCGTCGAAGAGGCGATCAGGGACGCGCTTCGGGTGCTCGGAGCGCGGCGGGAAGACGTCGATCTGATGGTGCTCGACGAGGGGAGCCGTGGGGTGCTGGGGTTGGGATCGCGCAGCGCCCGCGTTCGGCTCACGCTGCTGTCGGCGGTGGAGGAGGGTGACGATGAGGTCCCCGTGGCGCCCCCGACGCCGACGGCTCCTCCCGGGGAACGCGGGGAGCTTGCCGAGCGCATCGTCTCCTCGCTGATGGAGGCGATGGGCTTCCGGGCGACGCTCGAGGCGCGTGAGGAAAGCGAGGTCGTCCACGTTTCGATCACCGGTCCGGATCTCGCCCCGCTGATCGGCCGGCGCGGACAAACCTTGGAGGCCCTGGATCTCCTCGTCAACCTGATCGTGGCCCACCGCTACGGCAGACGGGTGCCGGTGATCGTCGATGTCGAGCGGTATCGGGAGCGGCGGCGGGAAGTGCTGCAGGACATAGCGTGGCGCTTTGCCGAGCGCGTGCGCCGGACCAGCCGCCCGGTGACACTGAAGCCGATGTCGGCAGCCGAGCGGAGGATAATCCACACCACGCTCTCCGAAGATGGGAGCGTCACCACGCACAGCGAAGGGGAAGAGCCGGATCGCTGCGTGGTGATCACGCCACGCGGATCCTCCTCGCCGGTCCAACCGGGTCGGTCCCGGGCCCACCCCGCCGACGACGCCAGGCAGTAGGCCACGTGTCCGTCGGCCGGATCCTCCAGTCCGGCGGGGCTTCCGTGGGGATCACGCTTTCCTCCCAGCAGTCGGACATCCTCGCTCGATATGTCGAGTTGGTTCTGGATTGGCGGGCCCGCGCGAACCTCACCGGAGTTCGAACCCAGGAGGAGGGAGCGCGCGTGCTCGTCCTCGACGCGTTCGGCTGTCTCGTCGCGCTCCCGCAGCGGGGCTCGATCGTGGATCTTGGGAGCGGAGCCGGAACACCTGGGATTCCGATAGCCGTGGCGCGCCCAGATGTCTGCGTCGTGCTCGTCGAGGCGTCCAGGAAGAAGGCGGGGTTTCTCGAGGTCGTCCTCCGCGAGCTCGAGCTGGCAAACGCGGAGGTGCTTCAGACACGCGCTGAAACCTTGGGCCGCTCTCCCGCCCACCGGGGGCGTCACGACGCCGTCACCGCGCGTGCGCTCGCCAGTATCCCGGTGCTGGCGGAGTATGCGCTCCCCCTGCTTCGGATCGGCGGCGTGGCGGTTTTTCTCAAAGGGAGCGGTGCCGCAGTCCAGGCGCGACGCGCCGCGGGGGCGGTGGCGATTTTGGGGGGAGAGGTCCAGGCCGAAGACCCGGTGCTCGCTCCTCGTCCTCTCGTGGTTCTACGGAAGGTCGCGCCCACCCCAGAGCGCTATCCTCGCCGTCCCGGGGTGCCGGCCAGGCGTCCGCTGGCGGTTGATCCTCCCGGCCTGTAGAATCGGTGGGCCGGGTGACTTCCGCTCCAAATTCCTCTGCGTCCAACGCAACTGAAGCTGAAAGGCCTGGCTTGCCCGCGCCGACAGTCACATTCGAGTCTTCACGCACGGTTCATGGCGAATAGTTCGGCGCCGCTATATGATAGATAAGTATCATTACATTGTAATGTAATTAATGTTCGTTCGGCATCGAGGGGGTCCGCGCGGAGGGAGTTCCGGTGGAGGATTTCCTCTTCGGCATAGGGAACTGGTGCTCGATTGCGGTCGGCCCCTCTCGCATTTTACCGGATCGGAGTCGCAGCCCACGGGGAAGACGTTCGCGATCGTCAATCAAAAGGGCGGAGTGGGGAAGACCACCACTGCCGTCAATCTTTCAGCCGCCCTTGCCTCGCTCGGATACGTAATTCTCCTGGTCGATTTTGACCCGCAGGGCAATTCCACGAGCGGCGTCGGCATCTCCAAAGGGGATCTGGCGATGTCGGTTTACGACGTCATCATATCTGGGGACCCTGCCGATCACGTCATCAGGCGGACGTCCACATCCGGTCTCGACATTTTGCCGTCCGACGTTCGTCTAGCCGGCGCCGAGGTGGAGTTGGTCGCCGCGATCGCACGGGAGGCCAAGCTCAAAACCGCGCTCAGGAAGGCCAAAGAGCACTACGACGCCGTGATCATTGACTGTCCGCCGTCTTTGGGTCTGCTGACGATTAATGCCCTGACGGCCGCCGACGCCTGCCTGATCCCCATGCAGTGCGAATACTACGCCCTGGAGGGCCTGTCGTCGCTCCTTACCACGGTCAATTTGATTCTCCGCCACCTGAATTCGGAGTTGAAGGTGGGCGGGGTTCTCCTGACCATGGTCGACTCGAGGATCAAGCTTTCCGATCAGGTCGCCACCGAGGTGCGGCAGCACTTTGGCGACCAGGTTTTTCAGACGGTCATTCCCAGGAGCGTGCGCCTGGCCGAAGCGCCGAGCTATGGGCAGCCTATTTTGACGTACGCGCCTGGATCACGTGGGGCAGTGGCCTATCTCGACCTCGCCAGGGAGTTCGCCGGTAGGGCCGGTCTCCCAACGGCTCAGATGAGGTCGACCGTGGAGCGGATCGAGGCGGCAGTGGTCACAAGCGATCAAGGAGGTGACGACGGCGATGAGCACAGCTAGGCGCGGGCTAGGCCGAGGGCTCGGAGCTCTAATTCCAGGGGCATCGACCGAACAGCCGGCCGGTCTTGTTCAGGAGATCGAGATTGGCTTGCTGGAGGCGAGTCCGTTCCAGCCGAGGCGAGAGATCGGCGGAGCCGAATTCGACGAACTCGTCGCATCTGTGCGGAAACACGGCATCATCCAGCCGATCGTGGCCAGGCCATCTGACGGAGGCTACCAAGTGGTTGCAGGGGAGCGGCGGTGGCGGGCTGCGAAGGCCGCCGGGCTGCCGACCGTTCCGGCTGTGATACGGGAGATTTCCGATCGGGAGGCATTGGAAGTTGCCCTCATCGAGAACCTTCGACGTGAGGACCTCAACCCAATTGAGCGGGCCCGAGCCTATCGGAGGCTAGCGAGCGAGTTCGGAATGACCCAGGAGGACGTTGCGGAGGCCATTGGCGGGAGCCGTTCTGCCGTGGCGAATACGCTTAGGCTCCTAGAGCTCCCTCAGGAGGTTCAGCAGTCCATCGATCATGGGAGGCTTACGGAGGGACACGGGCGGGCGCTGTTGGCGGTCGCCGATCCGAGCCGGCTGCTCAAACTCTGGCAGCACGTGGAGAAGCGTGGGCTATCGGTGAGGGAGACCGAGACCCTAGTCAGGGCCTCGGCGAGAAATGTTTCACGTGAAACAATTGTCAGACGGAACGGCAGTAGGGACCCCGTCCTGGTCGATCTTTCGGCCAGGCTTCACGGCCGATACGGCACGAACGTCAGCATCCTCTCCAAGGGGAAGGCCGGAACGATTCAACTTCACTATTACACTCAGGATGATCTTGAGCGGCTGATCGACATGCTTCTCAGGTGACGCTCACCACTGGATTCTGTCGGCCGCGCACAGATAGTATTACAATACTCGACTAGTTAGATTACACGGACGTAACGAACTCACCGGCATCATGTTCGTCTCGGACGGCCGTGGAAAGAAGCCGGGTAATTGCCCTCGCAAGCCGTCTGATACCCTCTCCGGCCACCTCTTCTGGATTATCCGCAAACGAGATGCGAAGTCCCGCTGGCGGCGGGACGTGCGGCAGGAATAGGTCGCCCATGGCACAGGCTACCCCCTCCTTGAGGCCTTCCTCGAAGGCATCGGATGCAGATACCCCATCGGGAAGATGGATCCAGACGTTAAACCCCGCCGTGGGGTGGGTCCAACCCACCCCCTCCGGCATCGCGTGCTCCAGTGCCCTTAGCAGTGCATCCCGCCTCCGCCGATACGTATCCCGTGCCACCGCTAGGTCCTTTGCGTACTGGGGTGCACAGAGGTACCGCCACAGGGTTCGCTGGATCAGCGGGGACGTGAACCGGTCTGCGACGGACTTGGACTCGATGAGCCGAGCCAAGAGCGGACCTTGGGCCACGACGCACCCGACCCTAAGGCCGGGTATCACGGTTTTGGAGAAGCTCACGACAAGAGCCACATGCCCTCCGGCGTCAAAGGCTTTGATCGCCGCTGGGACCTCCCCCTCGTAGGTGAACTCGCTGCAGCTGTCGTCTTCCAAGATCAGCAAGTTGTGACGGCGCGCGAGGGCGGCCAGCTGGCGGCGCCGCCCCTCACTCATGGTTACGCCCGTTGGATTGTGCGCCGTCGGGATCGTGTACATCAGCCGGGGCCGGTACCGCTCGATCAGGGAGGCGGCGACATCGATCTGCGGGCCCTCCGCGTCTATCGGGACCCCCAGGAGCTTGGCCCCGCGGCCTTCTAGGATGTCCAGCGCGGTGATAAAAGTCGGGCTCTCGACGAGGACATAGTCTCCGGGTCCGACCAGCGTACGCGCGATGAGATCGATGGCCTGCTGCGACCCGGACGTGATCAGGATGTCCTCCGGCCGCGCCGCGATGCCCATGGCGGAGCAATGTTCAGCGATCCAGGTCCGCAGGTGGTAGTCGCCTTGGGGCGTCCCGTACTGCAGAAACCTCGGATCGTCGAGGGCCATCACCCGACTCCAGAGGCGGCCCAGGGCCCGCAACGGAAAGAGCTTGGGATCGGGCGTGCCCGCGGCAAGGGAGATCATGCCGGGCCGACGGCCGGGCCGAAGCAGCGACTGCATTGCGGCGATCCTGGGAGCCCGCAAGTACACCGGCATTGAGGACTGCCATTCGTCGTCCCGCTGCGCCGCTAAGGCGGAAGATTCGTGATGGCGGCCCTCTGATTGAAAAACCGCCTCTGCGGGGGCAACTCTAACGAAGGTTCCCCGTCCGGCGGAAGCGTGGATGAGGCCGTCCGCGGCCAGGGCGTTGTAGGCCTGCACGACCGTAATCGGGCTGACCCCGAGCACTTTTGCCAGGCCTCGAACCGATGGGAGGCGAAATCCCGGGGCGAGATCCCCCGTCCCGATGCGATCGGCGAGGGCCCCGTGGAGTTGTCGGTAGAGAGGGGTGTCCGAACCGCGGTTCAGGCTTATATCCACCTGGCTTCCTTTCTGATGTGGACTCCCTGTATCTATCAGTATCTAGATACTATACGCGTATATTGACAAATAGCTGGGCGAACGTATAATCACATTACCCATAATGCGGCTATAAGTCAACGGATGTTACTAAATACTATAGATAGAAGTCGGTGATTACGGTCTCGAAGAGGTCGAAGTGATGACGCGGGATGAAGCTTTGGGGATCCTGAACGAGCACACAAAGAGCCCGAACCTGCTGAAGCACATGATGGCCGTCGAAGCCGTGATGCGTGCCTACGCGCTCAGGTTTGGGGAGGACGTGGAGACCTGGGGTCTTGTCGGGCTGCTGCACGACATCGACTATGAGGAACACCCGTCCCAGGAGGCGGGACATCCGTTTGTTGGGGCGGGCTGGCTGCGGGAGCGGGGACTCGACGAGTCGTTGTGCCGGGCGATCCTCTCCCATGCCGGGTACAGCGGGGTTCCGCGCGAGACCCGGATGGAGCGGACGCTGTTCGCCGCCGACGAGTTAAGCGGCTTTGTCATCGCCGTGGCGCTGGTCAAGCCGACCAAGTCGTTGGCGGAGGTGGATGTCGCGTCGGTGCGGAGGAAGATGAAAGACAAGGCGTTCGCAAGGGGCGTCCGGCGTGAGGATATCGTCGGGGGCGCTGAGGAACTGGGGGTGCCGCTCGAGCAGCACATTGCCGCCGTGATCACGGCTCTGCAGGGCATCGCCCCCGAGCTGGACCTGGACGGCGGGGGTCGGTAGGTGAACGGTTGCTGAGCGGACCTGGCGGTGCGACGCTCGCACCAAACGGGCAGGATCTGGGTATGGGAGATTTGAGATGGGAGGCGCGGAGATGGCGGATGTCGGTACGATCAAGCTAAAGCGCGGGTTGGCTCAGATGCTAAAAGGCGGCGTGATCATGGACGTCACGACCGCGGAGCAGGCAAAGATCGCAGAAGACGCGGGGGCGTGTGCGGTGATGGCGCTGGAACGGGTGCCCGCCGACATCCGCGCCGAAGGCGGCGTCGCCCGGATGGCGGATCCCCTCAAGATCAAGGAGATCATGGAGACCGTCACGATCCCCGTGATGGCCAAGGTGCGGATCGGGCACTTCGTGGAGGCCCGTGTGCTGGAGGCCCTCGGCGTGGACTTCATTGACGAGAGCGAAGTTCTCACCCCCGCGGACGAGCGGTATCACGTCAACAAGCACCTGTTCAAGGTGCCGTTTGTCTGCGGCTGCCGGGACTTGGGGGAGGCGCTGCGCAGGATCGGCGAGGGGGCGGCGATGATCCGCACCAAGGGCGAGGCGGGGACCGGCAACGTGGTGGAGGCAGTGCGTCACATGCGCGCGGTGATGGACGGCATTCGCCAGCTGCAGGCCACTCCGGAAGAGGAGTTGATGACGGTGGCAAAGGAGTTGGGCGCCCCGTACGATCTGATCCTGGAAACCCGGGCGCTCGGTCGGCTGCCGGTGGTGAACTTCTCTGCGGGAGGGATCGCCACGCCGGCGGACGCCGCGCTGATGATGCAACTCGGGTGCGACGGGAACTTTGTCGGGTCGGGCATCTACAAGTCGAAGGAACCGGCCAAGCGGGCCAAGGCGATCGTCGAGGCGACGACGCATTTTAACGACCCGGACGTGATTGCGCGCGTGTCGGAGGGCATTGGCGAGGCGATGCATGGGCTGGATATCCGTAAGCTCCCCGAAGGAGAGTTGCTGCAGACGCGCGGGTGGTAGTAGTCGGCGGGCGATGACGATGAGGATCGGCGTGCTGGCAATTCAAGGGGACGTGGTTGAGCACCGGGTCATCCTCCGGCGCCTCGCGGTGGAGGAGGTGGAGGTTCGGGTTCCGGGGGATCTCGATGGGGTGGACGGGCTTATCCTGCCCGGGGGGGAGTCCACGACAATCGGGAAGCTGATGGTTCGCTACGGGTTGGACCGGGCGATCCCGGAGCGGGTCGAGCGCGGGATGGGCGTCTACGGAACGTGTGCGGGGATGATCCTTCTGGCGCGGCGCGCCGCAGGGGGAGAGCCGGCCCTTTTGCGGCTGATGGATATTACCGTCACCCGCAACGCTTACGGGCGGCAGGTCGACTCGTTCGAGGCGCCTCTTGAGATCCCGGTGCTCGGGCCGCCTCCGCTCCGGGGGGTCTTTATTCGGGCCCCCGTCATCGATCGGGTGGGGGCGGGGGTGGAGGTTCTTGCCCGGTACGGGAGCCGGCCGGTGCTCGTCCGCGAAGGCCGACTGCTGGTGTCCTCGTTTCATCCCGAGTTGGCCCCCGACGACCGGGTGCATCGGTACTTCATCGAGACGATTCGCGCGGCGGCGTGAGCATCGCAGCGACCACCGCACACGCGGCGCGTTCTCCGCGGTAGGGGCATGCACGCCACCCTCGTCAACGCCGTGGTGGTGCTGATCGGCGGAGGACTCGGGGCCTCCATCGGCAATCGCATCCCGCGGGCGATGCGCGAGACCGTCATGCAGGCGGTGGGGCTGGCGAGCCTGGTCATCGGGGTGAGCATGGCGCTTGGGACGCGCAATATCCTCCTGATGATCCTTACCCTCACCGCCGGCGCGGTGATCGGGGAAGCGCTGCGGCTCGAGGCGGGACTAGAGGCGGTCGGGCGGTGGGCCCAAGGGCGGCTGGGGGTGAAGGCCGGGGGGAGCACCGTCGCCAGGGCGTTCATGACCGGTTCGTTGCTCTTCTGCGTAGGACCGCTCACGATTCTCGGGAGCATCCAGGCCGGGCTGGGACAGCCCCCGGTGCTGCTGTACACCAAGACGTTGATGGACGGCGTATCGTCAATCGCGATCGGGGCAGGACTCGGCGCCGGCGTGATGCTGGCGGGAGGGGTGATCCTTGTCTACCAGGGGGCACTGACGCTCCTCGCCTCGGCCGCGCACACCCTGATGACCGCGGACGTCACCCGGGAGTTCACGGCCACCGGGGGGGTGCTGGTGGTCGGGATCGGGCTGAACATCCTGCGCCTCCAGATGATCAGGGTGGGCAACATGCTCCCGGCCTTGGTGATCGCACCTCTGCTGACCGCGCTCATCCCGCACCTCGCCCCTTTTGTCAGGAGTGTCTGGCCGTTTCACTGAAGGGAGGTCGCCCGTGACTCAGGAGACCAGGACGAAACATCCGTTCCACATGTACGAGGCGATGCAGCGACAACCCGAGACGTTTGCCCGGGTCGTCGCCCGAGGCGGCGCCGCGGCGGGACGCTTTGCCGCTGCCGCGGGTGACTGCGACCGCCTCTTCGTGGTAGGAATTGGGACCTCGCATCATGCCGCGCTTGTCGGGGAGCATCTCGTACGGGCCTACGGTGGGGACCTGCCGGTGTCTGCCCACCACTCGTTTGATTTTGCGCTGTACGGGCCGCGCCTCACGGTGAAGGATGCGGTGATCGGGATCAGCCACCGCGGTAACAAAGATTACACCGCCCGGTCGCTGGCGCGCGCGCGGGAGGCGGGATGCCGCACGGCCCTGGTGACGGGCGAGGGAAACGTGGATCAGCGGCCCGCGACCGACGTCGTCTTCGAGACAGTTCCCCAGGAGCAGTCGTCGACCCACACGGTGAGTTATGTGGGCTCGATCGGCACGCTCGCCCTCATTGCGGCCCATCTCGGGCGTCACCGCACGGGGGCGCGCCCGCTGCCGGACCCCGAGCTGTCCGAACGGATCCCGGGGGTGCTTGGTGTCGCACTGGTGACCGAAGCCCAGATGGCCGAGTGGGCGCGCGCGCACGCCGGGCGCCGCCGGATCTGGGTGGTCGGCGGTGGGCCGGGGGCGATCACCGCGACCGAGATCGCGCTGAAGATCAAAGAGGCCGCCTACCTGCAGGCCGAGGGTCTGGCGATCGAAGCGATGCTCCACGGGCCGTTTCAGTGCACGGAGCCGGAGGATCTCTTCGTCTTGATCGCACCGGCCGGTGCGGCGCAGCCGCGTCTCTTGGAATTCGCCGGCATGGTGACGGACATCGGAGCGGCCTACGTGGTGGTGAGCGACGGGACGCCGACCGCCCTGCAGGCGGGGGCGGCCGGATGGTGTGTCGTGCCGGCGGTCCCGGAGCCCTTTACCGCGTTGACCTGCCTCGTGCCGCTGCAGCTCTTCAGTTACGCCCTGGCGCTCGTGCGGGGCACGAACCCCGATGTGTTCCGCCTCGACGATCCCCGGTTCGCCCACGCCCGCGCCCGGGTGCGGCTGTAGATCGGCGCGGGGGCGCCGTCCTCCCGCGCCTCGCTGTGGCGAGGGGCCGGGCCCCGTCCCCCCGAAGTGGAACTGGGAGGACGCAGCGGAGAGGAGCGTGGGCCCATGCGCGCCGGCCGGTTTGGGTTGCGGATCTGCACCTTCGTGGCGGGGGCGGCCCTGCTGCTGTTCGGGATGGGCGATCGGGTGCACGGCGCCGGCCCGGTCCGCGGGGGCGTGCTCCACATCGCCACGAACGCGGAGCCGGGGACCCTCGATTGGACAGCCTCGACGGCGACGGCGACCCGCCTCGTCGCCTGGCACATCTACGAGACCTTGTTCGCTCTGGACAAGAACTATGAAGTGAGGCCGATGCTGGCTGAGGGCTACTCGGTCAGCGCCGACGGCCTCCACTACACCGTCCGCCTGCGCAAGGGCGTCACCTTTCACACCGGGCAGCCGATGACCGCCGACGATGTCGTCGCATCGCTTGAGCGCTGGGGCAAGATGAGCGGTGGCGGCCGCGAGACGTTCCGATTCGTCAAGCAGGTCACCAAGGTGGATCCGGCCACCATCGAGATCGAGTTGAGCCGGATCTTCACCCCACTGATCGCCAACATCGCGGATCCGAAAGAGGCCGCGATCATCATGCCGGCGAGCCTGGCCGAGTCGAGCGGGCTCAAGCCGGTCAAAGAGTACATCGGGACGGGTCCCTACATGTTCAAGCGGTGGGATCCAGGCCACGAAATCGTCCTGGTGCGCAACCCCAACTATGCCTCGCGCACCGAGGAGTGGGGCGGGTTAACGGGCAAGAAGGTCGCGTACGCGGATGAGATCGACTTCCTCCCCGTGCGGGACGACCAGGTGAGGTTCGACGGGGTCTCCACCGGACAGTACGATCTGGCCTTGGAGCTGCAGCCCGATTTCTTCTCGCAGGTCAAAGCCAATCCACACCTGACGGCCTCTATCGTCAAGGTCTTTACCTGGCGCGCCATCGTGTTCAACAAGGCGCGGGCACCGTTCGGCGACGTACGGATGCGCCAGGCGGTGATGGACGCGATCAAGCCGGCCGATCTCATGGCGGCCGAAGGCCCACACGAATTCTGGACGCTGGATCCCGGACTGTTTTTCCCCGAACAGAGGGCGCTCTACTCGGTTGTCGGGAAGGACGTCTACAACCGACAAAACCTCGAGAAGGCGAAAGGGTTGTTGAAAGAGGCCGGCTACGCGGGCCAGAAGATCGCCGTCATGATGACGAAAGACTACACGTGGAACTACAACCTGACGCAGGTGCTCGTTCCCGAACTCCAGGCCGTCGGCCTGAACGTCGACGAGCAGGTCTACGACTGGCCGACGCTCTTGAGTCGGCGGGCGAAGCCGGAAGGGTGGGACATCTTCATGACGGGGTTCTCGCCGTCGTTCGATCCCACGGCGGTGATCTTCTTCTCCAGCACCTGGCCGGGGTTCTACAAGAGCCCGGCGATGGAGGAGCTGCTGGGCAAGTGGGGCGAGACCCCGCTCACCGACGCGGCCGCGCGCAAGGCGCTGATGGACCAGATCCAGGCCACGTTCTACAAGGAAGTGCCCGTGGCGAAGATCGGGAACGAGTACGGCCTGGAGGTGTACGGCGATCGTCTCCACGGGTACTCGGGCTACTTCGACGTCCGGTTCTGGAACACGTGGGTGACGCGGTAGCCGGGGGCAGCCTGCCGGGGGCGGGGGCGTGTCGCAGTACATAGCCGTTCGCCTCGCCGCGCTCGTGCCGGTGCTGCTGGTGGTTGGCGTCACGGCGTTTCTGCTCCTCCACCTGATCCCCGGCGATCCGGCTTCGGTGATCCTGGGGCCGGATGCCGGCGCGGCCCAGGTGGAACAGCTCCGGCACGCGCTGGGGCTCGACCGGCCGCTCTACGTCCAACTCGTGCTGTGGTTCGGCCGACTGCTGCACGGCAACCTGGGAGAATCGATCTTCCTCCGCGAGGCCGTCACCCGATCTATTTGGGAGCACCTCGGCCCGACGGTCGGCTTGACGGTCCTGGCGGAGACCCTCGCCATCGCTGTGGCCATCCCATCGGGCGTCCTCGCGGCGTGGAAGCGCAACAGCCGGTTCGATCAGATGTTCATGACCGTGGTGCTGCTCGGCGTGTCCATTCCGTCGTTCTGGATGGGGTTGAACCTCATCGCGGTGTTCGCCGTGGCGGCCCGTTGGCTGCCCGTCGCCGGGTATGAACCGCTCCTGAGCGGCGTCGGGCCGTGGCTCCGGCACCTCGTCCTCCCGGCGGTGGCGCTGGCCTTCACCCAGGCCGGATTGATCGCCCGCATGGCGCGCGATTCCACCATCGACGTGCTCGACGAGGACTACATCCGCACGGCGCGGGGCAAAGGGGTGGGCGAGGCGCCGATCTTGGTGAAGCATGCGCTGCGCAACGCCCTGATCCCCACCGTGACGGTGGTGGGCACGAGCCTGGCCAACCTGCTGTCGGGTGCCGTGGTGGTGGAGTCGGTGTTCGTCATGCCGGGGATCGGCAACCTCGTCATCCAGTCCATCAGCCGGCGCGACTACCCGGTTATCGAAGGCGTGATCCTGCTCGTGGCGGTTGTGTACGTGCTGGTCAACCTGACGGTCGATTTGCTCTACGCAGTCATCGACCCGCGGATTCGCTACTAGCCGCATGTGCGCCTCCGGTCCAGCGCACCGCACGGCGGGATCGCGCGCCGCGCTCCGGTGCGCCGATTTGCGCCGGGGGGGGCGAATCGGAATGGCGCGATTCCTGAGGCTGCTCGCCCGCCGCCGCCCGATCGCGCTCGTCGCGTGCATCGTGCTGGGGGGAATCACCCTCGCCGCCCTGATCGCTCCCTGGCTCGGGCTGCCCGCCCCCGACCGGATCGACATGGCCCACCGGCTGCTCGCGCCCGCTCCGGGCCACCCGCTGGGGACCGACAACTTCGGGCGCGACGTGCTCGCCCGGGTCGTCTACAGCGGGCGGGTCTCGCTGCCCATCGGGCTCGCGGTCATGGCACTGAGCACGGCGGCCGGGACGGGGGTCGGCCTGATCGTGGGGTACTACAGGAGGCTGGACGACGTGCTGACCCGGATCCTCGACGGGCTGATGGCCTTTCCCGCGATCCTGCTCGCGATCGCCCTGGTCGCGGCGCTCGGCGTCGGCGCGCGCAACGAAGTGCTGGCGATCGCTCTCGTGTACTTTCCGCGGACGGCCCGGATCGTGCGCGCGTCCACCCTGCAGTTGAAGGGGCGCACCTTCGTCGAGGCGGCGGTGGCGCTCGGCGAGGGAGACGCGAGGATCCTGGCCGGCCACATCCTGAGGAACGCGCTTCCCCCGCTGATCGTGCAGTCGACGTTCGTCTTCGCGGAAGCGATCCTCGCGGACGCCGCGCTGTCCTTCCTGGGGTTGGGGGTCAAGCCGCCGACACCGACCTGGGGGAACATGCTGGACGAAGCGCATGTCTTCGTGGCCCTCGCGCCATGGTTCATCGTCTTTCCGGGCATCGCCATCGTGGTGACCGTGCTCTCGCTTAACCTGATCGGCGACGCCGTGCGGGATCTCGCCGATCCGCACGCGGTGGCCGGGCGGGGACTCGGATAGGGAGGTGCGGAGGTGGTCCGTCCACTGACGATTGCCGCGACCGGGGACTCACTGATGACGATGCGAGTCGCCCCGACGCGGCATCCGGGGTCGCAGGCGCTGATGGAGCTCCTTCGGCCGGCGGACGTGCGATTCACGAACCTGGAGGGGACGCTGCACGAGTTTCGGGGGACGCCCCAGGCGGTGAGCGGGGGAACCTACGTCTGCGGGCATCCTCGATGCATCGATGACCTCAAAGCGATGGGCTTCAACCTCTACGCGGCCGCCAACAACCACATGGGGGACTGGGGGGAGGGGGGTCTCTTCGCCACGATGGAGACCCTGGATCGGGCGGGGGTCGTGTACGCCGGGATCGGGCAGCACCTCCAGGACGCGCGTGCTCCCCGCTACCTCGAGACCGGCGCCGGCCGGGTCGCCCTCCTGGCGACGACGAGCACCTTCCCTCCCCACTCGCCGGCGGGGGAGCAGCGCCCGGACTGCCGGGGGCGCCCGGGGGTCAACCCCCTGAGGTTCCTGGAGACCGTCAACGTCGATGCCGCGACGCTTGCCCAGCTGGCGGACCTCCACCGCCGCCTGGGCCTGGGGGCCACCCGCGACCTGCGCATTCGGTTGGGCTTCGAGCGGCCCGATCCCCCCGGCATCGCGACGTACTTCGACCGGAGATTCCGCCTGGGGGACCCACCCGGGGTCCGGACCGAGCCGCACCCCGCCGACCTGGCGGGAAACCTCACGTGGATCCGGGACGCCCGGAGACAGGCGGATTGGGTGATCGTCAGCGTCCACGCGCACGAGATGCGCAGCGGCAACCGCGAGGAGCCGGCGGAGTTCGTCCCGATCTTCTGCCGCCAGGCCGTGGAGGCGGGGGCGGACGTGGTCTTCGGCCACGGGCCTCATCTGCTTCGGGGAATGGAAGTGTACCGCGGGAAGCCGATCTTCTACAGCCTCGGCAATTATATCTTTCAGAACGAAACCGTCGAGCGCCAGCCCGCCGACTTCTACGAGCGGTTGGGGTTGGGGCCCGAGGCGACGCCGGCGGACGCGTTCGACGCCCGGGGGGCCCGGGGGGGGTTCGCCGCCGATCCGCTCTACTGGGAGTCGATCCTCCCAATCTGTCGGTTCGGACGGGAGGAGCTCGAGGAGGTGCGGCTATACCCGATCACCCTCGGCCACGGGCTTCCCCGGCCGCAGCGGGGGATCCCGGTTCGGGCCGCGGAGCCGGCGGGCAGGGCGATCATCGAACGGGTGGGTCGACTCTCGCCCGCGGTCCGGATCGCGTGGACGGGCGAAGGGTTTGGCCAGGTCCGGTGGTAGGCGGCAGGGGGGAAGCGGCCGCTACGGGATTCCCCACTTCGCGGCGACGTCGGGGTTGGTTGCGTACAGGCCGATCACCTCGCCCTGCGCCACGATGTGGCCCGTCATCGCCTTGAGCGCCTCGGGCCCGGTAAACTTTCCCGGCAGGTCGAGCTTGGCGACGTCGAGGGCGTAGACGGCGAAGTGATAGTGGTGCACGATCTCATCGTTCCACGGTGGGCACGGGCCGTCGTAGCCGCCGTAGTCCCCCTCCATCTTTGGATCTCCGGCGAAGCCCTTGGTGTAGTCGTTGATGCCGCGGACGCCGAACTTGGCCGGCCCGGCCTTCTTGCCGCGAGGGGTGATCCCGTTGGAATCGGCCCCCGCGGGCAGGGCGGTGGTGCCCGAAGCGATGTCCACCAGCACCCAGTGATAGAAGTCCATGCGCTTCAGTGTGGCGGGGAGGACCTTGCCTTCGACGTTGGCGTCGGTGAAGACCGACGGAACGTCGGGGTCAACGACAATGATGGCGTAGGACTTCGTGCCCGCAGGGGCCCCCGACCAGCTGATCGCGGGATTCCTGTTGCCGGCGAAGGTCACGTGGCCTTGCCTGGCTCGGGCGCAGAACGCAAACTCGCGGGGGATCGGGCCGTCAGGTTTGACGCCGCCGACGGAGACCGTGAGCGTCCCGGCCCCCGCTGCCGGAGCGGCGAGCCCGGCACAGACCGCCAGGAGTGCGATTCCCCGGATCCCGTGCCTGATGTGGGCCATTCCCCGTCTCCCTCATCCCCGTGTGCTCACCGTCTTCGCCGGCGAGACCGCGGCCGGCCCCGGCCGGTGCCTCCAGGCGTCGCGCAGGAATCTCAGCCAGTTGCCGTGCATGATCGCTTCGATGTCGCGCGGGGGGTATCCCTGTCGCTCGAGCAGCCCCACGAGCCGCTGAAGGTCCGCGATCGTGTCCAGGTCGTGGGGGGAGCCCTCGCGGCCGAACCCGCCGTCGAGATCGGTGCCGATCGCCGCGTGGGCGCAGCTGCCGGCCAGCTGGCAGATGTGATCGATGTGGTGCACGACGTCGGCCAGCGTGACGCGGCGGTTGTCGTCGCCGTGGCGCCATCCGGGGACGATCATCCAGCAGTCCATGGCGACGCCGATCACGCCCCCGCGCTTGACGATCGCGCTGATCTGCTCGTCCGAAAACTGCCGCTGATGCGGCACCAGGGCGCGGCAGTTGTTGTGGCTGGCGTGGACCGGCCCGGAATACCGCTCCAGTGCCGCCCAGAACGCCTGGTCGGAACAGTGCGTGAGGTCGAGGATCACCCCGCACCGCGCCATCTCCGCCAGGAGCGGCGCTCCGAGCTCCGTGAGGCCCTCTTCCGTGCCGGTCCCCCCCGCGTACCGGCCCGGGCCGTAGTGGGTGGGGCCGAGGAGGCGCAGGCCCCCTCGCTCCCATTCCTCGAGTTGCGCCGGCTCCAGGATGGGGTCCGCCCCCTCCATCGCGATGACGAATCCCAGCGGCGGCGTCGGCTCGGGGGCGTCGCCGGGGTGCGCGGCGTCCCACGCCGCCCACTCCGCGATGTGCGCCTCGAGCCGTGCGGCATCGTCGATGATGCGGATGTGCCCCTGGCGTTCGAGCGCGCGGTAGAAGGCGAGCTGCCCCTTGGCGATCCCGTAGGCCTGCGCCGGGGTCGGGTAGTCGATGTGCGGCACCGGGCGGCCGGTTGATCGGGCGATGAGCGTGGCGAAGGCGAGCGCGATCCGCCCCCGGCGCATCTCGGGGAACGCGACCGTTCCCACGCCGCGCCCCTTGCCCGGGGTGTAGTTTTCCTGCGCGCGAATCGTATAGGCGGAGGCGAGCAGGTCACGGTTCCACTGCAGCGCGTTCATCGAGAGGTCGAGATGGCTGTCGACGATCAGCATGGCGTGCTCCCCCCTGCGCTTTGACGGTGGAGCGGGCACCCTCGACCGCGAGGGACGCGGTCATTCCTCCGGGATGCGCTTCGGCACCGTCCCGCTGGACCGGGGCCCGGACACGGGTCCACGGTCCGCTGCGCCCTGCCGTTCATTCCCGCTCCGGGTTTCCGTGGCGCTGCGCCGCGGCCCACTCCGCGATCTCCCCCACCGTGGCCCACCAGACCCCCGGCGTGCCCCGGATGTGGCGGATGAGTTGCTCCAATCCCCTGAGCCGCCCGGCCCGCCCCGAGATCCAGGGATGCATGGTGAGCACGAAGCAGCCGTTTTCGTCGACCAGACCGTCGAACTCTTGTGCCCACAGGCGGATGACGCGATCGGGATCGGCGATGCCATTGCTCGAGCCATAGACGTGCCGGTAGAAGGGCGCATCGTCGAGCAGCCACTGGACGGGAACCTCCACCAGCGGGCCGGCGGGGGTCTCCAGGTCGTAGGGAATGTCGTCCCCCATCAGAGAACTGTCATAGGTGAATCCGTGCTGCTTGAGGAGCATCGGCGTCCCGACGTTCAGCTCCCACGACGGCGACCGATACCCCGTCGGTCGGATGCTGAGCTGCGATTGCCAGATCTCGAGTTGGTCCTCCAGCACCCGTTTTTCTTGAGCGGCATCCAGGGTGTCCAGGGTCTCGTGCACGTTGCCGTGAGCGCCGAGTTCGTGGCCCGCGTCGCGAATCGACCGGATCGCTTCCGGGTGGTGCACGATGGTGTATCCGGGGACATAGAAGGTCCCCCGCAGTCCGTACCGATCCAGGAGGCGCAGAATCCGGGGAATCCCCGTCCGGGGTCCGAATCGGCGCTCCTCCATGTCTGCGAGTTGGCGTTGCGCCTTCTCCGGGTTCCGGAACACGTGCGCCGCTTCGGCATCGGCGTCAAAGCACAGCGCGACGGCGCAGCGGTGTCCGTCGGGCCAGCGATAGCGCGTCGTCCATCCCTCCTTTATCGCCGGTCCCCCTCCGGACGGCGCGGGAGTTCGCCCGCGCCTCGTGGGACGCGCATCAGCGGAACGCCCCCCGGGCGGCCCCCCACAACAGCAGGACCCCCAGCAGGATCCGGTACCAGACGAAAACCCAGGTCGTGTGCGCTTTCAGATAGCGCACCAGCGCCCACAGGGCGAAGTACGCGGAGGCGCTGCCGGACGCCAGGCCAAGTGCCAGCAGCGCCCACCCATGCGCGTGGAGCCCCGCCTTCCGGAGGGCCATCAATTCGACCAGGCCGGCCAGCACGATGGCGGGCAGCCCCAACAGGAATGAGAACCACGCGGCCGTGGCGCGCTCCATCCCCAGCGCCAGCCCGGTGGTCAAGGTGGAGCCCGACCGAGACACCCCGGGCACGAGGGCGAACGCCTGGGCGATCCCGACCGAGAGGCAGTCCCGGAGGGTCAGATCGGCCCACACCCGTTTGGCTTGACCGGTTTTGCGCTGCCCGTAACGCTCCGCGAGCGCCAAGAGGATGCCCATAATCACGCATGCCCATCCGATCACGACGAGGCCCCTCAGGGGGGAGGCGCACCCCTCAAGTGTCTTCTTCAGGGCGAGCCCGGCGATGGCGATCGGCAGCGTCCCGATCAGGATCCCCACCGTCATCTGGAGCGAATGATCCCGCCAGTCCCCGCGCTTCGCGGCGGTCGCCGCCCGGCCCGCAATGCGGAGGGCGTCGCCCCCGAGGAAGATCGCGACGGCGAGCAGGCTGGCCAGCTGCATCGCCGCGGAGAAGGCCGACCCGGGGTCCGGCCACCCCAGCAGGCTGGGAATGACACGGAGGTGCGCCGTGCTGCTGATGGGGAGCAGTTCGGTGATCCCCTGCACGATGCCCAGCACGATGATTCGCACCGGCCCGAGCTGGGTGAAGCTCGTATTGACCTGGGCCGTTTCGCTGCAGGGGATGGGCGGGAGCGGCGTCATTGGGGATCTCCTTGAAGCATCCGCCAAACCCGGTCGGGGCTCAGCGGCAGATTGAGCGCACCGCTGCGGCGCGGCCGCAGCGCGTCCTCGACCGCGTTCGCGAACGCCGGGGGCGCCCCGATCGTCCCCGACTCGCCAATCCCCTTGGCGCCCAAGGGGTTGAGCGGGGAGGGCGACTCGACGGATTCCGAAACGAACTCCGGCAGGTCGGCCGCGCTGGGCACAGCGTAGTCGAGGAGCGATGCTGTGAGGATCTGGCCGTCGTCACCGTAGACGACATGCTCGAACTGCGCCTGGGCCAGGCCCTGCGCGAGGCTGCCGTGGACCTGGCCTTCGACCAGCAGGGGGTTGACCACCCGCCCGCAGTCATCCACGGCGGCGTACCGGAGTACCTCGACCTGGCCGGTGTCCCGATCGACCTCGACGACGGCGACGTGCGCGCCCGACGGGACCGTCGGGCGTGCGAGCGCAAACCGGGTCGCGCTCTCGATACCCCGCGCCTCCGCCCCGGGAGGGTGCAGGCTTCCCGTCCGGGCGACTTCGGCGAGGGTGATCGCCCGCGTGGGGGCACCCCGGACCGCGGCGGTTCCATCGGAGAGGACGACGTCGTGTGGGGCGGCTTCGAGGAGGGCCGCGGCGGCCGCGAGGATCTTCCCCCGTAGTTCGGCGGCCGCCACGGCCACGGCAGACCCCCCGATCGAGAGCGAGCGGCTGCCGTAGGTGCCGACCCCCGCGGGGATCGCGTCCGTGTCCCCGTGCACGACCGCCACACGCTCGGGGGAGACCCCGAGCGCATCCGCAGCAATCTGGCTGAACGCGGTTTCGAGCCCCTGCCCGTGCGGAGAGGAACCCGTGAGCACGGTGATGCCGCCGCTGGGATCCAGTTGGACCACGCCGCTCTCCCACAGTTCGCCGCCGCCGGCGACCTCGACCCACGTGCTGAGGCCGACCCCGATGGGGCGTCCCCCCAGGCGGCGCCGCCGCGCCTGCTCGGCTCGCCAGTGTTCGTACCCTGCGAGTGCAAGGGCTCGGTCGAGCAGGGCGGGGTAGTTCCCAGAGTCGTGGACAAGGCCGGCCGCACTCGTGTGGGGGAAGGCGGTGATGAAGTTCCGGCGGCGCAGCTCGGCCGGGTCGAGCCCCACCCGCTCCGCCACGAGATCCATGATCCGCTCGATGTAGTAGGCTGCTTCGGGACGCCCCGCTCCCCGGTAGGGACCGGTGGGAGCCTTCGTCGTCGCGACCCCGCGCACGCGGTAGCGGACGTGCGCGATTCGATAGGCGCCGAGCCCGACCAGTGGTGTCTGGGCCGGGATCGAGGCGGTGACCGATAAGCAGTAGGCGCCCAGGTCGGCGAGGACATCGGCGTCCACCGCCATCACCGTGCCGTCCCCGGCGGCCGCGGCGCGGATGCGCGCGCGCTGCCCGCGTCCCTGGGTCATCGTCCGGAGGTTCTCCAGGCGATCCTCCGCCCACTTCACCGGGCGGGTGTGGCAGCGGGCCAGGAGGGCCGCCAGAACCTCTTCCGGATAGACGCTGCCCTTCGCGCCGAAGCCGCCTCCGACCTCGGGCGCGACCACGCGGACGCGGTCCCGGGGGAGGTTGAGGATCGCCGCGATGGTGGCGCGGGCGCCGTGCGGTATTTGGGTGGAGAGCCAGATCTCGACGCGATCGGCGCCCGGATCGTAAGCGGCCACGACGCCCCGGCATTCCATGGGGACCGCGGCCAACCGGGGCTGCTCCAGCGTCGCCTCGACCACGACCGCCGCACCGCGGAACGCTTCGTCCGGATCGCCGCCGGACACCGTGGAGGTGAAGACCAGGTTCGACGCGCGGCCGTGGTGCAACACGGGAGCTTCCGGAGCGAGGGCGTCTGCCGGATCCATGACCGCGGGAAGCACCTCGTAGGCGACGCGCACGTGTTCCGCGGCGTCTTCGGCGGTGTACCGGTCCTCGGCCAGGACGGCCGCCACCGGCTCGCCGACGTAGCGCACCGTCCCATCGGCCAGCAGCGGGTGCGCGACGCTTTCCAGTCCCAGAAACGCGCGCACGGCTGGGATTCGCGGGACGGGGGCGGGCAGGTCGGCCGCGGTGATGATCGCGACAACGCCCGGCCCCCCGCGCGCCCCGCGGACGTCTACCTCCACGAGACGGGCGTGGGCGTGGGGCGATCGGACGAACGCGAGGTGGAGCATTCCCTCCAGGCGGATGTCGTCCACGAACCGGCCGGCGCCTTTGAGCAAGGAACGGTCCTCGCGCCGGCGCAGGGGGGAACCCACGTACGGCATCCGGCAAGCCTCCCAGCGGGGGTGGCGGCGACTCCCTGCTGCGGAAGGTTCGCCTCCGGGTCCGTCGAAGCCTCCGCAGAGCTCTCTTGGGGAGAAGGAGGGGCCAATGCGGCGACGGCGGACGGCACAGGCCCTCGGGGCCGACCCCGAGACGCACAATGTCGTTCAGGCGGTCTACCTCCGCCAGGTGCGGGAGGTCGGCCAGGCGATCCATAACGTCGTCTTCGACACCCTCGGCGTCTTCAAGGATCCCGCGACCTAGGTCGCCGCGGTGGCCGAAGCGGCGCCCGGCGGCGCGACGTTCTAGCCGCGGCATCCGCTATCGATCCGGCGGGGCCGCGTGCAGGTCCGCAATCTGCGCCGCCGCGGCCTCGCTCGCGCGCGCCAAGTCCGCGCGCTCCGCTCCCGGGACGGCGATGGGGGTACCGATGCGCACCGCGATGGGCCGGAGGCGCGGGAGTGTCCGGCCGAGGGGGAGCGCGTCCGCCGTTCCCACGAGCGCGACCGGGACGAGCGGCACCTGAGTGCGGGCGGCGAGCAGCGCCGCACCCTGGTGAAACGGGCGAAGCCGACCGTCGGGGCTGATGCCCCCTTCGGGGAAGACGATCAACAGCGCTCCACTCCTCAATGCCAGCAGGGAGCGCTTGAGCGCCGTTGCGTCAACCGCGCCGCGGCGCAGCGGGATGGCCAGCGGACCGTACGCCCGCATCACCACCCCCACCCCCGGCATTCGCCACAGCTCTTCCATGGCGAGGAACGCCGGCTTGCGGGGAAGCGAGAGGGGCAGAATGATGGGGTCGAGCCAGCTCTCGTGGTTGGCGACGAGCACCGCCCCTCCGCGTGGAAGCCGCTCCACGCCGGTGACCTTGAGGCGGAACAGGGCGGCCGCCAGCGCCCGGACCGCGGCGCGAAGCCCGCGATACACGATCCCGTCGATTGGGCTCCTCACCGGGCCGGCCCCGGTCCTACGATGTCACCACCGGGTCCCCTGGCTGGATCAGCCCGCCGGTGAGGATCTGGGCCCGGAGTCCCCCCCGATGAACGAGCCCGGCCCGTGCCCCTTCACCCGAGAGGTGGTCGAGATGCCCGCGCGGCTGGCACAGACGGATCCCCCGCAGGCTGATGGGACCGATGGTGAACTCGCGGCCGACGAGATGGGCGAGCGCGACGCCGGCGTGCGGCCTGATGTGGACGGAAACGACGGCGCCTGTGGACACGAATCGGGCTCCCTTCGCCGGGGGGCATGAGGCGGCCGGTCGGATGCGCCCCGTAGCTTATTTTTGCAATGGCGATCCAGATCCTCCGAGACCGGCGGCGCGGTGAGAGTCGGGGAACGCGCATGTCTGTGGTTGCGGATCCCGCCCGGGACCGGCGCGCCGGCGAGGCACGGAAGGAGGCCCGATGACGATCACGGGCGCACGGCAGCACGAACGTAGGGTGCCCGCGCAGCGGACCGTTCGACGCGGTGCGCGGACGAACGAGGGTTTCCGCCGTCCTCCCGCCGTCTTGCGCCGTAAGGCCGCCCGTCTCGATCGGATCCTCGAGGCCCACTACGGACGGCCAAAGCCCCGGGCGCGGCGGGATGCGGTCTCCACGCTCGTCCACACGATCCTTTCCCAAAATACCAGCGACGTCAACAGCCGACGGGCGTTCGAGCGGCTGCGTGCGAAGTTCCCCTCGTGGGAGGCGGTGTGCGACGCGCCGGTGGAAACCGTCATCGAGGCCATCCGTGTCGCGGGATTGAGCACCCTCAAAGGGCCGCGCATCCAAGGTGTCCTGCGGCGCATGCTCGCAGAGCGCGGCAGGCTTTCGCTGGATTTTCTCCGGCGGTGGCCCATCGATCGCGCCAAGGCCTGGCTGCAGGGTTTCGATGGCGTGGGCCCCAAAACCGCCGCGATCGTGCTGATCTTCGGGCTGGGGAGGCCGGCCTTCGCGGTCGACACCCACGTCTACCGCGTCGGACGGCGCGTCGGGCTCATCCCTGCAGGTCTCTCCGTGGCGGCCGCGCACGACTGGCTCGAGGGGGTTATCCGGCGCGAGCGGTACGGGCCGTTTCACCTCTTGCTCGTTCGCCACGGCCGGGAGATCTGCGGGGCCCGCCGGCCCCGCTGCGGGGTGTGCCCGGCCCGCCGAGCGTGCGATTTCTATGCGCGGTGGGCTGATCCGCGCTCTGACTCGGTACCCTGAACACGTCCGGGGCGCTTCCACGGGGGCCCACGCGCCGTTTCGGCGAAGGCATATCGATTGACAAAGTCAACTAACTAGTTAACAATGTCAAGTATAGTAGTGCGGGTCCGAGGGGGACGGCGATGGCCGAGGCGGACTTCGACCGGCGCGTGGAAGCCGTGCGGCGCTTCAACCGGTTCTACACCGGGCAGATCGGCGTGTTGAACGACGGATATCTGGAGAGCCCGTTTTCCCTGACCGAGGTGCGCGTGCTGTATGAGCTTGCTCACCGCGACGAGGCCACGGCGAGCGAGTTGGCCAGGGAGCTGGGCCTGGATGCCGGATATCTGAGCCGCATCCTGCGGAGCTTCCAAAAGCGCGGCCTGATCGACAAGGAACTCTCAGAGGTTGATGGCCGGCAGAGCCTCCTCGGGCTGACCAAGCGCGGGCGCGACGTTTTCACCCCCCTCCACGCCCGGGCTCACGCCCAGATCGGCGCGATGTTGAGTCGCCTGCATCAGGGCGACCAACGTCGTCTGGTCGAGGCGATGCGCGCGATTGAGGAGGTTCTCGGAGGCCGCCCCGCGTCGAAGGCTGCGTACCTCCTCCGCCCCCACCAGCCCGGCGACATGGGCTGGGTCATCCACCGGCACGGCGTGCTGTACGCTCAGGAATACAAATGGGATGAGCAGTTCGAGGCGTTGGTCGCGGGCATCGCGTCAAAGTTCATCCAGCACTATGATCCCAAGCGCGAGCGCTGCTGGATTGCCGAGAAAGACGGGGAAATCGTCGGCTCGGTGTTCCTGGTCAAACACTCGAAGACGGTCGGACAGCTTCGCCTGCTCCTGGTCGAGCCGAAGGCACGCGGGCTGGGCATCGGCGTCCGCTTGGTTGACGAATGCCTGCGATTCGCCCGACGGGTGGGGTACCGAAAGGTCATGCTGTGGACCAACAGCGTGTTGAAGGCCGCCCGTCACATTTATGAAAAGGCCGGGTTCCGTCTGGTCCACGAGGAGCCGCACCACAGTTTCGGCCATGATCTGATCGGCGAGACGTGGGAGGTGGAGTTGTGACCGGTGTGCAGACCGCCTGCGCACCCCGCGCGGTCGATGCCTGTCCCCCCCGGCCACATCGCTGACGGCGCTGCTCCCGCGCCGCGCCCCTCGCTGACGCGGGTGCCGGCGGCGGCGGCGGCCGCCACCGGCATCCTGGTCGGTTCCGGGATCGTCGCCACGCGGTTCGTCATCGGCCAATCGAGCCCGGCCTCCCTGGCCCTGTTGCGGTATCTCATCGGGTTCTGCTGCCTGCTGCCCGTCGTGCTCGTGTCCCCCCGCGCACGCTTCGAACGACGCGATCTGCTGCCGATCGCGCTGCTCGGGATCACGCAGTTCGGGATCTTAGTCACGCTGTTGAATTACGCGTTGCAGTTCATCTCCTCCGCTCGCGCCGCTCTGATCTTCGCCACGATGCCGTTGCTGACGATGGTGCTGGCGGCCGCGTGGGGGCACGAGCGGGTGACCTGGACGAAGTCCCTGGGAGTTCTCTTGACCCTCGCCGGGGTCGGGTTCGCGCTGGGGGAGCGGGCCGTTGCTGGGGCGGGGGGCGCCGCCGAGTGGATTGGTGACGCTGCTGTGTTCGCGAGTGCCGCGAGCGGGGCGGTCTGCAGCGTCTTGTACCGTCCCTACCTGCGAAAATATCCGACACTGTCGGTGAGTGCGTTTGCCATGCTCGCTTCGGTTGTCTTTCTCGCCTTCCTCGCCGGGGGGGAGGGGTTTTTCAGTTCACCGCCGCGCTTGACCACGGGCGGGTGGCTGGCGGTCGGCTTCATCGGGGTCAGCAGCGGCATCGGGTACTACCTCTGGCTGTGGGCGCTGAATCACGCGACACCGACCAGGGTCACCGTGTTTCTGGCGCTCAGTCCCATTACCGCGACGGGAATGGGGGCTCTGTTCCTCGCAGAAAAGATCACCGCGCTGTTCGTGGTGGGGCTGGTCAGTGTGGCCTTGGGGCTGTGGCTGGCGCACCGGCAGGACGGCGCGGCGGATGGACCGGTGGCTTCGCCGTGAGGCCGGCCGATCGCGCGCGGACACGCCGCCGCATCACGTTCCGCGCCGCTTGGCCAGGTTCTCGAACCGGCTGAACTCCTTGTGGAAGAAGAGTTCTATGCTGCCGATCGGACCGTTGCGGTGTTTGGCGATGATGATTTCGCAGACGTTCTCTTTGTTCTCCTTCTGGGCTTTGTCGACGTCGTAGTAGTCCTCGCGGTACAGGAACATGACGAGGTCCGAGACCTGCTCGATTTCTCCGGAATTGTGACTCACTATCCCGTCCGCCAACCACGACGCCGGCCCCGGCACGGTAAGATCGAACACTTCCTCTACCCCGGCCGGCTCAACGGCCACCACGCCGTCCCAGGACAGGTTGGCGGTCGCGTCGGGGGACGGGATCGCCTCGTCCCGGAGGCTTGCAGGCGCCGGGACGGCGTCGCGGGGCGGGAGGAGGCCTCGGTGGGGAGACGCTCCCGGGTCCGTCCCGGATGTGGCGGCCGGCAGGCGGCGCGGGACCGCCGCGGTCGCTCTTTGCTTGTGGCCCGCCGCCACGAGACCGGGGTGGGTTCGAGCGATCCCAAGCCGGTCGCCGACGATCAAGTCCTTGACGCGGACCCATCCCGCGGTGCCGTACAGGCGATGCATCGGGGTGGCGCGGATGGAACGGCCGCTCGCCAACCGGACCTCAAAGAGAGGCCGGGGCCCCACGGCCCAAACGAGATCGGCCCGCGCGGGGAGAACGCGCCCTTCGGGCGATAGGGCGAGCACGGACGGTGTGGTCCCAACGAGATCCCGAATTGGCACCCGCCGCCCATCGGCGAGCCACACGGGCGTATTCCCCGTCACGCATTCTCGCAGGTGGCTGAGCATCGGCCGTTTTGATCCCAGGGTCTCCACGGCCCGGCTGAGCTGGGAGACCGCGATGATGGGGATGTCGAGCTCCTTGGCGAGCGACTTGATGCCCCGGGCGATCTCGCTCAGCTCCTGAGTGCGGTTCTCGGTATGCTTGTAAGACTGGATCAACTGGATGTAGTCGATCACGATCAGCCCCAGCCCGTGCTCCGCTTTCAACTTCCGGGCCTTGGCCCGCATCTCCATGACCGAAAGGCTCGCCGAATCGTCGATGAAGATCGGCGCCTCGCTGAGGTTGCCCATCGCCCGGGCGAGCTTCCGCCAGTCCTCGTCGGCGAGATACCCCGTGCGGAGCTTGGTGTTGTCCACCCGAGCCTCGGAGCAGAGAATTCGTTGCACGAGCTGTTCCTTGCTGGTTTCGAGGCTGAAAATCGCGACCGGGATCTTGTGGGTGAGCGCGGCATGTTGTGAAATGTTGAGCGCCAACGTGGTGTTGTGGACGCAGATGTCGTTGGCCACAAAGTTGTGCGTTTGGGGGATGGTGAGATCATAGACCTGTTTCGGTCCGACCCACCCGATCGACGTGATCTCGTCCCAGCAGACATCGCCGGCCGGGAGGCGTTCTGGATCTTTCGGCATCGCCGCCCGGACGCCAGGGCGGCCGGACACGGCACCAGGATCGGGGCTCGACGTGCGGTCGGGGGCGTCGGGGAGGGCGCGCACCTTTTCGATCTGCCCCTCCTTCCCAAAGATCCCGATGTCGCGCGCAAAGGCCCGGACGGCTCGCGGATCGGCTATCTGGAGCCGCCAGGACGAACGGCGTGCCCCGGGGTGCGCGACGGCGCGTTTCCGCAGTCGCGAGATGATCCCGAAGCGGAGCAAGAGGTGCTGGACCTGTTTCCCCATCCGCTCGCTGGGGGTCGAATACCCGATGTGCGCCGACTGGCCCGCTGTGATCCCTACCCATCCGTTGGTGGCGAAGAGGCGGTTCAGAAACAGCGCGAGTTGCGAGCGCGGCAGGGTGAACACCGCCGGCGGAGTCGACCGGCGGTGCGCGTCGTTGCCCCGCGCCGTGTGTTCGATGAGCCAATGAGCCAGAACGCCTTGGGTGTTCCCGCCGCCTGGCATCGAGTGACCCACCGAGCGTCGGATCCAGGCGGAGCTGACGATGAGCTCCCGATCGCGCCCTCGGACAGTTTTCAACGCCCGGACCGCCGCCTCGAAGTCCCGGACGATCCTGGCGTCGGCGTTGGCGGGCAGGGCGTTCCCGCTGGCGCGCCCGCCCCCGGCGAAGTACGCAAGCAGCTTGACCTCACACTCGCGGAGCGGGCGACTGCCGAAGGTATCGACCTTGCTCGGCACGGCGACGCGCTCTCCGGCACGGAGGGCGGACAGGGGGAGCCAGCCCGCGGGCGTCAGGAACGGGTGGGCGGCGGTGCACTCGACCGCCCGGCCGAGGTATGTTGTTACCCGAAACACCGGTTTGACTCCGTCGTCGACAAACGCCGACGGCTCGGTCCATCTGAACTTCCCATCGCCTCCGAGCGTCATGAGCCGTCCTTCGCGCCGTCGGTAGATTTCCTCGATGGTGGCCAGGCTGCCGTCCTCGAGCAGGATCTCCGAATCGGCACTGAGGCATTTCCCGACGCTCGGCCTGGCCGCCACGATGACCATGTCGGCCGGTTGGAGCCCGGAGGTCAGCATATCGAAGTCCGAAAAGCCTGTCGCGACCCCGGTGACGGTCCCCTTCTCCCGGTAGCGCTGGTCGATTTTCTCGAAGCTCGCTTTGAGGATCTCCTTGATCGTTTGGAAATCCTGAATGTTGCGGCGCGCGGCGATGCCGTAGACGAGCTTCTCTGCCTGGTCGATGAGGTCCGACACATCGTCTGCGCCGTCGTATCCGAGCGAGGCGATCTGCGTGCCCGCGGTGATGAGAGCGCGCAGCATGGCCTTTTCCAGGACGATCCCGGCGTAGAATTCGACGTTGGCGGACGTGGGCACCGTGTTCGGCAGGGAGGTGAGATAAGTGGCGCCCCCGATGTCTTCCAGCTTGCCCATGCTGGCGAGCTTGTTGGTTACGGTAATGAGGTCGACCGGTTCGCCGCGCTCAAAGAGGTCCAGAATCGCCGTGTAGATCGTCCGATGCAGGTCGCGGTAGAAATCTTCCGGCCGGAGCGCCTCAACCACACGTGCGATCGCATCGCGATCGAGCATCATTGAGCCGAGCACGCTCTGCTCGGCGTCCAAATTCTGAGGGGGGATGCGCGGTTCGACTGGCCGGGTGATGCTCACCTGTGGGGGCCTCCGTGGGGGTCGTCGAGGCCATTATACAAACATATGTTCGGTATTGTCAATGCCCCTTTGCCCAACCGTCATCATGGAACGAATCTCCTCAATGCGAGATGAACGTTGTGGATTCCCTTCAGGACTACCTGGGGATTCATCGGTTTTTTCTTGTGGAGGGCGGGGAATCGGTGTGGAGGATGTGCGTAAGCTGGGGATGGCGGCGGCTCAGGCGGTCCCCACCACGTTCACCTCGACCAAGGCACTGATCTTGGGGTGGATATGAACGGGGATTCGATAGAAGCCTGTGACCTTGATGGGCTCGGGGATCTCCACCTGCTTCTTGGAGATCTCGATCCCCTTACGGAGGATCGCCGCCGCGATGTCCTGGGCCGTCACCGAGCCGAAGAGCCGTCCGCCCTCCCCGGCCTTCGCCGGTACCTCGATCACCAACGCTTCGAGCTGAGCTTTAAGGGCCGCCGTCTGCTGGAGGATCCGGGTGTCGCGCTCTTGCGCCGCCGTCCGGGTCTTCTGGAGATTCTGGAGGTTTGCCTCGGTCGCCAGCGCCGCCAGGCCGCGAGGCAGCAGGAAGTGGTGGGCATACCCCTCTTTCACCTCGCGGATCTCGCCCGTCCGGCCGAGCGAGGGCACGTCCTGAAGGAGGATGACCTTCACTGCGGATGGGCCGCCTTCGCCTGGGGTGGGGTCTCTGCGGGCGGCAGGGACGTCTCGACGCGGGTGTCCGGGCCTTCGCAGTGGGGTGACCGCGCGAGATGGCGATAGTCATGCCACGTATCGAGGATGCCGACCATCGCCAGCGCGAGTTGCGGCAGGAGCCCCGCGGTAAAGAGCAGCACCAGGACCAGGATCTGTGCGATCCGGGGGATCTGTCGGGTGTTCATCCAGGTGATCCCCACCAGCGCTCCTTGAAAGCCGAAGACGAACAGCGTAAGGATCATGGCGTTCCACACCGCACCGTTGAGCGCCGCGACCCAATGGCTGGCCACCGACAAAGCGCAGAAGGTCCAGAGCATCGCCGCGGCGAGCGGCGCCGACAGGCGCCAGGTGAGGATGGCGGGGACCCCCGGGATCTCGTGGCCGATCCGGCGGAGAACCGACCGAGCCAGCGCGTAGCATAGGTAGGCCCAGAGGAGCGCCCCTAGGGCCAGCATGACCGGGAGGAGCGTCCGGATCAGTTGAGGGAAGGCCGCGGGATCACAGTGGTGCTCGCCGCACGTGGCATCGACGAGGGCGCGCAGCTGCTCGACCTGCTGCGGCGGGGCGCCCAGGCGCTGTTGAAGGGAGACCGCCATCTGCATGCCCTGCACCTGGGTCTGGATGAACTGGTCGAGCACGTCTTGGTGGAGCACGGTCATCGTCAACCCCACCGCTGCGATTGACGACGCGAGAAACGCCGCCGCCCCGACGAGCACGGTCAGTTGTGCGCCGATCCTGCGTCGCACCCCCCAACCCAGCGCCAGCCCGAGCGGCGCGAAAACGCCCGTGATGGAGAGGGCGTTGAGCGGGCCGACGAACTGCAGCAGGATCAGGCCGGCGACGACCGCGGCGAGCACCGCGGTCCGGAGCCCCCAGCGAATCACGAGCAGCATGACCGGGATGGGCGCGAGGAGGACGCCGACGAATGGCGCGACCAGACCGACCGCTGCCGCGACCGCGCTCAGCGCAGCAAGGATGGCGCCCTCGGTCAGCCCGCGAGTCGGGCGACGTCCCGCAGGCGTACCCAACACGGCTCTCACCGGATGATCCCACGCCCCGAAGAGCGGGACGCGTGGCGGCTATTCGCCCGTGTAGGGAAGGAGGGCGAGCTCGCGGGCCCGCTTGATCGCGACCGCCAACACACGCTGGTGCCGGGCGCAGTTCCCCGAGACCCGCCGCGGTAGGATCTTGCCGCGCTCGGTAACGAACCGGCGCAGTCGCGGAATATCTTTGTAGTCAATGTGCGTGGCTTTTTCCGTGCAGAATGAGCAGACTTTGCGCTTCGGTCGGCGCCGGTAATCGCGGCGCGGTCGTGCGTCTTTGTCCCTTCCCTCTGGCATGCGTGTCCTCCCGTACTTGCCGGATCGCCCCTAATCGCTGCTGCGCCTGGGCGCTAAAATGGCACGTCCTCGTCCGTACCGCCCTGGGCGGGTTCGTCCGTGGCGCTCTGCGCCACCGCCGGGGCGGCGGTCTCCGCGGTGCTCGGCCGGCCGCGGTCCAAAAACCTCACGCCGTCCGCGACGACCTCGGCGACCTTGCGCTTCTGGCCGTCCTGCGTTTCGTAGGAGCGGATCTGGAGCCGGCCCTCGACGGCCACCATTCGGCCCTTGGCCATATACTGACTCACCTGCTCGGCCAGCTTTCGCCACGCGACGATGTCGATGAAGTCCGTTTCGCGATTCCCCTGCTGGTCCCGGAACGGTCGGTCCACCGCCAGCGTGAAACTGGCGACCGGGGCGCCACTCGGTACGTAGCGGAGCTCGGGATCGCGCGTGAGCCGCCCGATCAGGATGATCCGGTTATACATGTGGGGTGTCCGGCGAAGGGACCGAAGCCGGAGCGCTCGGCGAAGTCGGTGCCGCGGCAGGGGCGGCTGTTGGCACGGGGGCGGCTGCCGGCGTCGGGGTCGGCGCCGCCGCGGGGGCGGGCGCCGCCGGGGTCGGCTTGGGGTGATGCGCGGAGAAGGCGAACCTGAGCACGTCCTCGTGCAGCCCAAGTGTTTGCCGGAGCGTTCCAATTCGATCCGCATCGAGCGAGAATACGAACAACGCGTAGAAGCCGTCGCGGTGTTTCTTGATGGGATAGGCGAGCCTGCGCTTGCCCCAGCGGTCGAGGCTGACGAGCGTGCCCCCGTGTTCGGCGACCCGTTGGCTCACCCGCTCCAGGGCGGCGCCCAACCCCTCTTCATCGAGGTCGGGTCGAAGAACAGCGACGATCTCGTAAGTGCCCACTTGGCACGCTCCCTTCCTCTGGACTGCAACCGGGACTCCTCGGTCCCGATTGGGACCATGCTCCCGGGCGGCCCTTCGCGGTGGTCCTCGGCGCGGTGCTTCCGGGGGTCACGCAGGGCAGGAAGGATCCGATCGCGCGGCGCGACCGTTTCCATCTTCAGTTCGCTGCGAACGCACAAATTGTACCATGCGCGGGAGGGGTTCACAAGGGAAATTGGCGATGCGGGCGGCCCGGCGCATGCGCTACACGGCGAATCGAAACGTCACAATGTCTCCGTCCTGGATTTCGTAGTCCCTGCCCTCGAGACGGACCATCCCGCGCTCACGAGCGGCAGCGACCGATCCGAGCGCGGAGAGATCCCGATAGGCGACGACTTCAGCCCTGATGAACCCCCGCTCCATATCGGTATGGATGCGTCCCGCCGCTGCGGGGGCGCGCGTGCCGGCCGGCACGTGCCAGGCTCGGACCTCGCTCGAGGCGATCGAGAAGAAAGTGCAGAGGTCGAGGAGCGACTCGCACGCCCGGATCAGCCGCGGGAGGCCGCGCTCGTTGAGCCCGACCGCAGCAAGGAACTCGGCCGCCTCCGCCTCCGGCAGATCGGCGAGCTCCAGTTCGAGTTTGGCGCACAGGCCCAGGGCCACAGCGCCCGCGTCCGCAGCGTGGCGGGAGATCGCGTCCAGACACGGACTGTTCGCCACCTCTCCCTCATCGAGGTTGGCGACGTAGAGGACGGGGCGCCCGGTCAGGAGGCGCAGCGGGCCGGCCGCCCGCGCCATCGACTCGTCCCCCGCGGGTCGGGAGACGATCTTGGCGGCCCGTCCCGCGGCGAGGTGTGCCTCGAGTTGCGAGAGGGCGGCGTCCGCCTGCCGCGCCGCCCGGTCGCCCGTGCGCGCCCGGGGAATCGCCTCCGCGCGGGCACGCTCGACGGTGGCCAGATCGGCCAGCAGGAGTTCGGTCTCCACGATGCCGATGTCGCGGAGGGGGTCCACCCCGACTTCCACGTGGCCCACATCTCCTCGGAAGCAGCGGACGACGTGGAGGAGGGCGTCGACCTCCCGGATCCGGCCCAAGAATTGATTCCCCAGGCCCTCCCCCTTGTGCGCGTTTCGGACGAGGCCCGCGATGTCGACCAGTTCCAGCGTCGCCGGCACCACCCGCTTGGGGTGGGTGATCTCCGCGATCGCCTCGAGGCGAGGATCGGGGACCCGGACCACGCCGACGTTTGGGGTGATCGTGGTAAACGCGTAGGGGGCGATCTCCGCCTGGGCGGCGGTGATCGCGCGAAACAATGTGGACTTCCCCGCATTGGGCAGTCCGACAAGACCGCAGGTCAGGGGCACGGCGGGCCTCCCGGTGGACCACTCGGGCCTGCCCCACCGCCGTGGTGGGGAGTCAGTGCCCGACTAGGAGGACTTCGCCAAAGCGACCGCGTTTCCGCCGCCCTCTTTGGCCCGATACATGGAGCGGTCAACGGCCTCGACGAGCGTGTCGGTGCTCTTGCCGTCCGCGGGATATCCGGCGACGCCGAGGCTGAGGGTAACCGAAGCGACCTCGCGGTCGCTGATGAGGGGGGTGCTGTCGACGGCGTTCCGAATGCGCTCGGCGATCTCGGCGGCAATGGGTTTGGTGGTGTGGGGGAGGAGGATCATAAACTCATCCCCGCCGTAGCGGGCCACGAGATCGATCTGGGCGCGGTGTTCCTGGCGGAGGACTTGGGCAACGAGTCGGATGACCTCGTCGCCGCGGAGGTGCCCGTACGTATCGTTGTAGCGCTTGAACTTATCGATCTCGATCATGATGAGGGCGAGGGGGATTCCGTAGCGCATCGAGCGTTCGAGTTCGCGTTCCAGGGCTTGCCAGAAGGCGCGGTAGTTGAGCAACCCGGTGAGGCCATCGGTGGTGGCGAGCGCCTGCGTTTGCTCGTACAGCTGGGCCTTGCCGATGGCGACCGACGCGTACCCGGCGAGGGTGGTGAGAAGATCCAGATCCGCCTGGTTCAACGTCGGCTCTATCGCTTCCACATCGATCACGCCGATGACGTCGTCGTTGCTCACGATGGGCGCGCAGGCTTCCTGTGTCACCCGGGGATCCGTCGCCACATAGTCGGGGTCGCCGGCGACGTCGGTGACCAGAACCGCCTTACCGGTGCGGGCGACTCGTCCAATCACCCCCCGTGTGGTGGGCACGAGATCATCTGCGTTGGTGTAGCCCCGGTGGGCCATCAGCCGGAGGTGCCCGCCGTCCAACAGCCGGACCGTCGCCAGCGCGTAGTTGAGCGTCGTATGCAGTTCTTCAACCAGCGTGTCGAGGAGCTCGGTGGGCCGCAGCGAGCTGGCCACCCGGGTCACCGCTCGGTTCAGCAGCGCAAGCTGATGGGCTTTCCGCTCGGCTTCTTCCAGCAGCTGGACGTTCTGCGCCGTCAAGGCTTTGACGCGGGCCAGCGTTTGCTGCGATTCCTGATAGAGGCGGGCGTTGTTGACCACCAGCGCGGCCTGCGCGGCCAGCAGGGCTACGGCGCGCTCCTGGTGTTCGGTAAAATAGTCGGGGATCGGTTTGGTCGCGGCGAGGATCCCGACAGGTTCGGATCCCGCGAGAAGCGGCACGAAGATGGCGGAACGCACCCGCCCTGACCCGAAGATCTCCGCGCTGCGCGGTGCCCGTCGCGGATCGCGCTCGTAGTTGGCGATTCGCACCGGCCGACGCTGCGCCAATACCCATCCCGTCGCGCCTCGGTCGAGCTCCCCCGGCTCGGGCCTGAGCAGGGCGGGGTCGATCCCTGGGGTGCGGGCTAGGACGACGTCATCCCCGGACGGCCCTCGGAGGATGATCCACAGCATGTCGGGCTTGGTAATCCGCTCCACGTTGTCGGCCAGCCGATTGAGCAGCTCGTCGAGGTCGAGCGTCTGGAGCAGGGCGGTCACCGCGCGGTGCACACCGACGAGTTCGTGCGTGATCTGGGTGCGGGAGGCGTACAAGAGGAGGACGATCTCCGCGATGATCGCGGGGATGAGGACGTACCCGATCTCCGGCGCCCGCGCCCCCGCACCCAAAAACAGGAGGGTGATGACCAGGCCGGATGCTCCGAGCACCGCGGTGGCGCTCACGCGGATCAGCATGTTGCCGGTCAAAATCCGCCAGAACGGTTCCCGGCGATTGACGGCAAGCGAGGCGCTGACCTGGACGGACGTTGCCAGGACGTAGACCACAATGCTTCCGATGACTGCCGGGAGAATGGCCTCGCTGGCCCGCGAAAGATCCGGGAGGCGGAGGGAGGGGGCACCCGACTGGATCATGTTCCACGTCAACCCGGTCAGGAGCACGGTGAGCGTGCGCTGCCCCGCATTGAACGCGGTCTTCTCCAGCGATCGGCGCCGCAGGACGCCGTTGCCGACCGCCATCCCGATCCCCGCGATGAGTGCCGCCGGGCCCGGGCCGATGATCAGGATCGCCGGCAGCGTCACGACGGGGCCGAAGGTCTGATAGCCGGCCTGGGGCAGGGGGATGGACAGCCATTCCATCAGAATGGCCAGGAACGCGAAGATGACGAGGATCCCGGGGGAGCCGAGCGGCGCCCCGCGCAGGGCCTCCAGCAGCGCCATCCCCCCGAAGACCGGCGAGCCCCAGATGATGATCACACGGCCGAGGGTACGTAGGCGGTCTGCCAATTCGGGTGGGCTCCCGGAATGCACGCTGCTGTATTCTGACTCTGTTCAGGAATGTATGCCCCCGTTGAGCGAGGCCTAGACAGGCGGTTCCCGAGGCGGGAGCGGAGGGTGTGCGGCCCCGGACGCCTTGGCGGCTAAGGGGCACACCCGGTGGGAGGCCGGGGCCGGTGGGGCGGGTTAGATTTCGGGCCGGGGCGGGGGGGCTGGCTCCGCCGGGGGGATGTCGGCCTGGCCGCGGCGCACGAACTCCTTGATCCGCCGCTCCAACTTGGGCCGGGGCATCAGAACCCGCCGGCCGCAGCCGAGGCACCGGATGCCGATGTCCGCTCCCAGACGCACGATCTCCCACTGGTCGCTCCCGCAAGGGTGGGTCTTTCGCGTGCGGACAACGTCGCCGAGGTACAGTTTCAGCACCGGCACGGGGTCGTCACCGGATCGACGGGATCAGGGTGTCGGTGGGGGCATAGTCATCCGTCAGCAGGGGGACGTCGCCGGTGTCGATCGGGGCGTCTAACAGGTCGGCCGCGTCTTGGACGATTCCCTCGATCCGGATCCGCCCCGTCCGCGCCGCCGTCTCGGCTTCCGCCAAGACCTCTCGGCGGTTGAGCGGGGGCGCTGCGGTCCCCACCAGGATGATGTTGCGAAGCGATTCCGGCGCGCCGCCGCCCACGGGAAAAACATAGACGCTCGGGAACACCGAGCGAAACGTCTTGTAGATCGCCCGGAACAACCGGCTGTCCGGTCCGCGGACCGCCCCGATCACGTTGCTTGCCACCGCGCCGTGGGGGGTCAACCGGGCGGCGGCCTCCTGGTAGAACTCGCGCGTGGCGAGGTGGAAGGGGATGGTGTCGATGAGGTACGCGTCCAGGATGATGATGTCGTACCGCTCGGTCGCGCGCCGCAGCCAGAGACGACCGTCCATCACATGCACCCGGAGGCGCTCGTCGTCCGGGACGGCGAAGAACCGCCGCGACGTGGCGACGACCGCGGGGTCGAGCTCCACGACCTCGATCATCGCGGTCGGGTAATCGCGGTGAAACCGGCTGGGGGCCGTGCCTCCTCCCATGCCCACAAAAAGCACCCGGTGGAAGCGGGGGGCGAACAGGACGGGAAGATGGAGATAATCGGTGTAGGGGAAGACTGTGCGCAGCGGGGCGTCCCGATCGCGCGCGCTCTGCCAGTAATTGTCCAGCTTGAGGTAGCGGATGGCCCCCTCATCCGACACCGTGATGCGGTGGTACACCGTGTCCTGGGTGAAGACCGTGCCGCTTGCGCTCGGCGGTACGCCCCCCGCGACCGTCAGCAGGCCCGCCGCGACGACCGCGGCGCCTCCGGCGGCGAGTCCCCCGCGGGCCCAAATTACCCCCAGGACGGCCAGCCCCATCTCGGTCATCCCCAGGATTTGGACGATCGTGCGGACCCCGAAGACGGAGATCAGCACGAACGCGGCCAGCAGCGTTCCGGCGATGCTCCCCAGCGTGCTCAGCGCGTAGAGCATCCCCGCGACGTTTCCCACCCCTTCAACCGACTGGGCCTTGAGCCGGACCGCGTACGGCGAGACCGTGGCCATCAGCGCGGCGGGGATGAAGAAGAGCGCCGCGCTGCCGAGCAGGGGGTTGCCGCGGGGCCCGTAGTCGTGGGCCGCGATCTGGCCGAGGACCGCGCCCGCGAAGTGTGGGATCGGGAATGTCGCCGCCCCCGCGGCGAAGACGAGCGCCAGGAACGGGCCCCGATGCGGCCACCGTGTGCTGATCCGGCCGCCGAGAAAGTACCCGAGGCTGAGCGCGGCGAGGAAGACCCCGATCAGGCTGCCCCAGACGTACACCGAGTTCCCGAAGTAGGGGGCGATGATCCGACTCGCGACGATCTCAAGGGCGAGGAGGATCCCCCCGCTGATGAAGACGATCAGCTCAAGGATGATCCGGCCCCTCTCCCCCGCCGCACCGGGGCCGCGGCGGCGCCGCGCACCACGATCTCGCCGGCCTTCGCCTCGACGACGACCGTCTCCCCCTCTCGGATCTCGCCGGCCAGGAGGGCGCGGCTGATCGCGTTCTCCACGGTGCGCTGGATGAGCCGTCGCAGCGGGCGCGCGCCGAAGTCGGGACTGTAGCCCTCGCGGGCCAGGTAGGCTTTCGCCTCCTTTGTGACTTCAAGCTGCACTCGGCGCTCGGCGAGGCGCGCCGCCAAGGCGCCCAACTGCAGGTCCACGATCCGCACGAGATCCTCGCGGCTCAGCGGACGGAAGACGATGATCTCATCGATCCGGTTCAGAAACTCGGGTCGAAGCGTCCGCCGGAGTTCCTCCTGGATCTGCACCCGCACCAGCTCGAACGCCGGCTGGTCCGCCGGGTCCAGATTGCGGAGGTACTGGCTGCCGAGGTTGCTGGTCATGATGATGATCGTATGGCGGAAGTCGACGGTGCGCCCTTGTCCGTCGGTCAGCCGTCCGTCCTCGAGGATCTGCAGCAGCACGTTGAAGACGTCGGCGTGGGCCTTCTCGATTTCGTCAAAGAGGACCACGCGGTAGGGGCGGCGGCGCACCGCTTCGGTGAGCTGGCCGCCCTCATCGTACCCGATGTAGCCAGGCGGGGCGCCGATGAGCCGGCTGGTGGTATGCTTCTCCATGTACTCGGACATGTCGAGGCGTACCATCGCCTCCTCGTCGTCGAAGAGCAGGGCGGCGAGCGCCCGGGCCAGCTCGGTCTTGCCGACCCCGGTCGGGCCGAGGAAGAGGAACGACCCCACGGGGCGCTTCGGATCGGCCAGGCCCGCCCGGGACCGGCGGATCGCGTCCGCCACGGCCCGGACCGCGTCGTCCTGCCCGACCAACCGCTCGTGCAGCCGGTCCTCGAGGTGGAGGAGCTTCTGCATCTCGCCCTCCATGAGGCGCGTCACGGGGATTCCGGTCCAGCGGCTGACGACGTCGGCGACATCCTCCGAGTCGACCTCCTCTTTGAGGAGCCGGCCCTCGCCCAGGGACTCCAGGCGGGTCTGCGCGGCGTTGAGCTGCTGCTCCAGGTCGCGGAGCGTCCCGTAGCGAAGCCGGGCGACGCGCTCGAGGTCGGCCGCCCGCTCCGCCTTCTCGATTTCCCCGCGGGTCTCATCGATCTTCGTCCGGGTGGCCCTGAGCTCGGCGATCACCGCTTTCTCCCGGTCCCACCGCGTCCGCAGGGCCTGGCTCTGCTCCTTCAGGTTTGCGATCTCGCGCTCGATCCGGTCCAGCCGCTCACGGGAGGCCGGATCGGTCTCCTTGCGCAGCGCTTCCCGCTCGATCTCGAGCTGCATGATCCGACGGTCCGCCTCATCAAGCGGGGCGGGCTTGCTGTCGATCTCCATCCGCAGTCGACTCGCCGCCTCGTCGATCAGATCGATGGCCTTGTCGGGCAGAAAGCGATCGCTGATGTACCGGTCCGAGAGGGTGGCCGCCGCGATCACCGCGTTGTCGGTGATCCGAACGCCGTGGTGGACCTCGTACTTTTCCTTGAGGCCCCGCAGGATCGAGATCGTCTCCTCGACGCTGGGCTCCCCCACCATGACGGGCTGAAACCGGCGTTCGAGCGCCGGGTCCTTCTCGATGTGCTTGCGGTACTCGTCGAGCGTCGTCGCGCCGATCGCGTGCAGCTCACCCCGCGCGAGCATGGGCTTGAGCATGTTGCTGGCGTCCATCGCCCCTTCCGCTGCGCCGGCGCCCACGACCGTGTGCAGTTCGTCGATGAACAGAATGACCTCCCCCGCCGACTCGGCGATCTCGCGCAATACCGCCTTGAGGCGGTCCTCGAACTCTCCGCGGAACTTCGTTCCTGCGATGAGCGCGCCAAGATCAAGCGCCACCACCCGCTTGCGGCGGAGTCCCTCGGGGACGTCGCCGCGCACGATCCGTTGAGCCAGCCCTTCCACGATCGCGGTCTTGCCGACCCCGGGGTCCCCGATGAGCACGGGGTTGTTCTTGGTCCGGCGGGCGAGTACCTGAACGACGCGGCGGACTTCCTCGTCGCGGCCGATGACCGGGTCGAGCTTGCCCTCCCGGGCCATCTGGGTGAGGTCCCGCCCGTACCGCTCCAGCGCCTGATACTTGGATTCCGGTGACGCGTCGGTGACCCGCTGGCCGCCGCGGATCGTCTGCAGCGCGGCGTAGAGCTTTTCCCGATCGACGCCGGAGGCGGCGAGGAGACGGCCCGCGGCCGTGCCGCGGTCGCTGGCGACGGCGAGCAGGAGATGTTCGGTGCTGACGTACTCATCTTTGAGGCGCTGGGCTTCTGCCTGAGCGGTCTCCAGCGCCCGCCGGAAGCCCGGGCCGGCCGCCGGCTCCTCGGGTCCGTAGACTTTGGGCTGCCGCGCGAGCGCCTGCTCGAGCTGGTTCCGCAGCGCCTCGACGCCCACGCCGATCCGGCCGAGCACGGAGACGGGGATCCCGTCGGGCTGGCTGAGGAGCGCGAGGAGGAGATCCTCCGCTTCCAGCTGGCCGTGGTGCTGTTCTTTGGCCAGCGTTTGAGCCTGGACGATCGCCTCTTGTGCCTTCTCCGTGAACCGGTCAAACCGCATCGCCATCGGCGTACCCTCGTCGTCTATGAATTGGCACGGACCTCGTGCAGCCGCCGCATCTCCTCCAGCAGTTCGCGATCGCGCGGGGAGAGTGGCTCGGGTAGCGAGAGGCGGACCTTGACCAGTTCGTCACCCGCCCCCGTTCCCCGCAGGTGAGGCAGCCCCCGCTCCCGGAGCCGGAACGTTCGAGCATCCCGGGTCCCCGGAGGGATCGTCACCGTCACGGGCCCGCCAAGTGTCGGCGCTTCGATGGTTCCACCGAGCGCCGCCGTCCATACCGGGACGGCCACCTCGCACAGCACGTCGTCGTCTTGGCGCGTGAAGGTCGGATGCTGGGCGATCTGCACCAAGAGATACAGATCACCGCCCTGCCCCTGACCTGCCACACGGATGCGCTGGCCGCTTCGCACGCCCTTGGGGATCGTGACCTCGATGCTGCGGTGCTCTCGCCCGCCGCCCGCGGGGATCGTGACGGTGCGCGCCGTGCCGCGGTAGGCGTCCTCCAAGGTGATCTCGACCGTGCCCTCCACGTCCTGGCCGCCGGTCTGCGGACCGGCCCCTCCCCCGCGGCGGCGGGCGAATTCCTCACCCCGGACCCCGCCCCGCCTCGAGCGCCCCTGGCCGCCGCGGCCAAGGTGCTCCGCGAGCCCCCCGCCCCCAAACTCCCCAAAGAGTTGCCGGAAAAAGTCGCTGAAGGACCCGAGGTCCTCAGGGGAGCCGTACACGGTATAGGTCCCGTCGCCCGACGATCCCCTTCCGCGGTGCAGCAGGTCTTCCCATCCGCCCCCCCGCTGCCGGAGGTCGAGGAGTTGATCGTACTTCGCCCGGCGCTCGGGATCATTCAGGACTTGATAGGCTTCGTTCACTTCTTTGAAGCGCGCCTCCGCCTGTTTGTCCCCCGGATTGACGTCCGGGTGGAGCCGGCGCGCCAGCTTTCGAAAGGCCTGACTGATCGCCTTTTGGTCGGCGGTGCGTTCGACCTCGAGGATGTTGTAGTAGTCCTTGAACTCCATCGCGTTCGTCTGCTCCGCCCGTCGTTCTCGGCCGCTACGGCGCGGGGCGCTCACTCCCGCCGACCACGGTGACCTTCGCCGGCCTGAGGATGTCGTCGTTGAGCAGGTAGCCTTTGAGGACCTCATTCGCCACCGTCCCGCTGGAGGGGCCGGAGGCCTGCGGCGGGACGACCCCCACCGCCTCGTGGAACTTCGGGTCGAACGGCCTGCCCACCGCCTCCATGGGGCGGACGCCCACGGCCTCGAGCTGGCTCAGGATCTGACGATGGGTCATCCGCAGGCCATCGACCAGCGCCTTGCCGGATCCCCCCCCTACGTCGCCGAATGCCAGCGCCCGCTCGAGGTTGTCGAGCACCCCCAGCACCAAGCTGAGCATCTGCCGACGAGTCCGCTCCACCGCGTCCTGCCGGTCCCTCGCGGCCTGCTTCTTATAGTTTTCCAGATCGGCGGCGGAGTGGAGGAAGTGCTGCCAGTTCCTCTGGGTATCCTCCCGCGCCTGCCGGAGCTTTGCCCTGAGTTCGTCGATCGTGAGGTCCTCCGGGCCGTCCGCGCTGAGCGCGCCGGAGTCCGCCGGTTGGCGGTGTTCCCCCGCCTCGCCCGCCGCTTCGTCCCCCTCTGGACGCTCGCCTCCGTGTTCCGTGCTCATCTTCACACCTCGGTCTGCTCGCGCCTTGCTGTGTCCGTGGCGGACCGCTAGGCTTTGTCGGACGGTTTGAACTCGGCGTCGATGACGTCCTCGCTCCCCTTGCTGCCGTCGGCGGACTCCGCCTTCGCCTCACCGGCGCCCGCCCCCGCGGTGGTGCGCTTATACATCTCCTCGCCGAGCTTGTAGCTGGCCTGTTGGAGGCCCTCGGTAGAGCGCTTGATCCGCTCGCCGTCGCCGGACTTCAGCGCTTCCTTGAGCTCGGCGAGCGAAGCTTCGACCTTTGCCCGATCCTCCGCGGAAACTTTGTCGCCGACCTCTTTGAGCATTCGCTCGGTCTGGTAGGCCAGGCTGTCCCCGCGGTTCTTGATCTCTGCGGCGTCGCGCTGCTTCTGATCTTCGGTCGCGTGCGCTTCCGCCTCCTTGACCAGTCGATCCACTTCCCCTTTGTCCAGCGTGCCCGTCCCGGTGATCTTGATCGACTGCTCGCGACTGGTGGCCTTGTCCTTGGCCGCGACGCTGAGGATCCCATTCGCGTCGATGTCGAACGTGACCTCGATCTGCGGCACGCCGCGGGGGGCGGGTGGGATGCCGTCGAGCAGAAACTTGCCCAGCGTGCGGTTGTCGCGAGCCATCGGCCGCTCCCCCTGCAGGACGTGGACGTCGACCGCCGTCTGTCCATCCTCCGCCGTGCTGAACGACTCCGCCTTGCGCGTGGGGATCGTCGTGTTCCGCGGAATGAGGATCGTGTTCACCCCACCAAGCGTCTCGATGCCCAGCGAGAGCGGCGTGACGTCGAGGAGCACGACCTCCCGCACCTCGCCGGCGAGGACGCCGGCCTGGATCGCCGCCCCCATGGCGACGACCTCGTCCGGGTGAACCTCCTTGTTGGGCTCCGTGCCGGTCAACCGGCGGACCAGTTCCTGGACACTCGGCATCCGCGTCGCGCCGCCGACCAGGATCACCTCGTTGAGGTCCCGCTCGGTCAGTTTCGCGTCGCCCAGCGCCTGCTTGAAGGGGCCGATGCAGCGCTCCACCAGGTCGGCCGTCAACTCATCGAACTTCGCCCGGCTCAGCACCATATCCAGGTGCTTGGGGCCGGTGGCGTCCGCCGTAATGAACGGGAGGTTGATCGAGGTTTGAACGACCGTGCTGAGCTCGATCTTCGCCCGCTCCGCTGCTTCACGCAACCGTTGGAGGGCCTGGCGGTCCGCTCGGAGATCGATCCCCTGCTGCTTCTTGAACTCGTCGGCCAGCCAGTTGACGATCCGCTCGTCGAAATCGTCCCCGCCGAGATGGGTGTCGCCGTTCGTGGCTTTGACCTCGTAGACGCCGTCCCCGATCTCGAGGATCGAGACGTCGAAGGTTCCGCCGCCGAGATCAAACACGAGGATCGTTTTGGCGTGTTTCTGCTCCAGCGCGCGCCCGTAGGCGAGGGATGACGCCGTCGGCTCGTTGATGATCCGCAAAACCTTGAGGCCGGCGATCTCCCCGGCGTTGCGGGTGGCGGTGCGCTGTGCATCGTTAAAGTAGGCAGGAACGGTGATCACCGCCTGCTCGACCTTTTCGCCGAGGTAGGCTTCCGCGTCGGTCTTGAGCTTTTGCAGGATCATCGCGGAGATCTCTTCGGGCGTGAACGTCTTTCCCGCCGCCGGGATGTGAACGACGGCCGTCCCGGTTTTCCCTTCCTCGACCTTGTACGGCACGATCTTCCGCTCGCTCTCCACCTCGCTGAAACGCCGTCCCATGAACCGCTTGATGGAGTAGACGGTGTTCTCCGGGTTGAGGATCGCCTGCCGGCGGGCCATCTGACCGACCAGTCGCTCCCCGGCTTTGGTGAAGCCAACCACAGACGGCGTGAGGCGGCTCCCTTCGGAGTTGGGGATCACGGTCGGCTCGCCGCCGATCATCACCGCGATGACAGAGTTGGTCGTCCCTAGATCGATTCCCACAACCTTCGGCATACCCGTTCCTCCCGGCGGCGGCCTGGCGCCGCGTCACGGTGTCGGCCGGCGCCCGGGGATGAGCCCGAGCGCCGGCGCGCGGTTCCTAGCCGACCTGCACCTTCACCGACGTCGGTTTCACCCGCTCCGACTTGGGGATCTTCACCTCGAGCACTCCATCCCGGTAAGTCGCCTTGGCGTCGCCGCTGTTCACCTCGGTCAGGAGCGGCAGCGTGCGCATAAACGTCCCGGTCCGTAGTTCGCGCCGAACGTAGTTGCGCCCCTTGTGCTCTTCCTCGGTCTTGGTTTGTCCTCTCAGCGTAACGGCGTCGTTCGTGACCGTGATGTCGACCTGGGTGGGGTCGATGTTGGGGAGTTCCGCCCGGACGACGATCTCACCGTCGGTTTCAAACATTTCGACCGCCGGCTCCCACGCGGGCGTGCCGTCCCGGGGCAGTCCCCCACCGAAGGCATCGTCGAGCAAGCGATCCACCGATCGACTCAGGGGTCCACACATCCTGGAAAGGATCCCACCGCACGATATTCATCGCCTCTTCCCTCCTTCTTGCTCTCCTCGATTAGTCTTGCCCGGCTTGCTCTCGTGTTCGCTCTCAGGCCACTCAAACAACTCCCCGTCGCTGTAGACCCAGGTAAACTCCTCGTGATAATGCTCCTGGATCTCCAGGATCATCCGGACCCCGGCGAGGTTCAGTCCCTTCTCCTCGGTGAGGAAGCGGATCATCCGCACCCGGTGAATGTCCCGCGCCGAGTACAGGCGGATCCGCCGCCGCCGCGTCGGCGACAGCAGCCCCCGCTCCTCATAGATCCGCAGCGTTCGCGGGTGGCATCCGATTAACTCGGCCGCCACGCTGATCACGTAGACCGGGGTGTCCGGCTCGAGCTTCTTCACGGCTTACCTCTCCGCTGCGACTAAAGCGAGTATAACAAACCGGCTCATGGCATGTCAAGATAGTTGACAACATCATTGTCAACTCTAATGTCGTATGTGATGCTATTCTGTGCACCGGGGGCTGGGGGTCGTTCCCTGGCGGGGTCGGAAATGGACCACCCCGGGCACATCTTCACGGCCCGGGGTGATTTGGGTCCAACACTGGAGGGGTGAGGAGTTACGCCGCCGAGCTTCTCCTTGGGCTGGGAGTCGCCCTCCGAGCTCGACCGCGGGGCGCCGGATGCGGTCTTGCGAGCGCGATCCGGTGTTGCTCCCACAGCGCTTCGAGTTGGGCCGTAAGCTTACTGATCTCAGCCCGGTCGGTCGCCGTCAGCCCAGGAAGCTTGCCCCAGAGTGCCTGGCGGCGTTCCGCGACCCTCCGGATCTTCGCCAAGATCGGCGATTCGACCGTGGCTCGCTTGGCTTTCATCGTCGGCAGCAGGCGTCTCAAGGCGTGACCGGATGGGATCTACACCCGAGAAGTCAGCGCGGCATCAATGCGCCTCTTGAGCTGTTCCTTGGGCATATAGCCGACGATGCGCTCGACCAATTCCCCCTTGTTGAAGATGCCAAGGGTCGGAATGCTCATCACGTTGTATTTGGCGGCCACCCCACCGTTCTCATCCACGTCGAGCTTGAGGACCTTGAGTTTCCCGACGTATTCCCCGGCGAGATCCTCTACGATCGGAGCGATCATCTTGCACGGTCCGCACCAGGCAGCCCAAAAATCGACCAGCACCGGGGTCGTGGACTTGAGCACCTCATTTTCGAACGTCTGTTCGGTAACCGCCTGAGTTCCACCAGCCATGGATGATGCCTCCTACTCGTTTGCTTACCGCCTCTGGTGAACCGCCCCTCACCTTGTTTTATTCCCCCCTTAGCCGCCTCTCATGCGTTGGGCGATTTTCCGGGTCCGGGCCTCGTGCGGGGGTTATGACAGCCTGAACGCCGCGGCGGCGGCGAGGATCGCGAGGATGACCATCCCTCCGGAACCCAGACAGCCGGTCCGGCGGCCCATGGCCGTTCGGCCTGCTCCCCCCGTGCCGGCGGCGGGGGCCCGCAGCGACAGGCGGGTCGCGATCTTGAACTCGCGCACGGCCTCCCCGACGCGTCCCTGCTGCTTGTAGACGACCCCCAGGTTTTGATGGGCGATCCAGTAATCCGGATCCATGGAGATCGCCTTTTGGTACTGTGCGATCGCCTCGTCGAGCTGCCGGCGCTCGCGGTAGACGTTGCCGAGGTTGCTGTGCGCGGGTGCGTAGGTGGGATCGAGTTGGATGGCGCGCGTGAATTCGCCGGCGGCGGCGTCCCACTGCTTCTTGTGGACATACACGATTCCAACCTTGCTGTGAGCCAGCGCGGACGTTGGGGCGGCCGCCGCGGCGCGGAGAAATGCCTGGAGCGCGCCGTCCAAGTCGCCGGCGGTCAGCTTCGCCTCACCTTCGGCAATGATCGAACCGGGATCCTCAGGATTCATCACGTGTGAATGTCCCACTCCGCACGCTCCACGACGCCGGAGCGAGGGATCTCAGCGGCGGGGCGGCGGATCGAGCCTAATGGGTTTCGGAGGGGGGTTGCGAGGTTCCTTTCTGCCCGCGCCGTTCAGGCGGTTGACCGCTCCTCCATCACCCCTGACCACAGCGGCAGGTCCTCAACCGTTTCATCGACGTCGCGGTCCAGCGCGGCGTCCGCGAGCGCCTGCGCGGCCTGCGGCCAGAATAGATCCTCGGCTCCGCGCGCGCTGAGCTCGATTCGCGCGACGCGATACGCGTGCAGGAGCGCCCGCACCTCGAGATACGGGCCCACGCACTCCTCGTCGACGTCATGGTAGCCGTTGATCTGCGACACGACGTCTGGATCGGCGCAGTGGATCACCACGCGGCGCGATCCCAACCGGCGTGAGTGCCAGAGCGCGTAGATGATGCCACGAAACGCGGCCAGGCTGCGCCGGCTGACCCCCGGGAGTGCCCGGCCGATCTTGCGCAGTGCCCGGCCGTGCGGATCGACAAACACCACGCCCATGCCGGTTCGACCACCCAGGGGCTCCGCGGCGGCGACGTACGCGTGCAGTGTTGTGGGGCCCATCCGCTTACGCCACGAGCTCCAGGGCCGCGGTCATGATGAGGAGGGTGGCGAGGAGCGCGATCTTCACCCCCACCAACTCGCGGTCGTCCTGAAGCTTCTCCCAAAGCGTCTTCGGGCCGCTGGGCGCAACGCACGGCGTGAGGGATTTTCCGCAAAACAGCCACGGTTCGATGCTTGGTCGGTCCCCGCCGGTCACGATCCGCGCCTCCGCCGCGCGTCGAGTCGGTCGGGCCCGTACATGAGTGATCCGGCGGCGGGGCCGACCCCGAGTCCCCGGTAGGCTGGCGGCTGTTACGCCCATGCGTGCACCTCCTGGTAGGCGCGAAGAACCCCGACCACGCGCCCAATGACTTGGAACTCGCGACGGATTGGTCGATAGGCCGGATTCTCAGGCATGAGGACCGGCGCTTGCTGGTCCATCGCCAGACGCTTCACGGTGGCCTCATCCCCCAGAAGCGCGACCACGATGTCCCCGGTCGTCGCACGGGGTTGGGGACGGACGACGACCAAGTCGCCCTGAAGAATGCCCGCTCCGATCATGCTATCCCCCCGGACGCGCAGCATGAAACATCCCCGCACGTCTCCGAACAGTTCGGGAGGAACATCTACACGCTCGTCTGTCTGTTCCTCCGCCAGGGATGGCTGCCCGGCCGAAACCCGGCCGACGAGGGGGAGCGTGATGCTGTTCCCGGTCTGGACGAGGGATTTGTCCATGATCTCAAGCGCCCTCATGCGATCCCCGTTGCGCCTGATACAGCCTTTGTGCTCCAAGGCGGCCAGATGCTGGTGAACGGTGGATGGCGATCGCAGGCCGAGCGCGGAGCCGATCTCCCGGACCGACGGGGCGTAGCCTTTGTCCCTCACCTGATGAACGAGGTACTCGAGGATTTGCTGTTGCCGCGCCGTCAGCCTACGCTGCGCCACCTGCGGTCACCCCCTCCGGACCTCGACCTGGATTAATGCCCTGACCCTTCGCTGCTTCCATTATATCGAACATCTGTACGCATTCAATGACCGATATACACGAACAAATGTACGATAGCATGAGAATTCGTGGGATTAGCAAGCCTCCTCGCTCCCACGCGCAATTGCGGGCTCAAGCTCGTCCGCAAGCGGCCGAGCGCTGAGAATTTACCCTCCAGAGAGGAGCCGCCGGCGCGGGCATGAAGTTTCCCCTGGCGGCAGCGCAGGGGGGGCGGGGAGAGATGTCGGTCGAGGTTCGCGATCCTCGAATTGTGTCGGTGGTTGGGGCGGCTTCGGCTTCCGAGGTTGAGCGTATCGGGACGGGCTTTCAGTTCACGGAAGGGCCTGTCTGGCATCCCCTGGAGCGGTTTCTTCTCTTCACCGACATTTCGGGGGACTGCATCTGGCGGTGGAGCGAGGAAGGCGGCGCGCAGGCCTTCCGGACGCCGAGCCACATGGCCAACGGGCTGACCTACGACCGACAGGGCCGGCTCATCGCGTGCGAGCACGCGACCAGCCGGGTGACCCGAACCGAACGCGACGGAGCGATCACGGTCCTGGCGAGCCGCTACGAAGGGAAGGAGCTCAACAGCCCGAACGACGTCGTGGTGCAAAGCGACGGGGCGATCTATTTCACCGATCCCCCGTATGGACGAATGGCGCCGCATGGAGTCCCGCGTCCGCAGCAGCTGAGCTTTCAGGGCGTGTATCGGATCGCGCCGGGGGACGGTGCCCTGCGGCTCCTCTGCGCCGACTTCGACCGGCCGAACGGCTTGTGCCTCTCCCTTGATGAGCGCCGTTTGTTCGTGAACGACAGCGGGCGCAACCACATCCGGGTTTTCGGTCTTGATGCGGGGACCCTGACGGGGGGTCGGGTGTGGGCGGAGACCGTCGGCGAGGGCGGGGGAGTGCCCGACGGGATGAAGATCGACAGCGAAGGCTATCTCTACTCCTGCGGGCCCGGAGGCCTCCACGTGTTTGATCCGGACGGCACTTGCCTGGGGGTGATCGGGGTGCCGGAAACGCCGGCGAACTTCACCTGGGGCGGCGCCGATCTGCGCTCTCTGTTCATCGCCGCGTGCACCTCCGTGTATCGCATCCGGGTTCGCGTGCCGGGACGGTCCGTCTTCTGATCCGAGGCCCGATCGGCCGGGACGAGGAAGGGAGAGGAGGGCGGCGCGCGCGGATCAACGCGGCCAGTTCGGCCCGACGCGCTGCTCGGGATGCCCGGGACCGCCCGGGTGATCGATCCCTCCATAGCCTCGAAGAGCCGATGCCCGTGTGGCCCGGACGGTCTCACATCGTCAGCGCTCTGAGCGGCCGGGCCGGGCCAGGAACTCAGTGGTTGACTGACCTCCTTCCTCACGAGCTCACCGCCACTCTCGGCGCGCCCCGCGCTGGTCCCGGAGCGCGCGGGCGAGGCCTCTCCCGTGCGCGCGCTTGGGGTGGGAGGGGTGCCCCCGGCCCGGAGAGAAAGCCCTTGCGGGAGTCAGGGATGCGCGCGAACGACCCTGGCAGGACTCTCGATACCGGGAACCTGTGCAGTGGAGGTGGCGAGGGATGAGAGCAAAGGTGCGGTCTGGCGTTGCGTTCCTTCTCGCGATCACTGTGGTGGGGAGCATCCTCATTGGGGGTGTGGTCGCCCCGGGCATCGCCGCCGGGCCGCCGACCATCAAGCCTAAGAACCCGCCGTACCGGATTGATCTGGCGAACTCTTTCATCGGCAACACGTGGCGCATCGAGATGGAGAACCTGTTCAAGGCGGGGGTGCAGATGCCCCCGTACAAGGGTCTGGTGAAGGCCGAGGTGTTTAACTCGGGGAACAACGTCCCCGCCCAGATCCAGCAGATGGACAATCTGATCACGTCAAAGGTGGACGCGATCGTCATCAACGCGGCGTCTCCCACGGGCCTCAACGGCGTGATCGGCCAGGCCTGCGCGGCGGGGATCCTGGTGGTTTCGTACGACAACGTCGTCACCGCACCGTGCGCGGTGAAAGTCAACACCGATCAGTTCAAGTTTGGCGAGCAACTGGCCGAGTTCATCGTCAAGGAGCTGAACGGGAAGGGGAACGTGGTGATGGACACGGGGGTGCCCGGCACCCACGTCGATGAACAGCGGAACGCCGGCGCCGACAGTGTCTGGAAGAAGAACCCGGGGATCAAGGTGCTCACCCGCTTCAGCGGGATGTGGGACTCGGCGACATCCGAGCAGAAGATTGCCCCGCTGCTCTCCACCTTCCCGAAGATCGACGGCGTCTGGGCGCAGGGTGGGACGGATGGGGTGATCAACGCGTTCATCAAGGCCCACCGCAAGCTGCCGGTGATCGCCGGCGAGGCGGAGAACGGGTTTCGGGTGGCGATGGTGAAATACAAGAGCCAAGGCTTCCGCGGTCTCTCCATCGGCCAGCCGCCCTTTCTCGTGCTGATCTCCCTTGCGCTGGCGGTGGAGGTGTTGCAGGGGAAGCGAAAGGCGGAGGACATCACGATTCCGTTCCCGGTCGTCACCTCGGACGACGTCAAAGAGGGGGCGACGGCGTTCCCGAAGCTGCCGAGCAGTTTCTTCGATGATTTTACCGGCGCCGACGCGCCCATCTGCGTCGAGGCCGCGCAGACCGGCAAGCCCTGTTCGGGGGAGTTGAAGATCCGGCTCCCGTAGACTCCCACAGGGTGGGTGATCGCGACCGGCCCGCACGGCCCTCCGGCCGTGCGGGTCGGTCGCGCTATCGCCATCGAGGTCCCGATGCCGTACCTTGAAGCCGTCGCCATCTCTAAGTCCTTCGGGGGCGTTCACGCCCTGCAGGAGGCGTCGTTTGACGCCGACCGCGGCGAGGTGCACGCGCTCGTCGGTGAGAACGGCGCCGGCAAGAGTACGCTGATCAAGATCCTGAGCGGGCTGCTGCGGCTCGACCGGGGCCGGATCCGGCTGGATGGTCGGGACGTCCGGATCGACCGGCCGGCGGCGGCGCAACGTCTCGGCATCGGCACGGTGTTTCAGGAGCTGACGCTGCTCCCCCACATGACCGTCGCCGAGAATCTGATGCTCCGCCGCGAGCCGCGGGGGCGCCTGGGGCTGATCCGCCCCCGCGCGCTGGTGCGCGACGCGGCGCGCCTGCTGATGGACCTGGGACTTCCGCAGATCAGTGTGGATGCCACCGTCGGCAGCCTTCCGCTCGCCCAGCGTCAGCTGGTCGAGATCGCCAAAGTCGTCTCCCGCTCGCCCGGGATCCTCCTCTTCGACGAGCCGACTTCGGCGTTGACCGAACGTGAGGTGGCGTGGCTGTTCGACCTGATCCGGCGTCTCAGAGGCGAGGGGCGGATGATCGTATTCACCTCCCACCGCTGGAACGAGGTCCGGGACCTCTCCGATCGCATCACGATCTTTCGAAACGGCCAGCGCGTCGGCACCTTTGCCGCGGCGGCCATCGATGAGGACCGCGCGGTGGAGCTGATGACGGGCCGGCACCTCAGCGCCATGTTCCCTCCGCTGCCGGCCGTGGGGACCTCCGAGCCCGTCCTCGCCGCCCGGGGGCTGGCGGCGGGCCGGGTGCGCGACGTCGGGTTCACCGTCCTGGGCGGGGAGATCCTCGGCATCGGCGGCCTTCAGGGTCAGGGCCAGCGGGATCTCTTCTTGGCGCTGTTCGGCGCGCAGCGTCTTCGCGCCGGAACGATCGCCGTCCGGGGGCGGACGGTGACGATCCGCCACCCCCGCGACGCCATCGGCGCCGGGATCGGAATCGCCCTCGTGCCGGAGGACCGAAAGGCGGAAGGGCTGCTCCTGCCGATGTCGGTGCGGCAAAACATGACCCTGCCCGTGCTCACCGACCTCAGCCGGGTCGGTTATCTGGATCTGGCGGCCGAGACGAAGGTCGTCGATGGAATGATCCGGCAGCTCGATATCCGCACCCCGGGGCCCGATCAGGCCGTGGAAACCCTATCCGGCGGAAATCAGCAAAAAGTGCTGATCGGCCGCTGGCTGCTCACAAAAGCGGTGGCGCTGCTCCTCTACGATGTGACACGCGGCGTGGACGTGGCCACGAAGCACGATATCTACGAACTCGTGGCGTCGCTCAGCGCCGATGGGCGGGCGATCCTGTACTACTCGAGCGACACCGCGGAGATGGCACACCTCTGCCACCGCGTTCTCGTGATGCGCGAAGGGCGGGTCGCCGCCGAGCTCCGCCGGCCGGACATCACCGCCGACGCGTTGGTGCGCGCCTCGCTCCAGGTGGGGGCGGAGGCCCCGGCGTGAGCGCCGCCGAGCTCCGGGGCAGCGCGGCGGGGGGGAGTTGCCTCAGGCGCTACGCGGCCCGCAACGCCTCGCTCGTCCTCAGTTACCTTGTGCTGGCGGTGATGGGCCTGTACTACGTCAGCTATGCTCTGGGCCACGGCCAGCTGTCGGTGTTTTCAGTTACCTCGGTGTTCAATAACACGATGCCGTTGTTGATTGCGGCGATCGGCCAAACCTTCGTTGTGCTCACCGGGGGTATCGACCTGTCGGTCGGCTCGATCATCAGCCTCACCAACAGCCTCGCCGCGGTGTACATGAAGGACACGCTGAGCAGCAGCCTGGGGTGGTCGGGGCTCATCCTGCTGGTCGGGTCCGCGGCGGGGGCGGTGAACGGCCTACTCGTCGCGGTCGGACGAATCCAGCCGATCCTGGTGACGCTGGCCAGCCTCTCCATCTGGGCCGGCGCCGCCCTGTTCGTGCTGCCGCAGCCGGGGGGCGCCATCCCGCCGGGGTTCACCGCGGTGCTCGCCGGGAACGCCTGGAACGTCGTGCCGGCGTCGGCGGTGACGCTGCTCGTGCTCATCGGGTTCTGGATGCTTTTCCGGCGGACCGGCCTGGCCGTCGCCTTGTACGCCGTTGGCGACGACGAGCGCAGCGCACGCGCGAACGGGGTGCCCGTGGTGGCGGCGAAGATCGCCGCCTACGCGTTGTCCGGGCTGTTTGCCGCGCTGGCGGGATTGTATCTCTCCGCGGTGACGACCTCCGGAGACGCCACGACCGGAGCCGTCTACACGCTCACCTCGATCGCCGCGGTCGTCCTGGGGGGGGTGAGCCTCTTCGGCGGGCGGGGCAGCGCCGCGGGGAGCATGGCGGGGGCATTCGTCCTGACGCTGATCGTGAACATCCTGTTCTTCGCCAACATCAACCCCCTGCTGCAGGAGTTCTTCCAGGGACTGGTGTTGATCCTGGCGATGGCGGCGAGCGTGCTGGTGAATCTCCTCCTGGGGCGCGCGGGGTAGGAGCGGCGATGGCCGGACGGCCCAACGCGACCGCCGAGCGCCCCCTCCGGTTCGCCGACCCGGTCCGGCGGAGCATCGTGCTGACCTTTGGGGCGGCGGTGCTCCTCTTCCTCATCGGCGGGGTGATTCAGCCGGGGTTCCTCCGGCTGGCCAATGTGTTCTCGGTATTGGTGGTGGCCTCGTTCACCGGGTTTGTCGCCGCGGGACAGTCGCTGGTCATCCTGACGGGGGGGATCGATCTCTCCGTGGCCTGGGTCATCAACGCGGGCGGCGTGATGCTGACGTCGCTGGCGGCCGGCAGCGACCTCAACGCGGCGTGGGTGGTGCCGGCCACCTTGTGCATGGGCCTGGCGGTCGGAGCCGTGAACGGGTTGGGGATCATTTTGCTGGAAGTTCCTCCGGTGGTGATGACCTTGGGCATGAACGGGGTGATGCAGGGCCTGGTGCTCGGGCTCACCAACGGGTTCACCAGCAGCGGGGCGAAGGCGTACGCTCCCCGCGCGGTCAGCCAGGTGGTGAACGGGGTGCTTCCCGGCGGTGTGCCGGTCCAGCTGCTGCTGTGGGTGGCGCTCGCCGCGGCGCTCTGGGTCGTGCTCAGTCGGCTGACCTTCGGGCGCTGGGTCTACGCCTTGGGGAACAATCCCGTCGCGGCGTACCTGGCGGGCGGCAGCACGCGCCGGATCACGGTCACCGTCTACGCGCTGGGGGGCGGGTTCAGCGCGCTCACCGGCATCATCCTCGCCGGCTACGCCGGCCAGGCGACGCTGGGGGCCGGGGATCCCTATCTCTTCGCCAGCATCGCCGCCGTGGTCATCGGCGGGACGTCGATCCTGGGGGGAACGGGGCACTACTTCGGCACGATCGCCGGCGCGATGATCCTCACCGTGCTCACCGATGTTTTGACGCTGCTGAGCATCCCCGAGGCCGGCCGCAGCGTCCTGTACGGCTTCGCGATCCTCGCAGCCCTGCTGCTCTACGGGCGGCAGCCAGAGGAAGCCTAGGAGGCGGGGCGCCCGTCCGACGCCCCGAGAGGAGCCAGCGGGAGATGGATCAACGAGAGGCCGCGGGTGGAGCGGGTTCCATCGCAGACGTCCTGGCGGAGTATCCGGTCATCGACTTAACCGTGACCAACGGGGAGCGCTGGCCGTGTTGGTGGCCGATGCAGATGCCGTTTCAGCAGAAGGTGTGGAACTGGTTCGCGGAGTCGGGCGCGCCGGCGCCCGTCCACGCGTACATGGGCCCCGTCCAGGTCCGCTGGATCACCCTCGACGACCACTGCGGCATCCACGTCGACGCGCCCAGCCACTTCGTTCCCCCCGCCGACTCCGGGCTTCCCCACGCCGGGCTGCTCGGGCGGCAGACCGGCGTGCAAATCTCGCTCACCGACTTGATGGGGCCGGCCGCGGTAGTGGACGTGACCGAGTTGATCGGCGCGGGGGGCCCCGGGGTGAGCCCGTGGATCACCCCGGACCATCTGCGGGCGTGGGAGGCGCGGCAGGGTCCTCTCCGCAGCGGGGAGATCGTGCTCCTGCACACCGGGTGGGACCGGTACTACCAACCCTGGCCGGCGGGGCGGGCGTACGCGTTCGATCCCGTCGTCACCCGAGCCGGCCCGGGATGGCCGGCCCCGCGCGCGGCGGCGATCGACTACATGCGCGGGCGCGGGATCACGACTCTCGGCATCGATGCGCCGAGCATCGGCGCGGCGCACGATGCGCTCTCCCCGCACTACACCGGACTCGAACACGGCATGCGTTACGTGGAGAATCTCTCCGGCCTCGACCAGCTTGCCCCCCGGGGCGCCTACTTTATCTTTCTCCCACTGAAGGTCGAGGGCGCCTCCGGATGTCCGGGGCGGGCGATTGGGATGCGCCGGCGTCGGGCATGACGGCGGCGACGGCGCGTGAGGAGGATCGGCGTGAAGATCACGTACCTCGGCCACGCCGCGGTCTGCTGCGGAGCGGCCCCACCGCGATCCTGGTCGATCCCTATAACGAGAAGGTCGGATACCCCGTGCCGCGGGTCGACGCATCGGTGGTGCTCGATGATGAGCTGGCGCTGACCGGCCGCGAGGATGGAGCGGTCGCCGCCAAAAGAGGGGCGCGTCGGCGTGAAGCTTGATTGCGCGCTCGCCATGGACGCCTTGGAGGACGTGCCGGACATCGCCCGCGCCGCCGAGGCGGTGGGCTTTCAGGGGTTGTGGGCCAACGACACCAAACACAATCCCTTCGTCACGCTCGCCGTGGCGGCGCAGCACACGACGCGCCTGGAGCTGGCCACCGGCGTGGCCGCCGCGTTCGCGCGGAGCCCCATGGTGGTCGCGCAGACGGCGTGGGATCTCTCGCGGCTCTCCGGGGGGCGGTTCCTGCTGGGGCTCGGGACCCAGGTGCGGGCGCACATCGAGCGTCGGTTCGGCATGCCCTGGGATCCGCCGGCGCCCAAGCTGCGCGAGTACGTCCAGGTGCTCCGGGCGGTCTGGCGGACGTGGCAGGAAGGCACGCCGCTGCGGGTCGAGGGGACGTACTATCGGATCAACCTGATGGGCCCCTTCTTCGATCCGGGCCGGAACCCGCACCCGCGGATCCCCATCTTTATCGCCGGCGTGAACCGCCTGCTCTGCCGGTTGGCGGGAGAGGTGGGGGACGGATTCGTCGTGCACCCGCTGCATTCCGTCACCTACCTGCGAGAGTTCGTCCTCCCGCATCTGGCCGAGGGACTCGCCCGCTCGGGGCGGTCCCGCGGCGACGTGCAGCTCTACGCCCCGGTGTTCATCGCGCCCGGGAACACTTCCGCCGAGGTGGACGCGGCGGTCGCGCGGGCGCGGGCGCGGATGGCGTTCTACGGCTCGACCCCGACGTACCGGCCTCTGCTGGACGTTTTGGGGTACGGGGACGTCGCGGATCGGCTCCACCGACTGGTGCGGGAACGGCGGCCGGAGGAGCTCGCCGCGCAGCTGCCGGACGCGGTGGTCGACGCCGTCGTCCTCCGCGGGGGCTACGAGGAAGTCGGGCGGGCGCTCCGCGCCCGATACGCGGGGCTGGTCGATCGGGTCGCGTCCTACTGGCCGTTCACGCCCGCAGACCGAGTGGGGTGGACACGGATGGTGGAGGCGTTCCACCGGACCTAATCGGCACGGGGGAGCGGGGGCGCGCGCGGGCATGGGCGTCGATCGGCCTCAATATCTCTACCTGACGACGACGGGGCGGAAAACCGGCCTGCCGCGCGAGATCGAGATCTGGTTCGTCGAGGCGGGGGGCGTGCTGTACGTGCTCGCCGAGGGGTTTCACGACGCGCAGTGGGTGAAGAACATCGTGCGCCACCCCCACGTGCGGGTTCGGCTCGGCGATCGAGAGTTCGGCGCCGCGGCCCGCCCGCTCGATCCGACGCGGGACGGTGAAGAGTGGGAGGCGGCGCGGCGCCTCGCCCGGGAGAAGTACGGGTGGGGCGAGGGGTTGCCCGTGCGGATCACGCCCGACCGGGACGAAGTCGCCTAGGGCGGCGTGGCCTCGCGCCAGTTCGCCTTCACCACGGCCAGCGGCTGCGATCCCGGAGTGATCAAGCACTCGTTGGTGGTCGGGAAGTACGGCGGGGCGAACCCGCGGCTCATCCGCGTCTCGAAGGTGAACGCGCGTCCGTACCCCCCGCCATCAGCACGGCCTGGATGACGAGGTTGTTGGGCGCCGAGGGGCCGATCACGATGTCTCCTCCCGAGGAGTAGACTGCCAAGAGGTTCGTCGGGTTCGATGTGGGATCGGAGGGATTCGGCGGCGTCTGATCTTGGATATTCCCGGTGATCGTGACGGTGTCCGACGCCGCGATCGTCGTCTGTTCGTTCTGTCCCAGCGTTCCGCTCAGCGAGTTGATGGCGCCGTTGATGTAGACGATGGTCGCGTTCGCCTCCCCCGGCCCCTGGTAGCCCTTCGGCACGCCGTTTGCGAAAGACACGCGGGGACCGATGGAGGGGCCCCCCAGGAGTGTGCGGGATCTGGTGACGATGGAGCGGGCTGCGATGACTGCGCTTCGGGGTTGCATCCGGGCGGGGCCCCTCTCCCCACCGATGTTCATGCCCCCTTTCACCGGGAGACAGACCTCGCGATCGGATCCGGCGGCGGGCTATCCCGCGTGCGAGGGAGTTGGCTCCCGGGTTGCGGCGAGGTGCCGCCGAAGGTACGGCGATCCGCCCGGGTCTCTTCCGAGCACAGGCGGCGGTCCGGAAGCCCGGGTGGAGCGGTGAACGGGTGGGGGCGATGCGCTAGGGGCGCCACCGGAGGACCGGCTTTCGCGCCGCGGCGACGTCGTCCAGCCGCGTCACCGGCGTTTCGTGCGGGGCCTGCCGGACGATCTCCGGATCGGTTTCGGCCTCCCGGGCGATCGCGATCATCGCCTCGATGAACGCGTCGAGGGTCTGCACGCTTTCGGTTTCGGTCGGCTCGATCATGATCGCCTCTTCGACGATCAACGGGAAGTAGATCGTCGGCGAGTGGAACCCGTAGTCGAGGAGGCGCTTCGCCATGTCCTTTGTGGTGACGTGGTGCCGGTCGCGTTGCCGCCGGCCGGAGAGCACAAATTCGTGCTTGCAGATGCGATCGTAGGGGAGATCGAAGTGGTCGCGGAGCCGGCTGAGCATGTAGTTGGCGTTGAGGACCGCGGTCTCGGAGGCCTCGCGAAGCCCCACGGCGCCCATCGTCCGGATGTACGTGTACGCGCGCACCAGATTGCCGAAGTTGCCGTAGAAGGCGCGGATCTTGCCGATGGTCTTCGGGCGATCGTCGTCGAACGTAAACCGCTGCCCCTCGCGCTCGATGGTGGGGACCGGCAGGTAGGGAACGAGGTGGGCGCGCACCCCCACCGCCCCCGCGCCGGGCCCGCCGCCTCCGTGCGGGGTGGTGAAGGTTTTGTGCAGGTTGAAGTGCATGACGTCAAAGCCTTGGTCGCCCGGCCGGGTGATCCCGAGGATCGCGTTGAAGTTCGCCCCGTCCAGATACAATTGCGCTCCGACGTTGTGGACCGCGCGCGCCACCTCGAGGATCTGCTCCTCGAACAGCCCGAGGGTGTTCGGGTTGGTCAGCATCAGGGCGGCGACCTGCGGGGTGAGCGCGGCCTTGAGCATCTCCAGGTCGATGTTGCCGCGGCGATCGCTTTTCACCTCGACCACCTGGTAGCCGGCGATCGCGGCCGAGGCCGGGTTCGTGCCGTGCGCCGAGTCCGGGACCACGACGGTCGTCCGGCGCTCCCCGCGCTCCTCGAAGTACTTGCCGAGCATGAGCAGGGCCGTCATCTCCCCGTGCGCCCCGGCCGCCGGCTGGAACGTCACCCGATCCATGCCGCTGATCTCGGCAAGATCGTGCTCCAGTTCCCACAGCAGCTGAAGCGCCCCCTGCACGAGCTCCTCCGGCTGATACGGGTGGAGCCGGGCGAACCCGGGTTGCCGCGCCGCGTCCTCGTTGATCTTGGGATTGTACTTCATCGTGCACGATCCGAGCGGGTAAAACCCTTCGTCGATGGAGTAGTTTCGCCGACTGAGCGCCGTATAGTGCCGCACGACGTCCAGCTCGCTGACCTCGGGCAGGGCCGCCGGGCGAGCGCGGCGGTGGGCGGCCGGGATGATCGCGTCGAGGGGAACCGCCGGGACGTCGCTGGGGGGGAGGCTGTAGCCCACCCGGCCGGAGGCGCCCCGTTCGAAGATGATCGGCACGGGCCGCTTCGAGAGCGGGGTCGCCGCCGCCGGCCCGGACGTCCGCGCCGGAGCGCTCATTGCATGGCCTCCAGGTACCCGACCAGCTGGTCGATCTCCTCCCGCGTCCGCGACTCGGTCACGCAGAGGAGCCAGCAGTCGCGCAGTTCAGGATAGAACCGTCCCAGCGGGAGGCCGCCGAGGATCCGGTGGGCGAGCAGCCGGCGGTTGATCTCCTCCGGGTCCACCGGGCAGCGGACGACGAACTCATGGAACGTCGGCGCGGGGAACGCGATCCGGTATCCGGGGAGCGCGGCGATGCGCTGGCGGGCGTAATGGGCCTTCCGGGCGTTCAACTCGGCGACGTCCTGGATGCCCTGGCGGCCGAGCGTGGAGAGGTACACCGCCGCGATCAGCGCGTTGAGCGACTCGTTCGTGCAGATGTTGCTCGTCGCCCGCGCGCGACGAATGTGCTGCTCGCGGGTCTGCAGCGTGAGCACGTACCCCGGTCGTCCCTCGGTGTCCACCGTCCGACCCACCAGGCGTCCGGGGAGCCGGCGGATGAAGGCCTCCCGGGTCGCGATCATGCCGAGATAGGGCCCCCCGAAATTCAGCGCGTTTCCCAGCGGCTGGCCCTCCCCGGTGACGATGTCGGCGCCGGCCTCGCCCGGCGGCTGGATCAGGCCGAGGCAGATGGGATCGGCGATCACGACGACCAGCAGCGCGCCGCGGGCGTGGGCGAGCGCCGCCAACGCCTCCCCCTCCTCCAAGCACCCGAAAAAGTTGGGCGATTGGATGATGAGCGCAGCGGTGTCGTCGGTGAGGGCCTCCCGCACGGCTTGGGGGGTCGTCACCCCGTCCCGGGTGGGGAGATCTTCCACCGAGACTCGGAGGTGGCTCGTGAAGGTCCGCAGCACCCGGCGGTACTCCGGGTGGACGGCGGTGCTGACGAGAACCTGTGCCCGCTTGGTGAGATCGGCGGCCATGCTGGCCGCCTCGCCCGTCGCGCTCGCCCCGTCGTACATGGAGGCGTTGGCCACGTCCATCGCGGTCAGCTCGCACATCAGGGTCTGGTACTCGAAGATCGCCTGGAGCTCCCCCTGCATCAGCTCCGCCTGGTAGGGGGTGTACGCGGTCAGGAATTCGGGTTTGAGCGCGAGGTGGGGGACCGTGCTGGGGACGAAATGGTCGTAGGCGCCCGCGCCCAGAAAGCAGGTCAGCCGGTCGCAGTCGGCGTTGCGGTCGGCCAGCTTTCGCAGGTGGGCGAGCAGGTCGGGGTCCGGCATCGCCGCCGGAAGGTCGAGGGGTCCGCGGAGCCGGACCTCCGCCGGGATGTCGCGAAACAGATCGTCGACGCTCCCGACGCCGATCGACCGCAGCATCCGCTCGCGCTCGGCGGGCGTGACCGGGATGTACTTCACGACCGCTGCTCCCCGATCAGAGCCATGTACGCGTCCGCGTCCATGAGCTGCCGGAGCTCTCCTGGGTCTTTGGGGTCCACGACGAGCATCCACGCCGCCCCGTGGGGATCGGTGTTGATGATCTCGGGTTTCTCAACGACCGCCGCATTGATCTCGACGACCTTACCGGAGACCGGGGCGTAGAGATCGCTCACCGCCTTCACCGACTCCACGACCCCGAAGGTCTGCATGAACGTCACCTCGCTGCCGACCGTCGGCAGCTCGACGTACACCACATCCGAGAGGCGGTCGGCGGCGAACTTCGTGATGCCGATGCGGACGCGCGTGCCCTCCACCTTCGCCCACTCGTGCTCCTTCGAATAACGCAGTTCCTTCGGATACACGTGGCCCTCCCTGGATTGGAACGTTCAGCCGCCCCGCGCCGCCGCACGCGGGCGCGATATCGCTTCGCCCCGCTACGTCCCACCTCCCGCCTGGCGCTTGTAGAAGGGCAGCTTCGTGACCGTCGCCCCCACCCCCCGGCTCCGGATGTCCACGAGGAGGTGCTGCCCCGGTTCGCCGAACGCGGGGGGCACGAATCCCAGACCGATGCTGCGGCCCACCGTCGGGCCGAAGCTCCCGCTGGTCACACGTCCGATTGCCGTCCCGTCCTGCCGCAGCGGGAATCCGTGGCGGGCGATGGTCCGCTCGGCGAGCGCGAAACCGACGAGCTTCCGCGTCACGCCCTCGCTCTTCTGCCGCCGGAGCGCGGGGGCGCCGATGAATTCGCCCTTGGCGAGCTTGACCGTCCACCCCAGGCCGCACTCGAGCGGGGTTGTGGTCTTGTCCATATCGTTGCCGTGGAGGAGGTACCCGCTCTCGAGCCGGAGCGTGTCGCGCGCTCCCAGGCCCGCGGGCCGGGCTCCCGCCTCGAGGATGGCTTCCCACACCGCGACCGCATGGTGGGCTTCGGTGTAGACTTCGAACCCGTCCTCACCCGTGTAGCCGGTCCGGGAGACGAGGGCGGGCCGGCCGGCGACCTCGACGTGGTCGCGGAATGCGTAGTAGGGGATCGGCGCCAGGGGGACGGGGGTCAGCCGCTGCAGGATCTCCTGGGCCCGCGGCCCTTGGAGCGCCAGCAGGGCGATCTCGGCGGTGCGGTCGGTGATCCGCACCTCGCCCACCGTGTGGTCGCGGATCCAGGCGAGGTCCTCCGCCGTGTTCGCCGCGTTGACGACGAGCATCAGGTGGTCGTCCCGCAGCCGGTAGACCAAGAGGTCGTCGATGATCCCCGCGTCGGGCGTGCACATCGGCGTGTACAGAGCCTGGCCGGTCGCCAGCCGCTGCACATCGTTCGTCACCAACTGCTGTACGAGCGGCAGCGCCCCCGCGCCCACCAGGTCGACCTCGCCCATGTGGGAGACGTCGAACAGCCCGGCACGGGTGCGGACCGCTTGATGTTCTTCGATGATCCCCGTGTACTGCACGGGCATCTCCCACCCGCCGAACGGAACCAGGCGCGCGCCCGCGGCGACGTGGGTGGCGTAGAGGGGGGTGCGCTTCAGCGGCTCGTCCATATCATCGCTCCTCCCCCGGCGCTTCGGCTCGTCCCCAGGCGCGCCCGAGACAGGACTGCACCTCACCGTCCTCGATCTGATGGAAGTCCTCGTACGCCTCGCCGACGGCGACGAGCTCGGCCGGCCGCAGGAGGCAGATCACCCGGTCCGCCTCCCCTTCCAACCGGCGGACGGCCTCGGGCGGTCCGACGGGGATGGCCACGGCCACCTCGCGCGCCAGCGCGTGGCGCAGCATCCGGACCGCGGCGATCGCGGTTGCCCCGGTGGCCAGGCCATCGTCAACGAGTACGGCCGACCGATTCCGGAGATCGGGCTCGGGGCGCGACCCCCGGTAGGCGAGGCGCCGGCGGGCGATCTCGGCGATCTGCGCCGTGATTTCCTCGCGGAGGTACTCGTCCGCGATGCGCAGCGTTCGGGTCAGCCGGCGGTCCAGGTAAATCACCCCCTCGCCGGTGACGGCCCCGAAGGCCAGTTCGGGGTTGTTCGGAGCCCGGAGCTTCCGGGGGATGACGACGTCAAGCGGCCAACCGAGGTTCCGGACGATCGCATCCGCCACGACGACGCCTCCTCGGGGGATAGCGAGGACCGTGGACGGCCCAAGCCCCAGCGCGCGCAACTGCCGGGCGAGCTGTTCCCCCGCGTCCCGACGGTCTCGGAACCGCATCGCCGCTCCTTACACGACTTCACCCAAAGGCCGGAGGCCGTGCCGGTGGGTCCGGGTTAGGCGCGGGTCCCCCCGCGGGCGAGCGCCAACGCCTGCCGTTCTTCCTCGGAGAGCGGATAGCTCGAGGCTCCCGCCTCCACCGCCTTGCCGTAGACCCGCGAGCCGTCGCGGCCGGTCAGCACGCTCACGACCACGCCGTTGGCGCGTCCGTCGAGCAGAGCGAGGCTGAAGCTCATATTGCTCCCCATCTCGGCGAAGGGATTGTAGCGGACGATCCCCACCCCCTGCACCGTGCGGGGGAGGGCATCGGCGACCCGCCCGATGCTCTCCTCGAGGATGGTCAGCCGCGCGTTGATCGCGGACACTTCCCGGCGGAGCGATTCCTCCGCCGTCAGCGGTCCGCCCGGCTGCGTGCCCCGGGAGCGGAGGGCCCGGACGAGGGTCACGAGCGCCACCAGGACGCCAAGCGCGGCGAGCGCGATGATCACGATCAGCCACGCTTGAACATCGTTGAGCGCAGTGAACACCGGGACGTCCTCCGAAGTTGTCGGACCCTGATTCTTTGCGGGGGCGAGCGTTCCCTCCGCCGGAGGAAGGCGCCGGGGCGCATCACCCGGTTGCCGCGAGAAACTCCTCCAGGGCGTTCAGGACCTGCTCGGGCGCGTCTTCCTGCAGGAAATGGCTGGCCTCCTCGATCTCACGCGTGACGGCGTGGGGGAGGCGGGCCTGCCACGAGCGCAGGACCTGGGGCGGGAGTACCGGATCCCGCATCCCCCATACCAGGAGGGTGGGGGTGGACGCGAACAGCGTCAGGCGCTCCTCGATCCGTTTCATCTCGGGATACGAAGGGTCGGCGTCGGAGACGGGGATGTCGCGCGACCAGCAGAGCAGCGCGCGGCGGGACGCGGGGGTGGGGAACGGGGCGCGGTAGGCCTGCATCACGGTCGGCGTGAAGCGCTCCGGATGAGCGGTCGTGCCGAGGAGCGCCGGATCCAGGTAGCCGTTCCGCTCGAGCACGAACCGCTCGCCGCGCGCGGAGCGGATGAGCTCGATCAGCCGGGGGAACGGCGCACCGGGCCACGGCGCGGACGCCCAGGTGTTCATCAGGACGAGCCGTTTGATGCGGTCGGGATGGCGGACCGCGACGCCCAAGCCGACCGGCCCCCCCCAATCGTGGACGACCAAGGTGGCGGCGCGCACGTCCAGCGCCAGCACCAGCGCTTCGAGGTTGGCGATGTGGTGGCCCAGCCGGTACGGGTCGGGATGCGCGGGCGCCTCGGATTTGCCCATCCCCATGTGATCCGGCACGATGCACCGCCGGCGGCGCGCCAAGGCCGGAACGAAGGTCCGGTACAGATACCCCCAGGTGGGATCCCCGTGCAGCAGGACGACCGGCTCGCCGGCGCCCTCATCCAGGAAGTGCAGGCGGACGCCGTCGACCGTCAAGTAGCGCGGCGCGAACGGGAACGTTCCCCCAAACGTCTCGTTGCGGATCTCGAGCATGCCCGTTCCAACGGGAAAGGCCCGGGGACCGCCGTGCCGTCCCCGGGCCCGTCCTCTGGCGGTGCTAGAACATGTGGAAGTTGGCGTCGGGGAGCGCCTTGCTCAATCCCTGGGCCAGACGCTGGGCCCACTGGTGCGCCAGCTCCAGCGTGGTGACGCCCGTCCCCGCCGCGTCATCGGGGACCACGGTGATGACGAGCCGGTCGCCGACGAGGATCTCCGCGGCGTTGCCCAGCGGATGGACGGCGACGACCGCGCCGCCCGTGCGGAACTTCGGCGTGCTCAGCACCTCGGTGATCCGCTTCGTGACCTCCACCACCCGATCCCCCGCGGAGTACCCCGCGGCATCGTGCGTGATCTTGAAGGCCCACACCCCTCCGACGGAGATATCGTTCACCTCGGCCATCGCCGGCCGGAGACCGGCGGCGACGGGGCCGACGGCGAGGACGCATGCAAGGACAACACTAAACATGCGATCGGCGCGCATCAAACCTCCCCCTTTCCTGCCTGCAGTGGGCATCGTTCTCTCTCCCTGCCTACTATTCCCTCCTGCCACCCCGCTCAATCACGGCGAGATCCTTACGAGACGCGCACCCCGCTCGGCACGTCCGAATCGGGCGCGAGTAGGACCGCCCGCGTCCCGTCGTTGGCGGCGAGCAGCATCCCCTGCGACTCGACGCCGCGGAGGCGGCGCGGCTGGAGGTTCGCGACCACGACGATCTTCCGGCCGATTAGGGACTCGGGTGCGTATTGCTGGGCGATCCCCGCGACGAGCGTGCGGGTCGACTCCCCGATCTTGATGCGAAGCTCCAGGAGCTTGTCCGCGCCGGCCACCCGCTTCGCCTCGAGCACCTCGGCCACCCGGAGATCGACCTTGTTGAAGTCGTCGATCGTAATCTCGCTCATCGCACCGCCTCCTTTGTCGCTGGAACTCGGGCCGGCCCCATCCGCCGCACGGGCCGACGGCGTTCGCCCGGCACCGGCGCGTCGAGGGGGCGGCGCCGGGCGGGTCTCGATCCTCGGGAAGAGCGGGGCGCCGAGCCGGATGCCCGCCCCCGCGGGAAGCCCGCCCCACACGCGGGCGTCGGCGAACCGCTGCGCGGACAGCGGAGCCGCGATCCCGAGTTGCCCCCACACCCGTTGTGCCGCCGTGGGGAACACCGGGGTGAGCAGGATCGTCGCGATCCGGAGCGCTTCGAGGGTGTTGTACACGATCGCCCCGGCGCGGGCGGAGTTCCCCTCCTTGAGCGCCGTCCACGGGGCCGCTTCGTCGATGTACTTGTTGGCGACCCCCAGGAACCGCCAGATCTCCGCCAACCCCCGCGTGAAATCGAACGTGCCGATCCGCGCATCCGCCGCGTCCGGCACCGCCGCTGCCGCCGCGTGGAGCGCTCCGTCCGGTCCCTGCGGCGCCCCGGGGGCGGGAATCCGCCCGCCGAAGTGGCGGTCGACCAGCGGCAGCGTCCGGTTGAGCAGATTCCCGAAGTCGTTCGCCAGGTCGGCGTTGAACCGGTGGACGAGCGCGGCGTGCGAGTAGTCCCCGTCCTGTCCGAAGGGGACTTCGCGCAGCAGGGTATACCGGAAGGCGTCCGCCGCCACCTCCCACTCCGCCCCGCTCGTGGCGGCGAGGCTTGTGATCTCCGCGATCGGATCGATGAAGTTGCCGCGCGTCTTGCTCATCTTCTCGCCCCCCACCGTCCAGAAGCCGTGCACCCACACCTGCTTGGGGGACGGCAACCCCACCGCCTCGAGGAAGCACGGCCAGATGACCGAGTGAAACCGGTTGATGTCCCGACCGATCAGGTGGTGCGCCTGGGGCCAGAACCGCTGGTACCGCTCCGGGTGGTCCAGGTAGCCGATCGCGGTCACGTAGTTGATGAGGGCCTCGACCCACACGTAGATCGTCTGCGCCGGATCAAACGGCACCGGGATCCCCCACTTGACCGAGAGGCGGCTGACCGCGAGGTCGCGGAGGCCGCCGCGCACGAAGCTCAGCATCTCATTCCGCTGGGTCTCGGGTTGGATGAACTGCGGGTCGCCCTCGATCTTGCGGAGGATCCAGTCCTGGTACTGGCTCAGCCGGAACACGTAATTTTCCTCGGCGGCCCACTCCACGCCGCGCTTGTGAATGGGACACGTCTTTCCCTCGAGCAGTTCGCCTTCGGCGTAATAGGCCTCGCACGACGGGCAGTACCATCCCTCGTAGGTCCCCTTGTAGATCGCCCCCCGCTCGTAGGCGCGCTGAAATAGATGCTGGGCCACGCGGACGTGGCGGGGCTCGGTCGTCCGGATGAAATCGTCGTTCGAGATCCCGAGGCGTTTCCACAGCGCCTGCCACTTTGGGGCGATCAGATCACACCACGCCTGCGCGGACATGCCGGCCTCGCGCGCCCGGCGCTCGATGTTGACCCCGTGCTCATCGGTGCCGGTGAGGAAGAAGACCTCCGCCCCGCATAGGCGCTTCCAGCGGGCGATCGTGTCCGCCGCCATCGTGGTGTAGGTGTGCCCGATGTGCGGCACATCGTTGACGTAGTAGATGGGCGTCGTGACGTAGAAGGGCTCCATCGCCGTCTCCTCAAACAAAACCGCCCCCCGTCCTAGGGACGGGAGGCAGCCGCCTCCGTGGTACCACCCACGTGCGCCCACACACGATGCGGGCCTCACCGGTCCTGGGCCATCAGGCTTGCCGCCCGGGACCTCGGCCTGTCACGCCGGCCGCGCGTCGCCGCCTACTCCGCCGGCCGCACCACGGTCGACGATTCGGCGCGCCGCTCCGGAGCCATGTTCCGCTCGTCGCCTCCGCCGGCTTGCACCCTCCCGGCTCGCTCCCCCACGTTGCGCGGGGTCCGGTCGGCGGTCGAGCTTACTCCCGCTCCATCATCGCATTTCTCATCATGCTACGGTGCGCGCGGGGGAATGTCAAGGTCGCTGGTCCAATACCCGCCCTGGGCAAAGGTCGTCGGCGGCGCGTTGTCGTCGCACCCGGGCGGGAGGGGACTGATCGATGGGACTGCCACGGATCGGATTCATCGGCGTGGGCAAGATGGGGGGACCGATGGTGCGCCGCCTGCTCGCCGCGGGATTCGCGGTCACCGTTCACGACCTCCGCCGCGACGCGGTGGCGGAGGTATGCCGGTCGGGGGCCGCGGCGTCGGACAGCCCCGCCACGGCCGCCGCCGGGGCCGATGTGGTGATCACGATGCTGCCGGACGGCCGCGCCGTGGAGGGCGTCGCGTATGGAGCGCGGGGGCTTCTCGCGGGCCTGCGGTCCGGGCAGACGCTCATCGAGATGACCTCGTCGAGCCCAGGCGTCACTCGCCGTCTCGCGGCCGTCCTCGACCCCCAGGGGATCCGACTGCTCGATGCGCCGGTGTCGGGGGGCGTCCGCGGCGCCGTCGAGGGGACGCTCTGCATCATGGTCGGCGGGCCGGCGGACCTGCTGGAAGCCTGCCGCCCCATCCTGGAGTGTCTCGGCCGCGACCTCGTGCACGTCGGCGACGCCCCGGGGGACGGGGACACGGCGAAGACGATCAACAACTTCCTCTCCGCGACGACCGTGTGGAGCGTCGCGGAGGGCGCGGCGCTGGCGGCGAAGGCCGGCCTCTCGCTGGACCGGGTCATGGCCGCGGTGAACCGATCGACGGGGCGCAGCTACACGACCGAGACGAAGGTGCTGCGCTACATGCTGCCGCGCCAGTTCACCTCCGGGTTCACCGTGGCGCAGTACCTGAAGGATCTCACGATCTGTCTTGAGCTCGCCGGCGAGCTGGGCGTGCCGATGCTGCTGGGGTCGATGCTGCGGCAGGCCTGGCTGCTCGCCGCGCAAGAGGGGATGGCGGAGCAGGACCATACCGCCCTGGTGTGCCTGCTGGAGCGGTGGAGCGGGGTGGGCACGGACCGGCCGCGAGACGGGGCAGGGTGAGTCTCCCCCCGGCGCCGCTCCCTCGGGTCCTCGCGATAGGGCCCGTCAGCCCGGAGGCGGTTAGAATCCGAACGGCAGCGCCAGATACCAGCGCCCGTCGTACTTCTCGAACGCCACGCTCTCCGGATTGAAGCCCGCCTGGGCCCCGTCGCCCGGCTCACCCGCGTCGCTTTCCACGACCGGCGTCCCGTCCGGCTTCGTGACCACAACCACCTGGCCGGCGATGGAGAAGAGCAGGCCGGTCCGCTGGAAGGGCTTCATGTGGAACTGTGGGGCGGCGAGCATCCGCTGCGAGTCACCGAGCACCCACTGGAAGACGCCGATCCCCTCGGGGTAGATCGGCGCATCCTCTTCCATCGCCTTCGCGTAGAGCTTGCCCAGCCCGGCCCCGTCCCGGCGGACCAGCGTGGCGTAGTAGGATTGCAGCACCGCCAGGATCGCCTCGCGGTCCGCGTCGGTCAGGTGCAGGGGCGGTTGGGGGTGGACGTGGACCGTGAAGGCCAGGGTTTTCACGACGCTGGCACCCCGCGATTCTCCCGGCGGGCTGTGGAACCTGGCGACCTCCACCCTTCGAGGTTCTTTGGCGCGGGTTTCGACCGCCACCGTCAAGCCGACCCGGGAATCGCTGGTATACTCCACCTCAAGCTCGTTGTGACCGTCGACGAGGTACTTGCTGATGTACAGGGGGAGGCTGATCGAAATCGCGGCCCCGCTGGCGACCGTGGCGCCGTTGAGGGCGACGCGGTGGAGGTATGCCCCGTCGCTCCAGAGGAACTGGTATTCAGTGGGGTCGGTGCCCGCGGCCGCCGGGAGCGTCAGCAGCAGGACCAGGATGCAGAGCAGGCTCTTCGCGCACGTCGCCGCCATTCTACCCCCCTGTATGCCCTCCCAGAGGGGAGAAGCGGACCTCACCCGGCTCGCGCGAAGCGTTCGTCGGGCCGGGCGGGGGACCCCGCCGGCGGGGGCGGCGGCCTTGCCGGACGGCTATTCGCGGTCCAGTTCGAACTCCGTGTGCAGCGCGCGCACGGCGGCAGCCACCTGTCCCGCGGGGATCACACAGGAGACTTTGATCTCCGAGGTGGCGATCAACTCGATGTTGATCCCGCCCCGCGCGAGCGCCGCGAACATCCGTGCCGCGACGCCGGGGTTGCTGATCATTCCCGCCCCGACGATGCTGATCATCGCCACGCGGTCATCCGACAGGATCTCCTCCGCGCCGATCTCCCCGGCGACGGCGCGGGCGGCTTCGACCGCCGCCGTCATGTCGGGCTTCGCCACGGTGAAGGAGATGTCCGCGCGCTCCCGACGCGGCACGCTCTGGATGATCATGTTCACGTTCACGTGGCGCTCGGCGACGGCGCGGAAGAGAATGTGGGCCGTCCCCGGCCGGTCGCCCACCCCGGTGGCCGTGATCTTGGCGACGTTGGCGTCGTGGGTCACCCCCGTCACGACTCTCCGCCGCTCGAACGCGCGATCCGTCACCATCGTCCCCCCCCGGTCCACGAAGCTGCTGCGCACCTCGAGGGGCACCTGCATCTGCTTGGCGAGTTCCGCCGCGCGCGTCTGGACGACCAGCGCCCCCGAGCTCGCCATCTCCAGCAATTCGTCGTAGGAGATCTCGGGAAGCTTGTGGGCCTCGGGGACGAGGCGGGGATCCGCGGTGAATACCCCCTCCACGTCCGTGCAGATCTGGCACAGGTCCGCGCCGAGCGCCGACGCCAGCGCCACCGCCGTGGTATCCGAGCCCCCCCGGCCGAGCGTGGTGATCTCCTCTTCGTCGGTGATCCCCTGGAACCCGGCGACGATGACGATCCGGCCGGCGGCGAGTTCGCGATCGATCCGCGTGCGGTCGACGCCGAGGATCCGGGCGCGGGTGTGGACGCGCTCCGTCCGGATCTGGGCCTGTCCGCCGGTGAGCGAGATGGCATCCGCGCCCTGGGCGTGGATCGCCATCGCCAGAAGGGCGATCGAGATCTGTTCGCCGGTTGCCAGCAGCATGTCGAGCTCCCGGGCCGGCGGGTGGTCGGTGACCTGTCTGGCCATCCCCAGCAGATCGTCCGTGGTGTCGCCGGGCGCGGAGACCACGACGACGACGCGATGGCCGGCTCGGTGGGTGGCCACGATCCGCCCGGCGACGCGCGTGATGCGTTCGGGCCCCGCGACCGAGCTGCCGCCGAACTTCTGAACGATCAGGCTCACGGGCCGCCCTCCGCCACCGCGCCCTCGCCGTCGAACTCCGCGTGCAGGATGCGGCACGCCGCGCCCGCGGCCTCGAACGCCTGCGCCATGGCCGGGCCGATCGCGGGGGCGTCCCCGAACGCGAGCACGGCAGGGCCGGAGCCGCTGAGCGCCACCCCGTGGGCGCCGGCGCGCCGCGCGGCCGCAAACACCTCGGTCAGCCCGGGCACGAGCTGTTCCCGGTACGGCTGGTGCAGCCGGTCCTGGGTCGCTTCATCGAGCAGATCCGGACGCCCCCCAATCAGCGCCGCGACCAGCAACGCGGCCCGGGTGACGTTGAAGACGGCATCGGGGAAGGGGACGCGGGCGGGAAGCCGGCGCCGCGCTTCGTCCGTCGACACGTGGTAGTCCGGCACCGCCAGCACGACCCGCAGGGTGGGGGGCGCCAGACGCATCCAACGGACCCCGGTGGGGGTCCGGGCGCAGACGACGAGCCCGCCGAGCAGGGCGGGGGCGACATTGTCGGGGTGCCCTTCGATCTCCGTGGCCAAGTCGATCAGGGCCCGCTGGTCGAGCGGGCCGCCCAAGAACGTGTTGGCCGCGACCGCCCCGCCGATGATCGCCGCGGCGCTGCTTCCCAGGCCGCGCGAGAGCGGGATGCGGTTGTGCTGGTGGAGCCGGAAGGCCCGAGAGGCGGCCGCGTCCTCGCCCTCCACCCGCGCCACGACCGCCATCACCGCTCGGTAGGCGAGGTGCGTCGGATCGCGCGGCAGCGATCTGGCTCCTTCGCCGTCGATGTCGATCTCCGGCCTCTCCGCCGGCTGAAGCGTGAGGTCGTTGTGCAGGCGCAGGGCCAGCCCTAGGGCATCGAACCCCGGTCCCAGGTTGGCGGACGTGGCGGGGACCCGAACCGTGATCATCGGACCGCCATCATCTCGTCCACGATCCGCTCGAGCGCCTCCGGCGTCGCCGGGACGGCCTCGGGCCGCCGTTCGGTGCGGAGCACCGACTCCGGGTCCTTGAGCCCGTGGCCGGTCACCACGCAGGCGATGAGCAGGCCCGGCGGCAGCCGCCCCTCGCGCGCCCGTTTGAGGAGCCCGGCGACGGGCGCGGCGGAGGAGGGCTCGATGAAGACCCCCTCCTCGACGGCCAGCAGCCGCCGCGCGGCGAGCAGCTCCTCGTCGGTGACCGCCTCGAACCCCCCGCCCGACTCTCGCGCCGCCGTCACCGCGCCCTCCCAGGAGGCCGGCCGGCCGATCCGGATCGCCGAGGCGATCGTCTCGGGGCGCTCCACCGGGTGGCCGAGGACGAAGGGCGCGGCCCCCGCAGCCTGGAAGCCCCACATCTTCGGGAGGGCGGCGATCCGGCCGTCGCGGTGGTATTGGACAAACCCGCGCCAGTAGGCGGTGATGTTGCCCGCGTTGCCGACGGGGATGGCGAGCACGTCCGGCGAGCGCCCCAACGCGTCGCAGATCTCGAACGCACCGGTCTTCTGTCCCTCGATCCGGTACGGGTTCACGGAATTCACCAGCGTCAGGCGAAACCGCGGGGCCGTCTCGCGGACGATTCGGAGCGCTTCGTCGAACGAGCCTTCCACCGGGACGACGCGCGCCCCGTGGGCCATCGCCTGCACGAGCTTGCCCACCGCGACCCCGCCCGCCGGGACCACCACAAAGCAGGGAAGGCCGGCCCGGGACGCGTAGGCCGCGGCCGCGGCCGCCGTGTTCCCCGTGCTGGCGCAGACGACCGCCCGGCTTCCGTCCTCCAGCGCCTTCGACATCGCGAGGGTCATGCCCCGATCCTTGAACGAACCGGTCGGATTCTGCCCCTCGTATTTGATGTACACCTCGATCCCGGGCAGGTGGCGCATGAGACGCGAGGCGCGCAGCAGCGGGGTGGCGCCTTCCAGCAGCGTCACGAGCGGTGTGCTCGGGGTGACCGGCAGGTAGGGGCGGTACTCCTCGATCACCCCGCGCCAGGTGCGCAGCGCGCCCCCGGCGTCACTCCTCACCGTCGACCACCCGGATGACGTTGCGCACCGTTCCCACGACGTCGAGGCTTTCCACCCGGCTCAGCACGCGCCGCATCTGCTGTTCGCGCGTCGTGTGCGTGACCAGCACGATGTCCGCGGTCTCCCCCCGGCTCTTTTGCACGACGGAGTCGAGGCTGACCCCCTCCTCGCCGAACACCGCCGCGATCCGGGCGAAGACGCCCGGGCGGTCGGTGACCTGCATCAGCAGGTAGTACGGCGAGGTCGTCTCCTCCATCGGCCGGAGCGGGCGGGGGGACATCGGTCGGAACCCGACCCGCCCGTGGGCCGCCGCGCGGCGGTTCCGCGCGATGTCGATCAGGTCGGCGACGACCGCGCTCGCCGTCGGCGCACCCCCCGCCCCGCGCCCCACGAACATGACCTCGCCGACCGCGTCCCCGCGGACGAAGACGGCGTTGAGCTCGTTGCCGATCGCCGCGAGCGGATGGGCGAGGGGAAGGAACGCCGGGTGCACGTGCGCTTCGATCCGCCCCTCCTCCTCGCGCGTAATCGCCAAGAGCTTGACGGTGAACCCCAACTCCTCGGCGAACTGGATGTCCTGCGGGGAGATCCGCGCGATGCCTTCGCGATAGACGTCATCGGCCCTGACCGGCGTCCCGAAGGCGATCGTCGCCAGGATAGCGAGCTTGGCCGCGGCGTCGTGCCCTTCGATGTCCGCGGTGGGGTCGGCCTCCGCGAAGCCCAGGCGCTGAGCTTCCGCGAGCGCGCGCGCAAACTCCCACCGTTCCTGCGCCATCTTCGTCAGGATGTAGTTGGTCGTACCGTTCAGAATCCCGACGACCTCGCGGAACCGGTTGGCGGCGAGCGACTCCCGGAGCGGTTGAATCAACGGCAGGCCTCCGCCGACGCTGGCTTCGAACCGGAGGTCCACCCCCGCCCGCTCCGCCTCCACGAACAGCTCCGGCCCGTGCTGGGCCATCAGCTGCTTGTTGGCGGTGACCACGCTCTTGCCCCGTCCGAGCGCGTCGAGCAGCAGCGCGCGGGCCGGCTCGATGCCGCCGATCACCTCCACGATCACGTCCACGCCGGCGTCGGCGATCACCGCGCCGGCGTCGGCGGCCAGCACCCCCGGATCGAAGCGGATCTCCCGCGGCCGCCCCGGATGGGCGGTGGCGACGCGGACCAGGCGGAGGCCGACGCCGGTGCGCCGGCGGATCTCCTCCCCATTCGTCTGGAGGAGGCGCACCACCGCGCTGCCGACGGTCCCGCACCCGAGCAGACCGATCCGGAGTTCGTCGACCACCTTGTGCGGCATCCCGGGCGCTTCCAGAGCGGGCACGCTGCTTACGGTGCCCCGATCAGCGTTTGTCGGGCACCGGCCCAAACCCGCCGATCCGTCCGCTCGAGGGCCGGCGGGAGGGAGGGAGCAGGCCCCGACCGGCGGGCCGGCCGTCGGCGAGGCGTCACGCCGTCACCCCGATGGCGGCGAGGTCGCTGCGCATTGCCCGACGTTCTTCGTCGGTGAACGCGAGGGCCGGTGGGCGGACCGTGGCGTGCCGGCTGAGGCCCACGGCGGCCATCGCCTCTTTCACCACCACAAACGGCGGCGCGTCCGCGGTGTACAGTCGGCGCACCGGCGCCGAGGCGCGGTGGCGCTCGGCCGCGGCCTCGAGGCGGCCGGCCCGCACGTCCGCATAGATCTGCACAAACGGATCCGGCCAGTAATTGGCGGATCCCGGGACGCATCCGTCCCCGCCGGAGAGCAGCGTGTTGAGCAGGTGGTAGTCCATCCCGGCGAGCACGGAAAACTCCGGCCGGGTGCGCTTGACCAGTGCGATCGTCTCCACGATGTGGGCGGCACTGTCGATCGTGTCCTTGAGCCCCGCGATGTTGCGGTGCTCGGCGGCGAGCCTGGCGACGAGAGCGGGGGTGATGCTCCGTCCCGTCAGCGCCGGGAAGTTGTAGATGTACACCGGCAGCGCGGTGCCCATCGCCAGGAGGCGGTAGTGCTCGTGGATCGACCGCTCGGAGGGGAGCCAATAGTACGGCAGTACCGAGACCACGCCGTCGGCGCCGGCCTCCTCGGCCTGACGCGCGTAGGCGATCGCTTCGTCGGTCCACGGGCTGCCGATCCCGACGAGCACGGGCACCCGTCCCCGGGCGGCGCGCACGGCCAGCCCGGCGAACGCGTGGCGTTCCTCCCGCGAGAGCGAGGTGAATTCTCCGGTCGTCCCGAGCGCGAAGATCCCGTGCACGCCCCGTCCGATCAGCCAGTCGATGTGCCGGGCGTTCGCCTCCTCGTCCACGCGCCCCCGCTCGTCGAAGAGCGTCGGGATCGGAACGACGATGCCGGCGAGGGGCGGGGCGGTCATTGGGGACTCTCCTCCTTCACGGACTTCAGGTATCCGGCGACGAGGTCCGCGGCTTCCGCGGCGCGGTCGTCCGGGACGAAGAGGTCGCCATCCCACGCGCCGCCCACGGGGCGGTTGTAGCCGGGGATGAGGTTCGACCGCAGCAGGACGGGGATCCCCGCGTCCTCGAGCATGCCTTGGAGCATCACCGCCTCGACTTCCGTCGTCGCCGTGTGCACCTTTTTCATCCCGTCACCGCGCCGCTTCCTGCTTCAGCGACAGCCATAGCCGGTACACCCGATTCCGACGCAGCCCCGTCGCCTGGGCCGCTCGTCGCACCGCCTCAAATGGTGCGATCCCATCCTTCAACGCGTCGCGCAGGATCGATCGCGCCGACTCCTCCGCCTCGGGAGCGGCGGCATCGGCGATGACGCGGTCGACCGGCGTGAGATCCGCCCCGGCGAGCACGAGGGTGAACTCTCCTTGGGGCCGGTGCTCGGTGAAATGCCGAATCGCGTCGCCGATCGTGCCGCGAAAGAGCTCTTCGTGGATCTTGGTCAACTCGCGGGCCACCGCGATTTTCCGGTCACCCCACGCCGCGGCGAGCGCCTGCAGCGTCTTCATCAAGCGGTGGGGAGCTTCGTAGATCACCAGGGTGTGCGCCACCGAGCGGAAGGCGTCGAGCACTCGCTGGCGCTCGGACGCGGCCGGCGGAAGGAAGCCGAGAAACGTCACCGGCTCGGTGGGAAGCCCCGAGGCGACCAGTGCCGTGACGAAGGCGCTGGGGCCCGGCAGCACGATGACGGGCACCCCGTCCTCGACGGCGTGCTGCACCAGGTCGACGCCGGGGTCGCTCAGCCCGGGGGTCCCGGCGTCGGAGACGAGGGCGATCGACTCGCCCGCGAGCAGCCGGGCGATCAGCTCCGGCGCGCGCGCGCGCTCGTTGTGCTCGTGGACGCTCACCACTCGGGCGGGGATCCCGTGATGCGTCAGGAGCTTGCGGGTCCGCCGGGTGTCCTCGGCGGCGATCAGGGCCACTTCCCGGAGGATGCGCAGCGCGCGCAGTGTGATGTCCTCCAGGTTGCCGATCGGGGTGGCCACGAGGTAGAGCGTTCCGACTTTGGTCGCTGTCACACCCCCACTATACCAGAGTGCCCCGCGGCGCGGGGCGCTCCGCCGGGTCCGCGGCGCGACGACGTCTCGAGACGTTTGAAGTGGACTTCCCCGGGGGAACCACTATAATGGAAACCGGACGACCATCAAACAGGCCTGTGTGGTTGTGCCGAGTCCCTGCCGCGGGCAGGGAGCGGGGGATCCGGATGGTGGGGCGCAGCTCGCGCGCGGCGCGAGTAGGGGAGTCTCTCTCGACCCGAGCCCGACAGCTAACCCCGTAGGCGGCGAGGGAGGGTGGCCGGGACAACGAGCACGCCCGGAGGCCCCGTCTCCGGGCGATTTGTATTTCTCCCTCGCGCGATCACTCAGGACGACTCCGGGGGGGGTGATGATCGGTGCATGGGCATGGTGGGCTTCCGAATCGCCTGCGCGGGGTCCTGGCCGACCGCCCGTTGATCGTCGTCAGCAACCGGGAGCCGTACACGCACCGCCGCAGCGGGGGCGCGGCGAAGGTCGAGCGCCCGGTGGGCGGGCTCACCGCGGCTCTCGATCCGGTGATGCAGGATCTCTCCGGGACTTGGATCGCCTGGGGGGATGGGGACGCGGACTTCGACGACGTCGCCGCGGGGGGGAGGGTTCCGGTTCCCCCCGAGGCCCCTCGCTACACGCTGAAGCGCATCGCCCTGCCGCATCCCGAGGTCGAGGGATACTACTACGGGTATGCGAACCAAGCCCTGTGGCCGCTCTGCCACATGGCCATGAGCCAGGCTCGGTTTCGGGCCCGCTATTGGGCGGCGTATCAGAGCGTGAACGCCCGGTTCGCCGCGGCGGTTCGGGAGGAGGCCGGCCGGGAGGCCCTCGTGTGGATCCACGATTACCACCTGGCGCTCTGTCCCCGTGAGCTCCGCCGCACCCGCCCCGATCTGTTCCTCATGCATTTCTGGCACATCCCCTGGCCCGCCTGGGACGTTTTTCGGATCTGCCCACAGGGCGCCGAACTGCTCGACGGGCTGCTGGCCAACGACTTGATCGGCTTTCAGCATCCCCGCCATGTGGAGCACTTCCTGGAGTGCGCGGAGCGCGAGATCGGCGCTCGGGTCGAAGACGGCATCGTCGAGTACAAGGGCCGGGTGACCCACGTCGAGGCCTTCCCGATCAGCGTGGATGCCGCGGCCTTGGACCAGCTGGCGAGGTCCCGGTCGTGTGAGCGGTGGATGGCTCGGTTGCGCCGGCGGTTCGCGCTCGAGGGGCGGACCGTGGCGGTGAGCGTCGACCGCCTCGACTACACGAAGGGGATCCCCGAGCGGCTCAAGGCGATCGACCTGTTCTTCAAGCGGCGGCCGGAGTACCGGACCCGGGTGGTCTTCATTCAGAAGACGGCTCCCAGCCGGACCCGGATCAAGGCGTACCGGGACCTTGAGAGCCAAGTCGAGGAGGCGATCGCGCACCTGAACGCGGCGTATGCGGTGGAGGGGTGGCAGCCGGTGATCTCCCTGCCGCAGCCCCTGCCGCCCGCGGGGATGGCCGCCCTCTATCGGATGGCGGATCTCTGCGTCGTTAGTTCCCTGCAGGATGGGATGAATCTCGTCGCCAAGGAATTTGTCGCCTGCCAGGTCGACCGCCGCGGCGTGCTCGCGCTCAGCGAGCTGGCGGGCGCCCGCGACGAGCTGTCGTGGGCGATCCCCATCAACCCGTATGACGTGGAGGGCTGCGCGGACGCGCTGGCGCGGGCGATTGAGATGCCGGTCCTGGAGCGGCGGCGGCGGCTGGACCGCCTCCGGACCGACGTTGCCGAACACGACATCACCCACTGGGTGGACCAGCACCTCGAGGCGGCCGCCCACCTGCTCGGGGCCCGATCCGCGACCCGGCAGCTGTTCGACGCCGCCGGCCGGATCGATCCCACCGTGGGGAGGGGGCGCCCGCTGGCCCTGCTCATGGACTTCGACGGTACCCTGACCGGGTTTGCCGATGATCCCGACTCCGTGCGGATCCCGCCGCGGATCCAGGCGGCGCTCGCCCGAATTGCCCGTGCCCCGGACACGTTCGTCGCCATCATCAGCGGACGCGCGCTCGACGACATCCGGCTCCGCGCCGGCATCGACGGGATCGTCTACGGGGGGAATCACGGGCTGGAGATCGCCGGGCCGGGATGGACCTGGACGGTGCCCAAGGCCGAGGAGGCACGCGGGGCAATCGGGCCGTGCTGTGTGCGCCTGCGCGCCCGCCTGCGCGGAGTGCCCGGTGTCTGGGTCGAAGACAAAGGCCTGACCGCCAGCGTTCATTACCGGCGAAGTCCCCACCGTCATGTGGAGCAGGTCCGGATGGCCGTGCTCGAAGAGCTGGCCCAGCTTTCCCCGCGGACGCTCGGGGTTCGGCAGGGGAAGCACGTGCTCGAACTGCGGCCGGACATCTCCTGGGACAAGGGCGCCGCGGTGCGGTGGGTGCTCACCCGAGCGCTCGGGGACGACTGGGCGGCAACCGCGTCGGTGGTGTACCTCGGGGACGACCGGACCGACGAGGACGCCTTCGAAGCCCTGGCCGCCCCCGCCGTGACGGTGAAGGTCGGGCCGAACGCCCACCCGACCGCGGCGCGCTACGCCGTGCGGAACATCGACGAGGTGTACCGGTTCATCGAGACGATCGACGCCAGGCGGGCCGCGTTGTCGGTCCCGGCCGGGGCGGCCGCGGGCGGCGCGGGTGGGTAAGCGCGCCGCGAACGCGGCCTTCCGATTTACGTCCTGCCACGGGCTCCAACAGATGCTCGGCCGGGTGGCGCGGGACGAACTGGAGCTCCTCCAACACCTGGACGAGGTCCCGATCGAGAGCATCCACCATCACACCCACGCGTACTTTCTGCGCCACCATTATCTGGCCGGGGCGTACCCCAACGACTTTGCGACGTGGGCGGCGATCCAGGTCCGCGACCGCGTGCTGGGAGAGCGGCTCGCGATCGTGGACCCGTTCGACTTCCAGGATCTCGAGGCGCTTCGCTCCACGCTCATCACGATCGTCGACGACCACCTCACGCACACCCCGGTGGTGCCGCGGGTGGTGTACGGGGAGCCGTTCTACTTCATGATCACGACGCTCGCCGAATTCCCTACGGGGCTCGAGGCGCGTACGCTGCGGGAGTTCCGCGACGGCCTGGCTCGGGCCGAGGTGTCCGTCGTCTACTTCCATCTGTTTGAGGCCCCCCGCCGCCGCCTGCCGACGTTCGGGGCCTGGCTGGAGATGCAGGGAGAGGCGGGACTGGCGGAAGAGGTCCGGCGGCTCCATCCCTACACATCGGATCTCGAGGGATTGCGCGCCCGCCTGCTCACGCTCTGCGACGCTGCCCTGGCGGGCCGGCTCGAGGTGAAAGGTCCCCATGGCGACTGACGGGAACTCCCTCGACCGGTACCGGGACGTCGCTCCCCCGGGCTCGGTCGACGCGCTGTACCGGTTCGGCGAGCGGGTGCGGGGCAAGCAATTCGTGCACGTCAATTCGACCCGATACGGCGGCGGGGTGGCCGAGATGCTCCACCGCCTCCTCCCGCTCCTGAACCAGCTGGGGGTGGAGACCCGGTGGGAAGTCCTCCAGGGCGACGAGGAGTTCTTCCGCATCACGAAGAGCTTCCACAACGCCTTCCAGGGGGACGAGCAGGCGATCTCCGCGGAGATGCTCGAGCACTACCTGGAGGCGAACCGGCGAAACGCTGCGCGGCTTGACCTGGACGGCGATCTCATCCTGATCCACGATCCTCAGCCGGCGGCGCTGATCGAACGCCGGGGGCGGGGCGCGTGGGTGTGGCGGTGCCACATCGACGCCTCGCACCCGCAGCGGCGCGTCTGGGCCTTCTTTCGCCCCCTCATCTCCCGGTACGACGCCGCGGTGTTCTCGCTGCCCCGGTTCGCCCAGCGCCTAGGGATCCCGCAGTATCTGATCTACCCGAGCATCGATCCGCTCAGCGACAAGAATCGAGACCTCCCCGCGGAAGAGGTCCAGGCCGTGCTGGCCCGGTTGGGGATCCCCCAGGACAAGCCGATCCTGCTCCAGGTGTCCCGGTTCGACCGGTTCAAAGACCCGGTGGGGGTCGTTCAGGCCTACCGGTTGGTGAAGAAGCACGACGACTGCCGACTGGTGTTGGCGGGCGGTGGTGCGGTCGACGATCCCGAAGGCCCCAAGGTTCTCGCGGAGGTCCAAGCGACGGCGGCCGGCGATCCGGATGTCCACGTCCTCGTCCTGCCGGATAACGCCAACGTCGAGATCAACGCGCTCCAGCGCGCCGCCACGATTGTGCTCCAAAAGTCCACTCGCGAGGGGTTCGGGCTGACCGTCGCGGAGGCGATGTGGAAGGGGAAGCCGGTGATCGGCGGATTTGCCGGGGGGATCACCGTGCAGATCGTCTTCGGGACGACGGGATACACGGTGAACTCTCCGGAGGGTGCCGCGTTCCGGGTGCGCTACCTGCTGAACAATCCGCAGGTGGCCATGCGGATGGGAGAGAACGCGCGCGAGTACGTCCGGCGAAACTTCCTGATCACCCGCCACCTCGCCGATCTTCTGGCGCTCCTGGCGCTGCGCACCCGGGCGGCGTGAGGCCCGCCGCTAGCGCCGCGGGCGATCCTGCCGCGCCGCGGGCTTGCGCGCCCGAATGAACGCGCTCATCACCCGGCCGTCGATGCGCGGTGCATGGGCTTCGACATCAACCCCGCAGCCGGAAAGGAATTCGCGCGCGTCGTCCACGCGGTAGACGCGGGTGGGCTCCACGCCAATCGCCTCAAACCCCGCCCGCCCCAGCTTTTCGGCGTACTCGCGCACCTCCAGCGCCCCCGCGACGCAGCCCACCCACAGTTCCATGCTGCGCCGGAGGTCGTCCGGCATCTCCCCCTGGATCACGACGTCCGACACGGCGAGGCGCCCGCCGGGCCTGAGGACGCGGAAAGCTTCGGCAAAGACCCGGTCCTTCTCGCCGGAGAGATTGATCACGCAGTTCGAGATGATGACATCGACCGAGTCATCGGGCAGGGGGATGCGCTCGATCTCGCCCATCAGGAATTCGGCGTTGCGAACTCCCGCCCGGTGCTGATTGGCCCGCGCCAGGGCCAGCATTTCCTCGGTTATGTCAAGCCCGTAGGCCTTTCCGGTGGGCCCGACGCGTTTGGCGGAGAGGAGGACGTCAATCCCACCCCCCGATCCCAAATCGAGCACCGTTTCTCCCGGGTGCAGGTGGGCCAGCGCCGTGGGGTTCCCGCATCCCAGGGAGGCCCGAAGGGCTTCCGGCGGCACCTCGGCGACCTGTTCCTGATCATACAGGTTCGCCGTCACGGGATCGCCGGCGCCGGAGGGCCCGCAGCAGGCGCTCGCGCAGCACCCGCCCCCACCGCCGGCGACGCGGATCGCCGCCCGCGCGTATTTGTCCCGGATCGCGTCCTTGAGCTCCATCGATCTTGCCTCCCCCAGGGCCTAGTCCCGTCACACCGGCGTCCCCACCCACGCGACGGGGCGGGGATTGACGGCTTGGTTCCGGGTGCAACACTCCGCGTAGAGGAACCCCAACAGCTCACGTAGCGAGCCGGTGTGCGCGGCGTACCACAGGTAGGTGCCCTCGCGCCGGACGGTGACCAACTGCTCATGGCGGAGTTTCTCCAGGTGATGGGAGAGTGTGGAGTTCGGGATATCCAGCGCAGCCTGGATCTCCCCGACCACCAAGCCGCCGGGGTGGGCCGACAACAGCAGCCGCATGATGCGCAGCCGCGCTTCCGTCCCCATCGCGGCGAACATGTCGGCATAGCGGATGAGATCCCCGGGGTCGGGTTGCCGCGGCATCGCCTGAGGGTCCCCGCGCGGTCGCCGGTCCATATTTCCATAATAGCGGAAATAAGAAATATGTCAAGCCGCGCTCTGAGCGCGGCGCCGAAATTATCGGGAGAGGGAATCGCGCCCGACGGAGAACCGCCCGCCGCCGGCGAGGGCGAGCGCGAGGGCGACGGTGAGCAGCGTGAGCTCGAGCGCGAATCCGCCGACAAACCCCAGCGGCCAGACCACCTTGGCGATGGCGGTCGTCATCTCCACCACGAGCAGCACGCCGACCAGCCGGGTGCCCAGTCCCAGGAGGAGCAGGATGGCTCCCCCGGACTCGAGCGTGGCGACGGCGCGCCCGGTCACGCCGGGGAACGGCAGGTGCGCGGTCATCAGGATCGCCTCGAACCGGCCCATGCCGCCGGCCCATTTCGCGTATCCGTAGGCGCCAAAGACCGCGGCCAGGATCACCCGCAGCAGGAGCAGTGCGAGGTCGATCCTGGCCGCGCTTCCGGAGCTCAGACGCGCCGGGTGGGGCTCAGTCACTGTCCCCCAAATCGGGATCGTTCGCCTGGATCGCCTTGAGCAGATCCGCCGCCATCTTGGAATCCAGGCGCTTCACGATCTCATACTCGCGCATCGCGGCATCTTTGTTGCCCACCGCCAAGTAGGTCCGCGCCAGGTACTCGTGCGCGTTCGGGAAATCCGGCTTCAGGCCGACAGCCTGTTGGTAAGCGACGAGGGCTTTGCTGTACTGCGTGGTCTTGCGATAGGCGTGCGCCAGGTTGGTCCACGCCTCGACGTACTTCGGGTCGATGCCCACAGCCTGCTGGTAGGCGGCAATGGCCAGGTCCCACTTCTGCTCCTTCGAGTAGCCCTCCCCCTGATCGAAGAGGGCCTTCGCCTGGGGGTTGACCTGGGTGGCCTGGTTCGACGATGTGCCGGGGCCGCCGGCGTCGTGCGCCGATACCCCTCCCGCCGCCAGAGAGACGACGAGCAAACTGCCTGCGAGCGCGTGCATCGCTGCTCTCACTATTGCACCTCACGGGTGTTCGGGTTCGCCAGGCGGCGGTCGATCGCCGGTGACCCTCCCACTGTGCCCGAAGACTGTCACAAGCCGATCACGGGTCGATCACAAGTGGCCCGCATCGGCGCACACCTCGGCCAGCGCCTCGGCGGCGGCCTCCACCGTCCGCGCGACGTGCGCGGTGGAATGGGCGGCGCAGAGGTACCATCGGCCCCCGGGGATGGGGCGCACCCCCCGGCGTACCATCGCCTCGGCGAAGCGGGCGTACTTCGAAGCCCCCTCGCTGCGCGCCGCACGCGGCTCGTCGATCGAGGGCCGGTCGCTCATCCACACGTGGAAGACGGACCCCATCCCCTGAACGAGGACCGGCACCCCGGCCGCCGCTCCCGCCTGCCGGAGCCCCGCCATCAACGCGTGCCCGGTTCCGGTGATCTGCTCGTACACGGCGCCCCCGTCGGCGGCGAGGACCTGGAGCGTGGCGCGCGCCGCGGCCATCGCCGGGAGGTTGCCGTTGTACGTCCCACCGTGCAGCACCGCGCCGGTGCCGACTTGTTCCATGAGATCTCGACGCCCGCCGACCACGCTCAGCGGGAACCCGTTCGCCACCGCCTTGCCGAGGACCGTGAGATCGGGCCGGACCCCGAGCAGTGACTGCGCCCCGCCGAGGGCGACCCGAAATCCGGTGATCACCTCGTCGAAGATCAGCACCGCGCCTTCGCGGTCGCACCACGCACGGATCGCCTCGACGTAGCCCGGCTTCGGCGGGATCACCCCCGTATTGCACAGGATCGGCTCGAGGATCACCGCGGCGATCTGCCCGCGGTACCGCTGGGCGGCCCCCGCGAGCGCCTCGGGGTCGTTCCAGGGGAGGACGGCGACGTCCGCGAGCGCGGAGGCGGGCTGCCCCCGGGTCCCCGGGACGGCCGGCGCCGCCGGCGGCTCGTGGGGCTGCTCTCCGATATAGATCGTGTCCAGCCAGCCGTGATAGTGCCCCTCGAACCGGGCGACCGTCCGCCGCCCGGTGGCGGCCCGGGCGATGCGCAGCGCGGCGTGAACCGCCTCGGAGCCCGAGGAGCAGAACCGCATGACCTCCACGGACGGGACGGCCGCGGCGATGCGCTCCGCCACTTCGATCTCCAGCGGGTGCGACCCCCCAAAGACCAGCCCCTGATCGAGGACCGCGGTGATCGCCTGCGTGACCCGGGGGTCGGCGTGGCCGAGGATGATCGGTCCCATCCCGCAGACGTAGTCGATATACGACCGCCCGTCGACATCTTCCAGCGTCGCCCCCCGGCCGCGGATGAAAAAGAGCGGGGTGGGGCGCTCCGCGAGGCGGATGTTGCTGTTCACGCCTCCCGACAGCACCCGGCGGGCGCGCTGCAGGTACTCCGCGGATGTGCGGCTCTCCCCCATCAGGACGCTCCGTGATGTGTCGTCATCGCCCCTATCATACCCGGGGGGCCTCAAGCCGTCACGCGCCTCGGGCCGGCCCGCGCGCCGAGTGTGATTTGCCATCGCCAGAGAGTATGATTGGGTGTCAGGACGTCGATCACCCAGGCGGAGGGGGGACGGGATGCGCGCGAGATGTCGCGGGCTGCTGGTCATCGCAGGAGTGGTCTTCCTCGCGGCGGGGACGGGCGCCGTTCCCGGCTTCGCCGCTCCCGCGCTCCAAGGCGACCCTCAGGCCGTCGCCGAGGTTCAGGCGGCGTTTCAGAAATTCGCCGCGGCGCCGAGCTGGCGGGCGCGCATCGCGTTGGCGGGAGGCCAGACGCAGACGATGGAATTTGTGGCCCCCGACCGATTCCATATGCTCTTGGCGGGGACCACATCCTCGGAGATGTTCATCGTCGGCCACAACTCATGGATGCGGATGCAAGGCAAATGCCAGAAGCTGCCGGGGTCGCCGCCCTTCGCCAATCCGCGCGAGATGATGGGCGGCGGGAGCGACGCCAGGATCGCCGTCACCAAGGGCGGGGTCGAGACGGTGGAAGGCACCCCCACGCAGACCTACTTGATGACCATCGACACCAAAGGGCAGCAACTCCAGGAGAAGCTCTACGTCGCCACCGGGACCGGGTTGCCGCGCCGGATCGAAACCCGACCGGCCGGCGGAGGGGGCACCACGATCGACTACATGGATTACGGGGCGGCAATCACGATCGCCGATCCGCCCTGCTAGCGGCCTGCGGGGCTCACGGGGCCGAGCGCGGTAGATCCCACGCCGCCGCACCGGCGAGGACGACCACCGGCAGGACGACCGACCAAAACCCCCAGCGCTGCTGCGAAAACCCGCCGACCAGCGCCCCCGCGACGTAGGCCGCCCAGACCCCGGTGAGCAGCGGCAACGCCCTCGCGGTCGGGCGGGGGGCCTCCGGGGCGAGCCGAGACCGGCGTTCGCGCCGGGCCAGGATCTCCGAGACCGTGTCCACGGCCAGGCTGGTCAGCGTTCCGGTGACGTAGGTCGTAGAGATCCGCTGCTCACCCACCCGGCGTACCGCAGCGCTCTGCGCGCCCATCGCCGCGCTGAGCAGCGCGATCAACGGAAGGGCGGTGGGGACGGGGATGACGCTCCCGGGATGGGGGTGCCGGAGGGGGACCCACACGGCCAGCCCCAGGAGCAGGCAGGCGCCCTCCACACCGAACACGCTCCCCAACCGCCGCCGCCCGTGCAGGAGCAGCGAACCCCCGGCCGCTCCGGCCACGAACGCGGCGATGGCGAGCAGCGCGCGCGCCACCCCCAGCCAGTGACCCTGCCCGATGGCGATCCCGAGGAGGACGGTGTTGCCGGTCATGTTGGCGGTGAAGATGCCGAGGGCGAGATAGCTGATCGCGTCGAGGTAGCCGGCCGACCCGCCGAGGAGCAGCGCCAGACGGCGCCGGGGGACTGCGGGCGGGGTGCCGTCGATGCGCACGGCGATCCTCCGGGCGTGCGCCTACCGCGGCGCGACCGCGATCGTGCACCGGGTCGCGTGCGCCGTATCGCCGCCCGGCGGCAGCTCGACCGATCGACAGATCAGCAGCACGGCGCCCTGAAAGTTCCGCTCGTACCCGCCCTCGGAGTTTGAGATCGTGAACAGCGGAAGCGTCCAGATCGCCGCGGGCCCGCCGAGGTCGAAGCCGAGCCTCAGCCCCGACCACGCCTCTTCCACCGTCACCCGCGCGGTCGGTGGGAGCGTGCCGAGGTCGTGCAGGGAGGACCGCACCCCGGCCGCCTCGACCCACACGTCGTCCGGCCCCCCGAACACCCCGATCCCCCATTCCTCAATCGCCACCGCGCGCAGGGGGGCCGGGCCCTCCCACCGCAGCCGCGTGGTGTGGAGCAGCCCGTGCAGGCCCGGCTGCGCCTCGACCGTGCGGTCCACCACGACCCGTCCCCCGGCCGTGCCCCCCTCCCGGTGCAGGCGGACGGAGGCGCGCGCGTCCGTGAGGTCGAGGTCCCAGGTGTAGGCCCCATCGGCGAGGTCTGCCAGGTCATCCTCCTCACCGCGCCAGCACTGCTCCGGCGTGGTCCCTTCCGGGACCAGGCGCATCCGCAGGCTCGGGCGGCGGGTGCGATCGTAGATCAGGAATCGTTCCAGGCCCGGCTCCTTGACCCGCACCGCCGCGGTGTGAATCGTTTCGGGTTCCCCCGTCACCGCCTGCGCGGCGCCGGTTTCGACCGCGCGGAGGAGGTCCGCGTGGTAGCGCTCGCGGCGGCGGGTGAGTACGTTCCCAAGATGGCGGGGTGCGGGCCGGTAGTCCCACTCCACCACGCTCCCGCCGCGCCCCGGATCGACGGTCAGCACCAGCACGTCGGTCGCCAGCCGCACTTCGGTCCGGCCGTCCCCGTTCAGGTCGGCGGCATCGCCGATCGCATGCGCCCCGGGATGTCGGGCCGCCTCCGCCGCAGCTTCGGCGGCGACGAGATGACTGAAGGCGGCGCCGCGGATGTGCGGGAGGTAGACCCCCCCGAAGACCCCGTGCCAGTACGGGCAGTTGCACTCCCCCGCCCAGAGGTCCTCGAGCGCCCGGGCCCGGGCGTCGCCGGGCGGCATCGCGGCGACCTTTTCCCCGGCTCGGAGCGCGAGGTGGTGCAGCGTATTGACCTCCGCGTATTTCACGAGGAAGTGCCGCCAGAACCCCCCGCGGATGAACGGGAGCACCTCCGCCCACGGGCTGCCTTCGAGCTGGCGCTTGAGGTGCGACAGACGCTCGGCTCGATCCGCGGGCAGCGCCCACTCCGCCATCTCATCGTAGGTGGCGGCGGGAAGGTAGATCCGCCCCGCGGGCTCGCGCGACCGACGGTACTCGCCGGGAGGGACGACCTCGATCCACGGCGTCGCCTCGAGCGCCGCGAAGAACCGGTCGATCCAGCCGTGCTCCCAACAGTGCGCGTAGGTCCCCGGCCAGAGGCCGAATTTCTCGCCGTCGTCCCCCATCACCGCGAGATCGAGCGCGGCCGAGCGGCCGTCGGTGCGGACATCACTGTCGGCAAGCGTTCGGAGGTAGGCGATGACGTCTTCGACCGGCGCCCACGGGACGAGGTATCGAAGGCGCTTCAAGCTCGGGAAGATGGCGAGCGGGACGCCGGCCTCTTCGGTCATGTAGTACCCCAGCAACTGGGGCTCGTCGAGGCCGACGGCGTGAAAATGTGTGTCGTCCACGATCGTGTACCGGACCCCCGCCTCGCCGAGCGGCCGGGCCAGGTGCGGTTCCCACACCCGCTCGGCCAGCCAGAGGCCATCGGCCGCGGTCCCAAACTCCGCGGCGATCTCGCGCGTGAGCTTCTCAATTTGGCCGCGCTTGTCCGCGTCCGGAATGATGGCGAGGATCGGTTCGTAGTACCCGCCCGTCATGACCTCCACCTGCCCGCGCCCCGCCAGCCCGTGAATCCGGTCGAGGAGCTCTGGGCGGTGCGGCCGCAGCCAGTCGAGGAGGGGGCCGGAGTAGTGGAGGGCCAGGCGGATCGTGGGGTGACGTTCGAGCGCCGCGATCATCGGCGCGTACGCGCGGTCCGCGGCGTCGGCGAAGACGTAATCGAAGTTGCCGACCGGCTGGTGGTTGTGGATCGCGAGCGACAGAACGACCGGATGCATGACGCGGTCAGTCCGCCTCTCCGCCTCCGCCTGCACCGGCGGGACTGAGTGCGAGCACGCTCCCCGCCGGCATGTACACGACCACCAGCAGGAGGCCGGCCGCGACCAGCCCCAGCCCGACGAGGAAGATGCTGTGGATCCCCTGCGCCAGCGCCTGGCGGAACGACTCGTGGCCCCCGGCGGTGAGATGCGCCTGGACGCTGGCGTCGAGGGCCACCTGCGGGTCCGTGATCCGCGGGATCCCCAGCCCCGCCGTGCCGGCGAGGGCCTCGGCGCGCCGCGTCAGCACGCCGATCAGAACCGCGCCTTGCGCGCTGATTCCGATCGCGCTCCCGATGTTGCGGGAGAAGATGCTGACCGAGGTGGCGATCCCGCGCAACTCGCGCGCCACCGCGTTCTGCATGGAGATCATGAACATCGTCGCCGTGAGCCCCATGCCGACGCCGAGGACGACCATCGGGACGAAGACCCGCTGGACCGAGGTCTCGGCGGTGAGGCGGGCGAGGAGCGTAAACCCGGTGACCATGAGGGTCATGCCGATCACCATCACCGGCCGGTACCCCCACCGCAACGCCACCCGGCTTCCGGCGATGCTGCCGCAGGTCCAGCAGAGCATGAACGGGATCAGCACCGCGCCGGCGGTCGTGGCGCTTGTCTGGATCACGCCCTGAACGAACAGCGGGATGTACACCACCGCGCTGAACATACTCGCGCCGAGCAGAAATCCGCCGACCGACCCCACGGCGACGACGCGATCGTCGAACAGCGTTAGTGGAAGGAACGGATGCCGCGCCCGCCGTTCGATCCGGACGAAGAGCAGCGCGAGCGCCGCGCAGACCGCCGCCAGCCCCACCGCCGGGGGCGACCACCACGAAAAGGCCTGCCCCCCCCAGAGCAGGAGCAGCAGGAGCGCGACCGCGGCGCCGGTGAGGATGCCGATGCCGGGGTAATCGATGCCGCCCTCCCGCCGCGTCACCGGGTCGACGAACGAGATCGTGATGATCATCGTGGCGACGAGGCCGGCGGGCACGTTGAGGAAGAAGATCCACCGCCAGCTGGCGTGGTCGGTCAGGAAGCCGCCGAGGAGCGGGCCGACGACCGCCGCGAACCCCCAGACGCCGCTGAAGATCCCCTGAATCCGGAGGCGCTGCTCCACCGGGAACAAGTCGGCGACGATCGTGAGCGCAATCGGCAGCACCGCCCCACCGCCGATTCCCTGGAGCAGCCGGAACACGACCAGTTGTCCCATGGTGTGGGACAGCCCGCAGAGGACCGACGCCCCGATGAACCACAGGATGCCGGTGAGGTAAATTCGCTTCCGGCCGTAGAGGTCGGCGAGCCGGCCGAAGATCGGGGTGGTGGTAACGAACGCCAGCTGGTACGCGGCGAAGACCCAGGAGTACAGCGCGAGGCCGCCGAGGGCTCGCGTGATGGTCGGCATCGCCGTGCCCACCGCGGTCTGGTCGATGGCGGCGAGGAACATCCCCAGCATCGCCGCGACGGTGACGACGCTCCGCCGGTTCACGACAGCCCCCACCCCAACCGCCCCGGGATCATGATCCCGCGCGGGTCGTATTGTCCGCGCAGCTTCCGCATCAGCTCGATCCCGCCCGGCGGGGGACCCCACAGCGGCAGCCGCGGTTTGAGGGCCACGGGCGCCGCCTCCACGACGGCGTAGCCGCCGATCGTGCCGGAGACCGCCCCGAGCGATTCGACGAGGGCGGGGCCGTCCTGGGCGGCGCAGGCGGCGTAGAGGAGCCCGACGCCGGCGTGGGCGAGGACTTCCACGGGGCCCGCCGCGGGGATCCCCTCCAGTGCGGCCGCCACCTCGGCCCAGCGCGCGATCGGGCCGCCCACCCGCACGACGACCCCACCGGGGTGGACGTCGGGGGAGGGGAACTCCGCCACCGCCCCCCACAGCGCGTCGTGCGCCGTCCCGTCCACAACCTCCAGGTGGCTCTCCGCGCCGACCAGGGTCCGCATCTCGTTTACGTGCCGCGCGCGGCTCTCCGCCATCCCCTCGGCCAGCAGCAGCACCCCCCACGCGCCGTCGGGAGGGGCGGCGAGCCCGGCGGCCGGCGCGAGCCGGCGGAGCGCGGCGGGGCTCACCGCCTCGAGCGCGGACGGCAGCAGGTACGATCGCATCACCGCCGTCGTCAGGTCGGACGCCGCCCGAAGGCCGGGCACGATGACGAAGACGGTCTGGCCATCCCGAGGGTGCGGCGAGATTTTGAACGTCGCCTCCGTGATCACCCCGGCCGCGCCAAACGAGCCGATGAACAATTTCACCAAGTCGTAGCCGGCGACGTTCTTGACGACCTTTCCCCCGGCCTTGATCACCTCGCCGGTCGGCAGCGCGACCCGGATCCCGATCAGCATGTCGCGGATCGACCCGTAGAGGAGCCGCCGCGGCCCGTTGCGGTTGGCGGCGATGAGCCCGCCGACGGTGGCGGTCCGCTCCCCTGGGGGATCGAGCGGCAGCCACTGGGCGTGCGCGTCGAGCTCGGCCTGCAGATCCCTCAGGCGGGTTCCCGCCCGCACGGTCACCACGTAGTCGGCCGGTACGTAGTCAGTGACCCCCGCCAGGCGGGTGGTGTCGATGATGAGATCGGCCCGGGTCGGCACGCCGCCGAGGTGCTGGTGCGCCCCCCCGCCGCGGGGGAGGACTCCCGCGCCGCGCTCGCCGGCGGCGGCAAGCATCGCTCCGGTTTCCTCCGGGGTCCCCGGTCGGGCGGCGGCGGCGGGGCGGACCCCATCCACCGCATAGGGGGCGAGGGCGGCGGGGTCGGTGACCAGGTGGTCCGGGCCCACGATCTCGCGCGCCCGGTCCGCGAGGGCCCCGCTCATGCCCGGGAGGGTGCTCCCACCGGGACGCCTTCCGCGGCGGCGTACGAGCGGTCGAGCAGGTCGATGAGATGGTGGACGTGGATCGAGAGGCCGTGCGCGCGGGCTCCCGAGGCGAGTTGGAGCATGCACCCGGGGTTCGGCGCGACGACGACATCGGCGCCGGTCTGGCTCAGCGCGGCGATTTTCTCCTCCAGGATCTGGCGAGAGAACGTCGGCTGGGTGAGGTTGTAGATCCCCGCGCTCCCGCAGCAGCGGTCGGACCCCTCCATCTCCACGAGCTCCAGGCCCGGGATGCGGCGGAGCAACTCTCGCGGCTGGCGGCGGATGTGCTGGCCGTGCACCAGATGGCAGGGGTCCTGGTAGGTGACCCGGGCGCGCACCTCACCGAGCGTGCCCACGAGGCCGAGCTCCGCCAGAAACTCGCTGATGTCCCGGCAGAGGCGGCTGTACCGCGCCGCCCGCTCGACGTACGTGGGGTCGTCGCGGAACAGCACGTCGTACTCCTTGCTCGCGCTGCCGCAGCCGGCCGCGTTGATGATCACAGCATCGACGCCGGCGGCGAGGAAGGTTTCGATGTTTTGGCGCGCCATCGCCCGGGCCCGCTCCCGCTCGCCGCTGTGGAGGTTGAGGGCGGCGCAGCAGGTCTGCGCGCGGGGAACCACGACCTCGCACCCGTTCCGCTGCAGCACCCGCACCGTCGCCTCGTTCAGGTCGGCGAACATCACGCTCATCACGCAGCCGCTCAGCAGTCCGACACGCGCGCGCCGCGGGCCGATCGCCGGAAACACTTCCTGCGCGGGGTCGAAGAACCGGTCCGGGACCGGGGGAAGGAGGGTTTCCATCTCGGCCAGACGGCGAGGGACGAGGTGGAGCGCCCGGGCGAGGCCGCGGAGCCCGCTGCGCTGGTAGAACCGCAACAGGGCCGCCCCCCGGCGCAGCCGGGCAGGGTAGGGCATGAGATGGCGGAGGGCAAGGAGGGTCAGGCGCCGCGCCAACGGCGACCCGCTGGGTCCGATCTCCGCCCTGGCGGCTTCGATGATCGTGCCGAACCGCACCCCCGACGGGCACACCGTTTCGCATGCACGACAGCCCAGGCAGACGTACATGTGCTCTTCGAAGCGGCGGTCGATCGGGATGCGGCCTTGGGCGGCGGCCTCGACGAGGTGAATCCGTCCGCGCGGCGACTCGGTCTCGACGGAGAGGATTCGATACGTCGGGCAGTGTTGGAGGCAGAAGCCGCACTGAATGCACTTGTCCAACTCTGGAATCGCCAACCGAGGGATGGGCTGGGCGGCGAGCTTCTCCGCTGCGGCGGTGTGCATCGCCATCGAACGCTCTCCTCTACCGCATCAGTCCTGCGCGCGTCCCGCTAGATCCACAGCCCGGAGGCCGCCAGGCGCGGCGGCTGGCGGATCATCAGTTCCGCGCACGAGACCGGCGTGGGAAACACTTTGAACGGGTTCATCAGCTCCTCCGGGTCGAACGAGCGCTTGAGGCGCCGCTGGGCGTCCAGGTCCGCGTCCGAGAAGATCCAGGGCATGTAGTTGTTTTTCTCGAACCCGATGCCGTGCTCGCCGCTGAGCGTACCGCCGGCGGCGACGCACGCGGCCAGGATCTCTTCGCTGGCCTTCATCACGCGCTCGATCTCCCCGTCCACCGACGCGTCGTAGGGGATCAAGGGGTGGAGGTTGCCGTCGCCGGCGTGAAAGACATTCGCGACGCGGATCCCGTGCCGCCGGGCGATTTCCATGACCTGGTGCATGATCGCCGGGAGCTGACTCCGCGGGACGACCGCGTCGTGCAGGTAGTAGTTCGGCGCCAGCCTTCCCATCGCCCCGAACGCGCCCTTGCGGGCCGCCCAGTAGAGGTGACGCTCCTCCTCCGAGCGGGCGGTGCGGACCTCGCGGGCGCCGTTCTGCCGGCAGAGCGCCTCGACGATCCGGGCCGAGGGCGTGATGATTTCCCTGACCCCCTCCACCTCGATCAAGAGCACCGCGCCGGCGTCGAGCGGGAGTCCGGCATGCACCGCCGGTTCGACCGCTTCCACGGTGAGCTGATCGATCATCTCAAGCGATGTGGGGCCGATCCCGGACTCGATGATGTCCGCGACCGACTGGCTGGCCTCCTCGATCGTCGCGAAGATGCCGAGCATGGTGAGCAGCCCTTCCCGGCGCCGCATCAGCCGCACGGTCACTTTGGTGACGACCCCCAGCGTGCCCTCGGACCCGACGACGAGCCCGGTGAGGTCCAGCCCGGGGTCGTCGGGACCGCGCCCGCCGAGCTGGACCACCGATCCATCCACCAGGACCATCTCGAGGCCGAGCACGTGGTTGGTGGTGACGCCGAAGGCGAGCGTGTGCACGCCGCCGCTGTTGTTCGCGACGTTCCCCCCCAGGCTGCAGGCCGATTGGCTGCTGGGGTCGGGCGCGTAGAAGTAGCCGCGCGGCGCCACGGCGTTGGTGACGTCGACGTTGATCACGCCGGGTTCGACCACCGCGTAGCGGTTGTCGAGGTCGACGTGCAGGATGCGCTTCATTTTGGCGAGCGAGACGATGAGGCCGCCGATCGGGGTGATCGCGCCGCCGGCCAGCCCCGTCCCGGATCCGCGGGCGACGATCGGCACGCGGTGGCGGCGCGCGGTCTTGACGATCCCGACCACCTGGTCCGCGGACGTCGGGCACACAACGAGATCGGGCAAAGCGGACATGAAACTGCAGCCGTCGTACTCGTAGGCGATCAGATCGGCGGGATGCGTGAACACCCACTCCGAGCCCACCACGTCCTGCAGGGAGCGCACCAGGGCGCGTCGATCGTCGATGCGGTGGCGGAGATCGGCGAGTTGCACGGCGGCTTCAGTATAGCACAGTTCTTCCTACGCTCGATCGAGCATGCCCGCCGACCCGGTTGATGCGAAGGTTTCATTCGAGCGGAGGAAGGGGCGGAGTCCGAGGGGACGGTAGCAAGGTCGTACGCGCCGGGTGTGACGGATCGCCCGTGAGCGAATGAGGAGGGCGATGATCGATATGCGGTTCTCGTCACGTGCGGTGCGGGCATCCCTCGCCAAGCGGCTCATGCTCGGGCTGCTCATGGCCATGATCGCCATCGTTTCGGGATGGTTTCTGTCCCCAAAGGTGGGCACCGACAAAGCGACCCAAGAGTGGTACTCGCAGTAGCACCGCCCGGATCACCCGGGTAGCGCGCGCCGGACCGCCACCGCGATATTCGCCCTACGGGAGGACCCACGCCCGGAGGGCGTCGTCGTCGGTCCCCTCGGCCTTGGCCCGGTCCCAGATCAGCACGTGAGCGACGCGGGGTCCGTGCATGCCACGCACCAGCGTAAATCCGATATCCGCCGTCTTGCTGGGACCCGAGATCAAGGAGAGATACCGAGGCACGGGGCGGTGGAGGTGGAGCGCGGCGTACCCGCGGGCGAGCACGGCGGCGTCGAGGAGCTGCTCGACCACGCTGTCCGCGGTCACCAGCGCGATGTGCGTGGGCGGCACGTTGCTGGCCGCGCGGCCAAAGCCGAGGTCCTCGGCCAGGACCAGGCTGCCGGTGTCCGCAACGATGGTCTGGGCACCGGTGATTCCAAACTGCGCGGCCAGGAGCTGTTCCCGCCAAGCTCCGTGTGGCGTGGGCGGGCCGTCCCAGGGCAGCACGGTGACGGCACGCCCCTCGGCCCGAAGGACCTGATCGAGCTGCAGTTCCCGGCCCACCACGCACGGCTGGTAGACGACGGCCGCGCCGCGGGGGACGATTTCGCGCACCCGGTTGACGACGTCGTCCCCGCTGGCGTATCGCCCGACCTCGAACCCGAGCCCGGTCATCGTCTCCACCGCTTCGTCGAGCAGGCCGCCGTGCGCGCGCGCCCGAGCCCGCATCTTGACCCGCCGGAGCGCGGCCAGGTGCTCGGGGGCCGAGGGCTCCCCCATCTGCTCGCCCCTCGCCTCCCCGGGCGCGGCGGTCGGGGGTCGGTCGTCCCGCGCTGGGGGGATCATCGGGGGCTCGCCGTGGCCCGGTCGAGCAGCTCCATGAGATGGGCCGCACGAGGATGATCGCCGGCGCCGGCCCGCGCCAGCCCCCACCGCACCTGCAGCAGACACCCCGGATTGTTGGTAACGATCAGGTCGGGGTTCGTAGCGAGCAGATCTTCGACCAGGAGATCGGCCAGGCGGCCGCTGACCTCGGGATGGACCAAGGTGTAGATCCCGGCGCTGCCGCAGCAGGCCTCCCGCCGGGTCGCCTCGACCACCTCGAGCCCGGGGATGCGGCTGAGGAGCCACCGCGGCTCCTTGGTGATCCCCTGGGCGATGCCCAGATGGCAGGGGTCGAAGTACACGACCCGCTCGCGGATGCGGGCGGCGGAAGCGAATCCCCGCACGGCCAGAAACTCGCTCACGTCGCGGACCCTCGCGGCGAACCGGCGGGCTCGATCCGCATAGGCCGGGTCGGCGTGCAGCAGCTCCGCGTACTCCTTCATCGCCGCTCCGCACCCGGCGGAGTTCGTGAGGATCGCCTCACAGTCGGCGAGTCCCTCGAACGCATCGATGACGCGGCGCGCCAATTGCCGCGCCTGCCCTCCCTCCCCCATGTGGTGGTGCAGCGCGCCGCAGCAGCCTTGGGGGCGCGGCACGCGGATCCGACACCCCGATCGCGCCAGCACCCGCAAGGTGGCCCAGTTGATCGGCGCGAGCCACGTGCTCATGACGCACCCGCTCAGGAATGCGACCGTCCGCGTGTGGGGACCGATCGGCTCGATCACTTCCGGTGGCGGCGCCATTTCCCGCGGGGCTGGCATTGGCGGCAGAAGCGGGGCGATCGCCCGCAGGCGGGGGGGCAGGACGCGCTCGGCCGCCCGCCGCAGTCCCCACCGCTCCGCCGCGTACAGGATCCTCCCGCTGGCGCGCATCAGCGCAACCCGGCCCGTGAGGGCCAGCACGGCCCGGGCCATCGCCGGGAGCCGCCGCGAGGCGGGAAGGTGCTCGCGCAGCCGGGCGTGCATGCCCGGGGTGTCGATTCGGACGGGGCAGGGGTCGACGCAGGCACGGCAGTTGAGGCAGAGGGAGAGGCCCTGGCCGGACGTGAGGGGGAGCCCGCCGGTGAAGCTGGCCTGCAGCATGCCGATGCCGCCGATGTGCGTGGTCACCCCGTACTTGTCCCCGATGACCGCGTACACCGGGCAGTGATCAAGGCAGCTGCCGCAGTTGATGCAGGCGAAGGCCTCGCCGAACCCCTGGGCGATGGCGTGCCGCCGGCCGTTGTCGACCAGGATGATGTGCACCTCCTTGGGGCCAAACCCGTCGGCGGGGGCGGGTCCGGAGATGCACGAGGCGTAGGTCCCGATCCGCTGGGCCACGCCGAAGACGCTGGCGCCCTGGATGATCGTCAGCGCATCCTCGAGCGTGCGGACGATTTTCGTGATGGGCACGATCGCGATGTAGACCGCGGGGAGGGAGGAGAGCATCCGAATGTTCCCTTCGTTCTCCACCACGCACACCGTGCCGGTTTCGGCGGCCAGCGCGTTGCCGCCCGACATCCCGTAGCCGGCGGCCGCGAACGCGGAACGCAGATCCTCGCGCGCCACCTTGACGATCTCCTCGGGGTCGTCGGGGAGGACCTCCCCCGCGAGATCGCTGAACAGCTGGCGGACCCGCTCTTTTGGGATCTGGACCGCTGGGGCGATGATGTGCCCACCGTAGGTGCCGTTGAGCTGATTGATCCGGTCGCCGAGGTCGGTTTCGACCACCGCGACGCCGTGGGCCTCGAGCGCCTCGACGGCGTGGATCTCCTTCGCCGCGTTGCTCTTGGACTTGACGAGCGTCCCGCCCCCGACCACCTTGAGGATGTGTGCGCGCGCTTCGGCGGCGGTGCGCGCGACCACGACCGTGCAGCCGTTCCGCGTGAGCTGCTCGGTGGCGAGGCGGACGAGCTCGTCGAGGTGGTCGAGCGCTTCCATCTTAATGGCCCGAACACGATCCTGCAGGTCGGGATAGCGGCGTCGCGCGGCGGCGAGACGCGGGCGGAGCCCGTCGAACACCAGACGTCGCGCCCGGTCGGCCGAATCGTCCGCCAGGCCTGCGGCGATGCGCTGGCGGAGGGGGGGAAGTTTCACCGTCGCCCGGTGACGGTCGTCGCGATGGGGGTCACGGGAGGACATTCCTGCCGCGGCCGGTAAATCCCTCCGCAGCGATGCAGCTGTACACGATCGGACATTCCACGCGCACCCTCGACGATCTCGTCGAAGCGCTGCGGAGTTTTGGGGTCCGGATGCTCGTCGATATCCGCACCGTGCCTCGGTCGCGCCACACCCCGCAGTTCAACCGGGAGGAGCTGGCCCGGCGCCTGCCGCGCCGCGGCATCCGCTACCGGCACCTCCCCGGGCTCGGCGGCCTCCGGAAGCCGCGTCCCGACTCCACGAACACCGCCTGGAGGAACGCCAGCTTCCGGGGATTCGCGGACTACATGCAGACCCCGGAGTACTCGACGGCGTTGCAGGAGCTCCGCACCCTGGCCGAGGAGGCCGGGGCGACCGCGGTGATGTGCGCCGAAGCGGTCCCGTGGCGGTGCCATCGGTCGCTGGTCGCCGATGCCCTCACCGCCGGGGGCGACACGGTCTTCCACATCATGGGCCCCGCGAAGGCACACCGGCACACCCTGACCCCCTGGGCGCGGGTCGAGGGGGGGCGGGTCGTCTATCCGGGCGATCCCCCTGAGCGGCATCCCGGATCCCTCCCGCGTCCGTCACGGGCCCGGCCGGCGCGCGGGGGATCCCGGGGGGTGGCGGCGCGGGCGCCGCTTCCTTCTATAAAAAGAACGGCACGCCCATGACGCTTGAGGTCCGCCGGCAGGTCTTGACGTACGTCGAGCGCCACACCACCATGACCTTGGCCACGGAGGGACCCGATGGGCCGTGGGCCGCGGCGCTATTCTACGTCAGCGACGGCTTCGATCTCTACTGGCTCTCCGATCCGCAGACGAGGCACTCGCAGAACCTTGAGCGCACCCCCCGCGCGGCCGTCACCATCCAGGAAGATTATCGGGACTGGCGGACCATCCAGGGAGTTCAGATGGAAGGGCGTGCGGCACCGGTTGGGCCGCTGGCGGCGGCCGTCCGCCCGATGGACCTGTACGTGGCCAAGTACCCTTTTCTCGGCGATTGGCGGACCCCGCCGCCGGCCCTGGCGGGGGCGCTGGCCGCCGCCCGCGTATATCGGTTCACGCCGAGCCGGGTATTGTTCATCGACAACGCCAAGGGGCTGGGCCACCGCCAAGAAGTCGCGCCCGACAAGTAGACCGGGGTCATTCGCGCCCGAGAGGCGCCGCTACGGGTTCCGTCCTCAGAGGAGCCCCTCGCGCCGCCCCTTGGCGACAAAGAATTCCCACGTCTTCTGCATGATCCGGCGTTCCCAGAGGCTGGCGCCGACCCGCCGGGTCTCTTCCTCGGTGAACGCGCGGGGCGTTCCCAGGACCGACGCCCAGAGCTGTTTCTTGGCGTTCTCCTCCATCCAGATCGAGGTCGTGAAGCAGGTTTCGACGTCTTCGCCGACGACCACAGCGCCGTGCCCGCGCAGCAGGGCGGCGCGGCCCGACCCCAGCGTGCGCGCTAGCGCATCGGCCTGCTCGGGGGTGCGGATCAGGTCGGGGTCGTCGTACACCGGCAGGCCCTCTCGGGGGAAGACGGCACCGAGGATGAAGACGGGCACGAGCGGCCGTCCGGCGATGGAGAAGACCGTGGCCCATTGGGGGTGCAGGTGCGCGACCGCCCGGACGTCCGGGCGCGCGGCGTAGATGCGGGTGTGGATCGGGACCTCGGTCGGCGCGTCGCCTTCGCCGGGGAGCGGCCGTCCCTGGAGGTCCACGGTGACGATATCCGCCGCGCTGACCGCGCTCCGGCCGGCCTGCCGGGCGTTGATCAACACGCGCTCCGTCCCCGGCAGACGGGCGCTCATGTGCCCGTGGAAATCCATCAACCCCTCGCCAACCAGAAGGCGAATGGCGGAAGCGAGGAGGGATTTCAGGGCGCCGGCGTCGGACACGCTAGCGGCCGCTCCGCGCCAGCACCTCCGCCCAGCCGCGCAGGAGCGATTGCCCCTTGACGATCTGCTCCGCGCTGAAGAACTTCTCGAGCCCTACCCGCTGGATCGGGTACACCGGGCGCTGGAAATCCTTGTCGTACCCAAATGGGACGGTGGCGTCGATCCCCATGCCGCCCTCGAAGCGGGTGTTCATCGCCGTCCACTGCCGGTCCCCCGCCGTGAGGCGCTCCTCGGGGATGAAGGTCTGCCCCGCGCCGCCGGGAACCGGATTGAGGATGTCCGTCCGCGGGTTCACGCGGGTGGTCAGACACCAGATGATCTCGTCCATGTTGTAGATATCGACGTCATCATCGACGACGATCGCGAGGCGCATCCCCTGACTGCACGCCATGGCCGCGACGAGGAAGTTGCGGACCATGCCGTCATCGGTCTTGAGCCGCTTCTTGACCTGGATGATGCAGCCGCCCCAATCGGTCATCGGGTAGGGGATGTTCACGTCCTGGACGATGCCGGGCTGGAGCCGTTCGCAGAGTTCGAAGATCGCCGACTCGCGCACGGTGGTATCGATATTGTGACAGTCGAGCATGTGGACGCCGAGCAGGTAGAAGATCGGCTTGGTGGCGCGGCGGCGCATCGTAATGCCGGTGACGTGAAACGTCGGCGCGCGGTACGCCTTGCCCATGTAGCCGGCCCATTCCGGATGGAACGGGAACCGTCCCTGCTTATCGGCCGCCTCGGCCTCCGCCGTTTCGTAGCGCTTGTCGCGCGGATGGAGGTGGCCTTCCAGCACCAGTTCGCAGTCGGCCACCGCCCAGGCGTCGACCGTCCGGGCCTTGACGATCCGGATGGGGAACCCCTGCACCGCACCGGCCGCGCCCAACTCGTCGCCGCCGCGGGGGAGGATCACGTAGTCGAAGCCGCCCCCGGCGATGAGGGTGGCCGCCGGTGGGAGGCCGAAGCACATCGTCAGCGGGATGGGCGTGTCGTCGTGATAGTGCTCGGTGATGACCTGCCACATATGCGAGCCGGGTGCCGACTGGAACGTGCAGATGTTTCCCCAGCGGGCGTTCATGCGGTTGTAGCCGATGTGGCTGCCCCCGTGGAAGTAGGGCCCGACGACGACGCTGTTGCCGCTGCCGATCGTTCGCTCCGATTCGAGCTCCGTGTGCCGGATCGCGACGACGTGGTTGTTGACCTCGAGGTGGTCGGTCAGGACGTCCTCCTGGCAGGGAGCCTGATCCTGCGGCACTTCCACGGGGGGCAGCGGATGGGTCAGCGCGTGGGCCAGCTTGCGCGTCCGTGCGACCGGCGTCTCCCAGCCAAACATTCGGTCGATGATGCCCATGTTGGCGAACAGATTGGTGACCGCCCGGGCGTGGGGGTAGCCTTTGACGTTCTTGAACAACAGCGGGTAGCTCCCGTCCAGCTGCTTCTGCACGCCGGTGACCTCGAGGTCCGGGTCCACCGGTACGTCCGTCTCCAAGAGCAGCCCTTCGTGCCTGAGCCACTCCAGCGTGCCGCGAAGCGATTGGATGCCGCGCTCGACCTTCACCGGGGCTGCCATCGATGTCCTCCCGTGATCCGTTTTGTCATTTCGCCACACCCACGTTACTCGATCACGCCGTCCTCGATCAGCCGTTCAATCTCCGCACGAGCGAGGCCCAGCATCTCGCCGTAGACCCGATCGTTGTGCTCGCCGAGGAGCGGGCTCCGGCTCAGCTCCGCCGGCGTCTCGGAGAGGATGAACGGGGGCGCCTCGTAGTGGAACTTCTCCAACTCGGGATGGGGGAGCTCCTGCCAGACCCGGCGGTGCGCCAGCTGGGGGTCGGCGAAGAGGTCGGACAGCAGGCTGACGATGCCGGCGCCGACCCCAACGGCCTGCAGCCGCTCCATGACCTCGTGCCGCCCGAACTGGCGCGTCCATCCGCCGATCAGCGCATCGAGCTCGTCCTCGTGTGCCTTGCGCGCGGCGAGGGTGGCGAACCGCGGGTCGTCCCCCCATTCGGGGTGGCCGGCCGCACGGCACAGCGCCCGCCACTCCTCCTCGCTGCACACGGCGATGACGCACCAGCGGTCCTCTCCGCGGCAGGGATAGGCGCCGTGCGGCGCGGCGTGCGGACTGCGGTTTCCCTGGCGGGTCATGACGCGGCCCGCGGCCTCGTACTCGAGCAGGGCGGGGGCAACGAACTGCAGTCCCGTCTCGTACTGTGAAAGGTCGATGTGCTGTCCCGACCCGGTGCGTCGCCGATGGTCTAGGGCCGCCATCACCGCGATCAGCCCAAAGCCCACCGCGATGAAATCGATGTAGGGGCCGAACAGCAGCATCGGCTCGCCGTGGGGCTCGCCGGCCAGATAGGTAAACCCGCTTTGGGACGTCAGCTGCGAGCCGAACCCCCGCTGGCTCGACTTCGGGCCGGTCTGGCCCATGTTGCACGAGCTCAGGTAGACGATCGATGGGTTGATCTCACGTACGGCCTCGTATCCCAGCCCATTCCGCTCCATGACCCCCGGCACGAAGTTATCGATCAGGACGTCGGCCCAGGCGGCGAGGCGCCGGCCGAGCGCCACCCCCTCGGGGTGCTTCAGGTTCAACGTGATGCCGAGCTTGTTGTTGTTGAACAACGCAAACGAGCCGGTTCGGTTCAGCCCCGGGATGTTGTCTTTGTAGGGTGGGTAGTGGACGCGGAAGCCGTCGGGGTGCGACCGCGATTCGACGCGGACGACCGTGGCCCCGTGCTCGCCCATGTGCTTGCCGACCATCGGGCCGGCCGCGAACACGGCGAACTCCACGATCTTGATCCCGGAAAGCGCTTGAGGATGCGCCGGCAGCGCGGACGGTTCCCGGCTCATGCGGTGCCCCACGCCCGCGGGAAAAACGCCCACGGCCGGCCGGCGTCCTTCGTCAGATCGCGGCGAGGGGTCATTAGAGGATCTTCTCGCGCCCGAGGGCGTCGAGGTCGTGCCGGGAGAGGCCCAACTCGGCGCCGTACACTTCGGCGTTGTGCTCCCCGATCCTCGGGGCGCGCCGGGTGATACCGCACCGCGCGGCCGAGAACTTGGCGAACGGCCCGGGGTACGTCACGGTCGCGTCCAGTTCCGGATGATCCACCGATTGCCAGAACCCCCGCGCCGCGAGCTGCGGGTCGTCGCGGATGTCCCGGGCGCTGGCGACCGGATACCCGAGGATGCTGCGTTTGACCGACTCGCGCGCAAACTCGGCCTTGGTGCGCTTCGCCAGGAACGCGACGAAGGGCTCTTCCAGTCGGTCGATCTCTTCCTGGGTGCTCACGGCGATATTGAACGTCCCCCAGTCCATGCGCGCGAGCCAGTCCGGGGCCTCGCCGCACTCCGCCATCCACCGCACCATCGCCTCGTTGGAGCGCCGCCCGGCCTCCCCCCCGTAGAAGATGAAGTTGATGTGGCCGTCCTGGCACCGGTAGATCGCCCGCATGCGGGCCCCTGTGGTGCTGCGGCCGACGATGCTGCTCCCGCCGCGGTGGAGGTCCTGCCGCAGCAGGCTCCAGTAGGCCGGGGCGTTCGCCAGGGCCCAGAGGAGGCTGTCCCGCGTTGCGACGTCGACGTGCTGGCCGCGGCCGGTCACCCGACGGTAGTGGTGCGCGATGAGCGAGCCGGCCGCCGCGTGCATTCCCGTCCACATCGCCGCCTGGGGGAGCGAGACTCGGAGCGGCGGGCGCCCCGGCGCTCCGACGAGTGCCATCAACCCGCTCATGGCCATCGCGATGAGGTCCGACCCTCGGTGGTGGGCATAGGGGCCGCTCTGGCCGAAGGGCGTGATCGACGTGAAGACGAGCCCGGGGTTGATGTTGTGCAACGCGCGGTAGCCGAGACCCCGGGCGTCCAGATGGCCGGGGGGGAAAGACTCGATGAGGAAATCCGCTCGCCGCGCCAGTCCGCGCAGCAGCTCCTGCCCCCGGACGGTCTCGAGGGCCAGGGTGATGCCGCGCTTGTTGGCGTTGTAGGCGAACCAGGCGAGGTTCTGCTCCGGATCCGGGTCGCGGAAAAACGGGCCCTGCTGCCGCCCCGGGTCTCCGCCCGGGGGCTCGATCTTGACGACGTCCGCCCCCAGGTCGCCCAGGATCCGGCCGCACAGCCAGCCGTCGCGGTCGGTCAGGTCCAAGACGCGATAGGGCGCCAGGACCCCGGCGTGGGGCGGCCGCCCGCCGGCTACCGGCCGGTCTGCGACGGCCACGTTGCGTACGCGCCCTTGAGCGCGCTCGTCCCGCCGACGCGCTCGGCGAAGTAGGTGAGGTGCTTGTGCATCAGCCGCCGGGCGCGCTGCGCGTCGCGGGCCTTGATCGCCTGTAAGATGCTTTGGTGGTCGGCGATCGCCCGCCCGGCCATCGCCGCGGCCGGCAGGTGAGCCAGGGCCTCGTAGAACGGGGTCCGGAACGAGTTGACCGTGAAGCGGAGGACCTGGTTCTTGGCTGCGTCCGCGAGCGCGATGTGAAAGGCGACACTGTGGGGCATGAAGCGGGGATCTCCCGCCTCGCGCCCGGCGCGGGCGTCCTCGATGGCCTGCCCCATCGCGGCGATGTCCGCCGCCGTGGCCCGCTTGGCGGCCAGCGCGGCGACGTACGGCTCCACGGCCAGCCGGGCCTCGGTCAATTCCACGATGGTGATCTGTTGAAGGCGGAGCAAGGTCGTCAGCGATTCGCTGACCCGCTGGGCGGTCGGCTTGGCGACGAAGGCGCCGCCGCGCGCCCCGACCTTGATCTCGATCAGCCCCTCGGATTCCAGCACGCGGAGCGCGTCGCGGACCGTGATGCGGCTCAGGGCGAACTGCTCGGCGAGATCCTTTTCCGAAGGGAGTTGATCCCCGGCGGCGAGCTGGCCGGCGAAGATGCGCGTCTTGATCTGCTGGACAATCTCGGCCGAGGCGCGGGCGAGGCGGACGGGGTGGAAGGTCTTCGCGGTCTCCACGGCGGCGGGTTCCGGGCTCCTGTGCTCAAATTATATAATGATTATATATTTACTCCGCCGGCTGTCAAGGGTGCCGTCCGCCACGCCAGGGGGGGAAAATCCCCGGCGCGGGGAACTCCTCCCCGCGGGTTCCGTGGTGCCCGCAGGGTTCTTCACTCGAATATCGAGCGATAAGGGGGAGCGATCATGCCGAAGTACGTGATCGAGCGCGATGTTCCCGGAGCGGGCAAGCTATCGCCTCAAGAACTTCGGGCCATCTCGCAAAAATCGTGTGGGGTGCTGAACCGGATGGGCCCGCAGATCCAGTGGGTGCACAGCTACGTCACCGACGACAAGATCTACTGCGTGTATGTCGCTCCCAACGAAGACATGGTGCGCGAGCACGCACGGCAGGGTGGGTTTCCCGCCAATCGGGTCGCTGCGGTGAAGGCCGTCATTGACCCCACGACCTCAGAGCCCTAGCGCTTCTTGGGCCGTCCACGTCGACGGCTGAGGCCGACCCGGCGTCGGGAGCGGTCGGGGCGCAGGGATGCCCCGACCCCCGCCTGGGGGTTAGTGGAAGACCAGGCTCTTCACCACGACCGGCACGACGTACTGGTCGGGCATGATGCCGCCGATGTCCACGTAATCGAACTCGCGCAGCGCCACCTGATCGATGCAGGCCAGCGGCCCGACGACACCGCATTCCTCCCGGAGCATCCGCCCGACCAGGCCGGCGACGTCCGCGTCGATGACGAGCAGCAGGGGGCGGCGGGTGCCCACCGCCTCCGGCAGCGCGGCGACGATCCCCTGGCACAACTCGGACAGGGCGGCGTACTGGGGTCCGTGGTGCCAGTGGATGGCCAGCGCAAACCGGTCCGGGCCGTCTTGGAGATCGAGCCGCCGCAGCGCCCGGCGGACGGCGTCGGCCACCCCTTCGCGTGAGGGGGTCCCCAGTCCGCGCACGGCGGCGACGGGGACGTTTCGGACCGGCAGCACCTCCGCGTCGGAGAGAAAGATCGTGTTGCCGCTGACCTGCACGGTGTACTGGGAAGCCCCGATGCAGGTGGCGCGGATCCGCTCGCGGGGCTCGAGGACGATCCGGCCCCGGCAGCGGGTGCGCAACGCCCGGGCCAGACGCGGCCCCAAGTCCCCAAACTCCGCCGCCTCGGTTCCGTACACGTACTCGGCCACCCCGCCGGAGAAGACGAGGTGCGAGAAGGGGCCGGGTGACTGGAGGCGCTCCGTAATCCAGAAGTCGCCCCCGCCGTCGAGACGCTTCCCGTCGATCACCCCAATGATGAGGTCGGCCATCCGGTCGGCCACCGCGTCGAGCGCCCGCGGCGGCACCGCCTCGCCCAGGGCGATCTCCACGCCGGCCCGCCGGGCGAACGCCCGGCCCTGCGCCTCGGCCCGCCGCAGCGCGCCGCCTCGGTCCCACGCCAAGAGGCGCGCGCCGACGTGGATGGCTCCCGTTTCTACCACCGCGCCCTTCTGGCAGACCGCAAATTTTGTGGTGCCCCCGCCGATGTCCACGTTGAGCACCGTCGGATGCCCGGGTTCCCGGGAGAGCGCGGCCGCCCCCGAGCCGTGCGCCGCGAGCAGGCTTTCCAGGTGGGGCCCGGCGGTGGCGCAGACGAACTTGCCCGCGTCCGCGGCGAACAACTGGATGAGCGGCGCGGCGTTTTCTTTCATCGCCGCCTCGCCGGTCGTGATCACGGCGCCGGTGTCGATCTCCGAGCGGGAGATCTCGGCCTCGCGGTAGGCCTCCTCGATGAACCGCGCCACGGCCGCGGTGTCGATCTGCGAGGCCGACGCGTACGGCGTCAGGATCACGCGGGAGCGGAACCGGACGTCCCGTTGAACCACCTGGTAGCGGCTGGAGAGATAGCGGCCTTGGCGGGTCAAGACCAGTTCCGAGAAGACCAGGTGGGACGTCGATGATCCGATGTCGATCCCGGCGCTGCGCAGGCGGATGTGCTCCCCGACGTAAACGGCGGGGTCCGCGTCCCCCCCCAGGTGGATGTGCTCCTGGTCGTCTTCGTGCATCGCCGCCCGCCTTCAGGCGCCGGTCATCGGCGGGGCGCGGCGGGAGGGGGGAGGGTGAGTCCCCCCATCAGACGCGTACCGAGAAGCCGTCCATCCGCACCGGCACATGGCGCGCGGCGCAACGCTCGGCAAACGTCCGGTGAATGCGGAGGTCTTGGTCCTCGTACTCGATCTGGTTGCCCCCGTCCTTCTTGCTCTTGTCCACCCCCTGGATGTCCAGATAGCGCGCCACCTTCCACTTGGCGCCGCCCCACCGGATCGCCAGGTACCGGGCGGGCGTGGGGCCCGTGTTGAAGTGCTGGTGCCACCACAGCCCGGGGGGGACGAACATCGTGCCGGGATGCCACGGGATGTCGGTGAAATCTTCCGCGCCGTCGGGCCACATCATCGAGAATCCTTCGCCCTCCAGGATGATCACGTGCGCTCCCGGGCCGTGCCGGTGGGCCTTCTTGTAGGTGCCCACCGGGAACTCGGAGATGTGCGCGCACAGGGAGTTGTTGGCGAATTCGAACATCACGTTCTTGCCGCCCGCGCCGCGCTCGGCCCAGTCGTGAAGCTGAAACCGGTGGACGTCCGCCACGAAGTTGGTGTCCCAGACCCGCCCAGGGTACAGCGTGCCCTCGCCGCCGAAGTACCCCTGGCGGCCGTCGAAGCGGTCCAGGAAGTCGAACGGGCAGGTGAAGAGAAACTCGGTGTTGTGGATCAGATTCATCATCATCGGGGCGGTCGTGACGCCCAAGAGGCGCGCCGGCTCGCGGCCGGAGCCGTTGTGCAGCCGGTGGGAGCAGTTGAGCGGGATCGAGAACAAGCTGCCGGTCTGCCATTCGAAGGACTGGCGGGCGCCGGCGTCGTTCCACACCTCGCACCCGCCCCGGCCCTCGACGACGAAGTAGAACTCTTCGAAGAGGTGCCGCTCCGGGGCCGTGCCCCGCCCGGGTGGAATTTCCAGAATGTAGGCGTTGTTGGTATCCTCGGTGCCCAGGAGCCTGATGTACGCCCCGCGCGCCTCCAGCCGCGGCCACGGCGCGACGGTGATGCCCCGAAGGTCCGGGACGGCGACGCCGTTCACCACGGGGATCCCCTCAACTTCGAGCCAGCGCTCGTACGCGCTCTTGCGCCACTCTGCCGGCAGCCGATCCTCCTGGGCGATTCGCCGTTCCCCGTTGACGTCGGCCATTCCTGACCCCTCCTCGCGCGGACCGAGTCGATCGATCCGGCCTTTATCTTACCACCCCGCTCCGCCGCGGTCATGCGGCCCACCGCTCCTGCCCGCGCCGACCGCCTCAGCGCGGCGTGAAAGGGGAATGGTAAGGAGAACGTGAACACATCGCCAGGGGCAGACCCGGAGGGGCGTTCGATGAGCATGGCGGTGGAACGCGGCCGCAGGACCGGGCCGTACACGGACCTGCGGGACTGGCTCCGCGCGGTCGAGGCGATGGGGGAGGTCCGGCGCGTCGAGGGCGCGAGCTGGGAAGAGGACATCGGGCGGATCACCGAGATGCTCCATCACACCGAGGAGTCGCCGGCCGTCCTCTTCGACGCCGTCCCCGGCTACCCGCGGGGCTTCCGGGTGCTGGTCAATTCCCTGGGGGCCCGCCGCCGCCTGGCCTTCACGCTGGGGATGGACCCGCAGCTCGGGACGTTGGGCCTCATCGACGCGTGGGAGGAGCGGTTGAACCGGATCGACCCGGTGCCGGTGCGTGAGGTTGCCGACGGCCCGATCTTGGAGAACGTCCTCGAGGGCGACGCCATCGACCTCTGGAAGTTCCCGACCCCCAAGTGGCACGCGCTCGACGGCGGTCGGTATATCGGCACGGCCGTGGCCAACGTCACCCGCGACCCCGACTCGGACTGGATCAACTTCGGCACCTACCGGGTGATGATCCACGATCGGAATCGCTGCGGCCTCTACATCTCCCCCGGGAAGCACGGGCGGCTGCACCGCGACAAATACTTCGCGCGCGGCGAGGCGATGCCCGTGATCGCGATGGTGGGCATGGACCCCATCCTCTTCCTCGCCAGTTGTTTGGAGATCCCGCTGGGGGTGAGCGAGTACGAGTGGGCGGGCGCCGTCAAGGGCGGGCCGGTGGAGGTGATCCGCGGCCGGCACACGGGGCTCCCCCTGCCGGCGCACGCGGAGATCGTGATCGAGGGGTTCGTCCATCCCAACGCGCGCCTCACCGAAGGGCCGTTCGGGGAGTGGACCGGGTACTACGCCAGCGGCAGCCGGGAGGAGCCGGTGATCGACGTGAAGGCGATCTATCACCGCCACGACCCCATTCTGCTGGGGTGCCCGCCCGAAAAGCCGCCGTACGAGGCGCATCACTTCCGCAAGTACCTCCGTTCCGGTATGCTGCGGAAGGCGCTCAAGGATGCCGGCGTCCCGGGGATCATGGGCGTCTACTGCCATCCCGTCGGCGGATGCCGCCTGCTCTACATTGTCGCGCTCCGGCAGATGTATCCCGGGCACGCGAAGCAGGCGGGGCTGCTGGCATCACAGGTGCGCGCCGGAGCCTACCTCAACCGGATGGTGGTCGTCGTCGACGAGGACATCGATATCACCGACCTCAGCGATGTGATGTGGGCCGTGCTCACCCGGGCCGACCCGGAGCAGGACTTCGAGATTCTCCGCCGCTGCTGGAGCGGGCCGCTCGATCCTGCGATCCATCCCGACCGCAAAGGGTTCAATTCGCGGGTGATCATCGACGCCACCCGGCCCTGGGAGTGGAAGGACCGGTTTCCGATCCCGATCGGGCCGGACCCCGACTACAAGCGGCAGACCCGCGAGACCTGGGGCTGGCTCCTCGGCGGCGACGGGAAGCCGCCCGGTCGGTGACATGAGCACTCCCGCCGGGTTCGGACGTGCGCTATGTCGTGCGGCACCCGGGAAGACCGACAACGGGCACCTGGAGGGGTGACGGTGATCAGAAAGGCACACACCGCGTGGCTGGGGTACGGCGGCGCGGTCCTGGGCTTGCACATCGTGGGGGTGATGGCGCTGCTCCCCGCCGCCCGCGCACACCCGTCGCTCCTCGGCATCGGGTTCCTCGCCTACACGCTGGGGTTGCGGCACGCGTTCGACGCGGACCACATCACGGCGATCGACAACACCGTGCGCAAGCTGGCCCGGCAGGACCGAACGCCGTTGGGGGTGGGGTTCTACTTCTCGCTCGGCCACTCCACGGTCGTGTTCCTGATGGTCCTCGCCACGGCGCTGCTGGCCCGCTGGGCGCAGCACGCCCTCCCGCACCTTCAGGCGCTGGGCGGGCTGATCGGCACCACCGTGTCCGGTGGGTTCCTCGTGCTCATCGGCCTGCTCAACCTCTTCATCTGGGTCGACATCTATCTGATCTTTCAGCAGATGCGCCGCGGCGCGCACGATGCGGAGGGACTCGAGCAGCTGCTGTTGTCCCGCGGGCTCATCGCGCGCATCGCCAGCCCGCTGTTCCGGTTGATCAGCCGCAGTTGGCACGTCTACCCGCTCGGGTTTCTCTTTGGGCTGGGGTTTGACACGGCGAGCGAGGTTGCCCTCTTGGCGCTGTCGGCGGGGGCGGCGGCCAGCGCGCTGCCGGTGTGGGAGATCTTGGCGCTCCCCGTGCTGTTTGCGGCGGGGATGAGCCTGATGGACACGGCCGACGGCGTGTTCATGGCGACGGCGTACCGCTGGGCGTTCGCGACGCCGCTCCGGAAGATCTACTACAACCTCACGGTCACCGGCCTCTCGGTCGTCGCGGCGCTCCTCATCGGCCTGATCGAGCTGACCCAGGTCCTCGCCCGAACCCTCGGACTGACCGCCGGGATCTGGGGGCGGCTGCAGGCGCTCGATCTGGGACGGATCGGGTACCTGCTGGTGGGGCTGTTCATCCTCACGTGGTCGTGCTCGTACGGTGCGTGGAGATTCCTGCGGATCGAAGAACGCGTCGGCTGATTCCCGCCTGCAATGGTAAAGGTGACCGACCTCCTCAAACGCTTTCAGGACGGACGGGCCGCGGTCACCGCCTGCGACGGGATCAGCTTCGAGGTGCCGGCGGGTAGGTTCTTCACGCTGTTGGGCCCGTCGGGATGCGGCAAGACCACAACGCTGCGATCGATCGCCGGGCTGGAGCGCCCCGACGGCGGGCAGATCGAGCTCGACGGCGCCGTCGTCTACTCCTCGCGCCGAGGCATTTTCGTGCCGCCCAACCGGCGGGACGTCGGCATGGTGTTTCAATCCTACGCGATCTGGCCGCACATGACCGTGTTCGAGAACGTCGCCTTTCCGCTGCGGGTCAATCGCGCCCACCCGCGATCGCAGCTCGCGGATCGCGTCCGGCAGGCGTTGGCCACCGTCCGGCTGGATGGGCTGGAGCAGCGTCCCGCCACCCGGCTCAGCGGCGGGCAGCAGCAGCGCCTGGCGCTGGCGCGCGCGCTGATCCGGGAGCCCAAGCTGCTGCTGCTGGACGAGCCGATGTCCAACCTGGACGCCAAACTGCGGGAACAGATGCGCCTCGAACTGCGGGCGCTGCAGCGGCAGTTGGGGATCACGACGATCTACGTGACCCACGATCAGGTTGAGGCCCTGGCGATGTCGAACCTTGTGGCGGTCCTGCACGAGGGACGGATCGTGCAGATCGGCCCTCCGCGGGAAATCTACGAGCGCCCGGCCACCCGCTTCGTGAGCGACTTCATTGGGTCGACGAACTTCGTGCCCGCCCGCGTCGTGAGCCCCGCGGGCGGCGACCTGTTCCACGTGCTCACTTCCTGCGGCCCCCTGGTCTGTGCGATTCCAGACGGGGCGGCCGTCGGCCGGGAGGTTGCGGTTTCCATCAGGCCCGAGGACGTGTCCATTCACACCCAGCCGTCCGATGACGCCTGGGAGGCGACGGTCGAGCAGGTGATCTTTCTCGGCGAGAGCATGGACTGCCGTCTCTCCTCGGGCCAGGTCCCGCTCCGCGCGCGCGTCCATCCCTCCGTCCGGGTGCGGAGAGGGGACCGCGTCTTCCTGACGTTCCACCCGGAGCGGTGCACCGCCGTGCGGCCCGACGGAGGGGTCCCGGCCTGACGGCGACCTGCCATCGAAGGCAGTGCGAGGTTGCCGGGTGATCCGGAGGGCAGGGGATGTGCGTGATGCGTCGCTCCCTCGCGGCCCCGGGGATCGCGCTCGCGTCGGCGGCGCCCTCGAATCGCGTCGACGCCGCCGTGCGGTCGACCGAGGACGCGGCCAGGCAAGAGGGAAGGTGATCGTCTACGGCTCGATGGAGTCCGAGACGATAGAAGCGGAGAGGATCACCACCGTCTTGATGGATGAGCTCTCCAGCGACGACTTCAGGAAATGAGCGGCGGTGTTTCGCCCCGTGTTTGGCGCGAGATCACCACCGCCGGCGCGGACCCCCAATGAGGGCCGATTCCCCCATGCTCCCTCGGGCCCGGCCAGCCATCGCGCGCTGGCGCGACCCCGCGCTGCTCACCGCGGTCGGCGCGGCGATCGTCCTCGCCTACCTCAGCCTGTACCCGTCCGCCATGCTCTTCTACGGCAGCCTCACCACGGCTCCGCTGGGGCAGGCCGGCCGGCTTTCCTTTGGCAACTACGTCGCCGCGTACACCGATCCCCAGATGTTTGCCGTTCTGTTCAACTCGTTCGTCTTTGCCCTCGGCGCTTCGATCCTCTCCGTCGGGCTCGCCGCCACGCTGGCCTGGGTGACGGTGCGGACGAACGCGCCGTGGCGGGGAGTGTTCGAGTTGACCGCGATCGTGCCCAACGTGCTGCCCCCGCTGCTAATCGCGATCTCCTGGACGCTCCTCGCCAGCCCGTCGATCGGCCTCTTCAACGTTGCGCTGCGGGCCGTCGTCCCTGTGGCCCGGGGGCCCCTCAACATCTATTCCCTGCCCGGTCTGATTTTCGTCGAGGGGTTGATTCTCGCTCCGCTCGCCTTTCTAATTCTGAGCGGCGCCCTGCGGAACATGGATTCGGCGCTGGAGGAGTCGGCGCGCACCGCCGGGGCCGGCCACTGGCAGGTCATCCGCACGGTGACGCTCCCGCTGATGCGGCCGGCGATCCTGGCCGCGGGGACGCTCAACTTCGTCCGGGCGCTCGAAAGCTTTGACACCCCCGCGATCATCGCCCTCCCCGCCCGGATCGAGCTGTTCACCACGAAGATCTTCCGCGAGGCCCTCGCCGCCTATCCCCCCAACTACAACCTCGCCGCGACGTACGGGGTGAGCCTGCTGGTCGTGGCCCTGGTGTTTGTGGCCCTGTACCGTCGATTGACCTCGCACGTCGAGGCGTTCGCCACGGTCACCGGCCGAGGGTTTCAGTCGCACCTGATCGATCTGGGGCCGTGGCGGTTCGCCGCCGCCGCCGCGGCCGGGGCCATCGTCATCCTGCTGGCCGTGCTGCCGATGGCGATGCTCGTCTTCATGTCGATCCTGCCCTACTTTCAGGCCCCGAGCTTCGAGGCGCTCCGGCACGCCACCCTCGCGCACTATGGCCAGATCCTCCACAACGACCGGGTGTACCGCGCGGTGATGCACAGCCTCTTCCTGGCGGTCGGGGGGGCCACCGTGGCGATGGGGATGTCGGCGCTCGTCGCCTACCTCACGGTCAAGACCAAGGTCGCCGGCCGGGGCATCTTGGAAGGGCTGACGTTTCTCCCCTGGGCGTTTCCCGGCACGGCCTTTGCCATCGGCCTGCTGTGGGCGTACGTTCGGCTGCCGCTGCCGATCTACGGCACGATCTGGATCCTCCTGATCGGGTACGTGACGCGGTTTCTCCCCTACGGCCTGCGCTCCGTGACGAGCACGATCATCCAGATCCACCGGGAGATGGAGGAGGCGGCGTGGGCGAGTGGGGCCGGATTCGGGACAACGTTCCGGCGGATCCTCGTGCCCCTGATGCGGTCGGGGATCGTGGCCGGGTGGATCCTGCTGGCCACGATTTTCATGCGCGAGTTCAGCCTGTCCGTGTTCCTCTACACCCCCGCCTCCGAGCCTGTCGGGCCCCTCATGTACTACCTCTGGCTGGACGGACAGACGGGCTCGGTGGGTGCGCTGGGGGTGCTGGTGAGCGTGATTTCGGCGGGGCTCATCATCCTCGCCCGCCGCTCCAGCCGCGGGAACAGGTGACGCCTCGACCGTCGGTGAAGGAGCACGGCGGTGGGGACTCCAGTCTCGGTTCGGGAGGGAACCATGCGGCGCCGGTGGGGGCTCTGGGTGATGATCCTGGCGGGGGTCGCGCTGGCGACGGCTCTGCCCGCGGCCCGGGCGCAACCCGATCCCGTCGCCGCCGCCCGGCAGGAGGGGCGCGTCGTCGTCTACGGCTCGCTTGAATCCCCGATCTTCGAGGTTATCCAGCAGCTGTTCAAGGAGAAGTACGGGATTCCCGTGGAGTATTTCCGGTTGGCCACGAACCGGCTTCTGGATCGCGTCCTGACCGAGGTGCGGGCCGGCAAGCCGCAGTTCGATGTCGTCCTCACGAACCTCAGCCCGATGCTGATCATGAAGCAGGCGGGCGCGTTCGGGCGCTACACGTCCCCGTCGTATGCGGCGTTCCCCCCCGCCAGCCTGGACAAGGACGGCGTCCTGTCGCCTCCCTACCGCGCGGTGGTCATCAGCATCCTCTACAACACCCGGCTGGTCACGGCGGACGAGGCGCCGCGGACGCTCGAAGATCTGCTCGCCCCGAAGTGGAAGGGGAAGATCGTCATGCCCGATCCCACCGAGCACATCACCGCGGCGATCTGGTTGGCCAATCTGCAGAGCGTGATGGGGCCACGGTATCGGTCGTTTGTGGAGGGGCTGGCCGGCCAGGCGGTGCTGGTGGATTCGTTCGACCCGGCGATGCAGAAGATCGTCGCCGGCGAGTACCCGTTGGGCTTGACCTACGTGAAGTACGTCTACATCATGGGAAAGCAGGGGGCGCCGATCGACTACGTGCGCCTCAACCCGATGCTCGCGGAAGCCCACCATGTCGCCCTGGGCATCCGGCCGAGCCACCCCAACGCCGCGCGCCTCTTCATCGATCTGTTCACCTCACGCCTGGGGCTGCTCACGCTCGCGCAGGCGGGGGAGTTCGTGCTCGTCCCCGGTATCTACCCCCCGATCAAGGACGCGAAGACGCTCCATCTCCGGCTGATGCGTGATCTGGACGATCAGCAGCTCCGGGCCTGGCGGGGTGAGTTCGGGACGTTCTTCCGGCATTGAGGCGGGCGGGACGATGACCGGCGCGGACCGGCGCGGCTGCGGCACCGAGCACGGCTCCGATCTGATCGTCGACATGCCCCGCGCCCTCGGTGTCGAGTGCGGGGGTTTCAACCCGGGCGCGGCGGTTCGCGGGCTCCACGACTCCCGCGTGGACTGCGGAGGCAACACCCGCCCGGGCGACGGAGGACCCCGATGATCATCGACTTCCAGCACCACTTCGTGCCCCTGGAGTTGGCCGCGCGCAGGGGGTTCGCGGCCGGGGAGCGGCGCAACCTGATCGAGGGCGGAATCCCCAAGTTCACGCTGCACGACAAGCTGTACGATCTCGATGCACAGCTGCGGGACCTGGATCAGGCCGGCATCGACCTCGCCGTCCTCACCTGCAATCTGGGGTGGGACGCGCCGCTCGAGGAGTGCCGGCTGATCAACGAGCGGCTGTCGGAGATCCAGGCCCGGTACCCGCGGCGGTTCGTCGGGATGGCGCACGCGCCCATCGTCGAGGAGGGCGGCCTGCGGGAGGTGGAGCGGGCGGCGCGCGAGTTGAACCTCCGCGGTGTGTCGATCGCCTCGCAGGTCGGCGGGCTGCTCCTGGATGCCCCGCCGCTGATGCCGTTCTATCGGACGGCGTGCGCGCTGGACCTCGCGGTGCACGTGCACCCCGCGATGATCCCCGCGGGATACGCGTGCCTCGGCGACTACGACCTGGCGCGGATCGTCGGCCGCGAGATGGACCTCCAGCTCGCCGTGTCCCGGGTGATCGCCGGGCGGGTGATGGAGGAGTTTCCGACCCTGAAGCTGGTTTTCGCGCACTTCGGTGGTGGGGTCGCCGCGATCAAGGAGCGGCTGGAGGCCAAAGCCGGACGGTTCGGGACCCTGCGCCGGCCGTTCGCAGAGTCCTTCGACCGCCTCTACTTCGACCTGGCCGGATTCGAGGGGGGAGCGGTCGCCTTGCGGTGCGCGCTCGCCGGCATCCGGCCCGACCGGCTGCTCTTTGCCACCGATTACCCCCAGGATTTCACGGGGGCGACGACCCAGACCGGCAAGGGCGTGTCGAGCATCCGCGACTACACGGGATTGGTTCGGACACTGGCGGGATCGGAGGCCGCGGCGCGCGCCATTCTGGGGGAGACCGCGGCCGGCCTCCTCCGGCTGGAGACCTGGGGCCGGGAGCCCTCGGGGCGCGAGTCGGCCCCGGGCACGGCGTGAAGAGGAGAGAACCGATGAGCGATCGCGACTTGCGGGAGTGGATGACCCAGGTGGAGGAGCTGGGAGAACTCAAGGCCGTCGAGGAGGCCCACTGGGACGTCGAGATCGGGGTGATCACCGAGATCGTAATGAACCGCCACGGCCCGGCGCTGTTGTTCGACAACATCCCGGGGTATCCGGCGGGTCACCGGATCCTCGCCAACGCCCTCGGCGGGCCGAAGCGCCTGGCCCATACGTTGGGGCTGCCCCCCGATCGCGACCTGAAGGCGCTCCTGAAACTGTGGCAGGAGAAGAATCGAGCGTTGCGGCCGATTCCCCCCCGGGTCGTGAAAGACGGTCCGGTGCTGGAGAACGTCCACCGGGGAGGGGAGATCGATCTATTGACGTTTCCCGTTCCGAAGTGGCACGAGCACGACGGCGGCCGGTACATCGGCACCGGCAGTGTGGACATCACCCGCGACCCCGACGAGGGGTGGGTGAATTTGGGATGCTACCGGGTGATGGTGCACGACCGGAACCACGTCGGCTTCTACATTTCCCCCGGCAAGCAGGGACGGATTCAGCGGGACAAATGGTTCGCCCGGGGGGGGCCGATGCCGGTCGCAATGTCCTTCGGTCACGATCCGGCCATCTTCATGGCGGGATCGCTTGAGATCCCCTGGGGAATGTCCGAATACGATTGGGTGGGGGGGGTGCGGGGGTCCGCCGTTGACGTGATCGAGGGGCCGATCACCGGGCTCCCCATCCCCGCGGCGGCCGAGATCGTGATCGAGGGATTCGTGGACCCGACCCACAAGCTGCCGGAGGGGCCCTTCGGGGAGTGGACGGGGTACTACGCCAGCGCGCGGCGGGAAGAGCCGGTGGTCGAGGTCGTCGGGCTCTACCACCGTCACCGCCCGATCCTGCTGGGCTCCCCTCCGGTCAAGCCCCCCTCCGAGCTGGCCTACTACCGCGCCTTCCTCCGCGCCGCGGCGATCGACGAGCAGCTCAGGCTGGCCGGCATCCCGGACGTCGCCGGGGTATGGTGTCACGAGGTGGGCGGGTCCCGATTGTTCACGGCGGTCGCGATCACGCAGCGCTACCCCGGACACGCGAAGCAGGCCGCGATCGTGGCCTCGCAGTGTCACGCCGGGGCGTATCTGGGCCGCTTCGCGGTGGTGGTCGACGAGGACATCGATGTGATGAACCTCGAGGAGGTGATGTGGGCGATCTGTACCCGCTGTGATCCGGAGAGGGACATCGACATCCTCCGGCGATGCTGGAGCGGCCCGCTGGACCCGATCATCCCGCCCGAGCGGAAGGGCCTGAACTCTCGGGCGATCATCGATGCGACCCGGCCGTTCGAGTGGCGCGATCAGTTCCCCCGCGTGGCCGAATCCAGCCCGGAGCGGCGGAACGCGGTCCTGGCGAAGTGGGGCCGCACCATCCTCTCGTAGGATGGCGAGGGAGCGTGTCGATCGCGTACCGTGACCCGCGGGTGCACCTGACGCTGCTGGGGGAGGCCGGCACGCCGCACCGCGTCCGCGCGGAGGTGGACAAGACCTGGGCGACCGCCCGGCGCCGATGAAGACGCTCCCCAGCTTCTCCGACCGGCTCGCCGCCCTCCTCATGGCCGGAACCCCCGCGGTGCTGGTCACCGTCGGAGGGGACGGGTGGGGTCACGCGGCGATGACCTGGGCCGCGGCGGACGACCCGCAGCGCGTGCGCTTCGGGGTCGACCACGGGAGCGCGACCCTGGCCAATCTGGAGCGCGACGGTCGGGCCGCCCTGCAGATCATCGGCACGGACAACATCCTGGCCCTGATCAAGGGGCGAGCCCGGGTGAGGCGAGCGCGGATCGCCGCCGCACCGTTTCCGATGGCGCTGTGGGAGATCGCGGTGACCGAGGTCAAGGACCAGTCGTGGGGGCCGGTCGTCGTCGCTCCGCTGGCCTACGAATGGATCGGCCCGGAAGCCGCGACGCTGCGTCGCATCGAGCAGGCGGTGCTCGCCGAGCTGCGTGACTGGTCGGGGTGACGTCGCCGGTCCACGGGGTTGTCCGGGGCCGGTGGGCGGCGGGATCCGCTACCCGTGATGCAGCGGCTTCCAGGATTCGAACCGCAGTTCCAGCTGCCGCAGCGCCCACATCATGAGGATGGCGGACGTGGCCAGCATCCCGATGCCGACAAAGACGCGGTCGGTCTGGAAGGTTTCGCCGGCGACGGCGATTTCGTAACCGATCCCCGCCGTCGCTGCGGTCAGCTCGCCGACCACGATCCCCACCAGCGCCTGGCCGACCCCGAGCCGCAGCCCGGCGATCAAGAACGGCACGGCGCCGGGCAGAACGATCGTGGCGAAGATCTGGCGGTTGTTGGCACCGAAGGATCGAGCCGTCCGGATCAGCGACTCGTCGGCGGCGCGCACGCCGGCCTCGGTGCTGATGAGGATCTGGAAGACGGCCACCAGGAAGACCACGGCGATCTTCGACCACACGCCGATGCCGAGCCAGATGATGAACAGCGGGGCGAGCGCAATCCGCGGCGTCGAGTAGAGCGCGGAGACGAACGGCTGGAGGGCGGCGTCCAGGTCCCGGTACCAGCCCATCGCCACCCCGAGCAGGATGCCCACGACCACGGCCAGCGCGTATCCCGCCAGGAACTCGCCGCCGCTCACCCGGATGTCCTTGCCCAGGCTCCCCTCGTGCAGCATCTGCACGAACGTTGAGGCGACTCGGCTGGGGGAGCTGGTGAACAGCGGGTTGACGAGCCCAAACCGCACCACCCCTTCCCAGGCGGTGAGGGACAGGACCACGGAAACGGTCCCGATGATCCGGGCGCGAACGGCGGGGGAACTCCTGCGGGTTCCCGGCCGACGGGGGATGGGGGGGGCCTCGCCGCGGTCCCGTCCCAGCGCCTTCTCTTCAAACATGCGGCATGCCCCGGTAGGCCAGGCGCGCTTCCTCCTCGATCAGCGCCCAGATCCGGTCCTCGAGCTCCAGAAACGGCACGGTCCGCTTCACGCGGAGATCTCGCGGGCGGGGGAACGTGACGGGGAGGATGCTCTTCACCCGTCCGGGGCGGGCCGAGAGCACGACCACCCGATCGGCCAGGTAGATCGCCTCGTTGATCTGATGTGTGATGAACACCGCGGTGCGGCGGGTTTCCTGCCAGATCCGCATCAGCTCGGCCTGCATGAACTCGCGGGTCTGGGCGTCGAGGGCGGCAAAGGGTTCGTCCAGCAGGATGACCTCCGCGTCCATCACCAGGGCCCGCGCCAGGTTCACCCGCTGCAGCATCCCGCCGGAGAGCTCGGCCGGGTGATAGCGCTCGAATCCCGACAGGCCGACGAGACGGATCATCTCGAGGGCGCGGGGCACCGCGTCGCGCCGCGGGAGGCCCTGCAGTTCCAGCCCGTAGGTCACGTTCCGCAGGACGGTCCGCCAGGGCAGCAGCGACGGGCTTTGGAACACCATGGCGCGGTCGCGTCCCGGGCGGACGATCGGGCGGCCGTCGAGCAGAATCCGCCCCCCCGTCACCGGGAGCAGGCCGTCCAGGCAGTGCAGAAACGTCGTCTTGCCGCAGCCGCTCGGCCCGACCAGGCACAGGAACTCGCCGGGCTGCACGTCCACCGAAAACCCGTCCAGCGCGAGGGTCGTCACCCCGGTCCGCGGATTCTCGTACCGGACGGTGACGTCGATCGCTTCCACCTTCGCTCTCACGGCTCGCCCCCGGGCGCGCGGATACCGGAGTATTACCGTGGGGCGCAAGCGGCTCCTGCAGGGAGCGCCCGCCGCTGCCTCGAAGCAAGCCACCGACGCCACCCGAGAGGGGGAAACGATCGTGCGGATGTCGGTCAGCCGGCGCGATTTCCTTGGGATCTCGGCGGGAGCGGTCCTGGCGGATCTGCTCGCCGCGAGCCGCGCGCCCGCGGCGGAGGTGTTGACCTCCCTCAAGGTCGGCATGTCCTTCTCCAACCTCGACGCGGTGGCGGCCTGGATCGCCGAGGACAAGCACTTCTTCGAGCGGTACGGGCTCACCGTCAGCATCATCAACATCCAAGGCGGCGCTAAGACCGTCGCCGCGATGGCCGCCGGCGACGTGCCGATCGCGTTCATCGCCGCCGCCGACATCATCAACGCCCGGGTGAAGGGCCTGCCCCTCGAGATGATCGGCGGGCTGATCAACCGATTCCCGTACGATTTCGTCGTGGCGAAGAACATCACCACCCCGTCGCAGCTCAAGGGGGCGAAAGGGGCGATCAGCGGGTTCGGCTCGTCGTCCGACTTCGCGGTCCGCTACGCCCTGACGAAACTGGGCGTCGACCCGCAGGACGTGACGCTGCTGCAGGCCGGCAACGAGACCTCCCGGTTGGCCGCGCTCAGTTCCGGCCAGATCCAGTTCACGGTCCTGACCGCCGGATTGGACCTCGCCGCGTTCGACCTGGGGTACAAGCCGCTCGTCAAGCTGTACACCCTGGACCAGCCCTACCAGCACACAGGGATCGCGGCCAACATCACCTGGGCGAAGGCCCATCCGGCGCTCGTGGCCGGGTTCCTCAAAGCCGTCGTCACCGCCAACGTCTTCATCAAGAACCGCCTGAACATCGCCGCGGCGCTGGCGCTGATCCATCCGCACCTGCCGATCAAGGAGGGCGAGCTGCGCGAGGGATTTCAGCTCTACCGGGACCAGTTCTACTCCGTCTACCCGCTGGTGACCCAACCCGGGCTGGAGTTCATCCTGCGCGCCCGGAAGATCGACCAGGCCGCCACGGATTTCTTCGACAACAGCTACGTGCAGGCGCTCCAAGACAGCAACTTCGCCGCGACGGTCGAGAAGGCGCCCTGACCCGCACCGCCCGGGTCCCGCGGGTCAGGGGACGGCGGCGGTCTCTCTCACGAAGAAGAGCACCACGCTTGCCAGCAGGTAGGAACTGACCATCAGCGCGAAGCCGGCCGGAAACCCCCAGCGCGCGATCGCCAGCCCGATCACCACTCCCCACACCGCGGCACCCGTAAACGAGACCACGTAGAACAGGCTGAAGGCGCCGTCCCGCTCCTCGTCCGTGACGATGTCGGCCAGCAGCGCCTGCGACAGCGAGCTCTCATTGTACACCGCGAGGCTCAGCACGATCAGCGCCGCCAGGATGCCGAGGAGGCTGGCCCCCGTCCGGGCGAGCCCCGTGGTGGCGATGGCGGAGATCCACAGCGAGGCGATCATCACCGGCCTGCGGCGCCCCATCCGGTCGGCGATGCGGCCGGCGAGCAGGGGAGAGATGACGCTGCCGGCGGCGAGGAGGGAGACGAAGGCGCCGGCGGTGGAGGGCGCGAGCCGGAGCCCGGAGAGAAGATAGAGAGGGACGTAGGTGAGGATGATCCCGAGGCCGCGCCCGCCGGAGGTCAGCGCGCGGCTCAGCATCAACGCCAGGACATTCGGGTTGCGCGCCGCGGCCAGATACGGCGGGCGCGCCCCGGCGCCCTCCGACGGGAGCCGCGCCGGCGCCGGCCGCCGGTCGTCGGCCAGGAGCCAGAAGAGCAGCCCGACGACCACCCCCGGGATCGCGAACAGCATCAGGGTGTGGCGCCAGCCGACGCGGGGCAGGAGGATCCCCACCGCCAGCGGGGTCAGCACGGTCCCAATGTTGCCGCCCGAGAAGTGCAGGGCGAACGCGGAGGCTCGCCGCTTGCGCGGGTACCAATCCGCGAGCAGCGAGGAGCCGACCGGATGCTGCGGGCTCGTGGCGATGGCGGCGAGCAGCCGGAGCCCCAGGAGAGCGGCGAAGCTGCCCGCCAGCCCGGAAAGGCCGATCGACAGGCCGAGCAGCAGGTTGCCCCCGCCGCAGAGCGCCTTCCGCCGGAACCAGCGGGACAGCCAGCCCTGGACGCCCTGCAGGAGGCCCCCCACCACGCCGATCGCGCCGACCAGCAGGCCGATCTGCGCGTACCCGAAGCCGAGCGCCTGCATCGCCGCGGGGAAGATCAAGGGGTAGAGCGTGGGCTGAATGTGGGTGACGGCGTGTGCGCAGCTCAGCAGGGCCAGATCCTTCGCGTGCCGGTCGCCCTCCGGTCGCGCCCCCGCCTCGACGGCAGCGTCCACTCGGGTGACCTCCGATCGCTACCCGCGGCGCCCGGCGGGGCGCGCGGACACGGCGGCGCCCCCCGCGCCCATCGCGATGATGCCGAGCCTCACGTTCGCGGTTTTCCGGCGGCCTGCGGTCCGGCGTACTCGGGCGCGTGCTCCAAGCGGACGACGGCGTCGTACCCGAGCAGTTTGAAGAGGCGATTCTGCGCCGACAGAAACACGAGGGGGGCGGCCGGATCGGTGTTGTACAGCTGGTGGACCGTGTTGTGGGGGATGTACACCATGTCCCCCGCGCCGAACTCCCAGCGGGTCGGCTCCTTTGCCACCCGGGCCATATAGCGCTCGCCGATCTCGGCCTCGACGTCCCACTGCAGGCTGTACCCCCGTCCCGAGAGGACGTACAGTGCCTCGTCGGCCATGTGCCAATGCTTCGCCGACCGGCTGCCCGCGGGGATCTCCTGCTGAAAGACGTCCGTGCTGAACGCCCGCACGTCGGTGCGTTGCGGGGAGGTGAGCACCCGCACCCGACCGTCGGGGGTGGTCTCCCACCGGGTGTCGGATGGTTTGACGACCTTCTTGCGCTCTCCCACCCCCGCCGTCCACAGGCGGGACCAGTCCTCCGGGGGGCCGTACCGGTCGCCATCGGCGACCGGGCCGCCGCGGCCCTGCTGAATGAGGCCGAGGTACATCCAGGTGGCCTTGGCCTTCATGATCAGGCAGAGCGCGCGTTTCTGGCTGTCGGCGTTGTAGTGCCGGTGCACGGAGTCGTTGTGGACGATCACGAGGTCGTCCTTCTCCCAGTCGTACCGCTTCCCGTCGTGGATCTCGTAACCGCGCCCCTCCAAGATGTAAAAGAGGGCTTCGTTCTGGTGCCCGTGCCCGCGGTTCGAGCCCCCCGGCGCCAACTCCACGAAGTGCATCTGCACCGTCTGCGTGAGGAACGGATCGTCGCCCGGGCCCAGGATCCACCAGGTGCGAGATTGATCGGAGTCCCCGGAGTGACCGACCCGGGCGTCATCCACCACGGTCCCCGCCCGGCGCACCCGGGGCGACGCCCGCTGGAGCCGTCGGAAATCCGAGAGGCCGTATTGTTCCGCGGTGATGCCTTTGAGGAAAACCCGCCCTTCGCGTTCGCTCACCCGCTTCACCTCCCGGCGCCGCCGCGGCCGCGGCGCCCCGCAAAGGGGTTCCCTCCCTTCGAGTCGCTCCCCTGCTCGTTCCGCCCGCCAAAGGAATGAAATTTGGGCGCCCCGAAGTGTGCCTTCGCGATGGCACACGCGCGCCGCTTGATCGTTGCCCTATCCGGATCGACCGGCCCCCACTACGGGGTCCGCCTGTTGGAAGTGCTTCGGGCGCACACCGACGTCGAAACCCACCTCATCCTGACGGCGGCCGCCCGGAAGACCATCGCCTACGAGATGGGGCGGGATCCCGCGACCGTGGCGGCGCTGGCGCACGTCGTTCACGACGAACGGAACATCGCCGGATCGATCGCCAGCGGGACCTTTGTCACCGATGGGATGGTCGTCGCGCCCTGCTCGATCAAGACCTTGTCCGCGATCGCGAACAGCTACAACGACACCTTGACGGTGCGGGCCGCCGATGTCTGCCTCAAGGAGCGCCGGCGGCTGGTCCTCGTGGTGCGGGAGACGCCCCTGCACGCGGGACATCTCCGGCTGATGGTCGAGGCCACGGAGGCGGGGGCGGTGATTCTGCCGCCGGTGCCGGGCTTCTATCATCTGCCGAAGACGGTGGGGGATCTCGTCGACCACACGATCGTCAAAATCCTCGATCAGTTCGGCATCCACCTTGATCTGATCCGGCGCTGGACCGGGCTCGACCCCGAGGGGGCGGTGGTGAGCCTCGACCGGCCCCGCCGCAAGGGGTCCGCGAAGCCCGGCCGATGAGCCGACGCCCCGCCCGGAGGACGCGGCGTCCCGTTCGGCCGCGCTCCTCCGCCGCCCCGCGCGGGCCGGTCGAGCGGCGGAAGGCCGAGCACCTGCGGTTGGCGACGTCGGGAAACGTCACCAGCCCCCGGGGCCCCGGATGGGCCGACGTTCACCTGGTGCACCAAGCCCTTCCCGCCGCCGACCTCGACGCGATCGATCTGACGACCGAGTTCCTCGGGCATCGGCTGCGGGCGCCGCTCGCGATCGCGTCGATGACCGGGGGCCACCGCGGGGGCGGTGACATCAACGCCCGATTGGCGCGCGCCGCGGAGCGGTTCGGCGTGGCGATGGGATTGGGAAGCCAGCGCGCCGCCCTGCATAACCCCGCACTCGCCCGTACGTACGCCGTGGCGCGGGAGGCGGCCCCGCACGCGTTGCTCATCGCCAACGTTGGTGCCGCGCAACTGGTGACGCAGGAGGGCGGCCCGCCGCTGACCCACCGGCACTTGGCGGACGCGGTCGCCATGATCGGCGCGGACGCGCTGGCCATTCATCTCAACTTTCTCGAAGAGACGATCCAACCGGAAGGGGACCGGCGAGTCGCGGGGCTGCGGGACGCGCTCGCCGACGCGGTGGGGTCGCTCGCGGTGCCCGCGATCGCCAAGGAAACCGGCGCCGGCATCTCCCCGCACACCGCGGTGGAGTTGCGCGCCCTCGGGTTCCGGGCGCTCGATGTGGGGGGGATGGGCGGAACCAGTTTCGCGGCGATCGAGACGGCGCGGGCCGAAGCGCGGCGCGATCGCCGGCGCACCCTGCTCGGCAGGGTGTACGCCGAGTGGGGCATTCCGACGGCGGTGTCGGTCGTCGCCGCCGCCCCGGCCGGGCTTCCGCTCATCGCCACCGGCGGGGTGCGGACGGGCTTGGACGCCGCGAAGGCGATCGCCCTCGGCGCGACGCTGGTGGGGGTCGGCAGCCCCCTCCTCTCCGCGGCACTGGAGGGGGATGCGGCGATCGAGCTCTGGATCACGCAGTTCCTGGAAGAGCTTCGTGTCGCCGTGTTCCTCAGCGGCGGGACGCGCGCCGCCGAGCTCCGCTCGGCCCCCAGGGTCGTGCTGGGAGAGACACGGCGGTGGATCGAGGACATCGGCTGCGGGGACGCCCTCGCCCCGGCACCGGGAGGGTAGGTGGTGGAGATGACCGATCTGTGCTATACGCCCGCGGTCGAGCTCCGGCGGTTGATCCGTGCCAAGCAGGTCTCGCCGGTAGAGGTGACCGAGGCCGTGCTCAGCCGGATCGACCGGCTCAACCCCGTGCTGAACGCGTTCATCACCGTGACCCCGGACCTCGCACGCCAGGAGGCCCGGGCGGCCGAGGCCCGAGTGCTCGAGGGGGAGGGGGTGCTCCCGCTCGATGGGATCCCGTACTCGATCAAAGATCTCGAGCCGACCGCGGGCATTCGGACCACGTTCGGGTCGAAGTTCTTCGAACACAACGTCCCGGCCGAAGACGGCGTGGTCGCTTCGCGCCTCAGGGCGTCCGGGGGCGTCCTCCTCGGAAAAACCAACACCCCGCACTTCGGGCACAAGGACATGAGCGACAATCTGATCGGCCCGCCGTGCCGGAACCCGTGGAAGCTGGACCGGACCTCCGGCGGCTCATCGGGTGGCGCGGGGGCGGCGGTCGCCGCGGGGCTGGGACCGCTTGCGCACGGATCGGACGGGGCCGGGTCGATCCGCATTCCGTCGGCACTGTGCGGCGTCTTTGGCCTGAAGCCCTCGTTCGGACGCGTGCCGTCCCACCCGAACACCGACTACTGGTCCGCCCGCTCGCACAACGGCCCGATGACGCGGACCGTCCGCGATGCGGCGCTGATGCTGAGTGTCATGGCCGGACCCGACCCCCGGGATCCGCTCACGATCGACGCGCCGCCGGACGATTATCTCCGAGCCTGCGAGGGGGACCTTAAGGGCCTGCGGGTCGCCTGGAGCGGAGACCTCGGGTACGCGACCTCCGAGGTGGCCCCCGAGGTGCGGGCCATCGCCGAGCGGGCGGCCCGGCGCTTTCCCGACCTCGGCTGCGACTTGGAGGCACCGACGATCCGGTGGCCCGATCCGAGAGAGTTCCACAAGGTGATCTGGCAGGTCAGTATCGGATCGCGCATGATCGACCGGGCGATCGAGCGCCCCGCCTGGATCGAGCCGACGCTCATGCAGATGGTCCTCGCCGCCGGGAGGCTCAGCGCGATCGAGTACGCCAAGGCGCTGCTCGCCCGCACCGTCTTCTACCAGGCGGTGCGCGAGTTCTTCGATACCTATGACCTGCTGCTGACCCCCCAGATGCCGGTTGCGGCGTGGTCCGTGGACGCCGGCGCCAACGAGGGGCCCCCGGATGTTCAGGGGCGCCCGTTGCTCTTCCTCGACCGGGTGCCCTTCATGTATCCATTTAACTTCACCGGCTATCCGGCCGCCAGCGTGCCGTGTGGGTTCACCGCCGAGGGGCTGCCGGTCGGCCTGCAGATCGTGGGTCGCTGGCACGCCGACGCAATGGTGCTGCGCGCGGCGGCGGGGTTTGAGGCGATCCAGCCGTGGGCCGAGCATCGCCCCCCGCTCGGGTAGCCGGGTCGAGAATTCCGGGAGCCCGATCGTCGTTATCCGAGAGAGCCTGGGGGTCGACGCGCCGGGCGGATGACGTCCCTACCCGTGAGGACCCGCGTGCCTGAAATCAACGCCGAGATCGTCGATCCGACCATACCCGGCCGGCTGGTGCTGCGGTCCGTCGCGCCGCCTTCCCCCGCTCCCGTCTGAGGCGGTCGTCCGAGTGGCGGCCGTGTCGCTCAACCGCGGAGAGGTCCGCGGGGCGATGTCGGCCCAGGCGGGCAGCCGCCCGGGGTGGGATCTGGCCGGCACGGTCGAACGGGCGGCGGCGGACGGTTCGGGCCCGCGGCAGGGCGCGCGCGTCGTGGGAATGCCGCGTCGTCGGCATCGGAGTTCGCCCCGTACCATCTTGTGGTCGAGTCGGTCGGAGGCCGCACCCTGGGCAACGTCATGGCGATGCGCGCCTCGGGGGGCACCTGTGTCGTGTTCGGCGCTTCCTCCGGCCCCGAGGCGACGTTTCACGTCGGCCGCTTTTTCGGCACCGGCGCCGTGACGTTGTACGGGCTGGTCCTCTTCAACGAACTGCGGCGCGAGCCGGCGTCGATCGGGTTGGCGAGGCTGCTGCGGCTGGTATCCGGCGGCCGCCTGCGGCCGCACATCGATGTGGAGGCGCCGTGGACGGAGATCGCGGAGATCGCCGGGCGGCTGGTGGACCGTCGCTATCCAGGGAAGGCGGTGCTGCATGTCGGGAGTTGATCGGCTGCTTCGGGGCCGCCTCCACTACGGCTGGATCGTGGCCGGGGTCACCTTCCTCACGCTGCTGACGGCCGCGGGGATCCGCTCGACGCCGGGCGTGCTGATCATCCCGCTGGAGAAAGAGTTCGGATGGACGCGCACCACGGTCTCGCTGGCGGTCTCGATCAACCTCCTGCTGTACGGGCTGTTCGGTCCGTTTGCGGCCGCGCTCATGGACCGGCTCGGCGTGCGCCGTGTGATGCTGGCGTCGCTGGCGCTGGTCGCCACAGGGGTCGGCCTCACCACTTTCATGCACACCCCCTTGCAGCTCATCCTGCTCTGGGGCGTGGTGGTGGGGCTCGGCACCGGTACCATGGCGCTGGTGCTCGGCGCCTATATCGCGACCCGCTGGTTTGCGGAGCGGCGAGGGATCGTGATGGGCGTGCTCACCGCCAGCGTCGCCACCGGCCAACTCCTGTTCCTCCCCTCGCTCGCCTCGATCGTCGTCGTGCACGGATGGCGCTGGGCGGTGCTGGGCGTTTCCGGTGCGGCGCTCGTGATGATCCCGCTGGTCTTTGTGCTCATGCGCGACGACCCGGCGGATGTCGGTCTGCAGCCGTACGGCGCGGGCGCCGACCACGTTGCGGCGCCGGCGCGCTCGAGCGTCAACCCGGCGACCGCGGCACTGGCGGGGCTGTCCCGCGGCGCGCGCTCCCGAGACTTCTGGCTGCTCAGCGGGAGTTTCTTCATCTGCGGCGCCAGCACCAACGGCCTGATCGGCACCCACCTCATCCCGGCGTCGATGGAGCACGGGATTCCGGAGGTGACCGCCGCCACGCTTCTGGCGACGATGGGGGTGTTTGATCTGATCGGGACCCTCGCCTCCGGTTGGCTGTCGGACCGCGTGGACAACCGGTACCTCCTCTGCTGGTACTACGGGCTGCGGGGGCTCTCGCTGCTCTTCCTCCCATATGCGCTCGGGACGCAGTTTCTGGGCCTTGCGGCGTTCGCCGTCTTCTACGGTCTCGACTGGGTCGCCACCGTGCCGCCGACCGTCCGGCTGACCGCCGACATCTTCGGGAAGCGGAACGTGGGCGTGGTTTTTGGGTGGATCAGCGCCGGCCACCAACTCGGAGCCGCCACCGCCGCCTTCGGCGCGGGCGCCGCGCGCGTTTGGCTGGGGAGCTATCAGGTGGCGTTCATGACATCGGGGCTGCTGTGCCTGATCGCCTCCGGCCTGGTGATCCGCATCGGGGCGTCGAGGGGCGGGGTGAGCCAGGTGAGTCCCGCGGAGGTCGGGGCGTCGATCTAGCCTGTCCCGCCGGACGCCGCCGTCTCCTCGCCGCCGCCGGGGCGGCGCTCGTCTGGATCGCCGTGCGCGCACCCGCGGCGATGGCGCACGCGACCCTCGTCGGGTCCGATCCGCCCGACCTCTGCTCGCCGGTGGCGGTGCCCCGATCGTTGCCGGGCGACCCCCGATGCGCGACCGGGGTGGTCCTGCCCGGAGTCCCCTCCGCCGTGCGCCTCACCTTCAACGAACCGGTGGAACTCGTGGGACGGGGTGTCCGGGTCCTCGCGCCGACCGGCCGGCGCGTCGACCGGGGGCCGGCGCGCGCCTCCGGGTCGGTCGTCACCATGCCCCTCGATCCCGCGGGGGCGGGGACGTATGTGGTCGTGTGGCGGGTGATCGCCCGGGACACGCACCCTTCGCAGGGCATCTTCGCCTTCAGCGTTGGCCGCCCCAGCGTCCCCGCAGGCGGCGCGGTGACGGCGGCATCCCAAGGGGCGGGGTCGATCTCCGGGCTCATCCTGCAAGTGGCGGCCCGCGCGCTCCACCTCATCGGGTACGCGCTGAGTTTCGGCGTGCTGGCGTTCCGCCAGACCGTCCTGCGGTCGCTGGGGCTCGCCGCCGGGGCGGACGTGAACCGGCGGATCTGGCGGCTCGTCGGGATCGGCGTGCTCGCCCTGCTCATCGCGGAGCCGCTCGCGCTCGTGGCGCAGACCTCGAGCCTGGGGGCGGGGACTCGCGGGCCGCTTGACCCGGAGGCGATTGGCGACGTCCTGGACTCGAGCTTCGGCCGAGTGCTGGCCCAGCGCCTAGGCGCCGCCCTGCTCCTCTGGGTGCTCGTCGGCGCGACCGGGACCGGGCCCGATCGCGCGGTGGGCGCCGCCCTGTTGCTCGGGGTGGCGGTGGCGTGCATTGACGGGCAGGCGGCCCACGCCGCCGGCGCGCGGCCGGAGTGGCTCGGCCTCGGGCTCAACACCCTGCACGTGGCGGCGATGGGCGCATGGGTCGGGGGGGTGGTCGGGCTGCTCGGGGTGTGGCGAATCGGATCGCTCGCGGCCCGGCGCCGGCAGATCGCGGTCCGGACGGGGCGCGTGGCGATCGCGTCCCTCGCCGTGCTGGCCGGCACCGGAACGGGGATGGCGGCCCAGCACCTCGCCGGCATCTCCAGTCTGTTCAACACGACGTACGGGAGGGCGCTCGCCGCGAAACTCGGAGTGCTGCTCGTGGCGGCCGCGCTGGCGTGGGCTGCCACGCACGCGCCGGAGGATCGGCGGCGCGCGTGGTGGGTGCGCGAGGCGGCGGCGCTGCTGGCTGTCCTGGCCCTTGCCGGGCTGCTCGCTTCGCTGCCGCCGCCGGTCTAGCGGGGTGGCGTGCAGGGTCCGCGGAATGCCGCGTGGGGTGCGTGTACTTCGAACGGCCGAGCCCGCCGGTCTGCTGGATGCTCTTCGAGACGTGGCCCGGGTGCGTGCGTTACCGGTGCGATCGCGTCGGGCCGCCCCGGATGTTTGTCGACCCCGCGGGCGGGGAAAAATAAGAGTGCGGTACCGCGCAATTTCTTCGAGTCAATCGGAGTGTTTCCGTTAGGAGGTGATGTAGATGCCGTTTTGGCTGACGTGGTTCTTCACCGGATTGTTCGTCGCGGGTGGGGCGGCGGCCGGCGCGCACTCCGCCGCAATGAACACGGCGGACACGAACCAAACGCCGTACTACACACAGAACTTCCAACAGGGAAGTCAAGCCAAATAGTCGGGACAGGGCAGGAGGGTGAAGCGGGGCCGGGTGAGGTTGACCCGGCCCCGCGTTATCTGTCCGGTTCACTCCCGCATTTCTCGGCGAGGCTTCCCGACGCGCAGCGGTGCCCGCGCTTTCGAGAAGAGCTGCGGGCGGTCACGCCCCCGGGGCGGGACGTTTCCGATACGCGGCCCGAAAGCGCCGGACCGCCGACGCCCCCGATGTGTCGATGTAATCGTCGAAACCCGTTTCGGTGAGCTCGTGCCGTCCGAACAGATCGACCTCGGCCCGGGTCAGCGGCCAGGGGAAGCCGCCGGGATCGTCCTCGGTGTTCCGGGCCCGGCAGATCACGAGCAGCGTTCCTCCAGGGGCGACGAACCCGGCGACGCGCTCGACCGCCTGCGGCCGGACGCCCGGGGGGAGCGCCTGCAGCGTGTACGCCTCCAGCACGAAGTCAAACACCGCCTGCCAGTCGGGCGGAGGCGCGAGGAGGTCGGCGTTGACGTACCGTACCGGCGACCCCGGGAACCGCGTCCGGCACCACGCGATCGCCGCCGCCGAGACATCGAACGCCACCACCTCGAAGCCGGCCCCGGCCAGCGCCTCCGCGTCATCGCCCAATCCACAGCCGACGACCAGCGCCCGCTGCCCCGTTCCCTCGAGCGCAGCGCGCGACATCCACTCCACCAGGTTCGGGTTCGGCCGCATGTCGGCCCACGGGATGCGGTCCGGCCGTCCCGCCGCCCCGGCGTACAGGAGGTCGAACCATCCCGTCGCGTCGCCGCGCGCCCACGCCTCGTCCGCGAGGCGCCGCGCCCGCTGACGGATCGTTTCCCCCACCGGCCGGACCCCCGCTAGGCCTCCCGCCGACCGAGCTCGCCCCGGGCGTGGGCATCGGCCAGCGTTTGGAAGACCTGAGCGCTCGTGTGGATCCCGTCGTTGAAGCGTTCCAGACTGATGTTCTCGTTGGGGCTGTGGTTGTTCTCGTCGGCGTTGGCGTAGGGCACGCCGATGTGATCGACGCCGAGGACATCGGGCCAGACGGCGTTCGGCAGGCTCCCTCCGCCGGAGAGGACGATGTAGGGGGCGACCCCGCGGACGGCTTTGATCGCCCGGGCGATCACGCCGACCGCCGGATGGTCGGGGGCCGTGCGGCTGGCCTCCATCGTGCCGAACCCCCGGGCCTGCACCTGCACCCGCGGATCGATCCTGCCGACGTGGGCCTTGACCTTCTCGAAGATCTCCTGCGTCTTTTGATCGACGACGAGGCGAATGTCGATCCGGCACTCCGCCCGAGACGGGATGATGGTCTTGGAGCCCGGCCCGACGTACCCGCTGATGAACCCGTTGATGTTGAAGTACGGCTGCAGCATGATCCGCTTCCAGTAGGTGGGACCGTCGATCTCGAGCGTGGGAAGGCCCATCGTCGCTGCGAATGCCTTGGCGTCGAAATCCATGGTCGCCAGGAGGCGCTCCTCCACCGGCCCGATGGGCCGCACGTGGTCGTAGAACCCGTCGATCAGCACGCGCCCCGTCCGATCCACCATGGTCGACAACAGGTGGATCAGCATCCAGACCGGGTTGGGGGCCACGCCGCCTTTGTTCCCGGAGTGATTGTCCCGATCCGCTCCCTGGGCGACGAGGGTGATGCCCAGGATCCCCCGGTTTCCCAAGGAGACCGCGGGCGCACCAGACGGGTGCAGGCCGCCGTCGGAGACATAGACGAGGTCGGCCGCCAGCTTCGTGCGGTGTTCGCGCACGAAAGTGCCGAGGCTTCGCGACCCCGACTCCTCCTCGCCCTCGAAGACGAATTTGAGATTGATCGGCGGCATCCCCGCCGCCGCCGCCCACGCCTTGGCGGCCAGCACGTGGCAGAGCAGCTGTCCTTTGTTGTCCCCCGTCCCCCGACCGTAGAGTCGGCCGTCGCGCACGGTGGGCTCGAACGGCGGCGACTGCCACAACTCCAGCGGCTCCGGGGGCTGCACGTCATAGTGGCCGTAGAGCAGGAGGGTAGGCTGCTTGGGATCCACCAAGATCTCCCCGTACACGACCGGTTGCGTGGGGGTGTCGATGATCTCCGAGCGGATGCCGAGCCGGCGCGTCAGGTCCGCGAGGTACCGGGAGCACTCCTTGACGCCCGTGTCTTGGGCGCTGATGCTCGGCTGGCGGATGAGGCCTTTCAGGATCTCGAGGGATTCCTCCCGGTGCTCGTCGATGTAGCGGTGCACGCGCTCGATGGACATCCAAATCCTCCTCGGGGAACCGCTCCGTTAAGAGTGCGCCGAGGGCGGACGATTTCCTGTCGCGCGGCCCCGCCACCGCGAAGGCGCTGATCGCCCAGGACGGGCGGGGGCCCGGGGGAGCAAAGCGCCGGGTGAGCGGAGGTGCGCCTAAGCGGTCGGGAGCGAGGCGGCTTGAACCTTTTGGCTCTCGGTCTTGATGGTGCGCACGCCCTTCCGGGAATCGCTGTAGCTTCGGATCGACTGGACCCCGAAATACAGGGTCGCCAGCACGAGGACGAAGAGCGCCCAGACGAGCGCGAACATTCGGTTGCCCAACTGCGCGGTCAGGAGCGAGATGAGAAACGCCATCGAGGCGCCGAACGTGATCCCAAAGAAGACCAGGTGGAACGCGTACCCGGTGGACGCGTGTCCGATCTGATCCAACTCCCGCTCGCTGACGCTGAACATCTCGATGACCCGGGGGATGGGGACGATCGTGACGTGTTCGGTCGCAGAGCCGGGCTCCAATCCCAGCGGGGAATCGATCCGGACATCCATGGTCATCGGCGTTCTCCTCGCAGGCGATAGATTGCGGTCCCGGGAGACTCCGGAAGCGTCATTTGCTCTATGCCCCCCTGCCCGTGGGGCTAGACCCCCGGCTTTGGGGGCGAGCGGGCTCGGTGCGGCGATCGATCGTTCGTCACCGGTGCGCCGCGGGACAGACGGCGGCGACCGCGATGCGCCAGGGCTTTCCTGGTCTGTCCTCAGGGTGGGGCAGGGAAGATGCAGGGGCGCGGGGCGACACGTGAGGCGCTGGTGCCTCCACGGGCCAGACCGCCCGCCGGGAGTCGGGCGCGATCCCCCGCGTGCCGAGCCCGGGTCGCGGCGGAGCTCAGACGGTCCTCAGCCTCCCCGTACTGCCCGCCACAGCTTTTCCGCGGTGAACGGCAAATCAAGGGTCTCGACGCCGAGCGGCGCGAGCGCGTCCATCACCGCGTTGGCGAGCGCGGGCGGCGCCCCGACCGTGCCGGCCTCACCCACCCCCTTGGCTCCAAGCGGGTTGTAGGGCGAGAGCGTCTCCGTGAACTCGGCGGTCACGTCGGGCGCGTGGATGGCGTGGAGGAGCGCGTAGTCGGAGAACGTGCCGGTGAGCAGCTGCCCCCCTTCGTCGTAGACGATCTCTTCGGCGAGCGCCTGGCCGAGCCCCTGGACGATCGCTCCGATCACCTGGCCTTCCGCGAGGAGGGGGTTGATGATCCGGCCCGCATCGTCCACCGCCGCAAATTTGAGAATTCGGACACCACCGGTCTCCCGATCGATCTCGATGACGGCGGCGTACGCGCCGAAGGGATAGACCATGTCCGGGAGCGAGAACGTCCCCGACGCCTCGAGCCCCGGTTCGAGGCCGGCCGGCAGCCGCGCCGGCTGGTGCGCGGCGGCGGCGACCTCCCGAAAGGTCAGCGCACGGGACGGAGCCCCCTGGACGAAGATCCGGTCCCCGTCCCACCGAAGATCCGCTTCCGCCGCCTCGAGGATGTGCGCGGCGATCTTCCGCATCTTGGCCTTGATCTTCTCAAGTTCCCCGAAGAGGGCGGATCCTCCGCATGCCACGGAGCGGCTGCCGAACGTGCCGACGCCCTTGGGCATCAGCGCGGTGTCTCCCTGCTGAAGGGTGATGGCCTCCATCGGCACCTGAAGCATCTCGGCGGCGATCTGCCCGAACGTCGTCTCGTGTCCCTGCCCGTGCGCGGTCGATCCGGTGCGGAGGGTCACCCGCCCGTCGGGTGCCACCGACACGGCCGCGCTCTCCCAGAGCTGGCCGCCCGCCGGCTCGATGTAGACGGCGACCCCGATGCCGACGAGCCGGCCGTCCGCCACCGCCTGCCGCTGCGCCTTCCGCTGCCGCTCGTACTCGACCAGCGCGCACGCCTTCTCCAGCGCCGGCGCGTAATTCCCGGAGTCGTACACGGATCCCAGCGCCGAGCGGTAGGGGAAACGGTCGCGGCCGATGAGATTCCGGTGGCGCACCGCGACGGGGTCGAGGCCCAATTCCTGCGCGACGCGGTCCACCATCCGCTCGATCATGTACGCCGCCTCGGGGCGGCCGGCGCCCCGGTAAGGAGCGGTGGGGACCTTGTTCGTGGCGACCCCGACGACCTCCACGCGGGCCGCCGGGATGTCGTACGCGCCGGTGAGGAGCTCGGCCGTTCTCGACGGCGGGGTGGAGGTCGATGGGTAGAGATAGGCTCCGATGTCGGAGGTGAGCTTCGCCCGCAACCCCGTGATCCGTCCGTCCGCCTCCACGGCCACCTCGACCTCCGCATCGAGCCCGCGCGCCTGCGGCGAAGAGGCGAAGTTTTCGTGGCGCGCCTCGATCCACTTGACCGGCTTCCGTGTGTCGATCGCGAGCAGGGCGGCGACGACGACCTCGGGCGCGAGATTGCCCTTGCTCCCGAAGGCCCCACCCACGTCCGGCACGACGACCCGGATGCGGTCCTCGGGGCGGCCGAGCACGCGGCTCATCTGGGCGCGCGGCCGGTACGGTTCCTGCGCGGACACCCACAGCGTGAGGAGATCGGCGCCGTGATCGTAGACGACGACCGCCCCGCGCGGCTCCATGGGGGCGGCGGCGATCCGCGGGATATGGAATCTCTCGCGGACCACGCGCGCCGCCGCCCGAAACGCCGCGTCGACATCCCCGCTGCCGCGGGTCATGCGGATCAGGACGTTGTCCGGCACCGTTTCGTGAAGGACCACCGCGCCGCTGAGGCCCGCCGCCACATCGGCGACGACGGGGAGGGGATCGTAGTCGATCTCCACCAGCCGCGCCGCGTCGATCGCCGCGGCGCGGCTCTCCGCGAGGATCCCTGCCACCGCCTCCCCGGCATACCGGACCGTCCCCGCGGCCAGGACGGGATGGGGGATCTGTGCGATCTCGGCATCCTTGAGCGGGTTCACCGGCATGGGATGGATCCGGCCGACGAGATCCTGCGCGGTCATCACCGCCATGACCCCGGGCGCGCGGCGCGCGGCGTCCGCCTCCACGGCCCGCAGGCGGGCGTGCCCGTGCGTGCTGCGCACGATGACCAGGTGCGCCATGCCGGGCAGCGTCATGTCGCCGACGTACGTCGCCCGGCCCCGGAGGAACCGGAGGTCCTCCCGACGCTTCAGAGGGCGGCCGATCCATTGCGTCGCCGGGCTGCTCATCGACGCCGCGCCTTACCGGTTGTCGATCCCGACCGCCTGCTCCACCGTGGAGAGACCGTCGCGGGCGAGGAGGGCTCGGAGCCCGGCACTGATCCGGCGTGGGGTGGCGGGGCCCCCGTAGACGAACCCGGTGTACAACTCCACAAGCGTCGCCCCCGCCTTGATCTTCTCATAGGCATCCTCCGGGGTGAAAATTCCGCCCACCCCGATGATCGGCAGGCGGCCGCGCGACAGCCGCCACAGCGTGCGGATCGTCTGCGTGGCGAGCCCGCGCAGCGGCCTCCCGCTCACGCCCCCCGCCTCGTCCTTCGACGCGCCGCGGAGCGCGTCCCGCCGAATCGTCGTGTTCGTGGCCACCAACCCGTGCGCCCGGCCGTCCATCGCCGCGACCACCTCTTCCAGTTCGGCCTCGGTGAGATCCGGGGAGACTTTGACGAAGAGGGGTTTCTCCCCGAGCGCGCGGTTGCGCTCCGCCAGGCGGTCGAGGAGCGGGACGATCGCCTCGCGCATCTGGAGGTTGCGCAGACCCGGGGTGTTGGGAGAGGAGAGGTTCGCCACCAGGAAATCCGCGTATGGATGCAGGCGCTCCATCGACAATGCGTAGTCCTCGGGTGCGGATTCGTTGGCGACGATCTTCGATCTTCCGATGTTCGCGGCGAGGGGGATCGGATAGCGCCTCCGGCGCAGGGCGGCGAGCCGGCGCGCCACGACTTCCACCCCCGGGGAGTTGAATCCCAGCCGGTTGATCAGCGCGGTGTCGTCCGGCAGGCGGAACACGCGCGGGCGCGCGTTGCCGGGTTGCGGGTGCGCCGTCACCGTGCCGATCTCGGCGAACCCGAACCCGAGGGCCGGCCACGCCCAGAGCGCCCGCGCCGCCTTGTCGAACCCGCCGGCGAGCCCGACGGGGTTCGGGAACCGGATCCCGCCCACGGTGATCGCCAGCTCGGGCCCGCCCGCGGGGCCGCGCAGGCGCGACCACCACGGGCCCGCGGCGGCGAGCAGCGAGAGGATCATCTCGTGGCTCGACTCGGGATCGACCCCAAAGAGGAGAGGCCGGATCACCGTGCGGTATATCATAGGACGGCTCCCTGTCGGCGGGCTGCGGATCCCCGCATGCACCGCGACCCATTATACTCGACGGCGCGCAGGGCGATCGGGGCGAGGGGAGGGCGGCGCAGAGGCGGACGTCCCCCGTCGGCGGGGAAGCCCGCGGGGGGTGATGGGATGACCGTCGATCTGATCGTGAAGAACGGCACGATCGTCACCCCGCTGTCGGCCCAGCGGGGGCACGTCCTCGTCACGGACGGCAAAGTGCTCGGCGTGACGATGGGGAACGTTCTTCCCGAGGCACGCCAGGTCATCGACGCCACCGGCCTCCACGTGCTCCCCGGCCTGATCGACCCCCACGTCCACTTCCGGGTGCCGGGGCTCGACTACAAGGAGGACTTCGACACCGGCTCGCAGGCGGCCGCGGCCGGCGGGATCACGACGGTCATCGACATGCCGAACGTGATCCCCCCGACCGCGACCGTGGAAGGCTTTCAGGCCAAGGTGGCCTGCGTGCGCGGCCGGGCCTACGTGGATTACGGGATCTACGCCGTGATCCTCGAGGGCCACGCAGACCAGATCCTCCCGCTGGCCGATGCGGGGGTGGTCGGGTACAAGATCTTCCTCGGAGAAACGGTGGGAAACATTCCCGCCCCTCAGGACGGCGAGATCATTGACGCCTGGCGCATCATGGCCCAGACTGGGCTGCGCTGCGGGGTCCACGCCGAGGACAACGGCATCATCCTCTACCTCAGGAAGAAGCTCCAAGCCCAGGGTCGCCGCGATCCGCTCGCCCACCTGGAGTCCCGGCCCCCGGTCGCCGAAGCCGAGGCGATCTCCCGGGCCATCCTGTTCGCCCGGGAGGTGGGGAGCAAGCTGATGATCCACCACATGAGCTGCGCCGAGGGGGTCGACCTCGTCCGGCGCGGCAAGAACAGCGGCGTGGACGTGGTGGGGGAGACCTGCCCCCACTACCTGTTGATGGAAGGCGAGGACATGGTGCGGATGGGCCTGGGGGCGCTGCTGAAGATGAACCCACCGGTCCGCTCCCGCCCCCACGGCGAGGCGCTGTGGCGGGGCGTGTTGGACGGAACGATCGAGGTGATCGGGACCGACCACTCCCCCCACACCCCCGAGGAAAAGATGGCCGACGCGCCGATGGGGGACATCTGGAAAGCCGCGGCGGGCTTGGCCGGAGTGGAGACGAGTGTCCCCTTGATGCTCACTCAGGTCAACGCCGGCCGGATCAGCCTCAGCCAGTACGTCCGGGCGCAGGCCGAGGGCCCCGCCCGGGCCTGGGGGCTCTGGCCGCGCAAGGGCCACCTCGGCCGCGGCGCGGACGGGGACCTGACGATCGTCGACCTGGCGCGGGAAGGGACGATCGACAAGGACACGCTGCACAGCAAGAGCAAGGTGACCCCGTTCCACGGCTTCCGCGTCAAGGGGATGCCGGTCTATACGATCGTCCGCGGCACCGTCGTCATGAAGCACGGGGAGATTTGCGGGAACCCCATCGGGCAACTGCTGCGCCCCGCGGGGTAGCGGTGCGGCCCCGGGATCGCCGGAGCGGCCCCGATCACGTATACTGGAATTGGAGCGGTAGCGCGTGGGTGGGCCCCGAGGCCCCGACGCGGAGGGAGCGAAGCCGGATGCAGCGTCGCGTTCGGGCCGTCGTGATGAGGGGCGGCACGAGCCGGCCGGTGTTCTTTCACCAGGCCGACCTGCCCGAGGATCCCGAGACCCGTGACCGGGTCATCCTCTCGATCTTCGGCGTCGGCGACCCCTACGGCCGACTAGATCGAGGGGCTGAGCGGGGCGACCTCCGTCACCAACAAGACCGCGATCATCGGTCGGGCCTCGGTTCCCGACGCCGATGTGGACTGCACCTTCGGCCAGGTCAGCATCACGCCCCCGTTCATCGATTACGGCAGCAACCGCGGGACACCTCCGCCGCCGTCGGCCCGTTCGCGATCGAGGAAGGGGCGTTGATTCCGCCCTCGGTCTGGCCGCAGACCGTCCTCCGTGCGGCCGCCGCCCCCCGCGGCCGGTGACGCCCATGGCCGAGCCGGGGATCCGTCAGATCCAGGTGGGAGCGGGGCGGGAGAGCGGCCCCGGCATCCGAGTGTGGACCGTTTCCGGCGAACGGGTGACGGTCAACTACGTGGAGCTGCAGCCGGGGGCGGTGACGAAGGTCGATCACCACTCGAACGAACAGATCAACTACGTCTTGGAGGGCCGGATCGAAGTCCGGCTCGGGCCCGACGGCGGGATCTGCCAGTCGCTGGAGCGGGGCGCCACCGTCATCGTCCCGCCACACGTCGAGCATCAGTTCCGGGCTCTCGGCGGCGCGGCGGCCATGCTGGGGATCATCAGCCCGGCCAGGATCCCCCAGTCCGCCTGATCACCGCGCGGCCGCGGTCGTCGCCTTGGAAGGAGGCGGTGATGGAGGATGATGCGGCGGTGCGCGCGCTGCTGGATGAGCTGGCCGAGGCGGGGCGCGAGAACGATGCGCGGGAGACCGAGCGGGCCCGGCGGTTTCTCAACGTCGCCCCGGAGACCGGCCAACTGCTCGCGATCCTGATCCGGGCCACCGGCGCGCAACGCATCCTCGAGATCGGCACGTCCAACGGGTACTCTACGATCTGGTTGGGGTGGGCGGCGCGCGAGACCGGGGGCCACGTGACCACGATTGAACGCGCCGCGGACAAGGTGGCGATGGCAAAGGCGAATCTCGCGCGTGCCGGCCTCTCCGAGCGGGTGACGATTCAGCACGGGCCGGCGCTCGACGTGCTGATGACACTGCCCGGCCCATTCGACCTCGTGTTTCTCGATGCCGATCGGCCGAACTACCTCGCCTACCTCGACCTGCTGGTTCCCCGAGTGCGGCGCGGGGGATTGCTCGTCACGGACAACGTGCGCTCGCACGCGCACGAGCTGGGAGACTTCCTCCGCCGGCTGCGGGCTGATCCCGGACTCGAGACCGTCACCGTGGAAACGGGGAACGGGCAGGAAGTGACGTACAAGCGCTGACGGCCGACGGCCCTGCCGCTACCCTCCGGCCACCAGCAGGTCGAGCGGCAGCCGGCCGGCCAGCCGTTCGTGGCCGGTGTCGGTGATGATGAAGGTGTGCCCGAAGAAGAGCCCGAGCAGGCCGTCGGCGGTGATGGGGTTGGGCTCCAGCATCAGCGTTATCCCCGGCTTGATGACTCGGTCCTCCGGGTCGGCGTGGACGGCTTCGACCGAGACATCGGGGGCGTGGCTGACCAGGTCCAGGCTGTGGAGGATGGTCGGCCGCGACTGGTATCCCTTTTGCCGGAAGAACGCGGCCTTCTCCCGCACCGCCTCGAATGGAGCGCCGGGCCGCAGTTCCGCGGCGAGGAGGGTAAACCCCGGGAGCACCACCTCGTCGAACATGCGCCGCACCCGATCCGTCGGCGTCCCCACGCAGATCGGCACCCCCACCTGGGCCGTGTAGCCCTCGTAGCCTGCCGCCAACTCGCTGAGGATCAGATCTCCCCGCTGCAGGCGCCGCGCCGAGGGGCGCGGGTTGCCGAAGACCATGCGGGGACGGTCCATGGGCGTGGAGCCGATGATCAGAAAATCGATCTCCCCTCCGCCCCCGAGGATCGCGTGGGCCGCCGCCGCCTTCACCTCATACTCCGGCACCCCGGGGCGGGCGGCCTCGACCATCGCCAGGGTCGCCGCCGCGCAGAGGTCGCCGGCCCGGCGGACCCGCTCGAGTTCGGCCGGGCTCTTCGTGACGAGGAACTCGTGGAAGAAGTCACCGACCGGCTCCACCCGCGCTTCCGGCAGAGCCTCGGTCAGCGTGCGGTGCTGGTTCACCGGCATGTAATCCCCGTACCGCGGGTCGATGACCGTGAGGCCGATCCGTCCCGCTTCCATGTGCAGCTCCCGGATCCGCTCCACCAGCAGCTCGGCAAACTGGCCGCGGCCGGCCGGGCGCACATCGCGGACGGCGACCGCGCGCCGGGTCGCCTCGATGTGGGTGCCCCCCGCTTGCGGTGCCCCGCGTCGTATTCGTCCAGATTCTCGACCCAGCAGAACACGGCGAAATGGTAGGCGAGAGCCGCTCGATAGTGCGCCTCCCCGGCGGTCATCGGCCGGTCCTCTCGCGCGGCCTCCGCGGCCAGCCCCTCGTGCCGGTTCCCCAGGGCCATCCACGCGCCGTACCACTCGGGCCACGCCTGCAGGGGGTCGACCGTTCCCCGGTAGTCATGGAACACCGCCGTGTCGGTCTGCCCGGAGACCAGCGCGGCGACGCGTCCCGCGGTGGTGGTGGGGACCACCGTCACGTCCTCCACCTTGAGCCCCGCCGCGGCCAGGGCGGCCCGGTTCATGCGGTCGATGAACCCCCCGGGGGGGCTGCTGAGGCCCACTTTCTTGCCCTTGAGATCCTTGATCGTCTTGATCGAGTCGCGGGCGATCATCATCACCGGCAGCTTCGCCGCGGTGTCGTAAAAGCCCACCAAGGGCACGCCGTTGCCGTAGGCTTCCTCGCAGTTGATGTAGCCGATGTTCACGCCGCCGGCGATCGCGGCGGTGAGCCCCCGGGTGGACCCTTCGAAGTCCTTGACGTCGAGGTCGATCCCGAACTTGTCCATGTACCCCAGTTGCTTGGCGAGCTCCACCGGGGTGTGGACGACGTTGGGCGGCGCGACCGGCATGGAGAAGATGATCTTGCGCTTCTGGGGCTGCGAGGACGCCGGCACGAGGACCCCGGAGAGGAGCGCGGCCCCCAGGAGCACCGACAATAGGATGGCGACGCCGGACGCATCGTGTTCTCCCTCCTCCGCTCAGTGGGTGATGCCATATCGAACGGGGACGTCGCGCCGGTACTCGCACCCGCCCCCGACACCGCCCGCGCACTCGACGTCTGGTTGAGGGATGGATCGAAACTCCTCCCGAGCGGGAGCGGCTCCCTGCCGCCGCTCCGCCCGGCGGGCACAAAATCGGGGACCGCCACCCTCGATCACCGCGCAGCCCTCGATCGAGCCGCGGGCCAGCGGGCAAACCCTCCGCCCCGGGGATTTGTCGCTCGAGCGCCCGGTCCCCTTTCGCCGCCCGCCCGCGAACCCCTGTGCCAGCGTGGCGGGGCGGTTTCTCCCCGGAGGCCCGCGCGAGGGTTCGGGAAAGTCGGTGTAGAACGGGGGCAACCGGGCGGCCCCGGCGCCGCCTCGGTTGCTTGAAAGACAGCAGATCGTTTGAGGAGGTCGATATGGTGTCGCTTCGGCGTCTTCACGCCCTCCGTTCCCTGGGCTTCATCTTTGCGGGGCTGATCGGGTTACTGCTGTTGACGCTGCCGGTGATCGCCGCCGATATGGCGCTTCCACTCCCGCACGTGGACATCCCGCCGATCGCGGGGAAGACCGGGTCCTTCGACATCATCGACATCGATCAGGCGGGCCATCTTCTGTATTTGGGCGATCGGACAACGAAGGGGGTGGACATCTTCGACATCTCGTCGCCCTCCGCCCGCTACCTGCAGACCGTGCCCACCGGTCCCGCCAACGGGGTGCAGGTGGCCAAGAACGTGAACAAGGTGTTTGCCGGGACCAACGACAGCAGCGTCGCCATCATCGATGTCAACCCCGCCTCTCCCACGCGCAACACCGTGATCGCCAAGCTGAGCACCGGCGGCAAGAAGCGGACCGACGAGATGGACTACGATCCCAGGGAGAAGAAGCTGTACGCGGCCAACAGCGACGACGGGATCGTCAGCGTCATCGATGCGGTGAAGGACACGATCATCAAGCAGTTCAAGGATCTGGGCCCCGGGTTGGAGCAACCCCGCTACAATCCGGGCGACGGGATGATGTACATGACCAGTTCCGAACAGAACGCCGTCTTTCAGTTCGATCCGGCGAAGGACGTGATGGTCAAGAAGTATGATGTCGGGGTCGCCTGCGACCCGAATGGCCTGGCGATCAATCCGGCCACGAACCAGGGGCTGCTGGGATGCTCGAACAAGAAGACCCCGATGGCCATTCTGTGGGACCTGAAAACCCACACCGCGGTGTCGACCTATACCCAAGTGGGCGCCGGCGACATGGCCTTCTACTATCCCAAGGAGAACCTGTACCTCTTCGCCGCCTCCAATTTCCCCGCGGGGCCCGCCCTCGCGGTGTTTGGCGGATCGCCCGTGCATTGGATCGGCAACATCCCGACGGCGGCGGGCAGCCACGCGCTGGGCTTCGACGAGACCAACCACGTCATCTATACGCTGGACCAGCGACCGAACAGCGCCGGGCTGATGGCCTTCTGGCTGCCCGAGCTCCCCAAGTAGCGCGCCGTCAGGGGCACGCCCTTGCCGGGCCGGCCGGTGTTTCTCGGCCGGCCCCGGACGTTTTAGCCGCCGAGCAGCCTCGCGGCGTTGCCGCCGAGGATCTTCGCTTCGTCCTCGGGCGGGAGGCGGAGCGCCCGCACCACCTCGGTCGGACGCTCCACGCCCATGTCAAACGGATAGTCCGAGCCGAGGAGCACGTGGTCGGCGCCTGCGTAGTCGACCAGCGTGCGCAGGACGTCCGGATCGTGGGTCACCGTGTCGAAGTAGAAGCGCTTGAGCGACGCCTCCGGCGATTCCTTGAGGGTGGCGCGCGCCTGCGGGTGAAATGTGTGCGCATGGCGGAGCCGCCCCCGCAGGCCCAGGATCGCGCCGCCGCCGTGAGCGAGCAGGATCCGCAGGCAGGGATGCGCCTCCAGTACCCCCGCCATGATCAGATGGGCGGCGGCGATCGTCGTCTCGAAGGGGTTGCCGACGGTGTTCGAGAGGTAGTACTCCTCGAACACCGCCAGGTCGAACCCTCTGGTGGTGGGGTGAATGAAGACCAGGGCGCCCAGCGCCTCCGCGGCCTCCCAGAACGGCCGGAACCGATCGTCCCCCAGGTACACCCCGCGCACACTGGCGCTGACCTCCACCCCGGGCAACCGGAGGGTTCTGACCGCGTGCTCGAGCTCCCGCACGGCCACGCCGGGGTCCTGGAGGGGTACCGTGCCGAGGGCGTCGACCCGGTGGGGGCGCGCCTCGACGAGTCTGGCCAGCGCTTCGTTCTGGATCCGGCCCGCCCGATGGGCGTCGGCGGTGGGGAGATGATACCCGAGGAGCGGGACCCAGGGGCAGAGCACGACCCGCTCGACGCCGGCGGCGGAGAGATGCTCGAGCACCGCGTCCACCCGCACGAACTCGTTCACCACGGACCGAACGACCCGGCCGCCGAGTTCGATGTCCTGTCGGCCATCCACCCGGGCCACCCGCGGCCGCCAGGGATCGGGGTGCGCGGCGTCCCAGGTGATCTCGGGGACGATGATGTGGACGTGCGCGTCGATGGCGCCGCTCATCGTGGCAGGTCACTGAGGCGCGCCAGGGCCTCGCACACCGCGGCGAAGTCCTTGTGCGCGAGCCCCAGTCCCCTGGCCGCCGTCAGGAACTCGTTGGCGACGGCGGTCGTGGGCAGCGGGACGTTGAGCGCCCGGCCCATCTCCAGCGCGAGCAGCATGTCTTTCTGCATCATATTCACGGTAAACAGCACCTCGTCGGGGTCGCGAAGGACGAACGGCCCGCGGTAGCGGATCATCGGCGAGGCGATGGCGCTGTTCAAAAGGACCTCCGCCGCGAGGGAACGGGGGATGCCGCCCTTCTCCGCCAGCAGGATCCCCTCGCTGAAGGCGAGCATCTGCACGGCCAGGTTCAAATTGGTCGCCACTTTCATCAGCGCCCCATGGCCGTTGACGCCGACGTAGGTGACCTTGGGGCCGATGTCCAGCAGGATCGGGGTGACCGCCTCGCAGGTCGCCTTGTCCCCGCCGACCATGAACGACAGCTTCCCCTCCCGCAGGGTGACCACGCTCCCCGAGACGGGCGCGTCGAGCATCCGCGCCCCTCGTTCGGCCACCCGGGTCGCCAGGTCCCGGCTCGCCGCCGGACTGACGGTGCTCATGTCGATGTAGACTCGGCCCTGCCCGAGCCCGGCCAGAATGCCGTCGGGTCCATCCGTCACCGCCGCGAGCGCTCGGGTATCTGAAACCATCGTGAAGATCACGTCCGCGGATTCGGCGACCGCCCGCGGCGTGTCCCGCCACTGCATCCCGGCATCGATCAAGGGCTGGGCCTTGAAGCGGGTCCGGTTGTAGCCGACCACCGTGCGACCCGCCTTCAGCAGCCGCGCGACCATGCCGGCGCCCATGGATCCCAACCCCACGAATCCCAATGTGCGCATGCGGGGCCCTCCGCTTTCCGCCGTCATCGCCCCGCGACCGCTCCCTGGGTGCCGGGGCCGCCGTGCACGATCGAACCGGCGAGCATCACCATCTCCGGGCGCCGCAGGACGGTGAGATCCGCCAGCGGGTCCCCGGCGACCGAGATGATATCCGCCGCGAGCCCCACCCGAAGCGTGCCGGTCTCGGCGGCGATCCCCATCGCGTCCGCCGCAGCCGAGGTGGCCGCGGCGATCGCCTCACCCGCCGCGGCCCCCGCTTCGCACAGGAGTTCCATCTCCGCGACCAGCCCGTCAAACGGCGTGAAACGCCATCCGGCATCCGTGCCGGCGATGAGGCGCACGCCGGCGGCCCGGAGGCGTCCGGCCTGATCCAGGTTGTTCTGCAGCATGCGCCGCCACCGCTCGAGCGTCGCCTGCTCCTCAGGCGTTCGGCGGTCCTTGGCCGACAACGCCTCGATGACGTAGTGCCCGACGCTGAGGGTCGTGGTCACCGGCGTCCCCGCCCGGGCGATGGCGTCCGCCACCTCAGGCTCGAACTTCTGGCGGCCCTCCGGGTCGATCAGGAAGTTGGCGTGCTCGATCTGGTCCGCACCCGCGTCCAACGTCTGCCGGGTGGCGGCGCCGCACAGCGAGTGCACCCCCACCCGCCGTCCGAGCCGGTGGGCCTCCTCGACGGCCGCCCGCAGTTCTTCGGCCGTGTACGACGGCCGCCACGACATCGTGCCGACCGTCCCGCCCCCCGTGGCCATGATCTTGATGTAGTCGACCCCCGACTTGACGAGCCCGCGGACCGCGGCGCGCATCCCCTCGATGCCGTCCGCTTCGCCTCCAAAGTACCAGCAGTGCCCGCCGGTGATCGTGATCGGGCGGCCGCAGAGATGCAGGCGGGGACCGACGACCCCTCCGAGGTGCTGGGCGCGCCTCAGGTCGAGGGTGGTCTCCCGCATCCCGCCGCAGTCGCGGAGGGTGGTGATGCCGGCGGCGAGCGCGCGCCGGGCGTTCTCCGCCGCGGCGATCGCGAGCACCCCCTGGGGCTCCCGCACGGTGGTCTCAAACGGGGTGCCGTCCCCGGGGAGGACCAGGTGGACGTGCGCATCGATCAAGCCGGGGAGGAGCGTTTGGCCCCGAAGATCCAACACGTCGGCGTCGGGGGGCCAGCGGGATCCGGCGCCTCCCCCCGGGACGATCTCGCAGATCCGGCCGTCGCGGACGACGATCGTGGGATCCGCGACCGGCGGCGTTCCGGTGCCGTCGATCAGCCGGGATGCGCGCAGCACCGTCCATCCCGAACGTGCCGGTAACACCGACCCTCCTCCTTTGTCCCCTGCGGCGGGACCGGTGATCAACCCGCCAGGATCCCGGCTTCGATCATCTGCGCCACGCGCTCGATCCGCTCCTGAAACATCTTCTCTCCGAGCGCGGCGGTCGATCCGCGGGCGTCGCCGAGGATTCCGGTCGGACTCATCGTGTCCATCGGGGGCGGCACCTTGGAGCGCCAGCGGATCGACGCATCGCCGACGAACCCCTCGCACGCCTTGTCCATCTGCACGAGGTCGGGGCGATGGGCGAGCATCAGGGACGTTTCCCCCTGCGCGGCGTGGACGCCGAGGCGGGTCATGTCCAGGCCTTCCCGGGCGGCGAACTTCTTGGTGTTCTCGAGCCACTCGTCGAAGTCGGTGATCGTCGAGATCCGGATCCCGCGGTGCTCGTCGCGCAAGCGTGCCAGGACGTTCCGGATCGCGCGATAGTTTCCCCCATGGCTGCAGAGCAGCACAATCTCTCGGAAGCCGTGGCGGGCGAGGGACCGGCAGACGTCGGCGATGACCGCTTCCAAGGTGGTCTCTTCGATGCTCACCGTCCCCGCCATCGGCAGGTGTCCCGCCGAGTAGCCGAGGGTGACCACCGGGGCGACCAGCGCGTCCCCCAACCGGCGGGCGAGGCGGATGCCGGTCGCGTAGCCGAGGTAGGTGTCGGTGCCGATCGGCAGGTGGGGCCCGTGCTGCTCCATCGCGGCGAGCATCACGATGACGCGGTGCTTGCCCGAAGCGATGGCATCCTTGACTTCGGGCCAGGTCATCTCTTCGATCAGGACCGTATCCGGCATCGGGTTCCTCCTTGATCTCTCGCCGCTCCGCCAGCGGGGAAGGCGAACCGCTAGATGCGGAGCCTCGGATCGAGCACGTCGCGCAGGCCGTCCCCCAGCATGTTGACGCCCAGCACCGTCAGCATGATCGCGATCCCGGGAAACGTCGAAATCCACCACGCATCGCGAAGGTAGTCCCGCCCTTCGCTCAGCATGCGACCCCACTCCGGGGTCGGCGGCTGGCTCCCCAGCCCGATGAACGAGAGCGCGGCCGCCGCCAGGATCGCGCTCCCCATCCCGAGCGTCGCCGCGACGATGATCGGCGCGACGATGTTGGGGAGGATGTGCCGGACGAGGATGGTCGGGATCGGGACGCCGACCACCCGGGCAGCCTCCACGTACAGCTGTTCTTTGGCGACGAGGACCGATCCTCGCACCAGGCGTGCGTAATACGGGACGCCCGAGATCCCCACGGCGATCATCAGGTTCCGGAGGCTGGGGCCCAGGACGCTGACGATGGCGAGCGCGAGCAGGATGCCCGGGAACGCCAGCATGACGTCGATGATTCGCATCAGGATCCCGTCCACCTCGCGCCCGTAGAACCCGGCCACAAGCCCCACGGCCGTTCCGGCGGTTGCGGCGATCCCCACCGAGATGAACCCGATGGTCAGAGAGATGCTGGACCCGTGGATGACCCGGCTGTAGACGTCCCGGCCGTATTGATCGGTGCCCATCCAGTGTGTCGTGTCGGGCCCGCGGAGCGCCGCGGTGATGTTGATCCTGGTGGGGCTGTTCGGCGCAAGCGTGTCCTGTCCGAGCGCGATCAGGAAGAGGGCGATCACGATGCACAGCCCGACCATCGCCCCCTTGTGGCGGCGGACGCGCGGAAGCATGCGGGCCCACGAGGAGCGCGGGGCGCGGGTCGCGACCGGGATGACCAGCTCAGCCATACCGGATCCGCGGATCGACCGCGGCGTAGATGACGTCCACGGCGAGGTTGATCATCACGTACCCGACCGCGACGAAGAGCACGACGCCCTGAACGAGCGGGAAATCCTTGTTCAGGATCGCGTTCACCAGGAGCTGGCCGATCCCGGGCCGGCCGAAGACGGTTTCGATGATCACCGTCCCGGCCAAGAGGCTGCCGAACTGCAGCCCGAAGATCGTAATGATCGGGATCAGCGCGTTTTTCAGGCCGTGCCGCAGCACCACCCCGAGGTTCGCCAACCCTTTCGCCCGGGCGGTGGTCATGTACTCCATCCGCAACACCTCGAGCATGCTCGAGCGGGTGAGACGGGCGATGATCGCCGCCGCCCCCATCCCGAGCGCGAGCGCCGGCAGCGGCAGATGATCGAGCCCCCCCCCGCCGGCCGCCGGCAGCCATCCCAGGTGGAGGGAGAAGATGAAGATCAGCAGCAGGCCGAGCCAGAACGAGGGCATCGAGATCCCCACCAGGGCCACCATCATCGAGGCCAGGTCGATCCAGGAATTCTGGCGGACCGCGGCGATGATCCCGAGCGAGATCCCGAGGCCGCTGCTGAACGCGAGCGCGGCCACCGCGAGTTGCACCGTCGAGGGGAGGACCTCCAGGATCTCCCCGGTCACGGGACGCCGGTCGCGGATCGACTCTCCCAGGTCACCGTGGACGGCGTTCAAGACGAACCGGCCGTACTGGATGGCGAACGGATCGTTCAGGTGGAGCTGGGCGCGCATTCTCGCGATCTGCTCGGGGTTGGTCTGGAATTCGCTGAGCATCATCTTGACGGGGTCACCCGGAATGAGGAACAACATCGAGAACACGGCAAGGGACACCCCGAAGACGACCGGAAGAGTGACAAGCAGCCTCGCGGAGATATATCGGGTCACGGCCCGCCCCTGAGCACGACGGGGCCGGGGCCGGTGCGCCGGCCCCGGCCCGGGTGGCTACTTCGCGATGTACACGTCGCTCAGCACGGGGTAGGCGGAGTAGTCGTACGTGGTGCCTTTGACGTTGCCCCGCAGCACCCACACCGAGTACTCGTCCACCAGGGGGACGGTGACCGCCTGATCGACCAGGATCTTCTCGATCCGCGCGTAGATCGCCCGCCGCTTGGCGGGATCGAACTCCGCCGTGCCCGCGCTGATCAGCTTATCGACCTCAGGGTTCGAGTAGCACGCCCAGTTGAAGTTGCCGTGCACGTTGGCCGAATCGAACAGCGCGTACAACCCGTCCCAGTCGACGGCCCGCAGGAACATCACCGGTCCGTTGGTGGCGCAGTGGTAGTTGTCCTCGTACCACGGCGGCCTGGCCTGGCTCTTGATCCTGGCGTCGACCCCGAGCTGCAGGAGCTGGCCCTGCAGCAGCTCGATCTCCGGGAGGTTGCCGCCGCCGTAGTTGATCGAGTTGATGCTGAGCGTGAGGGGCTTCCCGTCCTTCATCCGGATGTTGTTGGGCCCCATCTTCCAGCCGGCCTCGTCCAGGAGCTGCGCGGCTTTCTGCGGATTGTACGGGTACTCCGCGCACAGCGCGGGGGTGGCCAGCATCGCCTGGGTCAACGGGGCGCAGGCCGGCTTGCCCAGGCCCTTGTACACGGACTCCACGAACGCCGCGCGGCTGATCCCGTACTCCAGCGCCTGGCGGACCTTGAGGTCGTTGGTCGGCGCCAGCGTGACGTTGAGGAGCCAGATGCGCGGCGCGCCCGGATAGGGGCTGCGCTCTACCCGCAGGGCCTTGTCGCCCTCCAGCCGCGCCAGCACCGCGGCCGGGGTGTTCAGCGCGCTGATCATCTGCGTCTCCCCGGATTGGATCGTGGTCACCCGTGTCCCCGGCTCGGGGATGATCTTGAACACGATCTTGTCCAGGTACGTCGGTCCCTGGTGGGTGCTCCAGGGTTCTTTGCGGTTGAAGTCCGGATTGCGGGCGATCGTGATGTGATCTTTCTGCGCATACTCGGTGACGAGGAAGGGGCCGCTGCCCACGGGCTTCTGGTTGACGGCGTCCCCCTGGGTGGGCGTCGTCTTCGGCGAGACCAGCGCCAGCGGGCCGCCCGCGGCGTAGGAAAGGAACGGCGCGTAGGCATCCTTGAAGCTCACCTGAACGGTGTAGTCGTCGATGACTTTGGAGCCCGCGTAGCCGGTCAGGTTGGCGAGCGCCCCGCCGGCCTTGAAGTGGGGATCGACGATCCGATCGAAGTTCCACTTCACCGCCGCGGCGTTGAGCGGGGCCCCGTCGCTGAATTTGGCGTCTTTGCGGAGGGTAAAGGTGAACGACTTCCCGTCCGGGGACACCTTGTAGGCGGTGGCCAGCCAGGGCACGATCTTGCCGTCCAAGCCCTGGTACAAGAGATTCTCCAGGACGCTCGAGGTGATCTGGTAGGTGACCGCGGACGGAGAAGCCTGCGGGTCGATCGTCGGGGGCTCCTGGTCGAGCCCGACCGTCAGCGTCCCGCCGCTCGGCGGCGCGGCCCCGACGCCGGTGCCGGCAGCCGCGAGGACGAGGACGACCACTCCCACGCCCCACCAGGTGTGTGGCCACGTTCGCATCCCAACATCCCTCCCCTGTATGCGAGACGTACGCACCGGCGGATCCTGTGACGCTGCTGGGTAACGGAGGCGAGTGTAGGGTGCGGTCGCGGTGCCGCGACCGGGCGCTCCGGTGCGGGGTCAGCCGACCCCGATGGAATGATTCGGCGGAAACCTCCGGGCCCCTTGGTGGGTGCGGAGGCCGTCAGCCGGCGCGGGCGGGGTGGCCGGGGGCGGGGAAGATCACCTCGCGCAGATACCGGGCCGCGTCCTCCGGGGGGACCGTATTAATGTAGAACCCCGACCCCCATTCGAACCCGGCGACCTGCGACAGGCGCGGGATGATTTCGATGTGCCAGTGGTAGAAGTGGGCCACCTTCGCGTCGTAGGGCGCGGTGTGGATGATGAAGTTGTACGGCGGGTTGCTGAGGCAGTGGTAGAGCCGCCCCAGCGTGTCGTGCATGGCTTCCGCCAGCGCGGGGATCTGCGCTTCGGTCAGGCTGCCGAAGGCGGCCTCGTGCCGTTTGGGCATCAGCCAGCACTCGAACGGGCACCACGCGGCGAACGGGGCGAAGGCGACGAACTCGCCGTTTTCCCAGACCACCCGGGTCTGTGTCGCCGCCTCCTGGCCGAGGAGGTCGCAGTAGACGCAGCGGCCCTCCCGGGCGAAGTAGGCCTGTGCGCCTTCGAGTTCCTCCGTCGCCCGCTTCGGCACGATCGGCAGCGCGATCAGCTGGGTGTGCGGATGGCTGAGGGACGCACCGGCGGAACGACCGTGATTGCGGAACAGCAGCAGGTATTTGAAGCGCTCGTCCCGATCCAGATCGCGGTACCGTTCGCGATACATCCAGATCGCCGACGCCAGCTGCGCCGGGGTCATCGTCGCCGGATGGAGGGCGTGATGAGGGGTCTCGATGATGACCTCGTGCGCCCCCACGCCGCCCATCGTCTCAAAGATTCCGTCAATCGTCGCGGCGGTCGAGCCTTCGATCCGCAGAGCCGGGAATTTGTTTGGGACGACCCGCACCTCCCACCCCGGCGAGTTGGCGAGGGTGCCGGGGCGCCGCACCGCCGCGATCTCCGGCGGCGTCTTGGCCTCCTGCCCCTCGCAGAACGGGCAGGAGGCGGAATGGTTGGGTGTCGTCTCCTGCTGCGGGAAGTCCGTCGGACGCGCCGCGCGTTCGGTGGCGATGATGACCCAGCGTCGAGTGATCGGGTCTTTGCGGAGCTCAGGCACTGCGCACATCCTTTCGTCAGCTATTGGTGCACGAAGCGGCAGAGTCTCAGACCTGTTTCGCAGCGATCGACCCCCTCACCATTCTGCTCGAGATCCGGCCGTCTGGCATTCGTCCGTTCGAAGGAGATGCACTATCGGCCGGAGGGTTCATCGGGATGCCCCCCGCGCCTGGGTGGCGCGCCGGTAGGCGTCGACGTAGCGGGCGGCGGAGCGCTTCCAGGAGAAGTCCTGGCGCATCCCCACCGACTGGAGCCGCCGCCACACGGCAGGTTCGCGGAACGCGGCAAGCGCCCGGCTGGCCGCCCCCAGCAGCGCCTCCGGAGCGTACGGCTCAAAGACAAACCCGTTGGCCGTCCCCCGGACGAGGGTATCGGGGGTGGCATCGACGATCGTATCGGCCAATCCCCCGGTCTTCCGCACCACGGGGACGGTGCCGTACCGCAGGCTGTACAGCTGATTCAAGCCGGAGGGTTCGTATCTGGACGGCATGAGGAACAGGTCGGCCCCCGCCTCGATCCGATGGGCGAGGGTCTCATCGAACCCCAGGGTGACCGCGGCGCGTCCCTTGAACCGCTCGTGGATCTTCCGAAACCGCGTGTGATAGACCGGGTCACCGGTGCCGAGCAGCGCGAACTGCGCCCCCCAGCCCAGAATCGTTTCAATCGTCGCAGCGACCAGGTCGAGGCCTTTTTGGTCGGCGAGTCGCGTGATCATCCCGATCAGCGGTGCCCGGGAATCGAGGTCAAGCCCGAGGGTGCGCCGCAGCTCCTCCTTGCACGCGGCCTTGCCCGTGAGATCCTCCGGCGTGAAGCGGGCGGGGATCAGCGGGTCCGTGGCCGGATCCCAGGCGCCGTAGTCGACGCCGTTCAGGATGCCGACGAGCACGTCCGCGCGCTCCCGCAGCACGCCCTCCAGGCCGCACCCGAACTCTTCGGTCTGGATCTCCCGCGCGTACTGCTCGCTGACCGTGCTGAGCAGGTCCGCGAAGATCACCCCGCCCTTGAGGAGATTGATCTTTCCATAGAACTCGATTCCCCGCGGGGTGAACAGGTCGCTGGGCAGCCCGGTGACGGGAAGCCGCTCCGCGGGAAACAGACCCTGGTACGCCAAGTTGTGGACGGTAAAGAGGGTCCCGGTCTCCGCGCACACCGCATCGCGCGGTTCGACCCGCAGCCAGACGGGGAGCAACGCGGTCTGCCAGTCCTGGCAGTGCAGCACGTCCGGCGTCCATCCGAGATGCCGGAGCAGGGCCTGCGTCCCGCGGCAGAAGACGGTAAACCGTTCCAGGTTGTCGGCGTAGTCCCGGGCCCCCTCACCGTACAACCCTTGACGGTCGAACGCCGCGTCGTTGGCGATCAGGTACACGGGGACCGGGCCCCCCGGCAGGCGGCCCTCGAAGAACTGCACCTCGGTCCGATCGTCGCCGAGGGGAACCGGCGCGCCGCCGAGGGCGCGGAATCCGAACCGTCCGCGCTCGATCGTCCGGTATCCCGGAAGGATCAGGCGAACGTCACACCCCATCTCCGCCAGCGCGGGAGGGAGCGCCCCGGCCACATCGGCGAGCCCGCCGGTTTTGGCGAAGGGAACCGCTTCCGAGGTGCACACGCAGACCCGGAGCGCCGCGGTCACGGCCGGACCGTGAGGCTGCTGGCCGGTGAATCGGTCCCCGGGCGCCCTCCGAGCAGCCGGTAGGTTCCCGGTTTGCTGAAGGTCACGTCCAGGCTCCCCGTGCCCTCCGGTGGGAGGTCGGCGACTTGGGCCACGACCCCCATTCCCTGCACCGTGAACGTGTGGTCTTCGCGGCCGGCGTTGAGGATCGCGAACCGGACGGAGCCGGGGTGGAGGAGGATGACCGCGGGATCCAGCGTCGTGTCGGTGAGGGTGATGCGGATTTCCTCGGGTTTGACGGCGCGGGTCAGCCGGCGCCAGAGGGTGTGCGTGGTCGCGGCGGCGATGAAGAGGAGGGTGATCGCGGAGAGGCCGAGCGCCGCCACGCGCATCGGATGTCCCACCCTGCGCGCGCTCGGGAGGCGGCCGCGGCCTCTTCCCGGTCGGGGTCGCCCGATCTCGATAGCCACGTCCCCGAAAGTTCGCCGCGCGCAAAACGCGGTCCTTCCCCGCCGGCGCACGCGGGCCGCGGAAGGAAGGTCCGCCCAGGGCCACCCGGTCCCGCGGGAGGAGGAAGACGTCTGCCGGGACCGGAACATACGGGGCGCCCGCCGCGCAGATTTGGCGGAAGCGGCCCGCGCGGCCGGTTGCCAAGGAGGTGTCGACGTGTATCGGTTTCTTCGAGGACTGCCCGTGCTGGTGCTGGTTCCCGCGCTCTTTCTGAGCCTGGTGACGACCGGTCAGCCCGCGGTGTCGGAGATCAAGATCGGGGCGGTACTCCCGCTCACCGGACCGTTTGTCGCCTCGGGCACCTACTTTCGCCAGGGGTACGGCATGGCCGTCGACGAGGTCAACCAGGCCGGGGGACTGGACGTCGGCGGCGCGAAGTACCGGATCGCCCTCACGATCCTCGACGACGGCAGCGACGCGACGCGCTCCCGGAGCCTGGTGGAGAAACTCGTGACCGACCAGCACGTGAACTTTCTCCTGGGCGGATACGACACGTCGTTGGTCGAGGCGCAGGAGGTTGTCCCGGACCAATACAAGATCCCGTACGTCGAGGGGGGCGGGGCGGCGTCGGAGATCTTCAAGCGCGGCTACAAATACGTCTTCGGCACGCTGGCCAGTATCTACAACATGGGCAAGTTCACGGTGGAGTTCATTACCGCTCAGCAGGCCGCCGGCAAGCTGCCCAAGCCCTTGACGATCGCCCTGGTGTGGGAGAACACCGACCACGGGAAAGACTACGAGACGGCGCTGGTCGAAGAGGCCCAAAAGCACCCGGACCTGTTCAAGGTCGTGCTGAACCAGCCGTTTCAATTGAACGGGAGCGACTTCAGCCCGCTCCTCCAGCAGGTCAAAGCGGCAAACGCGCAGGCATTCCTCTCCGATGCCCACCTGCCGGACTACATTACGATGCACCGGCAGTACCTGCAGCTGGGCCTGTACCATCAGTTCGTCTCCTACGGTGGCCGCGGCCCGGATCAGAAAGGGCGGCAGGCCCTCGGCCCCGGGGCCGATTACCTCGTGGCGGCGGTGTGGTGGACCCCCGCGCTGAAGGACCCGGCCTCCCAGCTCTTCACCGACAAGTACACCAAGCAGTATCATCAGGTGCCGGACTGGTTCCAGGCGGTTTCGTACGACACGGCTCGGGTGCTCTTCCAGGCCATCCGGGAGGCCCACAGCCTCGGCGGGCCGGCCGTCCGCGACGCGTTGTCGAAAACCGTGATGCACAACTCGCTCCTGCCGGGCGGCACCATCCGCTTCACGGCGGACGGGCAGATCGTGGCTCCGTACGTGATGGTGCAGAACACCCCGGGCAATACGGTCCGCATCATCTGGCCGCAGAAGCTCCCGGAGGCCCGAGACCCGATCCTCCCCCTGCCGCACGTGCAGTAGCGCGGCGGCGGGCCGAGGCGGGCGGCGTGTTCTCAGCACAGAACCTGATCGCGGTCGGGATCGCCGCGCTCCTGACCGCGGGGTTGTACGCGGTGATGTCGTACGGCCTGGCGATTATCTACGGGGTCATGAAAGTGATCAACCTCAGCCACGCCGGGTTCCTGATGCTGGGGGCGTTCATGACCCTGGTGTACTTTCAGCAGTGGCACCTCGACCCAATCCTCGGTGCGTTTGTCAACCTGCCCGTGTTCTTCGGCGTGGGGTGGGTGGTGCACCGCGTCCTGGTCCGGCGCGTGGTCAGGGCGTTGCCGATCGCGTCCCTCCTCCTGCTGTTCGGCGTGTGGCTCGTCCTCCAAAACCTCGCCCTGGCGATTTGGGGGGGCGAGGACCAATCGATCATCACCGCGTACACCTACAAAGCCCTGGCCGTATTCGGCTTCCGGATCCCGGTCACGCGCCTCATCGTGTTTGTCGTGGCCCTCGGTGTCCTCTCTATCCTCCACTTCGCGCTGGGGCATACCTATCTGGGGAAGGCGCTCCGCGCCACCGTGCAGGACCCCACCGCGGCGCTGCTTGTGGGCATCGACACCGAACGGATCAGCTCGTGGGCGTTCGGGCTCGGCACCGCCTTCGCCGCGTTCGCCGGCAGCCTCCTCACCCTGCTCTTCAGCTTCAACCCCGACTTCGGCGGCGCGTTCCAACTCAAGAGTTTCACGATCATCGTGCTGGGCGGATTGGAGAATCTCCCGGGGGTGGCGGTGGGGGCGGCCATCCTCGCCTTCGCGGAATCGTACGCCGTGCTGTTCATGCGGGCCAGCCTGCAGAACGTGATCGCCTACGCCCTCCTCGTCGTGGCGCTCATCGTGATGCCCGGCGGAGTGGGGCAACTGCTGGGGAACCGTTCCTGACCACGGGCTGATGGTGCGCTCCGCCCGGTCCCTGCTCCCGGCCCCCGCGCTCGGTTTCCTCCTCGCCTCGGTCCCGTTCTTATTTCCGCGAAACATCACGCTCCTCAACTTGGGCTTCCTGACCTTTCTGTTCGTGGCGCAGGGGATCGCCTGGAACATTCTCGGTGGGTTCGCCGGCTACGTGTCGTTCGGCTACGCGGCGTTCTACGGTCTGGGCGCCTACACGACGGCGCTCCTCTGGCTCGCGGGCTGGCCGCCGGTCCTCACCTACCCTCTGGCCGGCTTCGTGGCCGCGGCATTCTCGCTGGTCGTGGGGGTGCCGACCCTGCGCCTCGTGGGGCCCTACTTCTCGATTGCCACGATCGGCGTTGGGGAGGCGATGCGGATCCTGATGCTCAACCTGGACCGGATCACCGGCGGCGCCTCCGGCTTGAACCTGCCGACGTCGGTGCCGTCCAAGGCGTGGTTCTACCTGGTCGGGCTGATGTTCGCGATCGGGGCGCTGGCCGTCGCCGCGGCGGTCCGCCGCTCGCGATTCGGACTGGGGCTTCTGGCGCTCCGGATGGACCAGGAGGCGGCCGAGGCCCTGGGGGTGCGCACCGCGCTGTTCAAGAACATGGCCCACACCCTCAGCGCGTTCATCGTCGGGGCCTGCGGGGGGCTGTACGCCACCTACCTTCAGTTTGTGCACCCCGACACCGTGTTCAGCTTCACCCAGAGCATCAGCCTGGTGCTGATCGCGCTGATCGGCGGGCTCGGCACCTTATGGGGGCCGGTGCTGGGGGGGGTGATTTTCTACGTCGTCCAGGACTATCTGCAGACGAGTTATCCGACCTTTCACCTGCTGGTCTACGGGGTGCTCTTGATCCTTATCCTCCTCTTTGAGCCGAGAGGCCTGGTCGGTGTGGCCGGGCGCTTTCGGCGGTCGCCGATGCTCCCCCCCGGACCCGGGGCGGCGGGATCCGGCGCGGGGGAGGTGCGATGACGCCCGCACTCACCCTCGACGGGGTGACCAAGCGGTTCGGCGGGCTGCAGGCGGTCCAAGACGTGTCGCTGCGCATCGCCCCCGGCGGGATCACGGGGCTGATCGGCCCGAACGGAGCGGGAAAGACGACGCTGTTCCGGGTCATCGGTGGATCGATGCGCCCCACGGCAGGGCGCGTCGTGTGCGGGGAACGCGAGATTACGGGGTGGAGTTCCCACGCCATCTGCCGGCTCGGCATCTGCGTCACGCACCAGATCGTGCGCCCGTTTCCCGACCTCACTGTGCTGGAAAACGCGCTGGTGCCCGCCGCCTTTGGGAGCGGCGGTCGGCTGCCGCATCCCCCGCGGGTGGAAGCGGAGGAGGTGCTCGAGTTTACGGGCCTCGCCCCCCGGTCCGACGTGCCGGCGTCCGTCCTCACCCTCGCCGAGCGCAAGCGCCTGGAGATCGCGCGGGCGCTGGCCACCCGCCCCACGATCCTGCTGCTGGACGAGGTGCTGGCCGGGCTCAATCCGACCGAGACGGAGCGCGCGGTGGAGCTCGTTCGGCGGATCAAGGCCCGCGGCATCACGATCGTGATGATCGAACACGTGATGCGGGCCGTGATGGCGCTGTCCGACCGCGTGCTGGTCTTGAATCACGGTCGGCTGATCGCCGACGGGCTGCCGTCCGAGGTGGGGAATCTGCCCGAGGTCATCGAGGCCTACCTCGGACAGCCGTTGGGGGCGAACTGATGGCCGCGCTGCTCGAGGTCGACTCGATCGTCGCCGGGTACGGCCAGGTCCGAGCCCTCTGGGATGTGTCGCTGATCGTGGACGACGGCGAGATCGTCTCGCTGCTCGGCGCGAACGGCGCCGGCAAGACCACCACGATGCGAGTCCTCTCCGGCCTGCTTCGGCCCCAGGCCGGCACGGTGACCTTCGGCGGCCGGGTGATCCACCGGCTGCCCTCACCCCGAATCGTGGAGGCGGGGCTGGTGCAGATTCCCGAGGGGCGGCGGTTGTGGCCGCGCATGACCGTGCTGGAAACCCTGGAATTGGGCGCGTACGCCCCGCCCCTCCGCGCCCGCAAGCAGGAGACGCTCGACTGGGTGCTGTCCCTCTTCCCCCGACTCCGAGAGCGGCGGACCCAGCTGGCCGGGACGCTGTCCGGAGGGGAACAGCAGATGCTGGCGATCGGTCGGGGATTGATGAGCCGGCCGCGCCTGCTGATGCTGGACGAGCCGTCGCTCGGGTTGGCGCCGATCCTGGTCCGCGACGTCTTCGCCATCATCAGGGAGATCAATGCGCGGGGGGTGACGGTGCTGCTCGTGGAGCAAAACGTCCGGCAGGCCCTCGAGATCGCCCACCGGGGATACGTGCTGGAGACCGGTCGGATCGTGCGCGCCGGGTCGGCGGCGGACCTGCTGAACGACCCGGAGATCAAGCGGGCGTATCTGGGGATCTAAGGACGGCGGGGCGGCGGCCCGCCATCAGAACGCCCGATCTGCGGCCGGATCTCCGCTGAGGATCAGCACGAGATCGTTGACGTTGGTGCTGGTCGGGCCGATCCGAATCAGATCGCCGACGGCGTCGAGGAGCGGGTAGGCGTTGTTCTCCGCCAGGTAGTGCGCCGGATCGAGCCCCATGGTGCGCGCGCGCTCCAGGCTCGTGCCGTCCGCCACCGCCCCGGCGGCGTCGGTGGGGCCGTCCATCCCGTCCGTCGCGAAACTGACGAGCAGCGTGGTCGGCAGCCCGGTCAGGCCGCGCACGGCGCCGAGCGCCACCTCTTGGTTGCGGCCGCCGCAGCCGCTGCCGACGACCGTGACGGTGGTTTCCCCCCCGCACACGATGCAGGCCGGCCGCGACACCGGGTGGCCGGTGGCCCAGACTTCACGGGCGATCCCCGCCAGCGCCTTGCCGACCTCGCGCGCCTCGCCTTCCATATAGGTGGAGAGCAGCAGCGCGCGAAACCCCAACTGCTCGGCTTTCGCCACCGCCGCCCGGGCGGCGGTGGCGTTGTCGGCGACGACCTCGACTCGGCTCGCGGAGAACGCGGGGTCCCCCGGCTTGGGGGTCTCGGGAGCGGTCCCGCCCACCCCTCGGCGGAGGACGGCCAGCACGGCGGGGGGCACCCGGTCCGTGAGCCGGTATTTCACCAGGATCGCGAGCGCGTCGGCGTACGTGGTGGGATCGGGCACCGTAGGCCCCGAGGCGATGGCGTCGAGCGGGCTGCCGACGATGTCCGACACCACGAGCGTGAGGAGGCGCGCCGGGTACGCCGCCCGGGCCAGCTGGCCCCCCTTGATCCCGGACAGGTGCTTGCGCACGGTGTTGATCTCGGTGATGTCCGCGCCGGAGCGCAGGAGGAGGTCGGTGGCCTTGACCTTGTCGGTCAGCGTCAGCCCCTCCCGGGGCAGCGGGAGCAGCGCGGACCCCCCGCCCGATATCAGGCAGATCACAAGATCCTGGGGGGTGAGCCCCGCGATCAGGCCCAGCATCTCCGCCGCGGCCGCCGCGCCGGCCGCGTCAGGCAGGGGGTGGGCGGCCTCCCGGAGGACGATCCGCCGAAGCGGGACGGTGTTTCCGGTCCGTACCGTGATCAGGCCGGCGGTGATGCGGTCCTCGAGGAGGTCTTCGATTACCCGCGCCATCGGGGCGCACGCCTTACCGGCCCCGATCACGATCACCCGTCCCGCGGGCGGAAGTGCCACGCCGTGCCCGTTCACCAGCAGCGTGTCCTCCTCGCGGTGGACGGCTCGGGCGGTGACGGTGTAGGCATCGACCGCCCTCAGCGCGTGGGCGAGGATCTGCACGGCGGCGCGGCGCAGCGCGGCCGTTTCGGTGACGCGAAAGAGCGTGTCGTCGATCCTCGGCTGCAGGGTCACTCCACCCGCTCGATCCTCACCTTGCTCGATCCGCGCACGGCTTTGAAGGCCGTCGGATCACCGACCACCCGTCCGACGACGTTGACCGGGCTCGCCGGCCGGATCTCGCTCCCGCGGCTCGCCGGCGTCGGCCCGAAGAAGATGCAGAAGGCGCTTCCGGGGGGCCAGTAGCCGAGGTCGCCCATCTCCACGACCTCGCGGGGCGACTCCGGATCGCAGGTCACGGGGATGGAGAAGTAGATCTCATCTCCCCAGGTGTTGCCCCGTCCCTCGATCGGCAGCGCCTGCCAGATGGCCTCGGCGGTCCGACTCGCGTTCAGCGCGGCCTCGCAGGTGACGGTTGCCGCCGTGATCCGGATCTTTCGCATGACGTCCTCCTCACTCCAGGACGATTGGACAGGACCGGCCGTTGGGGGGCACCGCCAGCACCCGACCGATCGCCCCCCGGGCCTGCGCGATCGACTCCACCACCGTGTCGCGCGCCAGGGAGGCCAGATTGTTCACCTCGCTGAGATGCGCCAGGCAAACGGCCCGTGAACCGCCGGCCGCCGTACGCGCCAGCGCCCGGGCGGCATCGTCGTTGCTCAGGTGCCCCCGGGGGCCGAGGATCCGGTTCTTGAGGAACCAGGGATACGCGCTCACGTTCAACAGTCGCAGATCGTAGTTGGACTCCAGGATGACGAGGTCGGCCCCCGCAAGGTGGTGGTCGAGCGCTTCGCTGGCGCTGCCCAGATCCGTCGCGATCATGATTCGGTGGCGCGCCGCCGCCAGGGTGAAACCCACGGGCTCCGCGGCATCGTGGGAGACCGGGAAGGCCGTGATCTCGAACGCCCCCACCGCAAACGGCCGGCCGGTCTCAAACGTGCTGACGGTCGCTCCGGCCAGGGCCGTATCGGCGGCGGCGACGGTGGCGGCGTTCGCGTGCAGCGGGATCCCGAACGCTCGGCTCAGCGGGCCGGCACCCTTGGCGTGATCGTCATGTTCGTGGGTCAGCAGGATCGCCGAGAGCGCAGGGGGGGCTACTCCCACCTCGGCGAGGCTGCGCTCAATCGCTTCCGCCGACAGGCCCGCATCGATCAGGAGCCGCGTCGACCCTGCTTCGAGCAACAGCACGTTCCCCGCGCTGCCGCTCGCGAGGACGACCGCCCGCAGCCCGGAAGGGAAAGGGGTCACGGATTCGAGCCCTGCGCGGGGACCAGCGGAGGCACCCGGGTCGCGCGGATGTGCGTGGCCGGATCGATGGGAGCCCACCGTTCCCCGCGGTGCGCGGGGTGCGCACCCGAAGGCGCCGCCTGCACGAGTCGGGGGCAGAGACCGAACGGCGGGCGGAGGAAGTCGCACATCGTCGCCTATACGGTTCGCGGTCCGGCACGGCGGTCCCTGGACGGGATGGGGTCAGCCTCCGCGCACCCACAGCGACAGCGCGACCGCGACCGCGGCGAAGATGACCACCGGCCAGTTGATCGCCCGTGTGTGCACCCACAACGGGGCGTCCTTCGGGACCTCGTTCCACACCAGCGCCCCGCCGTCCCGACCCGAAGCGTTGGTCCCGGTCACCTTCCCCGGGACGTCGAGGCTTACGCGCACGCTCAGCGGCGAACCGGCCTGCTGGGAGAGCCGCGCTGCGGTGACGGTGAGGTCCTGGCCGTAGGTCGTCAGCACCCCCCAGCCGCGTTTCGAGAACCGCACCGTGCCGAGGGTTCCGAGTTCCGGATGCACCAACCGGCTGAGAGGCCCCTGGTCGACGCGTTCCGCCACGTCGACCCCCGGCCCCTCTCCGGGGATCACATCGACGTCGAAGGTGGTTGAAGAGGCGTTGACCGTGAGAACGATGTAGGTCACAGCGACGCCGATCCAGAAGGCCAGGACCGCTCTACGCATCATGACCAGCTCCTCTCCGTGGCTCCCGCTCTCTTCCGCGACGGCCCCCGGGCGGTCCTCCGTCGCTCCCGTCGCAGGGCCGCCGTGCGGGCGGCCCGAAGTGGGGGCGCGTGGAGCCGATTGTCGCCCAGGTCGTGGGGCGGGCGCGCGCGGTGACCGCGGCGTTCCGCTCGCGCACCCCACCGTTTCCTCCGGAGCGCTGCGCCGCGCGGTGCGGTATCGGCGAGATCCGCCGGGCGGAGATGGTGGGGGAGGCGTCGGACGTTCGGGTGGAGGAGGCCGCCGGGCAGCGGGTGGTCGTCGTCGATCGCCGCATCTTGCCGCGGACCCCCCAATGGAACGGCCTCGTCGCCCTAGCCCTGGCCCGATCGCTGCTCCCGCCCGGGGTGGCCGGCGAGCGCGCACGGGAACTCGCCGAGGTTGCGGCCGCCGAACTGTTGCTCCCCGCGCGCGTCTTCGGGCCGGTCGCGGCCCGCACCGATCTCACCATGGACGGGCTCCGGGAACTGGCGCTGCGGTTCGCCGCCCCCATCCGCCTCACCGTCCGGCAGTGGCTCCTGACCCGGACCTGGACGGGGTACGGGTTGCTGTGGCGCGAGGAAGGCGGAAGGCTGCGCCTCAGGTGGCGGGCCGCGTCTCCGGGGCTGCGGTTTCCCCACACTGCGACGATCGGCGCGCCGGCCGAAGCGATCTGGAGCTCGGAAGCCAGGCTCTACGCGGCCTTCCGGACGGGCCGCCCGGCCCACGGAGTCGAGGCGGTGCGGATCGGGGACGGCCCCGCCTGGTGGTTCACGCGCTTTGGGATCGTCCGTGACGAAGGCCAGCGGGCGGTGCTCGCGCTGGTGGTGCTCGACCGCCGGGACGCGCTGTCCGCCGCGCGCGCGCCGTCCGCATCGAAGGGAACCGCACCCGAAGCTACGAATAGGAGGCGTACCACGCGACGCCGCCGCGCCTCGAGCGGCGGTCTCGGGAGGGGCGCGCCATGAAGGTGCGCGGCGGCAGGAACCTGTACGGCCACGCGATCGGGATTCTGATGCTCGACACCGTATTCCCACGCATCCCGGGCGACATCGGCCACGCGGGCACGTTTCCATTCCCCGTGCTGTACCACAAGGTGCGCGCCGCGTCCCCGTCCCGGGTGGTCCGGGAGGGCGACCCGGCGCTGCTTGAGGGGTTCGTTGCGGGCGCCCGCGCGCTTGAGGCCGGCGGCGCCCTGGCGATCACCACCGGGTGCGGATTCCTTGCGATGTTTCAACGCCAGCTGGCCGAGGCCGTCCGCGTCCCGGTGTTCACCTCCGCGCTCCAGCTCGTCCCCATGGTCGCGCGAATGCTTGGGCCCGATCGCGCGGTGGGCGTCCTGACCGTCGACAGCCGCGCCCTCGCCCCCAAACACCTCACCGGGGCCGGGATCACCGAGGACATCAATGTCGTCATCGAGGGCCTGGAGCGAGGCCAGGCGTTCACCCCGGTGCTCCTCGACAACGAGCTGGAACTGGACGTCGATGCGGCCCGCCGGGAGAACGTCGCGGCGGCCAGGGAGATGGTCGAGCGTCACCCCCAGGTCGGCGCGATCGTCCTCGAGTGCACGAACATGCCCCCGTACGCGGCTGCGATTCACGACGCCACCGGCCTGCCGGTGTTTGACATCACCACCTTGATCCGCACGGTCTACGCGGCGCTCCGTCCGCCGACCTACTGACACCGTGGAGTCGGCCGACGTCCTGATCATCGGCGGAGGCATCATCGGCCTCTCCGTGGCCTATCATCTCGCCCGGCGCGGCACGCGACGGATCATCGTCTTCGAGCGGGCCCCGCAGGTCGGGACCGGGTCCACGGCCAAGGCCACCGGCGGGATCCGCCACCAGTTCTCGACCGAGATCAACGTGCGGCTGACCCAGCTGGGCCTGCCCGCGTTCGAGCGGTTCGAGGCCGAGATGGGTGAGCCGATCGATTTTGTCCAGCATGGGTACCTGTTCGTCACGGCGCGCCCCGAGACCGCAGACGGGATGCGCGAGGGGCTCCGCCTCCAGCAGCGACTCGGGGTGCCGTCGAGGTGGGTCCGGCCTGATGAAGCCGCGGCACTCTTCCCGGACCTTCGGGTCGATGACCTCGTGGGCGGGACGTTCTGCCCGCTCGACGGTTCCGCCATCCCCTACGGAGCGGTGCAGGGGTATCTCCGCCGCTGCCGCGACCTGGGCGTGCGCGTTCTGACCGGCCGCGAAGTCACCGGCATCGCCGCGGCGGGGGGCCGCGTGCGGGGCGTGCGGACGGCGGCGGGTGAATATGCGGCTCCGGTCGTGGTCAACGCGGCGGGCCCTCGCGCCCGGGACATCGCGGCGATGGTGGACGTTGACCTGCCGGTTTACCCGTACCGCCGTCAGGTGTTCGTCATGACCCCGCTGCCCGCGCTCCGGCGGGGCGCTCCGCTCACCGTTGATCTGGACACGGGGTGGTACCTGCATCAGGACCGCAGCGGAGCGCTGTATATGGGAGGCACCGACAAGGACAGCCGGCCGGGGCTCGAGGAGGTCGTGGACTGGGATGGGTTTGACGCCGTCGCCCGCGCCGCCCTGCACCGGGTGCCCCGCACAGCGGAGGCGCGCGTTGCCCGCGCCTACGCCGGGATCCGCAGTCTGACGCCCGACTTCCACGCCATCCTGGGCGCGGTGCCGGGGGTCGACGGCTTCTTCTGCGCGAACGGGTTCAGCGGCCACGGGTTCATGCACGCGCCGGCGGTGGGCTTGGTGTTGGCCGAGGAGATCCTCGACGGGCGCGCGATCACTCTCGACATCGCCCCCCTGCGGCTGACCCGCTTCGCCGGCGGCGCTCGAGCTGAAGCCACGGCCTTTTGAGCGTTTCCCGGAGGGATCCACCGTTTCCGGCGGTGCAAATCTAGGGTATATTAATAAGTAGGCGGGCCCGATGCCCGCCGCGTTCGTACCGAACCGTCAAGGGAGTGTGAGCTATGCGCTTGATGTGCGCCGCCCGCAGGCGGTGGCTGGTCCTCTTCCTCATCGTCGCGCTCTTTACCCTACCATTGAACCCCGCCCAGCGCGCCACCGCGGCGAACGCCTCGCTGGTTCTGGAGGCCTTGAGGGTGCTCGACCAGGATTACGCGGACCCGGTCCATCCGGTCTCGCTGCTCAACGCCGCCATCGCCACGCTGCGCAAGTCGACCAACCAGAGCGCCGTCGTCCTGCCCGACATTTCAAGCGGGGCCTCCCGGGCGACCGCCGAGAGCGCGTTTGCCTCTGAGTTCAACCACGCGCTGCAGAAGAGTTCGGTCCCGGAGACGCAGCTCGCCTACGATGTCACCGGAGGGATGCTCGCCTCGCTCCACGACAGCCACACCGCCTTTCTTGATCCGAAGCAGTACCTGGAGAGCCGCAAGCAGCTCATGGGCCAGCCGGGGTTCACCGGCATCGGGGTGGTCATTACCTCGCGCAAAGACGCCTCCGGGGACGCATGGATCTTCGTCGAAGATGTCTTCCCGGGATCGCCCGCCGACGCGGCCGGGCTGAAGCGGTTTGACCGTATCGTTGAGGTGGGCGGGCACTCCCTCAAAAACGTGAATGTCCTCGACGCCAGCACGCTGATCCGGGGCCCCGCCGGTTCCACGGCCGCCCTGACGATCCTTCGCGGCGGGCAGGACCTCCGGGTCGCGGTGGTCCGGGCGGCGATCAGCGAGCATCCGGTAGAGGCGAAGTTCGTCCAGCCGGGGGTGGCGTACGTCAAGCTGTTCACGTTTTCCCGGGGAGCGGATGCTCAGCTGCGGCACGCGCTCCGGACGCTCGACGCGCAGGGGCCGGTGCACTCGATCGTCCTCGATCTTCGAGGGAACCCGGGCGGCTTGATCCAAGAGGCCGTGATGATCGGAAGCGTGTTCCTGCCTCCGCAGTCGCCCCTGGCTCGGGTCACCGAGCGCCACTCGCGCCCCGACACTCTGCGCACCCTTGGGGCCCCCCTGTTCCCGCGGACGCCGCTGGTCGTCCTCATCGACGCCGGGAGCGCGTCGGCCTCGGAGATTTTGACCGGGGCGTTCAAGGCCAATCACCGGGCGACGATCGTCGGGGAGAAGACCGCCGGCGCGCTCGGCGGCTCGGTGACCGTGCCCTTGGCCGAACGGACCGGAATGTCCGTGACGGTCGAGCGCATTACGACCCCGGAGGGCACGCAGGTCGAAGGAGTGGGGATCGCCCCGGACGTGAGCGCCACTTTGACGGTCTCGGATATGGTGCGGGGCGAGGATACCCAACTCCAGGCCGCGCTCCGGGTAGTGGGGGCGTTGCTGTCGCGGCCGGGGGCCCGGGTGAGCTAGCTCAGCCCGCGACCGTGCGCATGCATCGCCGCCCGTCCAGACAGTGGGGGACCGGATTCAGAAAGGCGCGCTCGCGGGAGTGGCCGGGAGGAGGGAGCTTAAGGATGCCTGGGGACGGCGCCCACCCACGGATCCGGCGGGGCTGGCTTCTGGCCGCGGTCGCGGCGACGGCAGCCGTCGGCGGCATCGCGGCTCACCGGTGGATGCCCGTTCGGCCGGCGGGTCCGGTTCCCGCGGTAGCGCGCCCGCTGGATGACGCTTCGCGCCTCGCGCTTCGTTCGATTCCCGCCTCCACGGTCCGCCCCGCCGCCAACAGGGTCCTCCGCCCCGTGCCTCGATGGGGGGGAGCGGTGGCCGGCGGGCGTCAGCCATGGCCGTCGAAGGGAGCCGGTCAGCCGGCGCTCCGGCCTTTCGCCGGCCTACACCTGACCACCCCGCGCAAGTGGCCCCGGGTAGCCTACGAGATCCGCCGCCGCCCGAAGCCCCCTCTCCGGCTGATGTGCGGCGCCTGCCCGATCGTGAACGCCGCGTTGCATTCGCCTCCCGGCGCCTCCTCCCCAGCGGAGAAGATTGCCGTGAACGCGGTGACCTACGGGGCGATCACCATGCTGGGAAGCGGGAAGATCGATCTCGTGGAGTGGGATCCACCCTAACCCCCGCCTTACCGGACGAGGTCGAGCTCCTCGAGGCGAATGCGCATCGCGGTCGGGCTCACCGCGAACATGCGCGCGAGGGCGGCGAGGACTTCGTCGGTTTCGGCCTGGCGCTGTCGGAGACCGAGGGCCTGGTAGATCCGGGGAGCCAGCTCGGCAAACCGTCCACGGACTTTCTCCTCGGGCATGAGGACCTCGGCGGCGAATCGCTTGGCCTCCCGCTCCTCCGCCCGACGTCGCGGCTCCGGAATCGTCATTCGACTTCCCGGCACAGAGCTCGCCACCAACGTGCTGTGCTCGAGGACAGCGTGGCCAAGTTCTTCCGCGATCACCCAGCGGCGCTCCGACTCCGAGAACGCGACCCGGTCGCGGTTGATGACGATGACCGTGTGGTCACCCTCACGGGCGATCGTGCCCCGTTCATCGGCCGGCAGCGATCGTTCACGCACCGGGTACCCGTGCTGCTCGGCGAGGCGCTCGATGTCGACCGGAAGGTCTCGCACCCCCTCGAGGATCGCCCGAGCCCGCGCCTGGGCGCGAGCGAGCGGCGCCTGGACGGCCTGGCGCGCCGGCGCGGTGGGCGTGAGGAACGCCTGCAGCGCGGTGAGATCGCGCCGAGCTGACGGTGACAGCGACCGAAGGTCCTCTTCCAGCGTGACGCTTCCGCAACCCTGGCACAGCCAAGCCACCGGAGGCTCGCAGGTCGAGTCGAAAAACGGTTCCAGTTCGTGTCCGCAGTGCAGACAGTCCCGCATAGGCCCACATTGTAGCACACTCGGCGGGTCGCGCCTATCGGGGTCTCCGCCCCGTTCGGGGGGTCCGTGCCGTGGGGTTAGTCGAGGCCGAACTCCTCGCCGACCTTCTGTTCTCGCGCCCGTTCGAATGCGAACTGGGCGGCGGCAACATCCTCAACCGCCAGACCGAGCGACTTAAAGAGGGTGATCTGGTCGGGGCCGGTGCGGCCGGGGTGGCGGCCGCTGAACACCTCGCCGATTTCGGCCAGGATGTGGCCCGGCGTGATCGCGCCCTCGCGGATCGGCCCCAGCACGTCGCCCGCTTCCACAGCCGCCGCCGCGCGCGAGTCGACAAACAGCTTTGCCTGTGCCACCGCTGCGGTATCCAGTTCGCGCCAGTCCGGGCGCGGCGCACCAACCGCGTTGATGTGGGTTCCCGGCGCCAGCCACCGCCCATTCAAAACGGGAACCGTGCTGCTCGTCACCGTGCAGACGATCTCGGCGTCCCGAACCGCCTCTTCGGCCGACCCGGCTGCCGTCGCGTTCAAGCCGTAGCGCTCGGCCACCTCTCGAGCGAACGCCTCCGCGTGCGCCGCCGTCCGCGTCCACACGCGCACGACGCGAGGGGCACAGACCTCCCGCAGCGCTTCCAGGTGGCTTCGCGCCTGCACGCCCGCGCCGAGGAACGCCACGACGCTCGCCCCCCGGCGCGCCAGGTGCTTCGTGGCGCCCGCGGAAACCGCCGCGGTGCGCATTTCGGTGATGAGGCGGCCGTCCATCATGGCCAGCAGGGCTCCGGTCGACGGATCGTGCAGGAGGATCGACGCCAGGTGCGAGGGGAGTCCGCGCGCGGCGTTGCCGGGATAAAACGTGACCTCTTTAAACCCCAGGGCCCCCTGGTCGCGCAGATAGGCGGGCATCAACGCCAGGAGGCCGTTGTGCTCGTTCACGAGGACCGTCGTGCGAACGGGCTGCACGACGGCACCGCCGCTGAACGCCGCGAGCGCGCGTTCCATCAGCGGGACGAGGTCGCGCATCGTCAGCAGTCGCCGCAGGTCGGACTCTTTGAGGAGCAGGGTCATGGCTCACGACCTCCAAGCGCAGCATTCTCCGGAAGCGCGGCGAACTCCCTTTCGTTACGCCTACCGTGCCCGGTTTCTCCGTTCGGGGAAGTAGGAACGTGTCGATCCGCGATCGGGGAATGGGTCCCGGCGGCTCCGCTCCTGCCCGCACGACGCGAGGGAAGACCGCCTACGGCGCGGCAATGTCGCCGCCGATCCGGTGCGCGCATACCGGCGGGGGATCTCTGCGGGCGATGCCGCTCCTGAGGACGGCGGTCTTGGTGCTGCTCGTCCTTGGCGCCGCCGCGGGGGGGCAGGGGGCGGGTCGCGCGAGCGCGCAGGGTGCTCCGACCGGATGGGATCCGCGGTTCAACACCCCCGGGGTGCGTTTCACGGTCGAAGAGGCGGCGCGCGAGATCCTCGATGGCGTGACCCGGGTCACCTACTATCCCCGCACCTCGGGATTTCCGCAAGGCAAAACGTACGTCATCTGGACGTGGCCGCTCGGCGCCGCGCCGGAGAAGACGGATTTCCAATACCGCGCCGATGCCGAGGGTCGGTTGATCTCGCGCGGGGCGTACCCGGACTGGGACGATTTTGCGTTTGCGGTGGATCACTTCGCCAACGGCATGCCGCTTCGACTCGCCGTACTTTCGACCGATCAGGCCGTGGCGGCGTACGTCAAGGCGTTTCCCTTCCCGATTGAAGCGAGCGACGGCTTCTGTCACCTGCAGGCGGAACTCCTTTCGGCCGATGGTCGGTCGTTCGCCGTCTCGGGGGAGGGATTCGGCCCGAGCGAAGAGGTGGTCGTGCTCTCCAGGTTCGACGGTCAGGCCTCCCGGGAGGCGAAGGCGGTTCTCGACGACGGGTCGCTGCCGACGATTGACATTACGCCGAACGTGCCGGGGAAGGACTCGGGATCCGCGAGCCTGACCGTCGGCGGCCGATTCTGCGCCCCCACCGTGCACTTCGAGTGGGGGCCCCCGGCCTTGAAGGCCCAATAGTCAACCGGGGACGCGCCGACTTTTGGGACCGGCAGGAAAGGGGTCGCGTGCGCGCGGAACTTCTTTCACAGCGATGAGACCCTCCGTCACCGGCGAGATCCGCGTCCTCGTGTCCCTCGGGTTCCTGCTCGCTGGCGGGCTGTTTGCGGGCGTGCTCGCGGTGGGCACGGAATCCGCACCGGTCGCACCACCTGTCCTTCACGCGGTCGCGGTGCCCGCCGAAGAGGAGCGGCCGCCGATTTCCACGCTCGTCGACGATCCCGTCAGCGGCCAGTCCGTCCCCAGGGCGCAGGCGGACCGCCGGCCGATCGCCGTGATGATCGATAACTACCCGGACGCCCGACCGCAGTGGGGTCTGTCGTTCGCCTCGCGGATCTACGAGGCGCTCACCGAGGGGGGGATCACCCGGTACCTGGCGATCTTCGGCCCGGACGACGCCGACCGGGTGGGCCCGGTGCGATCGGCCCGCACGCAGTTCCTCGGATACGCTTTGGAGTTGCACGCCGCGATCGCCCACGTCGGCGGCAATGAGGACGCCCTGGACCGCATCGTCGCGCTGCACGTGGTGAACCTCGATCAGTTCCGCAACGCCGAGGCCTACCGCCGGATTTTTCGGCCCCGCGTGGCATTGGAGCACACCATGTTCACCTCGACGCGGGCACTGCGCGCGGCGGCCGAGCACATCGCCTGGCCCCCCGACCTCTCGATCGCGCGGCCCTTGTGGAAGGCGGAGGTGCCGCTCGACCAACGCCCGGCGGCGCAGCGGGTGAGCGTGGATTTCTCGAGCCCCCCCTACAAGGTGACCTGGGTGTACCGCCGCGCGACGAACGACTACGAGCGGATCCTGGCCGGCGCTCAGGATGTCGACGCGGCGACCGGCCGACCGCTGACGGCCAAGTCGATTGCGATCGCGGTGATCACGCGGACCCACGGCCGAACCCAGATCGGAGAGGATACCTGGACGTTCGCGGATGTCGGGTCCGGGGAGGCGTGGGTGGTGCAGGATGGCACCGCCACGCCGGCGCGGTGGGAGAAGGCCTCCGTTCGGGACCGCCTGCGCTTTCTCGACGAGACGGGGCACGAGATCGCGCTGGATCGGGGTCCGCAGTGGGTGGAGATCGTGCCGCCGGAGGTCGAGCCGGACATTCAATAGGGCAGGGATAGCGCGGGCCTCACCGGCCGGGCGCGCCAGATGGGTGCCGTCCCGCCGCGGATCGCGGCGGGGGCGATGTCGAGAGGCGGGTTAGACCGGTTGGCCGCCTCCGACGCGCGCCGGCGTGAGAATTCGAGACGCGGCCGCCTCAATGGCCAGGGCCGCGGCGTAGATGGCGATCGAGGCGATCAGAGACCACTTCAGGTTGTTGTAATTCACGTACCGCAGGTCGGAGAAGTACGAGTAGGCCGGGCGGTGCAGCGGAGAGTACACGCTGCCCGGCGCCGACGGCATGAACACCGTGACGATCCGCGTCGCGTGATGAATGAACAAGGGCCGCAGGACCGCCGCCAGCGCGAGGACCTTCAGGCCGATTACGGTCACGTTGACGAGCGATTTTCTTCCGTCGCGAGCCATGGTCTCACCCCCTACGGTTTCTGCCCCAAAGTCTCTCGCCGTAGACGGGGGCGGAGGGGGTTACGCCCGCGAGACGGACACCACCGTGCCCGCGCTGCGGAGGCTCGTGTAGGCCGCTTCCAACACCGCGATGCTGTGGAAGGCATCGTCGACCGTGACGGCGGGAGCTCTGAGGCCCAGGCACGCGTCCACGAACTCCCGATCCTCGTCCACATACCCCCACCGCGTCAGCAGGGTCGGTGACGGCAGTTGCTGCCACTCGGCGTGAGGATCCTCACGGGTGGTGTGGCGTACGCGGTCGAGGTCCTCGGTGACGAGCAGGGCGTGATCCCCGTAGAGCTCGATCCGCTCGAGCGGGGTCGCCCATGAGGCGTGACCGCAGGTGGTGAAGGCGACCGGGCGGTCCCCCTCGCAGCAGAGCAGCATGACAATATCGTCGTAGTCGGGATAACAGCTCCTTCGCCCGAGGGCGCTGACCCGTTCGATCGGGCCGATCAACCAGGCGATCATGTCCACGAGGTGGACGGCCGTGTCGTACATGAATCCACCGGAGACCGTCGCATCCGTGTACCATTTCGGCGTCAGCATGTCTCCGTCGTTCATCATGATGTTGGCGGAGGTCGGGACGAAGCCATTCCCGATCGCCGCTTTGAGGTGGCGGTAGGCGGGCGCCCAGCGGCGGTTGAACCCCATCTGGTAGAGTCGCCCGGTGGCGCGCACACGTTCCGCGATCTTCCGCCCGTCCGTCAGCCGAGTGGCCATCGGTTTCTCGGAGAAGACATGGACGCCGCGGTCCAGCAGTTCCAGCACCACGGCCGCGTGGTGGACGTTGGGCAGGGTGACGAAGGCGGCGTCCACCCCGAGGTCAACCAGGTCGGCGACGGTCGCGCAGGCGCGCGCGCCCACGCCCGCCGCCGCCGTTTGCGCGGCCGCGGCAACGGCGTCGGCCACGCCGACGATCTCGACACGGTCGTCGTTCGCCAGCGCCTCCAGATGGCGCTGGCCCATCGCGCCCGCCCCGATCAGCCCGATCCTCGCCCGCGTCTGCGGCATCACGCTCACCCCTTTCTGACGTGCGGCTTGGCAGGGCGGCGGGTCGCGCGATGAGGCCGTTTCGTCGCCCTCGGGACGACCGCGGTGCGTCGGCCGGTCTCGGCGGCGACGAGCAGTGCATCGCACACCCGCGCCGCGGCGAGGCCATCGGCAAAGGTCGCCCCGACGCGATCGCCGCCGGTCCCCGCGGCGCGGCGGACGAACTCTTCGAATTGGTGGATGAAGGTGTGCTCCCAACCCAGGATGTGGCCGGCCGGCCACCAGCGATCCCCGTAGGGATGCCCCGGTCCGGTGACGAGGACGTCCGCCAGGCCGCGCGCCCGTCCGTCGCCGTGAAAGACGCGGAGTTCGTTGAGCCGTTCCAGATCGAACGCCAGCGTTCCCCCCTCGCCGTTGACCTCGAAGGTCAGGAGGTTTTTCCGTCCGGGGCACATCCCGCTGGCTTCGAGGGTGCCGACGGCCCCGTTTTCGAACTCGAGGGTGGCCACCACCGCGTCCTCGACGGTCACCTGCCGCGGCGTGCGGCCCGCGCGCCGCGTCCCGACGTAGGTCCGCACGGAGGCGGTGACCCCGGCGATGGGGCCGATCAGGAAGTGCGCGAGGTCGATGACGTGCGATGCCAGATCGCCGATGACCCCGCTCCCGGCCGCCGTTCGGTCGTGGCGCCATCCGAAGCCCATGGTGGGATCGAGCAGCGAGTCGTCGCTGTACCGACCCCGGAAGTGATAGATCCGGCCGAGGCGCCGCTCGGCGATGAGCCGCCGGGCGAGGAGCACGGCCGGGACGAAGCGGTAGTTGAATCCGGCCATCGCCACCCGGCCCCGCCCCTGGGCGGCGCGCGCCATCGTCGCCGCCTCTGGGGCGGTTCGGGCCAGCGGCTTCTCGCAGAGGACGGCCTTCCCCGCCCCCAGCGCCGCGATGCAGGGCGCCGCGTGGGCGTCATTGGGCGCGGCGTTGATCAGCACATCGACCGCCGGGTCGTCGATCAGGCTTCGCCAGTCGGTCGTCCAGCGCGGGATGCGGAACCGCCGGGCGGCCACCGCCACCCGAACGGGGTGCCGCCCGGCGAGAACGACGACCCGCGCGGTGGCGGGGGCGTCCGGAAAGGCCTCGGCGTGGCGTCGTACCCCGTTCAGGTGCGCGCGCGCCACCCCGCCGTACCCCAGGAGGCCAACGCCGAGCAGCGCGGGCACGGAGGCCACCTACGGTGCCGCAGCCGCGACCTTGCGCACCGCGCGCACGATATCGGCTTCGTCGCGCTCCGTCATCAGCGGGTGCAGGTCGATATGAATCGCCCGCCGCAGGAGGTCGTCGGACTGCGGGAACATTCCCTTCTCAAGGTGGGCCTTCCCCGTGTAGTAGGGACACTCCCATGCGCAGTGGCGTTCGGCAAACATCCGCCGCTCGATGATCTGGTCGAAGTGGTAGTACACGTGCTGGCCGCTGTCCCATGCCACCATGTTGCGGATGCCCTCCGCCGCCAGGGCGTCGCTGAACCGCCGGGCGGCGTCCGCGGCCGGGAGCAGGAAGATGAGGGTGGCGCCGGTGTCGCCCTCGGGATCGGGAATGCGCCGGATGGTGACCCCCGGCGTGCCGGTGAGGCCGTCGATGATCGCCGCCTTGTGCGCCCGCATCCGCTCGATGATCCAGTCCATCCGGCGGAGTTGGACCAGGCCGATCGCACCGGTGATCTCGTTCATCCGGAAATTCACGCCGATCATCAGTGGATTCCCCACCGGGATCGTCTCGTCGAGCTCTTCCATCCGCACGGATCCTTGGTCGTGGTAGCGGACGGCCCGCTCCCTCAGCGCGGGGTCATTGGTCACCACCATGCCGCCCTCCCCGGTGGTGATGACTTTGTGGTACTGCAGGCTGAACGCGCCGAACGTCCCCAAGGTCCCCAGCCGATGCCCCCGATACCGCCCGCCGGCGGCCTGCGCCGTGTCCTCCACGACGTGCACGCGGTGCCTGGCGGCGGCCGCGAGGATCGGGGTCATATCGGCGCCGCACCCCCGCATGTGAACCGGCAGGAGGACTTTGGTGCGCGGGGTGATCGCCGCCTCGACCTTCGACGGATCCATCGTCAGCGTATCGTCGACGTCGACGAACACGGGGACGGCGCCGAGGGCGACCACGGCGTTGATCGTCGCGACCCACGTGTAGGTGGGAACGATCACCTCATCGCCGGGACCCGCCCCCAGGGCCGCCAGCGCGGTCATCAGCGCCGCCGTCCCGGAGGTGACCCCCACGGCGTGCCGGGCGCCCATCGCCTGCGCAAACGCCCGCTCGAACTCCACGACCTTGTGGAGCGGTTTGGGGCCGTAGTGACGGAACAGGCTTTGACTGTCGAGCACTTCCATGACCGCCGCCTTTTCCTCGGCGCCGATCAGGAGACCCCCCGGGTAGCCGGGGAGGAGGGGGACGGTCCGCACCGGCGTCCCGCCATCTACGGCCAGCCTATCCGCTGCATCTCTCATGGTATCCTCCCGTCGTGCCTCTCTGGATCAGGGTATTCGGAAACACGGTGGTCTTCTGCTCGGCCGCTCGGCCGCGGACGAGATCGAGCAAGATCCGTGCGGCCCGCTGCCCCATTTTTTCTTTGGGGATGCGGACGGTGGTCAGCGGAGGGTCCGTCACGGCGGCGAGCTCGATGTCGTCCATCCCGACCACGGACAGGTCGCGGGGGATGCGCAGGCCCCGCTCACGCGCCGCGTTGATGACGCCGAGTGCCAGGATGTCCGTGACGGCGAAGACCGCCGTCGGTGGATGGGACAGTGTGAAGAACGCTTCGGCCTCTCGACGCGCCGCGTCGGCGTCGATCCGCACGAGGATCTCCAGTTCGGGGTCGCGGGGGACGCCGGCGTCCCGGAGGGCCCGGGTATATCCGCTGTGCGTCTCGCGGCCAAACGCATAGTCCACGGCGGCCCCCAGAAAGGCGATCCGGGTGTGCCCCAGCGCGGCCAGGTGCCGCGTCGCCGCGTACGCCCCCCCGGCGTTGTCGTTCACCACCGCGGGGACGGGAAGATCGGGAAGGTCGTTGTCGAGCAGCACCACCGGCACGCCCGAATCGGTCGCTTCGAGGATCCATCGGCGGTCCACCACCCCGACGACGATCGCCCCGTCGATCTCGCGCCCCTGCGCCATCCGCACAAACTGCGGAGCCCGCTCGTCGGGGTGGAGTGGTGGGGCGATCAGCATCCGATAGCCGACCTGCTCGAAGACGCTCCCCACCCCCGTCAGCACCGCCCGGTAGAACAAATCGGAAAAAATGCCGGTCATGTTCAGGCCCGGCACGATGGCGACCGAATCTGACCGGCCCAGGATCAGCCGGCGGGCCGCGGCGTTCGGTGTGTAGTGCAGTTGGCGGGCCGCCTGCTGCACCCGCCGGCGCGTGGCGGTGCTGATCCGGGCGTGCCCATTGAGCGCCTGCGACGCGGTGGGAAGCGAGACCCCGGCAACGCGGGCAACATCGCGGAGGCGGCTGGGGGGCCCTCCCCCGGACGGGCGACTGCCCTCGGGCGGAGGGGCCTCCCCGGCTGTCGCCCCGCGCTCCTCCGGCAGGCCTGGCTCACTGCCGTCGGACCGCCCGGCCTGATCTCGCGGAGCTCGCCGTCGGGTCATCTCACCACAGAATTACCGGAAATGAAGGAGGTTGTCAAATCGATTTGACAGAATACCGTCACCTGCATAATCGGGGGGTGGTTGAGGGTGAAAGGAGGGTGTCCGTGCCGGCCCTGATCGATGTGGCGGGGGTGGTGCGCGAGGCGGCGCGCGACATTCCGGTTGCCCTGGAGGCGGACGTCCTGATCGTCGGTGGGGGGATCGCCGGCGTCATGGCCGCGATCGCCGCCGGCCGCAGCGGCGCGCGGGCGCTGCTGGTGGAGCGGTTCGGGTCGCTGGGGGGGACCGGAACCGCGGCGATGATGAACCTATTCTACGTGCCGTACGCAGCCTCCCGCGGCCTGATCCGTGAACTCTTCGACCGGCTGATCGGGCGTGGCGGTGCCGTCCCCGGTGAGTTTGTCGTCTACGACCCCGAGCTCTATAAAGTGACCGCGCTGGAAATGCTCTCCGAAGCCGGCACACGCGTTGTGCTCCACACGCTGCTGAGCGACGTGGTCATGGACGGGCCGACGTTAAGAGGGGTGGTGGTCGAGAATAAGTCCGGACGTCAGGCGATCCTGAGCCGCGTGACGATCGACGCAAGCGGAGATGCGGATGTCGCCGCCCGCGCGGGTGCGCCGTACGTCAAAGGCCGCGAGGAAGATGGGAAGATGCGGCCGATGACCCTGATCTTCCGAATGGGAGGGGTGGACGTCCCCCGCTTGGTGCAGTACGTGAGGGATCACCCGGACGACTTCTCGCCGGATCCGCTGCAGTGCATGCTCGACCTTGAACACGGGATGGTCCGCATCTTCGGATTCTTCAAGCTGGTCGAAGACGCCAAGGCCCGGGGCGAGCTGTGGGACGACTGCTACTACTTTCGGGTGGAATCGGTGCTGCCGGAGCGGGGGGTGCTGACCGTGAACGCCACCCGCGTCTACGGCGTGGACGGCACCCGGGCGGAGGACCTGTCGCGGGCCGAGATCGAGACCCGGCACCAGATGGTGCAGCTCGCCCACTTTGCGCGTACCCGCATCCCCGGGTTCGAGCGGGCGTTCATCCTCGACTCCGCGAGCACCATCGGCGTGCGCGAGACGCGCCGGATCCGCGGTGAGTACGTGGTCACCGAGGACGACATCCTTGCCGGCCGCCGCTACGATGATGTGGTGGCCGTCGACGCGAACCAGCAGAATCCGAGACAGCAGGGCGGGCACTCGCCGGACGGTAAGGAAGGGGGGCCGCAGGATCGGGAAGCCCGAGAGATGGTCGCCCGGATGTTCGTCTACGAGATCCCCTACCGGTCCCTCGTGCCCCAACGGATCGACGGCCTGCTCGTCGCGGGGCGTTGCATTTCCGTCGACCACCACGCCGATGTGTACACGCGGAACCAGGGGTGCGCAATGGCCACCGGCATCGCCGCGGGGGCCGCGGCCGCCAACGCCACTCGGGCAAGCGGGGCGGTGAGGGCGGTGAACGTCGGGGAGGTTCAGGCAACGCTCCGCGCGCTGGGAATGGATCTCGACCTGCTTCGCCGGCTGGGCCCGACCCCGGTGACACTTGATGGGGTGAGCTAAAGGCGGATGGGCGCGGTGGATGCTCTTCCCCTGGCGGCGCTGCCGCTGAAGACGCGGATCCGGTCCGCGGTCGACGTGCTCGTCTGCGGGGGCGGCACCGCGGGGGCGATCGCCGCGATCGCGGCGGCGCGCGCGGGCGCCCGCACGCTGCTCGTCGATCGATACGGAATGGTGGGCGGCATGGCCTCCACCGGCATGTCGTTCCTCGGCGTGAGCGACGGCCGCGGTCAACGGGCGCTCGGGGGAATCGGGGCGGAGCTGTTCGATCGGCTGGTCGCGCTCGGCGCCGCCTTCGCCGACCGTCCGGACAAGCAGGTTGGTTCCGTCGCCGTCGCGGATCCGATCGTTCTCCAACAGGTGCTGCTGACCATGCTGGCCGGGGCGGGGGTGTCCTTTCTCCTTCACACCTTCTGCGTTGATGCCGTGACCGACGGGGGGCGTCTCCGGGGGATCGTCGTCGCGAACAAGGCCGGCCTGGAGGTCGTTCACGCCCGGGTCGTCGTCGACGCGACGGGGGACGGCGATGTCGCCGCCCGCTCGGGCGCGCGATTTGTCGCCGGTCGCGTGTCGGACATGCTGATGCAGCCGGTCACCCGGATCTTCCGGGTCGCCGGTGTGGACGTTCGAGGGATGCTGGACTACCTTCGCGCCCACCCAGAGGAGATGGATCTCCCCGAGCGGTGGACGGGCGGCGGAGACTACACCGTGGACGACCTGGCTGCGACCTCGATCGTGATGGACGCGTTCCCTTCGCTGGTGGCGGACGCTCGGGCCGCGGGAGAGCTGACCGCCCCGCGCGACCGCATCGGGATCGAGACGGGTCCGGTGCCGGGTGTCGTGACGATTAATGCGACCCGGGTGCACGGGGTGGACGGCACCGACCCCGACGCACTCAGCCGGGCAGAGGTGGAGACACAGCGGCAGATGTTTGAGGTGTTCCAGTTCCTGCGGCGCCGCGTGCCGGGGTTCGGGAAGGCGTGGCTCCTCGACTCCGCGTATGCGGTGGGCGTTCGGGAAACTCGACATATTCTGGGGGAGTACGTCCTGACGCTTGACGACGTGCTCGCGGGTCGGGATTTCCCCGACGCCGTCGCGCGGGGAGCCTACCCGCTCGATCTCCACGACGTCCGGCCCGGGGCGAAGGTCTTCGGGAGTCAGGTCGGAGGGGGTGGGGTGACCCTGCGGCGCGTTGAGCGGGCGTACGGGATCCCGTGCCGATGCCTGATCCCGGAGGCGGTCGACGGGCTCGTCGTCGCCGGACGTGCCATCTCGGCGTCTCACGAGGCGGCGGGCTCGGTCCGCGGCCAGGCGGTGTGCATGGCGACCGGGCACGCCGCCGGGGTGATTGCGGCGGTCAGCGCCCTAGCCGGCCGGGTCCCGCGTCGTGCGGACATCCGGGAGGTGCAGGACGTACTGCGGGCGCAGGGGGCTATCCTTTCGGACTCGCACCTGCCAGTTTAGGTTGAATCGGGCTGCCCCGACGTCGTCGGGAGTGGTCGGAGGATGCGGAAAGGGGGGAGAGGTGACCGGGAGCGGTCGGGAGCCGTCCTCGTCCTGACTTGCACGTGCCACGCGCTCTACAATAGATATAAGGAGGTCAGGCGTATGTTGCGTCAGCCAAGAAACCGGATCGCCGCCGGACTGCTCGCGGTGCTCCTCCTGATGCCGGTGTTGGTCGGATCCACTCCTCAGCCGTCGCGCGCCGCGGGGATGACGACCCTGACGTTCCTGGGGCCCGACTTCGACGAGTGGATCGCCTTCGTCAAGGTGGCGAATGAAATCGGCAAGCCCATGGGCATCCAGATAAAACCGGAGTATCTTCCCTGGGATAACGTGTTCCAAAAGGCCTTGATCGACTCCAAATCCGGCGTGCGGACGTGGGATTACGTGTACATTTACAACACGTGGGTGCCGGGTTTGTCGGCCTCCAAGGCCATCATGCCGATCGATGACTTCCTCAGCACGTCCGCAAACAGGAACGCGGTCCAGCCCAACGATTTCATTAAAGAGACGACGGCCGGGCTCCAGCTGAACGGGAAGCTGTGGGCCATGCCGATGCTCGCGGCACCCTATATGCTCGGGTACCGCAGTGACCTGTTCCGCGATGCCGGAGAAAAGAAGGCGTTTCAGGCGAAATACGGGTACGCGCTCACCGTTCCCCAGACCTACAAACAGCTGATGGACATCGCGCAGTTCTTCACACGCAAGAAGGGCGATACGCTTGCCGGCAAGCCCCTCGACCAGGATTTCTATGGGCTCGTCATGGCCAACAAGAGCGGGGGGTTCCTCTTCCATCGCTATGAGCATATCCTCGTGGCGTATGGCGCCGACCTGGTCTACAACACCAAGACGATGCAACCGACCGCGAACTCGCCGCAGAGCATCGCCGCGGCGAAGTATTACGTTGAACTCCACAAGTACATGCAGCCGGGGACCGAGACCGTCACCGGCGGCGGGGCCGAACGCGTGATGGCATCCGGCCGCGGCGCGATGGCGATGGACGCGCTGGACAACATGCTGTCCGTGCTTCCCGTGGCGAAGCTCTCCCAGGTGGTCGGCCGGATCAGCTACGCGCTCCTCCCCACCCAGGTGGCCGCGCGACCTCACGCCAACGTCGGGGATGCGAATGGGCTGGCGATTTACGCGCTGACCCAGCACAAGGAGGAAGCCTTCAAGCTGGCGACCGCGGTGCTGTCCACCCAGGGGACGAAGGAGGTCATGAAGGAATACCCGGCCCTGGTGCCGATGCGGACCTCGGTCGTCAACGATCCGGACGTACGCCGGAACTACCCCGACGTTTTCGCCGCGATGAGCCTGATGCTCAAGGGGAAGCCCTACACCGTGTTCATCCCACCGCTCAAAGAGTGGATTCAGGCGCAGGATCTCTACGAGCAGGCGCTGTCCGCGGCGATGTCGGGCCAGCAGTCCGTCGAAGATGCGTTGAACGGGGCGCAGGCCAAGGAGGTCGAGCTGTTCAAGCGGGCCGGCTATATCAAGTAGCGATCAGGAGCATGCCAAACCTGGCGGCGGAGATTCCTCGGTGAGGCGGGTCGGGTAGCGCGGCATGGGCATGCGGTGGGCCACGCTGGGCAGAGGCCGGCTCTACTTCTGGCTGCTGACATTCCCTGCGGTCTTGTACGTGGTCGTCTGGCGACTGGTGCCCGCGTTCTACACGCTCTGGCTGAGCATGACCCAGTACAACATCGTCTACGATGCCCTGCCGCGCTGGAATCACTTCGAGAACTTCGGCCGGATCCTGCGCGATGGCGGCCTTCGGGGATCCCTGTCCCTCTCCGTGGAGTTCGCCCTCATCGCGACGGCCGCCGAGGTGGTGATCGGATTGGCGGCCGCGCTCTTCTTGGACACCGACCCGCCGGGCCGGAACCTGCTCTTGGGGATCTTCTTGCTGCCGATGATCATGGCCCCGGTGGTGGTCGGGACGGCATGGTCCACGCTCTTCGACCGCACGGTCGGGCCCATCCCCTATCTTGTCCAGCTCCTGCACGGCCCTCAGGTGCCGTGGCTCGCCACCCCTGCTACCGCGATGTTTGCGCTCCTCATCGCGGATGCGTGGGAGTGGGCCCCGCTCGTCGCCCTGCTGCTGTTCGCCGCGCTGCAGGTCATCCCTCGTGATCAGTTCGAAGCCGCCCGGGTGGACGGCGCATCCGCGGGGCAGTTGTTCCTCCGCATCATCCTGCCGCAGATCGCCCGCATGATGGGGGTGGCCGCCGGGCTCCGGGTGATGGACGCGTTTCTGGAGCTCGATAAGGTGTTCGTCATGACGGGGGGCGGGCCGGGTACCTCGACGCAGTTCGTCAGCATGTTCGTCTACAACCAAGCGTTTCAGTTCTATGAACTGGGATACGCCTCGGCGGTCATCACCGTGGTGCTCGCCTTGCTGGCGGTCGCCTACGGGATGTACCTGCGGAACTACGGCCGATCGCTCAGCCCCGCGGACTCATGACAAGGGTCCGGCCGGTTGGCCACACCGGAGGAGAGCGGAGGCGGCCCGTGCCGGGCCGCCTCCGGCCCCCGGGCCGGCTGGAGAGGAGTCACCGATGAGCGCACGGAGGCGATGGCGGCACCTCGTGGGGACCGCGCTTGTGCTCGCGTGGACGCTTCCACCGTTTCTTTACCTGGTGATGCTGTCCGTCAAGCCCGAGCGGATCTTGATCGACCGAGCCCAGGTCCTCTTTTGGCCGACGCTCGAACGGTACAGGGATTTCATCGGCAGCGGGCTGGGGTTGCCGATCTGGAACAGCCTCGTCACTTCAACGCTCGGCGCGGTCGGCACGCTGATCCTCGGTGGCCTGGCGGCGTTGACGTTCAGCTTCCTCGACTTCAAGGGCAAGACGCTGCTCTTCCTGCTGATCCTGTTGCCCAGGATGTTCCCGCCCGTGACGACGCTGATCCCGATCCAGTTGATGCTCAAGGGGATGGGCCTCATCGATACGCAGCTGGCGCTGATCATCTTGTTCACAGGATTTGAGATCCCCCTGGCGATTTGGGTGTTGCGCACGTTCCTCGACGAGATCCCCCGCGAGTTGACGGAAAGCGCGGCGCTGGATGGTGCGTCCCTGCGGGCGATCATCACGAGAATCATCTTGCCCCTGTCGGGTCCGGGGCTGCTCGCGGCGTTTATTCTGAGTTTCATTTTTAACTGGAACGAGTTTCTCTTCCCGTTGATCGTGACAAGTTTCCACGCACGGACGGGTTCGGTGGCCATCATGAGTTTCACCGCCGGATACAAGAAACTCCAATGGGGGTCGCTCGCGACGCTGGGGGTCGTGATGACGATCCCGGTGATCCTGTTCGTGCTGGCTTTCCGCGCCTCGCTGGTTCGGGGATTTACCGCGGGGGCGCTCAAAGGGTGAGCGCACCGTTACGCCTGGAGCGCCCCGATGCGTCCGACGCCGCGCCGGGATGTCGGAGATCTGCGGGAGCCGGGAATACATGTGAGTGTCCCGGCGCGTTGCCGGTGTGGGGGGTCCGTAGGATGAGGCTGCCGCGAGACTAAGTGGAACGGAGGAGTGCGGAATGCTGCGGGTCGGGCACTACCTCAATCAGTTCTTCGCCGGTGTGGGAGGCGAGGAGCAGGCACAGACTCCCCCATCCGTCCGCCCCGGCCCGACCGGGCCGGGGCGGTTGCTTCAGTCCCTGCTCGGAGCGGAGGGCACGGTCGTTTCCACGTGTGTCTGCGGCGATAACTTCTTCAACGAGGAGTTCGAGGCCGCCGCGGCGGAGGCGCGCCGATGGCTCCGGGAGGCCCGGCCGGACGTGGTCGTGGCGGGGCCGGCGTTTGCGGCGGGGCGCTACGGCCGCGCCTGCGCCGAGGTGTGCCGCCTCGCCGGCGAAGAGGGGATCCCGGCGGTGACGGGGATGCATCCCGAGAACCCCGGCCTGCTGGTCTACCGGCAGGCGTACGTCGTGCCGACGGGGGACTCCGCGACCGGCATGGCCCCGGCGATGACGGCGATGGTGCCGTTGGTGCGCAAACTCGGCGGGCGCCTGCCGGTTGGCTCCGCCGAGGTGGAGGGCTACCTCCCGAGGGGCGTGCGCCGGCCCGGGCCGCGCCCGCGGCCGGGGGCCGAACGCGCCGTGGCGATGCTCGTCGCGCGGATGCGGGGCGAGTCGTTCCTCACGGAGATCCCGGTCGAAGCCTACGAAGCCGTGGCGCCGGCGCCGGCGCTCGCGGACCTCGCCCACTCGACGATTGCGCTGGTGACGACCGGGGCGATCGTCCCGAAAGGGAACCCCGACCACCTCAAGCGGTGCAGCGAGACCCGCTGGGCCAAGTACGATTTGGGGAAGCGCTCGGCGCTGACGCCCGAGGAGTTCGAGTGCGTCCACGGCGGCTTCTTCAATGTCGTCGCGTGCGGAAACCCGAACGTCGTGCTCCCCCTCGACGTCATGCGCGAGTTGGAGCGTGAGGCCCGGATCGGCCGGTTGATCGAGTTCTACTGCACGACAACCGGCAACGACCAGCGGTTGTTGGACTGCCGGCGCAACGGGGAGGAGATCGCCGAAACGTTGCGGAGCGCGCGGGTAGACGGCGTGCTCTTGGTGGCCACCTGAGGGTCCTGCAATCGTTGCGGTGCAACGATCAGCAAAGAGATCGAACGCCGGAAGATCCCGGTTGCCGTGATCAGCGCGCTCCCGCCCCTCGCGCTGCAGGCCGGGGCGAACCGGGTGGTGCAGGGCGTGAAGATCGAGCACGTCTGCGGCGATCCGTCGCTGTCGCCAGACGCCGACCGGGCGCTTCGGCGGCGGCTCGTCGAACGGGGACTTCAGGCCCTGACGATCGACGTGCAGCGTCCCACCCTGATCGGAGGCGGATAAGCCGAGCATGGAACTCGCGCTGGGAACGTTCCCCGTTGAGCGGGTCGTCCTGGGGTCCCCCCCGGGATGGACGGCTGGCCGGCTGGTGGTCGATCCGGCACGCGTCCGGGCGCGCGTCCGCGAAGACCCCAGGATCCGAGACGTGGCGGTGGATGTCGTGGCACCCGGCGAGCCGGTGCGGATCATCCACGTCAGGGACATCATCGAGCCGCGCACGAAAGTCGAAGGCCCGGGGCACACCTACCCGGGGATCTGCGGCCATCCGGTGGAGACCGTGGGCGAGGGGGTGACCCTGCGCTATGCGGGGTTTGGGGTATTGATTGCCTCCGAGGTTCTTCCGCACATCCGCCGGACGGTCAGCGCGGCCACCGACAGCCTGATCGATATGTCCGGGCCGGGCGCCGTGACCGTCTACAGCACCCTCCGGTACGTGGTGCTGACCATCGACACCGTCCCCGATCTCGAGCTCACGGAGTGGAACGACGCGCTCCTTCAGGCGGGACACCGTGTCGCGGCCGATCTCGCCGATCTTCTGCGCGGACAGACCGCGCCGCAGCGGACGCGATACGCGCTGAGTCGGCCGGCGGGAGATTTGCCCCGAGTGGTGCACGTGCACACGCTGAATGCGTCGATGGTCCCTGGGATCGGCACTGGGATCTACGGGTATACGCGGCACGCCTTGCCGGTCCTCGTGCACCCCAACGAAATGTTGGACGGGGCGATCGCGGGCGATGCGGTCGTCACCTACCCCGGGAAGTGCACATGGCTCCACGTCAACAACCCGGTGCTGGAGGCCCTCTACCGACGTGACGGGAAGGACCTTGCCTGGTTGGGGTCGATCGTCTCCCGGACCCGATGGGGAGCGCTCGCCGAGAAGCAGTTGAGCGCCTATCAAACGGTGAAGGCCGCCCAAATGCTCGGGGCCCAGGGAGCGCTGGTGACCTGGAACCACGGCGGAAACGATCTGATCGAGGTGATGCTGACGATCCAGGGCCTGGAGCGGGCCGGGATCACGACGACCTTTCTGACGATCGAATCGGACATCAAGGTCGTCCGCATGACCCCCGCCCTGGCGGAAACGGGTTCGTCGGAACCGCCGCTGCTCTTCAGCGTCCCCGAAGCACGGGCGATCGTCAGCACCGGCACGCTCGCGCCTCCGGAGGAGCTCCCACCGATGCCCCGGGTGGTGGGCGGGGCGACGGTGGTGTTCGATCAGGAGCGGCCGGATCTGCGGATCCCGGCCGGGGGCGCACTCGACCTCGAGACGCTGTCGGGGGCGTACTCCCCGATCTTCGGCCACTTTGACAGCTACGGGCTTGGGGTCCAGAGCTATTTTGACTATTGAGCGCGGCGGACTGCGGGGCACCGGGCGATGTCGGCCGGCACCGTAGGGCCGCTGCGGCCCGTCGTGCGTGCCGCGCGGTTTGCGATCGCCCATGTGCCGGGACTGGTGCTGTCCGGCTCCAAGCCCCGGCGCGAGATTGCGGCGGGGGGAGAGGGTGTCCGCGCCGCCTTGCGCGAGCGACTGCGGTCGTTCGAGGATGCCGTGGGGTATCCGCCCCACCAAGTCCTGCTGGGCACCCTGGCTCCGGAGGCGCTGAGGGAGATCCCCCGACCGTGGCATCTCCGGCCGGTGGCGGGGGCCGGGCCGGAGGGCCCGGGTGGGACGATGATCGACGAGCTCGGTTTCTACGCATGGCTCGTTCGAGCCGACCGGGCGCGCCTGGTACATCTGTCGGAAGAGTTTGCCGCCACCTTGGCGGGGCACCTGGGTGAAACGCGGGTCTCGACGATGAACGCGGACGGCCTGCGCCGCGCGGTGGGACAGCGGGGGGAGCCGCTGTACCTAGGCGGCGGTCGGCAGATCGGCGTGGTCGTGCCCGCACACGAGGAGGACGAGTCGCTGGCCGCCCCGGTGCTCCTCGAGAACCTCGCGGCGAAGGTCACCGGGGCCCTGGCGCTCCGGGGATTGCTGGGGTCGCCCGGCGGGGCGCCGCCCGCCCCGGGAGATGAGTCGGTCGATTATCTGATTGGCTGCGGCGAGGAGGCGGTGGGGGACCGCTATCAGCGCGGAGGCGGAAACCTCGCCAAAGCGATGGGCGAGTTGGCGGGGGTGCGGACGGCAGGCGCGGTTGACGTGAAGGCGTTTTGTGCGAGTCCGTTGCACGGGCTGCTCTTGGCGGGCGCGCTCGTGGCCAGCGGCGTATGGCGCCGGGTGGTCGTCGTTGCCGGCGGGTCGCTGGCGAAGCTCGGGATGAAGTGTCGCGGCCACCTGGCGGCCGGGTATCCGGTGCTGGAGGATGTCATCGTGGGGATGGCGATCGACGTCGCGGCGGACGATGGCCGCAGCCCCGTGCTGCGGTTGGACGCGGCGACCGTCCACCGGATCGCCGACGGGACCGCTCCGCACCAGATGGCGCAGGTGCTGACGGCGGCCCCACTGCGGGCGGCGGGGCTCAAGCTCGGCGACGTGGACCGGTACGCCGTGGAGCTGCACAACCCGGACATTACGGAACCGGCCGGATCGGGAGACGTGCCCGCACGCAACTATCAGATGATCGCCGCGCTGGCGATGCAGGCCGGCGAAATTGCCCGGTCCGACATGTCGGCGTTCGCCGCGGCTCACGGGATGCCCGGGTTCTCGCCGACCCAAGGCCACATCGCCTCGGCCGTCGCCTACCTGCATCACGCCGTGACCGGCCTGACGCGGGGGTCGTTCAGCCGGGTGCAGCTGGTCGCGAAAGGCAGCTTGTTCCTGGGACGCATGACCGAGTTGGCGGATGGGGTGAGTATTCTCATGGAGCGCAACGCAGCAGGCGACTCGGAAGGGAGGAGGAGGGTATGATCGATTTCAAGGACAAGCTCGTGCTCGCACTGGGCGAACGGGACGGGATCCCGGCTCCGGCGCTGGTGGCATGCGCGGAAAGCGCCGGCGGCCGGGTCGTCTACGCCGCCACCGAGTGCTTTGTCTGAACGTCGGCGGGCGCGATGGACCTGGAGGAGCAGGGACGGATTCAGCAGCTCGCGGGGGGCGGGCAGAGCGATCAGATGATCGTGCTTCTGGGCACCCCGAATGCGAGCAGCACGCTGATGATCGCTCTTACGCTCACGCAGGGCGACCCCAGCTACGCCGGTCCACTCGCCGGAGTCCCGTTGGGACTCCCCGTCTACCACATTCTCGAAGACCGGGTGAAAGATGCGATCCCCGCCGACGTGTACGAACGTGAGATCGGGCCGATGGAGTTCGTCCTGGACAAGCCGGGGATCGAGACGGCCCTGGCCAAGACGCGAGGAGGCTGACGCGCCAAGGCGGCGGTGGGATCCCGCTAGGGCTGCCGGGCGGCGAAGGAGTGGTCCATGCGCATCACGCAGATCCGCACGCGGCAGGTGGACGTCCCGCTCCCGCAGCCGTTCTATCCGGCGTGGGCGCCGGGCCGGGTCGAGACGCAGATCCGGCTCGCCTACCTGCGCATTGACACCGATGCCGGGGTGTACGGGATCGCCGGCCACGAGTTCTTCGGCGCCGAGGAACAGTGCGTGGCGCGGGTGGCGCGAGACCTGGTGGGCGAAGACCCGCTCCACATCGAAAAGCACGCCGCCACCCTGCGCTTTCTCTGGCCGTACTTCGGCACGGCAGTGTGGTTCGTGGAGATCGCGCTCTGGGACATTCTGGGGAAGGTGGCGGGTCTGCCCCTCTACCGGCTGCTGGGGAGCGCGCGAGATGCCGTCGCGGCCTACGCCTCGACCGGCCAGAACCGCACCCCGGCCGAGCGCGCCGACGACGCCCGCCGGCTGCGCGATGCGGGGTTCCGTGCGATCAAGCTCCGGATCCACAGCGAGTCGATGGCCGAGGACCTGGCACAGGTCGCGGCCGTGCACCAGGCGGTCGGCAACGGGATGGCGATCATGGTGGATGCGAACCAGACCGATGTGCACGACGCCCCCTATCCCGGCCCGCACTGGTCGTATCATCGGGCGCTCAGGACGGCGCAGGCGCTGGCGGAGTATGGGATCGAGTGGCTCGAGGAGCCGTTGCCCCGCCACGACTACGAGGGGCTGCGGAGACTCCGGGCGGCGTCTCCGGTGCCCGTGGCCGGCGGTGAGGTGAACCAGGGATTCGGTGAGTTGCAGCGGCTCCTCCTGGATGGCTGCTACGACATCCTGCAGCCCGACGTGACGCTGTGCGAGGGATTGCTGCGCATCCGGGCGCTCGCGGCGATGGCGAACGCCGCATCGGTGCTCGTCGTCCCCCACACCTGGGGCGATCCGTTGGGCACGGTGGCGAACCTGCACCTGGCGGCGGCGATTCCCAACACCTCGTACTTCGAATTTCCCCACGACCCGCCGGCGTTTCCCAGCACCGTCTACCAGCAGACGCTCAAGACGCCCCTGGTCGTGGACGACGGGCTGGTGCGCGTGCCCCAGGAGCCCGGCCTGGGAGTGGAGCTCCAGGACTGGATCTTCGAGTGAGCCGAGGTGCGCCTTGACGGCCGGTCGGGTTCGCGCAGCCACGCTGGTGGCCCCTGGACGGTACGAGCTTCGCGAGTACCCGGTACCCGACCCGGCGTCGGGATGCGTCCTCGTGCGGATGGAACTGTCGGGGATCTGCGGGACCGATAAGCACACCTACCAGGGATACACTACCCAGTACGCCGGAACGGCGACCCCGCGCGAGATCCCATTCCCGATCATTCAAGGGCACGAGAACGTCGGGACAGTGGCCGCCATCGGCGGCGACGGTCGCTACGAGGACTTCGAGGGGACCCCGCTGCGTGTCGGCGACCGAGTCGTCGTGGGGGCCAACGTCGTCTGCGGCCGCTGTTATTACTGCCGGCACGACTTCCCCTACTACTTCTGTGAACAGATGATCGACTACGGCAACAACATGACCGCGGCGACCCCCCCGCACCTGTTCGGAGGGTGGTCCCAGTTCCTGTACGTCGTCCCCGGGAGCTTCTTGGTCCGGGTTCCAGACGAGCTTCCATCGGAGATTGCCGTGCTCACCGAGGTCATGGCGGTGACCGTGGGGCTCGATCGCGCCAAACAGTTCTCTGCCGTGCCGAACGAATCGTTCCTGTTCGACGACACGGTCGTCGTCCTGGGGGTCGGGCCGCTGGGGATGTGCCACCTGATCAAGGCCAGGATGCTGGGCGCGGGCACCCTGATCGCGGTGGACTTGTCCGCCTACCGACTCGACATGGCCAAACAGCTGGGCGCGGACTACGTCATCAACGCCGCCCAAACCACCGCCGCCCAGCGGCTGGGCTTTGTGCGCGACCTCACACACGGCCGGGGCCCGGACGTCGTGATCGAGTGCGCGGGGGTCCCCCAGGTCATTCCCGAGGCCTTGGAGATGCTCCGGGTCGGCGGGATGCTGGTGGAGGCCGGGAACTTTTCCGACCTGGGTGATGTGGCGATCAGTCCGCACCGGCACCTCTGTTCGAAGAACGTGCGGATCCTTGGTGTCGGCGGCGAGGAGGCCGCGGCGTACGGCCCGAGCATGCGGCAGATGGCGCGCTACATGCAGCACTACCCGTTGCGAGGATTCGTCTCCCACCGGTATCATCTCAAGGACGTTGAGGCCGCCGTCCTCAAGTCCATCGCCCCCGACTCCATGAAGGTCGTGATCGACCCCTGGGCCTAACCGGCGCATTTCTCTCGCGTCCGTCCTCACTCCCGGCCCGGGCAACACGCGCGGTGGGGCGGCCTTCCCCCGTCGAAGGCCCGGGTCCCCGGTCCGCCGTGCGCCGCGAACGCCGATGTCGTATGCTTGAGTTGCGGGCGCTGGGTGCAGGGAGGATTCGATGGCACATCTCGGCTTGTCGATCCGCGGGGGGGAGCGGCGGGAAGAGGAGCTCCGGTTCGCCCGCCGGGTGGGATACACGGCCGCGGAGATCAGCATGGATGGGACGGGCCTCATCTTCGGAGGGCGGCTGCACCCCCAACTGTTGGGGGAGGCCCTCCATGGCTTCGCCAAACACGATTTCCGCTACTCGGTGCACAGCCCCAGCAGCCTGGACCTGCGCGACCGCGCCAACCGCGAGATTCAGCTCGCGCTGGCGCGGTCGAGCCTCGAGTTCTGCCGGGCGGTCGGAGGGCGCGTGCTCGTGCTCCACTTCGAGCAGCGGAGCGAGGATCCTGAGGACGAGGATGCGTTCGAGGATGGAATCCGCAAGCTCTCCGACGAGGCCGGGGACGTGCTTCTGGGGATCGAGAACATCGAGGTCGAGCGGGTTGAGCCGGTGATCGACTGTGTCCGTCGTCTCGACCGCCCGAACGTGGCGATGACCTTCGACGTCGGCCACGCGTTCCTCGCCTCCGCGTACTTCCGATTCGACTTCTTCGAGGCGATTCGGGCCGCCCTCCCCTACGTCCGGCACCTCCACGTCAACGACAACTTCGGGCGGTACGATCCGCTCCGCCTCGAGAACTTCACCCTTTACCGAACCCAGTCGTCGGCCGATACGTTCCCTCTAGGGAAGGGTGACCTCCACCTCCCGGTGGGTTGGGGGGGGATTCCACTCGAAAAGGTGTTCGATGTGCTGCGGGGATACCGGGGGAGCGTGATCCATGAATATCGCTACGCCAATTTTCTGGCGTCCGTGGAGGATGATTACGGCCGGATGCGAACTTTGCTGGCCGCCCTCGACGAACCGGGAACCCCCGGAGATGGCAGAGGGAGGTGAGGGTCCTTCCCGAATTTAGTCGACGATACCGATGACCGAGATGCTTAAGGGGGGTGCGTAGTCATGCGGAAGCCACGGCAATTACGCTGGCTTGCGTCGTCCGTCCTGATCGCGGTCGCGCTGTTCCTGCTGGGAACGAACGATCGCACCCCGGCCGGGGCGGCCGAGCCCGTGACGCTCAACGTCTACATCGACGGGGACACCAACATCTTCGACCTCTGGAGCAAGAGCTTGCTCCCCGCGTTCGAGAAACGTTACCCGCAGTACCGGGCCAACATGGTGCCGCTGCTCCACGGCAACGGGTCCCAGGGGGTGTTCGACAAGATCCTGGCGGCGAAGCGGGCCGGAAAGCCGACCGACGTCGATCTGTGGGAAACCGAGCCGTCGTTTGTCCAGCAGGGGCTTTCCGAGGTCCTGTGGGTCCGGCTGAACGAGCGGATCCTGCCCAACATCACCCGGGTGCCCCAGGGTGCTCTCGAGGCCGTCGACTGGTACGGCGTGCCCTACCGGGGATCGTCGGTGGTGATCGGGTACAACAGCGCGTTCGTCAAGAACCCGCCCAAGACGTTCGACGATCTGGTCGCCTGGATCAAGGCGAACCCCGGGAAGTTCACCTACTGCGACCCAAACACCGGCGGATCCGGCCAGGCGTTCGTGGCGTCGGCGATCTACAAGTTCGCCCAAGCGACCAAGTTCGCCGGAAACGCCTACGACCCGAAGGAGGAAGCGGCGTGGGCTCCGGCGTGGAAGCTGCTGAAGGACCTCCAGCCGGCGATGTACAACAACGGGTTCCACCCGAACGGGAATGTCGCCGTGCTGCAGCTGCTGGCACAGCAGAACATCTGGATCGCGCCGGTGTGGTCGGACATGGGGCTTGACTTTTCCAGGCGGGGGCAACTCCCCAAGAGCGTCAAGTTCGAGCAGCTCACCCCGCCGCTGTTTGGCGGAGACTCGACGGTGACGCTCCCCGCCGGGGCCGACTCGAAGCACTTGGAAGGAACGCTGACGCTCCTCAACTGGCTCCTGACGCCGGAGGCGCAGGCGTTGGTTATCAACGAAGTGTCCGGGTACCCCGGCATCGAGTGGAAGTACATGCCCGCCTCGGTGCGGGCGACCTTCGAGGACGTGGCCAAGCCGTACGCGCCGTTCCCCAACGCAAAATATTTGGCCGACCTCAAGCGCCTCTGGCACGAGCAGGTCGCGGGACAGTAAGATCCCGGGGAGGATCGCGCTGGACGGCCGGCGAGGACGCGCGCACAGGCGGTGAGGTCCCGGACCGGGGGATCGTGGGGGCAGGGAGCACTGGGGCTCGCCCTGGTGCTCCCGCCGCTCTGCGTGTTGGTTTTCCTGATCGTTGTTCCGGCCATCACGGCGGTCGTTGATACGCTGCGCCCCCCCGAAGCCCTCGCGGGGGGGGTGACGCTGGCGGCGTACGCGCAGGTGCTCGGAAGCCGCATCCTGCGGGCGGACATCGTGTTCAGCGTGGTGGTCACGCTGGTCGCGGTGGCCGCCACTTTCTGCCTGAGCTACCCGCTGGCCATGTACCTCCGGTTCAATAGGGGTCGGCTGCCGTCGCTGTTGGCGGTGCTCTTCACCATCCCCCTCTTCGTGCCCGTCGTTATCGCCTCGTTCGCGATGATCACGTTCCTCGTCAATCACGGGATGGTGTCGACGATCGTCTACCGGTTGGGGATCGAGCGGCTTCCGCCGCTGGTGTACAACGCCACGGGGATCGTCCTGACGGAGGTCTGGACCACCATTCCGTTCGCGGTGCTCATTCTCGGGGCGGGCCTGCAGTCGATCGACGACGCGCTGATCGACAGCGCCCGCGACGTCGGGGCGGGCCGGCTGCGCACGTTCGCGTCGATCATCCTGCCGCTGAACGCCACGCCGACGATGATCACGCTGACCCTGCTCTTTATCGGGATCTTCGGATCGTTTACCATTCCCTATCTCGTCGGCGGAAACGCGCCGCAGATGCTCGGGGTGACGATGACCAACTACCTCACCCAGTACCTCCGGCGGACCGAGTCGGTCACGATCGCCGTCATCGCGTTTGTCATCGCGGCGGCGGTCGGCGCGGTCTACGTGGTGAGCGTCAGCCGCCGGGAGCGGCACGCGCTGTGAGTGTGACCCGGGCGGCGGCGGGGGTGGCCACCCCTCCCTGGTACTGGGCGGTCGGCGCGATGCGCCGTGCGCTCGGGCTCGGGGCGTTCCTCGCCCTCGCGGCGTTCATCCTCGGCCCGCTGCTCACCCTGCTGGTGTGGGCTTTCGCGGGGACGTGGCTGTTCCCTGACCTGCTGCCGCAGTTCTCGCTCACCTGGTGGTACTATGTCCTCGGCAACGCGGACGTCGGGAAGGCGATCCGGATGAGCTTTCTCAGCGCCCCGATCGCGACGCTGCTTTCCGCGGTGATCTGCATCCCCGCCGCCTACGCCTTCGCCAGGCTGGAGTTCCCGGGCCGACGGGCGCTGCTTCTGTCATTCCTGAGCGCCAACGCGTTCCCCAAGATCGGTTTGTATGTGAGCATTGCCACGCTCTTCTATCGGTTGAATCTCATGGACACGTTTGCCGGGGTCGTGCTCATCCAGCTGGTGAACACCATCCTCTTCATGATTTGGATCCCGACCGGGACCTTTCGGGGGATCAACCGCAACCTGGAGGACGCCGCCCGCGATGTGGGGGCGGGGGCGCTTCGGACCTTCTTCCAGATCACGCTCCCCATCGCGCTCCCCGGGCTCATCGTCGCCTCCCTGTTCGCCTTCCTCGCGGCGTTCGATGAGGCGCAGGGAACCCTGATCGTCGGGACGCCCAACCACATCACGATGCCGGTGATGATGTACACGCTGGTGCTCTCCTACCCCCAGCCGGTGGGGGCGGTGTTCTCCGTGCTGCTCTCGCTGCCATCGCTCGCGTTTTTGCTCCTTGCCCAACGGTACCTGCGGGCCGGGTATCTCGCCGCCGGGTACAGCCTGTGAGGTCCTAGCGTGGCGCGCCTCTCGATCTCCCAGGTCACCAAGATATTTGGGGCGCAGGCGGCGGTGCACGACGTCACACTCGAGGTGGGCGACGGCGAGCTGATGTGCCTGCTCGGCCCGTCGGGATGCGGAAAGACGACCACCCTGCGGATGATCGGCGGGTTCACGGTCCCGGACGGGGGAGACATCCAGATCAACGGGCGAAGCATCGTGGCCCTCCCTCCGGAAAAGCGGCCGACGGCGATGGTGTTCCAACGGTACAACTTGTGGCCCCACATGACCGTCGCCGGCAACATCGCGTTCGGATTGAAGTTGCGGCGGCTTTCCAAAGAGGCGATCGACGCGAAGGTTCGTGATGTCCTCGTACTGGTCGGCCTGCCGGGCTCGGCGGAAAAATACCCGCACCAACTGTCGGGCGGGGAGCAGCAGCGCGTCGCGGTGGCCCGCGCGCTTGTCCTGGAGCCGCAGATCTTGCTCCTCGATGAACCCTTCAGCAACCTTGACGCGCGCCTCCGGGTTCGCATGCGGGAGGAGGTGAAGCTGCTCCAGCGCAAGGTCGGTATCACCACGGTGTTCGTCACCCACGACCAGGAGGAAGCGCTTTCCATCGCGGACCGCATCGCGGTGATGAAGGGCGGGGTGTTGGAGCAGGTCGATACCCCTGACACGCTGTATGCCCGGCCGCAGACATTATTTGTCGCCGACTTCATCGGAACCATGAACCTCATCCCCGCCCGCGTGCACGCCCCGCGGGAGCTCGCGGCGGGATCGTGGCGGCTGACACTGCCCGACGGCCGGTGGCCCGCCGGGAGCGAGGTCACGCTCGCCGTCCGTCCCGAGGATCTCGTGGTGGATTCGCAGGGGGCGCCGGTCAGGATTCGCCGCGTCATCAACCTCGGCCACTACCTGCAGGTGCTTCTCGACTGCCCCGGAGTGGCGGCCCTCAGAATGTTCACCGGCAAGGGTGCGGTGTTTACGGAGGGGCAGGAGATGCGCCTCGGGATCGCCCGCGGGCTCGCCTTCTATGGAACTGAGATGATCGAACTCGGCGGGCCGATGCGCCCCGCGGTCGCCGCGCCTACGGACCGCGCGTGACCGGAACCCCCCGATCGTCCGGCCCGGCATCCGTCCGGGCCGGGGATGTCTTCGAGCACACGTTTGCGGTCGATCTTCCCGGCGAGGCGTGCGCTTCGCTCACCCTGGCCGCACCCGGAACGTCCTGGCGGGATGCGCGGGTCGCCGTCGTCGAGATCGAGGTCGACGATCGGGACCCGCAGGAGGTGATCCTGGCCGGCGGTGAAGAGCCGACCGAGTACCTCCGGTTCCTCGGGCGTCTCGCCGCGGGTTCCCACCGGCTGCGGCTCCGGATCCGGCCGGATCTCACGGCATCCGATGCCGCCGCGGTGACGGTACACGGGGTGCGGCCGCGGTCCGTGGGAGATGAGGATCCCATCGCATCCATCTGGCGGCACGCGCCCGTAGTGCACTACCGGGCCGTCACCAGCCCGTTGGACAGCCTGACCTCGGACACGCCGCTCCTGCTCTTCTATCGGACCGGATCCGACGCCCTCGGCACCGTTATCGAGTACCACCTCATCTTCAGCCACGAGGATGCGGGGACCGACCTCCCCGGACTGCTCGCCCGCTGGGGGCACACGGTCGACATCGAGTGGGCGTTCCGGGTCACCCTCGACGGCGCCGGCCGCCCGATCCGCGAGGAGGTGCAGGGGCCGGAACACCGCACCCTGCCCTATGCCGGGGGCCGGGCGCTGGGCGGGCACCCGGTCCTGCAGGTCGCCACCCTCAACGGGACGTTCACCGACCAGGTCCGGTCGCGCTTTCGTGGGGCGCTGGGACCGGCGTGCGCGCAGCCCGAAGGGGAGCCGCGCGAAGGGGTGCTGCAGCGGTTTCCCTGGATCTACCGGGTCAGCGCGCTCGAGGTGCTCCGCCAGGTCCCGCTCGATCCCGACCCGTCACCGCACTCGCGGGGACCGGCCGACCTTCGATCGTACGTCTACGTGCAGTGGAAGCGCCCCCCCGGGACGGAGCTGCCGCTCGAGGCCGCCGTCCGCGTGGAGGGCATCTGGTACACATCGGCGTGGGGGCAGCCCGGCTTGGCTTTCACCGACCCGGATGGGGAAAGCACGGCGGTGAAGGTGCCGGTCGGCACGGATGAAGCGACCATCACGGGCATCGCGCTGCGCGCGTTCCGCCCGCCGGGGGCAGCGCTCGCCGTGAAGCTGGTGCGCGCCTTCCTCCTCGACGACCGCTACGGTCCTCGTCCCTCCTTCGCCGCGGGCGGGGTCCGCCTCACCCACGATCAACCGCATGCGGTGGCGTGGGAGCGCGTCTAGCGCGGCGCCGCCCGGAAGGACACGCCGGCGCGCGCCGCGAACGAGCTTGCGGTCGGATCACCGGACGGAGAAAGAGGTCGGCCTCGATGCGGGCGTGCTTCCGTTGGGTCTGCGCCGTCATCCTTGCGGTGTCGTTCACAATGCCGCCCGCCTCGACGGCGGAACCGGTCCGGGTCCTTACCATCCTCCATTTCAACGATGACTATCAGCTGACCGCCCTCGACGGCAGCAAGGTCGGCGGGCTGGACCGCCTGGCGACGCTGATCGCGCAGTACCGCCGGCGGGATCGCCCCGCGCTCCTGCTGTTCGCGGGGGACTTGCTCTCGCCGTCTGCCGAGTCCTCGGTGTTCAAAGGCGCGCAGCTGATCGACGGCTTGAACCACCTGGGGATCGACGCCGCCGTCCCGGGGAACCACGAGTTCGATTACGGGCCGGAGGTGCTCGCGGCGCGGGTCTCCGAATCGCATTTCCCCTGGGTCGCGACGAACGCCTTCGTGACTCCCGGGATGCGGACGCTCCCGGGGACCAAACAGCTCCTGATCGTGAGCGCCGGGGGAGTCCAGGTCGGGATCTTCGGGCTCACGACTCCCTCCACCGCCGGCTCATCATCGCCCGGCGGCACCGCGTTCGGCGAGCCGGTGGCGGTCGCCAAGGCGGCGGTGCCGATCCTCCGGCGGGACGGCGCGCAGGTGGTCATTGCCCTGACGCACCTGGACGTGAGCGAAGACGAAACGCTGCTCCGCGAGGTCCCTCAAATCGACCTCGTCATCGGCGGGCACGATCACGAGCCGATGACGCGCCTGGTCGATGGACGCCTGATCGCCAAGGCCGGATCGGATGCCAAGTGGTTGGGGATTACCCGCCTGGCCCTCGACGGCTCGCACCGCGCGGTGCACCAGCTGATCCCGGTGACCAGCCAGACCCCCTCGGAGCCGGCGGTCGCCGCGCTGGTGCGGCGCTACACGGATCTTCTCGGCAAAGAGCTCGACGTCGCCATCGGGGAGGCCGCCGTCCCGCTCGATGCGCACGAGTCTCTCGTTCGTGCGCAGGAATCCTCCCTGGGCGACTTCATCGCCGACGCGATCCGCACAGCCGTGCACGCAGACATCGCGATCACCAACGGGGGAGGGATCCGCACCGACGCGGTCTTGTCGGTCGGGCCGATTCGGCGCCGGGACGTCATCGCCTGGCTCCCGTTTGGGAGCGTGGTCGTCAAGGTGGCCATCCGCGGGGACGCGATCCGGGAGGCTTTGGAGAATGGGGTGAGCCAGCGGGACAAGCTGGCCGGCCGGTTTCCGCAGGTTTCGGGGTTGCACTTCACGTTCAATCCCGACCGACCGGTCGGGGCCCGAGTCCTCGATGTTCGCATCGGCGATGCCCCCCTGGATGCCGGCACCACCTACACGGTCGCGACGAACGATTTCATGCTCCGCGGGGGCGATGGCTATACGATGCTCTCAACGGGCCAGGTGTTGGTCGACCCGGCGGGGGGACCATTGATGGCCACCGCGGTGGCGGAGGCGGTTCAGCGGATCCACGTAGTGGCTCCCAAACCCGACGGGCGCATCACGATCGCCCGCTAGGCGCCGCCGGCAGGCGGGGATTTAGGAAGGGGCCGTCCCCCTCGTCGGGGATGTCGCGAAGACCTCGCCCGCACGCTTGTCCGGCCGCAGCCCCTTGAGGACCGCGCCGCGAAGATCGGTGCCGGCAGGGCGCTGATACTCTACCTCGACGACCAGGGTCGGCGTCACCCAATGCGGGAGCGGATCGGGCGGGCCGTCACCGCCGCGTTCGGGAAGCGCCCGCGCGGGCGCGAACGGCGAGGACTTACGCCGCATCGCTTTGAGCTCACGGAGCATGGTCTGCCGGAATTCATCCGTCAGCCCCGCATCGAGGATGCCCGCATACGTGAGCCTGCCCGTCCGGTCGTGCTGCCCCAGGACGATGCCTCCGAGCCCGCGGCGGCCGTCGGTCACGTATCCTCCGACGACGAATTCTTCGCGACGCCGGACGGGGATCATCACCCAGTCCGGCGATCTCGCCCCCGGCCGATAGACGCTTGCCCTCCGCTTCGCCACCACCCCTTCCAGCCCAACCTTGGCGCACTGGCGGAAGATCGCCCGGCCGTCCATTCCGGAGAGCGGCTCGGTCACGCGGACCACTTGCGAAGCGAGGGGGCGCGCCAACGCCCGCAGGACCGCATGTCGGTCCTCCAGCCCCCGGGCGATCAGTGAGTGGTTGTTGGCATACAGGCAGTCGAAAACCATGTACACCAGGTGTCCGGACGGTCGACGCGTTCCCGGGCGGAGCCACTGCTGGAGGCTCTCGAAATCGGGAAGTCCCCGTTCGTCGAGGACCACGACCTCTCCGTCGAGCACCAGCGACGCCGGAAAGCCCCGCAGGGCCTCGGCGACCGGCCGGAAGAGGTCGGTGAATGATAGGACGTTGCGGGAGAGGAGCCGGACCGAGCCGTCGCGGATCATCGCGATAACGCGGACCCCGTCCCATTTGGGTTCATACATCCACGCTGGATCGTTAAACGGGACTCCTGCCGATTCGGCCAGCATCGGCCGGATGACCTTGGGGAACGGCGAGTGCCCGGGAGGGTGCAGGCCTATCCGGACGAGGGCGCTGATCACCGTGAGGGGAAACACCATCGGTATTGATTATAAACCACCCGCGCGGGGGCAAGATGCCCGGGGTCACGTCCCGCGGGTTATCGCGCCGGAAGCATCCAGATGAGGACGAAATAGAACACGAGGGTGAACAGCCCAATCGGCGAGAGCACGATGGCGACAAAGTGCCCGAGTGCGAGCGCCGGCGAGAAGGATAGCCCGAAGACCGACACGGTGTACTGCATCGCGGTGCCGACGTGCCGGTCGCTGGAGAAGAGGTTGAAGAACGTCCCCACGTTCGTCTCGTTGTTTCGGATCAGGTTGGGGAAAAATCCGAAGAAGGTCAAGATCAGCACGATGAAGGCCAGACAGGCGAGATACCCGATGACATACCTCATGTTTCACCACCAGCCGACGGATCGCCGCCCCCTTCACTCTTATGCCCATCAGCCCTGAGTTGCAGACGCGGCGAGCGGGGGGCCTCCGCCCCCGCTGAGCCTTGCGCTCCTCAAACACTCCCAGGCAATCTCCACGAAGCTTCGTCTAAAGCTTCGCGACGCGGGGCATAGGGTACACCGGGAGCGGATCGATGGTGCGGGATCCGGGACCGGCCCGTCGGCCACCGCGGGAAGGGTGCGTAGATGAGCGTTGCGAGGGTGTTCTTCCATTCAACCCGGTCAGTGTGCCGATCCCGGAGTGGGCGCTGCCCCTCCGCCTCTCCGCGTACCGCCACGATTGCCGAGTGGGGGTGGCGCGGGATGATGACAGCGCCAAGGGGTTCCCGGATCGCACACCATCCACTGCCGAGTTGATGACGATAGACCCCGAACACTCGCCTGCTTCGTCGGCGCCCCCCGACCTGGAGATGCCGGGTCCCTCCCGGCCGGTTCCCACGAAACTGCGGGTGCTCATCGTCGAGGACCAACCCGCCGACGCAGAATTGACCGTGCGCGAGTTGCGTCGAGCCGGTTTCAACTTTGAATGGGCACGCGTTGAGGACGAGGCAGCGTACCGGCAACACCTCGCGCGCCTTCCCGATCTCATCCTCTCGGATTTTTCGCTGCCGAGGTTCAGCGCGGCGCGTGCACTGGAGGTGCTCCAGGAGAAGGGGCTCGACGTCCCGTTCCTCATCATCTCGGGGATGATGGGGGAGGAGACGGCGGTGACGCTGATGAGATGTGGGGCCACCGACTACCTCCTCAAGGATCGGCTGACACGACTGGGACAGGCGGTCGAGCGGGCCCTTGAGGATCAACGTCTCCGTCAAGAGAAGCGCAAAGCAGACGAGGATCTGCGGGCCAGCGAAGCGCGGTACCGGACCTTGTTCGAAGGCGTCCCCATCGGACTCTACCGAACCACCGTCGACGGAGAATTCCTCGAAACCAACCCGGCGTTCCTGCAGATCATGGGCTATCCAGATCGCGAGACACTGATGGCGGCCGGGGCCGCCGGCCTCTATGTCGACCCCGAACGTCGGAAGCACTGGCTGGCTCTCCTGGAGAGTGAGGGGGCGGTGACGGACTTTGAGAGCCAACTCCGCCGCCATGACGGGAGGCTGATCTGGGTGCGCGCCGGCGCTCGAGTCGTCCGTGACGCCACTGGCCGGAGCCTGTATGTTGAGGGGGCGGTTGTTGACGTTACGGGGCGGAAGCAAGCCGAGGAAGAGGCTCACCGGCGGGCCGCCCACCTCGAGACCTTGAATGCGATTATCGCCGCCTCGGGGGCCGCACAGGATGAGCCCGCCCTCCTGAAGGTGACGGTCGACGCGATCCTCAAGGCGCTCGGATGCGAGATGGGAGGGGTCTGGACGGAGCGGACCCAACTTGTCCGCGGGATGACCCACGAGGCTGGCCCCTCGATTCTCGGCGTCTTGGAGGCGGCGGGGTACACGCTGCTCAGCCCGCACGCGGTGGACGACTGGCGGATCTCAACGGGTTCGGAGATCGACGCGGCGGCGAGCGTCATGGGGCAGTTCGGCATCCGGGCCTCGATCGCCGCTCCCATTCGAACAGACGGCGGAATCCTCGGCGGCATCGCGGTTGCCTCCGCCGTCCCCCGCCGGTGGCTCCGCGACGAAGTCACGTTGGTAGAGGCCGTGGGCAAGCAGATCAGCGAAGCGATCGAGCGGCTGAAGTTGTCACAGGAGTCGCAGCGCCGGACCATGGAACTCGAGGCGTTCTACACACTGAGCCGCCAGTTGCGCGAAGCCCCGAGCGTCGATGAGATGTACCCGATGATCGTCGAACGCGCGATGACCCTTTTGGCGAGCGGCCACGGCTCACTCGCACTCCTCAACGCAGAACGTGAAGGATTCACGCGTGTCTACACGGTCGGGATCCCCACGGAGAGGATCGGGTCGACGTTTCCCGTTACCGGGACCCGGTCGGGGGAGGTGGTGAAGACAGGGACCGCCTACGTGAGTGAGGATTTCAGTGCCGAGCAGGTCCCGGCCATGCTGGACGCAGCGCAGTATCGTGTCCTTGGACCTTTTGCCATTGTGCCTATGCGGTCGGAAGAGGAGATCATCGGCACCCTCTGTTTGGCCCGCCCAAAGGCGCCGGAACATCCTGCGTTTACCGAGGCCGACATCCGCCTGCTCGAGGGGATCGCGGAAATCGCGGGCACGGCGATTCGTCGAGCTCGCCTCAATCACCACCTCGAGCAATCGTATATTGAGCTGGTGCTGGTGCTGGCGCGGGCGGCCGATGCCCGCGACAGCTACACGGCCGATCACAGCGAACGCATCGCGACCCGCGCGGTCACGCTCGCCCGAGCCATGGGGTGCAACGAGATCGACGTGCAGAATGTGCAATGGGGCGCGCTCCTGCACGATATCGGCAAACTGGGGGTACCCGACAACATCCTGAGGAAACCCGGCCCGCTGACCGAGGCGGAGTGGCACGTCATGCGGCAGCATCCGGCGATCGGCGAAGAGATCCTGCGGCCGGTCGATCGGATGCGCGACGTAGCCGCGTTGGTCCGGCACCACCAGGAGCGTTGGGACGGGGCCGGCTACCCCGATCATCTGCGCGGCGAGGAAATCCCGCTGGGCGCCCGAATCTTGGCCGTCGCCGACACCTACGGGGCGATGACCGATGATCGGGCGTACGGGAAGGGCCGGACGCTGGACGACGCGCTTGCTGAGATCTGTCGATGCGCCGGGACGCAGTTCGATCCCCGCGTGGTTGACGTGTTCTGCAGGATGCTCAGGGAGGGGGACGAGGGGGGGCGTCTGTCCATCGGCCGAGAACCCGATGCCGGGAAGGCGACGATCCGGCCGTCGGAGACGGCGATCGCTCGAGCCCTCTCGCACGCACGCCGGATCGGGCGCGTCGTCCCGGCGATGACGGATGTGGCGAAGCGCCTGTTGCGCCCCCTCGACCTCGCCGCCGTGCTCGATGAGATTCTCAGTCAGATCCAGGAGGTCTTTGGCTATCCGCTGTGCAGCGTGTTCTTCATCGATGGGCAAACCGGGGAACTCCGTGTCGCGGCCCAGCGCGGCGGCGATCCAGCGCTGACGGAGCCCCCCGCGGTCACGATAGGTGAGCAGGCAATCGGCAAATGGGTCTTGAACCACGGGGGGCCGTACTACGCGAGCGACGTCGACCAAGATCCAATGTACGTGACGGGCTCGCCTGGGGTTCGGTCTCACGTCGCCTATCCACTAATCGTCAATGATCGAGTCATCGGGGTCTTGCACGTCGAAAGCCCTCTGGTCGACGCGTTCCCGAAGGAGATCCGCGAACTTCTCGAGGCCTTTGTGTTTCTGGCCGCGCTCGGCATCCTCCGGGCGCAGCGCGATGAGGATCTCAGCCGCCTTGCCTTGACGGACGGTCTGACCGGATTGGCCAACCACCGGGCGCTCTGGGATGCGCTTGAACGCGAGGTCGCCCGCGCCAAACGCAGCGCCTCCCCCATCTCCGTCGCCATTGTCGAAGTCGACAAATTCAAGCAGGTCAATGATCGCTTTGGCCACCTGCAGGGAGACCTGGTCCTCAAGTTGGTCGCCGATGCCATGCGGAAGAACAGTCGCACCATGGATCTCGTGGCCCGCTTCGGGGGTGATGAATTCGTCCTCCTACTCCCGGATGTGCCGAAAGAGGCGGCGATTCAAATTGCCGAGCGGGTGCGGCGGCATGTCGAGGAGATGCTCGTCTCCGGCGGCCCCAGCCTTACGGTCAGCGTGGGCCTGGCCAGCATGCCCGAAGACGGCCAAACCGCGAATGCCCTGATGGAAGCCGCCGATCGGGCGATGTACACGGTGAAGCACATAGGGGGAAATCGCGTGTCCGTTGCTTGACCACCCCGACCGCACCACCGCCGCGCGGCGGCGCGGTCAGCCGCATTAGCCCTGCGTCCCCGCGTGAGCCCTCAGCCAGTCCGCCAAACCGTTCGGAACCGCATCATCCCGTCCGGCTGATCCACGTACCCACCGACCTTCTTGGAAATCAGCTTGTACTCCTTTGGAAAGTACATCCACACATACGGGACATCGTCGGCTAGGATTTTCGTTGCGTCCGCGTACAGGTTGCGCCGCTGGCTCATGTCGTACAGGGCGCGCGCGTGGTCGAGGATCTCCTGCACCTGAGGGTTCGTGTATCCGGCGAAGTTGAATGCGCCGATCCCCGACTTGGTGACGAAGGGATAGATGTCGAAGTCCGGATCCGGCCGCCCGCTCCAGTCGATGAACGCCGCCTGATTCTGCATCTGCGTGAGCCGTTGGACCAGCACGCCGCCCTCGAGGACCTCGATCTTCAGCTTCAGCCCGGCCTCGCCGACCATTGACTGCACGGCTTGCAGAATCGCCAGATGCTGCTGCCCGGGTGGAGTGATCACCGTGAACTCGACGCCGTTGGGCATTCCCGCCTGCTGGAGTTTCTCTTTCGCCAGCGCCACGTTTTGCGGGGGGAGCTTCCATGACGGGTCGAAGGCGGGCGTCCCGTTGGGGAAAAACGAATACGCTGGATATGCCGCCCCCTGCAACACGGCTCCGGCGAGCGCGTTCTGGTCGATCGCCGCCAGGAACGCCTGGCGTGCCAGTTTGTTGTCGAACGGCGGCGTGTTCACGTTCAACGACAGCGCGGCCCAGGCGATCGGCCCCCGTTCGATCAGGAGGAATGGCGAGGCGGGCTGCGCAGCCTGTTGGCCCAGGGTCTTCACCTGGGGGAGGGGGACCAGGTTGATGATATCCACATCCCCGGACTTGAGGTTCGCCACCCTGGCGTTGTCGTCGGAGAACGGTCGATAGACGAGCTCATCGAGATACGGCTCGCCCTTCGCCCAGTAGTCCGGGGCGCGCCGCAGGGTGATGTGGTCCTGCAGCACGCGCTCGACGAAGGCGAACGGGCCGGTTCCCACGGGATGCAGACCGAAGTCGAGCCCTGCCTTCCGCGCCGCCGTCGGGGAGACCATCATTCCCGCGCGGTCGGTCAGGACGTAGAGCAGGGGGCTGTACGCTTGGTCCATCACCAGCTTGATCGTGTACGCATCCACCGCAACCACTTGCTTCACCGGGCGAAGTTCGCTGCGCCGGACGGACGGGAAGGTGGGTTCGAACAGCATGCGGTGAAAGTTGTACACGGCCGCCGCGGCGTTGAACGGCGTGCCGTCGTGGAACCGCACCCCCTGGCGGAGTTTGAACGTGGCCGTCTTGCCGTCCGCGCTGATCGTCCATGAGGTCGCCAGCCTTGGCACTATCGCCAGGTGCGGATCGGTATCCACCAGCTTGTCATAGAGGTTCTGATACACCTGGCGCTCCACGTACGCGCCCGACCGGTGCGGGTCGAGCGTGGGGGGATCACCGTCGAGCCCGATCCGGAGGGTGCCCCCGCGGCGGACCCCCTGCGCGGACGCCTCTTTCTCCCCCGGCATCGCCAAGCTGAAGGCGGTGGTCGCCGCCACCCCGATGCCGGCCCGCAAGAACTCGCGCCTCGTCGGCCGCCCCGTCGCCTTACGGTCCATGCCGTCCCCCTCTCCGCTGCGCTACCCCTCGGATGCCAGCGTGCCGGACATCCTCGCGCATTCCAACCAGCGGGATTTTCAGGTGTGGACCGACGTTCTCCTCCCCCCGGCACGGTCCCATCTCATCGGCCGAGGCCGGTTTGGCGCACCGGACGTATCGGACGGGCGTGCCGGGCTGATCAGGTGCGCTCCCACCGGTAGCCCCCGGCGGCGACAATGCGCCCCCACGCCGGAAAGCGCTCGTGACTGAAGACGACCGTCGCGCCGCTCGTTGCCGCTTCCGCGAGCATCCAGCTGCGCGAGGCGCGTGCGGCCGCCACGTCGCGGTTGACCGGGACCCAGTCCGGGTGGGCCACCTCGCAGGCGTGATGGAACAGGTCCCCCACGTAGTAGAAGCTCTCTCCCGCCGTGCGGATGCGGACGACGCAGTGCCCAGGGGTCTCGCCCGGGGTAGGGATCATCGCCACGCCCGGGGCCACCTCGCGTGTCTCCTCGACGACCTCGAGGAGGCCCGCGCGGTCGATCGTCCCCAGCCGGATCGCCAGGTCCGAGGCCGGATCATGCCGCGCCGGATTGTCGATCCAATCTCGACCCCCGATGAGGTGGGTCGCCCGCGGAAACCGAACCGCGTCGTGTCCATCTCGTTCCACCGTGACCCCGGCGAAGTGGTCGGCGTGGGCATGCGTAATCAACACGTGCGTCACCTCGGCGGGGTCGACGCCGAGGTGGGCCAGCCCAGCCCGCAGGCCGGCGGAGCGTTGCAGCCCCGGCCATTTGGCGGCAAATCGTTCCTGCCACGACGATTCGGGGTCGTCGCATCCGGGATCGATCACAATCGAGGCGTCCCCGAGCGCGACGTACGCGAGATTGAGGCCCAACCTGAGCGTGCCCGTGTCGGTGAGCTCAGGGATCGCACGCCGGACCTCCTCCGCTGGAGCCTGCATCTTTGGCGCCCAGACGAGCGTCCCCTCGGAAATGACCGTCGTTGTGGCATCGCCGATGCGGCGCGTGGCGACAAAGTCCGTCCCTCCATCTGCTGCTCTCACGGCATCGCCCTCTCTCATACGTGGCTGGTATTGGTTCGCGCTTCCGAGGAGGTTCCGAAATGGGCTCGCAGTCTCCTCCCGCGCTTCCGGGATGTCTCGCCCCGGGGGGAATCCCTCCCGATCGATTCTAAAGGAGGGTCGCGGTGGTAGGGGGATGTATTTCATCGCCGGTTCGTGTCATCCCCCCCGGTGGCGACGGTAGTGGAAGCGAGCAGGGGACTGTGCACCTGCGGTCGGTGAATCCCAAACGCGACGAGCCGCGGAAGGAGCCCGCGGATCCCGGAGCGCGCAGAAGCAAGCGGAGAGCGGGGTAGTTGGCTGAGGCGTGGCCGGAGGAGGCCAGCACCGGCTTGATGCGACGCTGACGGATAAACGATTGCATCGCCTGGATGATGCGCAATCGCCTTAACTCGCCGGTGCTCCCGGCAAACGCGACGCTCGTGCCCAATATATCAACGGCCTGAGCGGATTCTTAATCGGTTACTTGTCCGTTGAGTTCGCGAACCTTTCGGGCGCGTCGGCCTCACGAAAACCGTTTGCATCATCTGCTTCTCCGGCCTGGGTCGGGATGCGCGATGGTCGCGATGCGAGATGCCTGGGGTAAGATGCCCCGGCGGTGGAGTCGGCATCGCAAGGGCCCGTCGGTGGTGCCGGAGAAAGGGCCATCGCGCAGGGGCACGGATCCCAAGGAGGCAGGACACATGAGCGAGTTCGCAAAAGTGATCGTGGAGGTCGCAGGAGCTACGGGCACGATCGTCGCGGATGCAAAGCAGTTCAAGACGGGATCGCGCGGGTTTTATGGGCAGGGTAAAGTCCAGGCTCCGGATGGGCGCCGATTCCAAGTCAGCGTCAACGTCGTTGAGATTGGGAGCAAAGGCAAAGCCACCACGTGATCCGGGAGTGATGAGTGCCGAGAAAGCCTCCGCGGGTCGCTGCCAATGTGTATTGGTCATAGCCTCCCATTCCCAGTGGCTTGCCCAAAGATCGCCGCCACCCGTGCGGGGGTTGCCGGGGCGGGTTTCGCGCGCTCAGTCCAGAAAATGCCGTTGGGGCGCGATAGATCCGTTACTGTGTGGCATCCCGATCGTGCTGAACAATCGAAGCTCGGCGGAACATTGACCAGAGCGCCAGATCATACAGGATCTTGATGCCACCGGCCAAGATAAATGGGAGGCCGTTGGCCGCCGCCTGAAAAGCAATGCCTGAGATCGCCGGCGCAAGACTGGCCGCCGCCGGGCGGACCGCATTGGTGAGGCCCGCTGCGGCGACCCGTTCTTCAGGGGCGACGAGGGCCATCGTGTAGGCCTGCCTGGTTGGGACGTCCATTTGCGACAGCGCATGACGCGCCAACAGCACAGCCGCGGCCACCGGCCACGTGGGCATGAACGGTATCAGGCCCAAGAGCACATTTGACGGGAGGTGAGTAAAGACCATCGTGTTGAGGAGGCCGACACGCGCTGCCAGCGCAGCCGCTACCAGAGACGAAAGAGCCGAAAGGAGGTTGGTGCCGAAGAACAGCGGCCCGAGGACCGCCAAACCGATCCCGAACCGTTGATGAAACCAGTACGCCACAAGGCTCTGCACGATCAGTCCCCCTGCCAGCGCATCGACGCCGAAGAGCGCAGTCAGGCGAAGAACGATGCCACGGGATCGATGGAGGCCGAGCAGGTGGCGTGGACTGCGCTGTCGCTGGCCCTCAATCGATGGGGAGAGGGGCAGGTACAGCCCGGCGAGGATGAGACCTATCACGGAGAACGCCCAGACCAGTGCCCGCTGAGCCTCCAGGGCGGACCACCCCGCGCCCTGGAGCGCTGCGGGGACCACCCCGGCGACCAAAGCGCCAACGGCGACGGCCAGGTAGCCGACGAGATTGTACCACGCATAGGGCATCACGTGGCTGGGATCGATGCTTGTCTCCGACAGGGCCGCCTGCTCCAGGGATTGGAACGGCCCAATTTCCTGGGCGGTCGGGCTCAGCGTCGCCAGAGCCGCGAAGATCAGCATCAGCGGGAACCTCCCTGTCGCCAGCGCGATGCCGCCGAGCGCCATGAGGATGGAAGAAGCGATTAAGATCGTGCGCCGTCCCCACCGGTTGGCGAAGATCGATACCCCTCCGGTGACGACGGCACCACCCGCGAGCGCCACGGTGAACAGTACGCCGATTTGAATCACCGAGAAACCCAGACCGGAGAGATACAGCGCAAGGACGACTGATAAGAACCCATAGGAAAACATCCGCAGCCCCCGCGCTGCGAGGAGCAGGTAACTATCTCGCGTAAGAATATGCCGGGTCGTCATCGTGTTTGAATTTGGCCTTTGCCGGGCCCGCTGCATGGCCGCGGCGTCCGCTCCCTACGATCGGCGCGCCTTCACGACCGCACGCGGGTGGTCTCCGAAAACACCGCGTGCGGGCCCTTGAGGCCGCGCCACCGAGTGGGCTTTGCCCGCCGGCTTCCGGATGCGCCTACCGCTCTTTAAGGAATGCGTGGACACCAGCTGCGCCCGGCGCGTGGAACCTTGTCGCCAATTTCGGCTTAGTGTATGACCTCGGCGAAGCGTGACGCCCGGACCGACCGAGGGCACCGCTCTTTATAACAGTATCATACATTGCTGTCGTGTGCAACACATATTACACTTCTTGCACCTCAGCCTGGCATGTGGATGGTCGGGGTCCAACACGAGTCCTTCTGGGTTCTCGAACAACTCGTGCAGCCGTGGCGTTGTCCGGCAGAGGCGATGAGAATTTTACCGATGCCGGCCGGGACGATCGGCATCGGGGGAGGTTTGCTTTGTTCCCGTAGAGCAAGGTGTGCGGTAAATCCGATTACCGAGAATTGGACGACCCATCGGTGCGCGCTTGCGGCAGGCGCCATAATTCTCCCAAATCACGGTCAAATTCTTTTGGACGGAAGACTGTCCTTCCAGCTCCGGGAGTCGTTGTGAGTTCCCCGAAATACACCCGATCTTCCGTGTCGTAGAAATCCGCTCGGATGAAGTCGATCCCATCGCCAAGGATCTCCGCGTACTCGATAATCTCGTTTAGGTGCTTGGGTCGATCTGCTTCTCCGCAGGCGCGCGTGGAGTTGATCGCCACGTGGACCTTGTTCCAAGATCTCCCGTAGATATACGCCGCATGGTCTTCAAACCTGCCGACGGTCACACTGATGAATTCTACCCTCCCATTGAACACGTATGGTTTGTATTCGGTCGGCGCCAAACCCGTCCCATCGCTTATGAATTCCTCGACGAGGATGCGTGGTTTGATGCGCCGGTACACCCATTCGCGATCGACATCATAATAATTCTGATTCAACCAGCGATTGCACGTGTCGAGAAACTCAAGCCTGTCAAGGATTGTTTTGTCTGGCACCAGGGTGACCCACCCGGATCCGTGCGTCGGCTTTACTACGAATTTGTCGGGAAGTTCATCGAGCGGGATCTTTGAAGGATCGGTCGTCGCGAAAAGCAATCTCGGCAGGACCTGTGGGCCAATTCGTTTCTCGACGTAGTCGCGTGCGGCCAGCTTATCCGCCAATTTCGACAATATTGCCCTGCGATCAAACAACATGCGATGTAGAACTTTCTCATTGAAGGTCCTGGGGTGCCGGATGTTTGGAAGCACTCCAAAGCGTCTTTTGTGTTTCCAGATGAGGTCCAGCGCCAACGTGGCACGTTCCGGCAGAATTCCTTCAACCACCATTTTGAGTGCGTCTCTCATTGCGGTCTTTCTCCCGGGACACGCGCAGGCACCACGGCCGATCCCTGTGGGGCCAGCGTACAATAATTACGGGAAGTCCTTGTCTCCTGCGTCCGGATGGTTCGCGTCGAGAAAGGATGAACGACGACTATCGAACGATAAGAAAAGGCCCGTGGGCAATGGGCCATTCCGCCTTTTCGCATCCCTCGGGTGGCCGCGGGGTGTCCCGCGGAACACCTTAGAGCGTCATCCTCGCATTTGGGCTGACCGGCGAGTGCGGTCTTGGGGTCGGCCGGCCGGTCACTCTTTTGGCTCGAGTTTCAGGGCGGCCGAATTGATACAATACCGCAGACCAGTCGGCCGAGGGCCGTCATCGAACACATGGCCAAGGTGCGCGTCGCACTTGGCGCAGAGGACCTCGGTGCGGACCATGCCGTGGCTTCGGTCGATCTCGCTTTCGACGCGGTCATCGGCGATCGGGGTTGTGAAGCTCGGCCACCCACAGCCCGCATCGAATTTGGCATCGGACTCGAAGAGTTCCTGGCCGCAGCAGATGCAGCGGTAAACACCGGGTGTGTCCGTCTTGTCGTACTCGCCGGCGAATGGCGGCTCCGTGGCCTTCTCGCGTGTGACGGCGTACTGCTCCGGCGTCAATTGCCTGCGCCATTCGCTCTCACTCTTCTTGATTTTCTCCGGCATCACGGCCTCCTGTCCATTCAGGGCTGATTCTTCTCCCCACCTTGAGCATGTCCTCTCGCGTCCGCGGCCCGCCGACCGAACCCTTCGGGGATGAGGTCGATGATGCCTGGTGCCCCTTGGCTTTCCGGACACCTGGCCCCTGAGCCTGCGGTCCGTCATCCGACCGACGATGCCCTTGGGGGATCGATCGAACCAACGCGGCAGCATCGCGTCACTCCGTCATGGGGTCGACGGGATCCACAAAGATATTTTCTCACGCGGCGCGTGTGGTGCCGACGGCAGCGACGCCGGTCAGGATGCTCCAGATCGTCAGGAACAAGTGCAGGAACCCGCCGCCGAGCCCGGGAAACCATCGGTCGATCTCCGAGCCAAGAACTGCGGTGCGCCCTCCCGTAGCTAGCCAGGGGACGCCGCGCGGAAGATCGTCGACCGGGAAAATTGTCATGCCGGGCCGGTCTACGTTGGGCCATCGGGAGCCAACGGTCTGGGTCAAGCACGGAATTCTCAGTCACGACTGAACGAGTGGGGATGTGACCCGGCTGCTCAAGTTTGACCTCTCGTCTTCCACGAAGCCAGCGATCCCCCGTGGGCAAAAGAGCCGGTTGCCTGCGGCCATCGGTCACCGGGCCGAGGACGATGGTCCCTGTCCGGATGGGACCGTGAGCACCTGCGGCTGCGGTCCGCGCGACCGATGAGCGGCAAATACGTCGGCACCATCATCCGCCGGCGCGAGGATCCCCGGCTCGTCACGGGCCGGGGTCAGTACGTCGATGATATTTCTGTTGACAAGTGTCTTCACGCGACTATTTTCCGCAGTGCCCATGCCCACGCTCGGCTGACCGCGGTGAGGCTTGAGCGGGCGCGCGCGCACCCGTCCGTCGTGGCGTGTTTCGGGTTTGCTGATCTTTCGAGCGTACTCCGCCCCCTCCCGGCGGCCGGCCAACCGACCCCGCCACTCGAATCACGTGTGAATTTTCTAGTGCAGGTCGCGGTGCAGATGCCGCTCGCCGCGCGATTGGTCCGGTATGTGGGCGAGCCGATAGCCCTCATCGCCGCTGCGGATCGCTCCGCGGCGGAAGATGCCCTGGCGCTCATTGAGGTGGACTACGAGCCCCTGCCAGCGGTGATGGATGTTGAGCACGGACTCGATTCCGACGGGCCGTTCATCCATGAAGAATGGGGCAATAATGTTGCGGTGCGTTTTGCGCTGACCATTGGTGATCCCGACCGCGTGTGTTCGGGCGCGCCGATTCGGCTGCAGGAGCGGTTCAAAGTGCCGCGATCCGCTGGCATGCCGATCGAGCCCCGGGGCGTCCTCGCGGTTCCAGATCCGCGAGACGGGGGTATGACCGTCTGGGCGTCGACGCAGGTTCCGCATCTGCTGCAGCGGTCGCTCATTGAAAATCTCGGGCTCGCGGCTCATAGGGTGCGGGTTGTCGCCCCCGATGTCGGCGGCGGGTTCGGCACGAAGTGCTCCGTCTATCCCGAAGACGTCCTGATTCCGATCATCGCCGCTCGCCTCCACCAGCCTGTTAAATGGATCGAATCCCGCCGGGAACACTTGCAGAGCGCTACCCATTCCAGGGAGCAGCTCCACGAAGCTGAGGTCGCTGCCGCTGCGGACGGCACCGTCCTGGCGTTCCGAGACCGTTTCCTGCTCGATCAAGGAGCATACAACCCCTGGGGGATTGTCCAACCGTACAACACCATCGCCCATATGCTCGGGCCATACCGCATCAGACACGCCGCCTTTGAGGCTCGATCCATCGTTACGAACAAGGCGCCGCACGCTCCTTATCGTGGCGCTGGCCGCCCGGAGGCGGTATTTGTAATGGAGCGGATGCTCGACCTCCTCGCGCGTCGGCTCGAGATCGATCCCGCGGATCTTCGCCGTCGCAACACCATCCGCCCAGAGGAGATGCCTTACGATGTCGGGTTGCTCTACCGTGACGGGAACCCGCTCATCTACGACACTGGAGATTTCTCCGGTACGCTCGAGCGGGCCCTGGCGGAGGTCGAGTATGATGCATTTCGCCAAGCGCAGCCGGCCCAGCGCGCACGGGGGGTGTACCGAGGAATCGGGATCGCCGCATATGTCGAAGGCACCGGGATCGGCCCCTACGAGAGTGCGACCGTGCGCGTGGACTCTTCTGGCGGGGTCGTCGTGGCGACGGGGGCCTGCTCGCAGGGCCAAGGACACGAGACGACGTTTGCCCAGATCGTCGCCGATTCCCTCGGCGTCGACCCTGGTGACGTTACCGTGATCGGCGGTGACACGAGGGAGGTCAGCGCTGGGGTCGGCACCTTCGCGAGCCGCAGCCTCGTCCTGGCCGGCAATGGCATCGCTCGGGCAGCGCAAGAGGTACGGCAGAAGCTCGTGCGGGCTGCTGCGGCGCTGTTGGAAGCGTCGGAAGCCGATCTTGAGGTGGCGGACGGCAGAGTTTTCGTTCGGGGGATCCCAAGCCGTGGGCTCAGACTCGCCCAGCTCGTACAGTCCAGCCTGCCCACGTTCCAGGGTCCGCGGGTGGCCGATCCGATTTTCGCCGCATCGACTTATCAGACCGTGCCGACCGTGACATTTGCGAGCGCCGCCCATGTCGTGTTGCTTGAAGTCGATCCGGAAACGGGGTTGGTCAGGATCCTCCGGTATGTGGTTGCGCACGACTGCGGTCATGTCGTTAACCCCAAGATCGTCGACGGGCAAATTCACGGCGGGGTCGCCCAGGGGATTGGGGGCGGCCTGTGGGAGGCCATCGTCTACGACGGGGGTGGGCAGCTTCTTACGGGATCCCTGATGGACTACGCCGTTCCCAAAGCTCGCGACTTGCCGCTGATCGAGACCATTCACCTCGACCATCCATCCCCAAGAAACCCCCTTGGTGTCAAGGGCGTGGGCGAGGGCGGCGCGATTGCGCCTCCGGCCGCGCTTGCCAACGCTATTGAAGATGCGCTCGCGCCCTTCGGGATCAGGATCACGGAAGGGCCGGTGACGGCCGAACGCATCGTCGCGCTCATCTCCACGTCCCAACCCCCCACATCAGGTTCAAGACAGGCGAGCCGTTTCAAATAAGACCGGGCGGCGAGTCCGGCGATGCCCGCCTCCCCCGTCGACGAGGCCATCCTCGAATAATTGGCCCCCGCCGGGACCATCCGGGCGACCCGTGGTCCTTGTAGCCTCCTCTGAAGGTCGCTCCCCCGAGCGCCAGACGGACGTGGGGGCGGCCGAGCATTGTCCACGGGGTGAGGGCGACGAGCCCCTGGGGTCGAACCAGAGGGTGCCTTTGCGTCTTTTAGTGCCGTGGTCTGGAGGACTCGCCGCGTGCTCGCCCCACTGACCCGGCTTTCCCTGGTCACCCTTGTTTTTAACCTGGGAGGGGGCTTGATCGCCCCGGTACTCCCGCTCTACGCCCGGAGCCTGGGCGCCGACTACCGCGCTCTCGGCGCTATCGGCGCCGCCTACGGCATCGCCTACGCGTGGCTGACCATCCCGCTCGGCCGAGCTTCCGACCGTTTCGGTCGCCGCACGTTGCTCCTCGCCTCGGCGCTGGCCATGGCCGTCGCCACCGGGTGCTACCTGGCCGCCCGCGGTGTGCTCGGCCTCGTTGTGGGCAAGCTCCTCGAAGCGGCCGGCTGGGCGGCTTTCTGGCCTGCGCTCGAGGCCTCGGTCGCCGAAGAATTCGGACGGCGCGCCGGCACGGCGATGGGCATCGTCTCCGGATCGTATGCCGCCGCTTTTGTCATCGGAACGTCGGCCGCCGGGTTCGTCATGGAGTCGGCGGGTCTCCGGGCGCCCTTCATGATTTACCTCGGAACGGCTTTGGCCGCCGTCGGCCTCCTGCTCGCCGCACCGGCGTACCGAACGATAGCCGAGCCCGCCGACGTCGGGCGCTCGGGCCCGCCGACGACGGTGCCGAATCGCAAGGGCCTCGATGCTCGCCAACGGTTCCTGGCGTACGGCACGGGGTTCGTCTATGTCTTCGGTCTCGGGACCGTGCTCTCGTTCCTCCCGGCCTACGCCGCGGATCGGGGGTTCACGCCGCATGCGGTGGGGCTGCTCCTCAGCGCCTACTGGGGGGGTCGGGTGCTGGCTTCGCTCACCGCCGGGCGTCTTTCCGACCGCTGGGGGCGTCGGGCGGTCCTCGTGCCGGCGCTGATCGGCAGCGCGCTCGCCGCAACCCTTGTGGCGGCACCCTTCGGGGCGGCGTTGCTGTTCCTCGGGACCCTTGCCCTCGGCCTCATGTCAGGGGCATGCGCGCCGGTCTGCATCGCGCTCCTCGCAGACCACACAACCCCCGACGACCGGGGCAAGGCCATGGGGCAGTTCGAAAGCGCCTGCGGGGTCTCGTTCCTCCTGGCCGGTATCCTGGGCGGCCAGGCCGCCTACGCCCTGGGTCCCGAGGTGCCGTACCTTCTCGTGGCCGGGCTAGCCGGTGCCTGGGCACCGATCCTCGCGCGGCTCCTTATCCCTTATCCCATCGGTCGCGCCGGCGACTGATTCGGAGGCGGCACAATGCTCCTTGGTGTCAATTTGGCCCTGCCATCCTGCGGAACTACCGCGATGCGTATGTCGAGGTTGATCAACGTTTGAAACATCGCCTGCCTGCCGCCGCCGGCGAGGGCCGATCCATCTTGGCAAGCTCCCGTGGGGGTTTGGTCCCTCGAACCTGTCTGACGCCCGCGAACGCGAGGCTGGTAACTGGACACCACCTCGCTTCTCAGCACGAATCCCGGATTCCACGCCACCTCCCTATGGATGGCCTTCAGGATCGTCGAAGTACCCTGAGGATCCGCCCCCCCGATTTTTCCTCGGCGTCCTTGACGATCCGCGCTCCGGCTTTGCTCGCCGTCCCGATGCGCCCAGCCGTCCCTTCGGGCCCGATGGGCACGGGCGACCCGCATCCCCTCGCGCTAGGTGCTCGCCTGGTTCAGGTGTGTAATCGATGCAGCATCGAGTTCGAGCCGGACCACTGCCGTCAGTTCGTTCAACTGCTCGACACTTGTCGCGCTGACGATGGGCGCGGTCAAGCCGGGACGCGACAACAGCCACGCCAGACCGACCGCAGCGGGGGTCGAACGGTGCTTCCGCGCGACCTCATCGAGAGCGCCCAGGATCCGGAATCCCCGATCGTTATAGTACCGCCGTTTCACCCCCTGACCGCGGACGCTCTTTGAGGTATCTTCCTCCGTGCGGTATTTCCCGCTCAGAAATCCGCTTCCCAAAGAGGAGTAACTGATCACGCCCACGCCCGCGGTCTGACACAGCGGCTCGAGCGCCGCCTCGTAATTGGCCCGATCGTAGAGGTTGTACAGCGGCTGCAGACTTTCATACCTGGGGTATCCGTGCTGCTTGCTGACCTGCAGTGCCTGCGTCAGCCGCTCCGCCGTGTAGTTCGACGCCCCAATCGCTCTCACTTTGCCCTGAGCGATTAGGTGGGCATAGGCGTCTAGGGTCTCCTCCAATGGAGTCTCCTGATCGTCGACGTGGGATTGATAGAGGTCGATGTAATGAGTCTGCAGCCGCTTCAATGAGGCGTCCACGGCGCGCGCAATGTAGGTGCGGGACAACCCCTTTCCCGGCGGGCCCATGTCCGAGCCTACTTTCGTGGCAATGATGACCTTGTCCCGATTCCCGCGCTGTTTCATCCACCTGCCGAGGATGGTTTCAGACTCGCCCCCCTGATTTCCCGGAGCCCACTTCGAGTAGACGTCTGCGGTGTCGATGAAGTTCATGCCGGCTGAGATGAAAGCGTCGAGCACTTTGAAGGATGTCGGCTCGTCCGCCGTCCACCCCAAAACGTTCCCCCCGAAGCACAGCGGGGAAACTTCCAGCCCGGATTGACCCAGCTTGCGCCTCCGCATCTCCCTTTGCACGGGTCCCCTCCTTGCCACACGAAGATCCCAATCTTGGCGACCTACGTGTAAGCCTCGATTACCTCAGATGACTAGATCTTACCACCAGCTCACGAGGGTTGCGGCAGAGGCGCGCAAGCCACGTTTAACTCCGGTGGGTGTGCCCTCCGTGGATCCCTGACCGTCGTTCCGGCATGACGTAGGGCGCAGGGGTCGCCGCCGCAGGGTGCCGTGTTCGGATCCGGAAGGGAGCGACCTTTCGGAGACTTGATTTTGGGTATGGAACGACGGTCATGCCCTGCCCTCTGGAGATCGTGGATCCGGCGGTCGTGGCGGACAGCTTTTGGATGTCTTGGTGCCAAGCACGGGGCGGTTCGAACAAGCACCTGTGGAACCGAACCGGGCGAGGCTCTGCGGTTCGCTTTACTCCTGCGCAGCGATCGATCCGGATCCTCCCAGGCAAACCGCGATGAGATCAAGGTCCGAGATCCTGCGGGGCGCCGAGCGGGCCGATCACCGACGCACTTGATGCCCTCGTCCCCGATGGCAAGTGTACGCGCCCTTCCTAAGAGTCCGATTTTTGGCACGTTTTCCAGGGGGGGATTTCCGCTCGGTTATCTAGAATACTACGCTGGGCGTGATTAGACTTTTTAGGCACCTCCTTTGCTCCTGATCCGTGCGACTTCTTCGTCCTCTGACTGGTTGTTCCAGCCCTTCAAGGAGGAAGAGGCGATGGACACAACATCGGGTAGAGGGCGGCAGGTAACAGAAGAGGTCGTCCACGCCATGATTCGATATCTTAAGGAGCGGATTGGGCGTGGCCCCGAGGGATACCGAACGTATGTGATGGATGATATGATCATCCTCCGCTTGCACAACGTCTTGACCCCCGTGGAATACGCCCAAGCGCAATCTCCTGAAAGCCGGAAGGTGATCAAGGACGCGCGGACGCGATTGATTGAAGATCTCAGGCCGTCCTTGGAAGAAGTCTTCCGGCAACTGACTGAGGCGAACGTCGTCAGCATGCACTCCGATCTGAGCACAAAAACCGGCGAAAGTATCATTATCTTTGTACTCGACCGTAAGTTGAGGGATGTGTCGGGGGGATCAGGCGGCGTCGCGTGACCTTCTGTCCTGGAAGGGACACCGCTACTGGACCGGGGCGATGCGCATCAACTATGCGGCTGGTATGCGGGGCAGCCTGGTCGTTGACCCGCCTGCTGCCCCGCCTCCCAGCCACCATCTCGGGTGAGGGTATCCCTCCCGCCACCGAAGGGTGACCCAGAGACGTTGGATTATCTCCGAGCCTCCCCCTACAGTCAAGCTTCGTGTATGCCCAATTTTTTTGTTAACTAGACTCTTCGAAATTCAGATGGCTCCGTCGAAGAAAATGGCTCCACCGTTGGAAGGGACGGATTCTGTCAGACCGTCTGCGGTTTGACACTCGACTTCCAGAGAGATCACGGCGAACTTTGTGTCCCTAAGGAACACCGCCGATGGCCGTGACAGGTGCCCCCCCCTGGGGCGAGTGAATCCATCGGCGTCTCCGCTGCCCTTGGCGAACTTCCCACGATCTTTGCCCTTTCCCTCCTGAACGCGCCTGCTTAACGACAGGCAAGCCGTGTGCAACTAACGCCCGGCGAAAGTGCAGCCCGACATCCCCATTTTGTACGCAGCGTTCCACGTTATGCGTCTAAGGAAGCCCGAAAATGGGCACCATACACACATCAAAGCGAGGTTCCGAGAGCACGGCACACGAGGCTCTCGAGCCTGGGAATACGGCTGGAAGACGAGGAGGGCGGGCTGCCGACTCCAACACAGCCCAGCCGCCCACGGTGAGCCAGTCGAGGGCATTCTCACTGGGTCCGAGACTTGTGGGAGGTGACCTCGTCTTGCAGCCACGTTCTGCTGAACCTGCACATCCATCCTCGCTTTGCCCCATCGTTCGATGCGGCGCCCTCACCGCGATTCCTTGGTCCTTTCTCGCGCGGTTACTGGGTGGGGTGTCCGGTTGCGGCCTGCCCGCGGCCTCCAGAGATCGTGAGAGGTTGCGCGGCGCCACCGAGACGCCGCGCCCGTTGCGGATTCCTCGCCAGAGCCGCCTCATTGAGACTGGAACGCTACCCCGTTGGGAGCCACGGAAGGGCGGCCATGGTGCCGTTCAAGATCGGGTCCTCTCCGAGAACCCTGATGTCATTCCCCCCATTGCCCGCTTCATGCGGTTCTGTGCCCTCTTAGCCGCTGAGGATCGTGTGCGAACATTTGAGGAAACGACTATTGTCGCTGAGTTGGGAGTGGTGGAAAGATGGCCAAGTCGAGCGGGCGGCGGCGTCACCGGCAGCCCCGCGAGTCGCAGGACGATGCCAGATGACCCCGGGCGTCAAAGCCTTCACAGAAAGAGAGTTCGGATGCACTCTCATTCGTGCCAAGCCATGAGCGCCAACAACGCGAGCGAGTTGGCATTTCCAGGGTGATGGAGGTGGGAAGCGTGAAGCGGCGCCCAGCTTTGGCGTTTGTCGCCAAAATGCTCAGCGTAGTCGCGTGGTTCATCGGGGGGTTCTTCGCCTTTGCGGGCATATATGTGTGGTTCGCGGGTTCTGTTCCAGAATACGAGGGGCAAGACCCCAGGTGGGTGGGGGTTGAATTGATCGTGGCCGGTGCATTAGCATGGATTGTCGTGAAGAGTGTCGCAGAAATCCTCGAAACCCTCATCAATATTGAGCGCAACACCTGGATTCTGGCGAAAGCGGCGACTGGGGACAAAGCGTCCGTTTCCAGGATCGAGCGGCGGACCGCCACGATGGTGTCGGGAGAGGCAAGTTAGAGAAGCGGTCACCAGGTCAAGAGATTGTTCTTTCGGAAGGTGCAGAATGGTGAACAGAGACACTGATGTTTCGGTAGGAAGATCCGCGAGTCGCGCGGCCTTGACCCTTTTCATGCAAGCCAACCAGTAAAACAGAACCGCCTTTCTCAAGTTGTTGGCCGGCGAGACAGGTTGCGCTTTGTCGTCAAAGCTAGAACTTCCCCTTCTCGGGCCGGCGGTGAATTTTCGATAGGGTCCATCATCGCCGGCCGGGTCCAGCCGCGCCACTCCTTGGCACAATCGCCGGAATCACGGTATTCCCGTGCTGCCCCAAACCAATGGCGGGGGTCATTATGACGGCATAACGGATCAACCGCCTGACGATGTGTCCTCACGAGTCAACCCCCGTTCGCCTTCAGTATGTTCTCTCCGGCCCCAGGTGGATTGCCGATCGAGCAAGGCGTAGGATGCCACCAAGCGTCTCCTGCGTCGTCCTCGCGGAGTCGGCATATCCGAGTGGAGACCCTTGACCGCATCTTGAGGATGCTCGTCCAATTCTTGTGCGCTTCTTGAGGCGATGTTGGAGCATAGTGAATGGCGGATCGCTGAGATCACGCGTCAATCGCTGTGAGGGGTGGTGTTGGTGTTGATGGATGTTGCCATGATCGCGTTGACGTTCCTGTTATTTGTGTCTGCGTTGGGGCTCGTGGGTGGTCTCACACGGTTAATGGGGCGGTGAACCCGATGGTCGGAGTCGCGACCGCGCTCTCGGTTGTGCTGTTCATCTATCTCGCCGTGGCCTTGCTCAAGCCGGAGTGGTTCGTATGAGTGGGAACGGTCTCATTCGCATTGTGCTGTACCTGGTAGTGTTGTCCTTGTTGGTCAAGCCGCTGGGCGGCTACATGGCGCGTGTGCTGGAGGGCAAGCGGACCGTCTTCGATCGGGCGCTCCGCCCCTTGGAGCACCTGCTGTACCGGGTCTGCGGGGTGAATCACGCGGAGGAGATGTCCTGGCAGACGTATTCGCTGGCATTGCTGCTGTTCAGCGTTGTTGGCATGCTACTCCTGTACGGGCTGCAGCGGTTGCAGGCGGTGCTCCCGCTGAACCCGCAGGGGTTTGGCGCGGTGCCGTACGATCTATCCTTCAACACCGCGGCCTCCTTTACGACGAACACCAACTGGCAGGCCTACGGCGGTGAGAGCACGCTGAGCTACCTTTCCCAGATGGCCGGGCTGACCGTCAAGAACTTCACGTCCGCCGCGGGGGGGATAGCGGTATTGGCGGCCTTGATTCGGGGCCTGGCTCGCGGGTCGGTGAAGGCGCTCGGCAACTTCTGGGTCGATCTCGTCCGGTGCAGCCTGTACATCCTCCTGCCGCTCTCGATTGTGCTGGCGTTGGTGCTGGTGTCGCAGGGCGTCGTGCAAACGCTGTCGCCGTACAGGACGGCGACGCTGGTGGAGCCGACCTCATACGAGCAGCCGATCACTGATGCCGCAGGCAAGCCCGTGCTGGACGCGAAGGGCCAGCCCACGACCAAGACGGTCAAAGTGAGCGAACAGTTGATCGCGGTGGGCCCCGCGGCCTCGCAGATTGCCATCAAGCAACTTGGCACGAACGGCGGCGGGTTCTTCAACACAAACTCGGCAACGCCGTTCGAAAACCCGACGCCTCTTTCGAACTTTCTGGAGATGCTGGCAATCACCCTGATCGCCGCGGCGCTGACGTACACGTTTGGCGTCATGATCGGCGACACCCGGCAGGGGTGGGCGTTGTTCGCGGCGATGATGCTGATCTTCATCCCGCTCCTCGGGGTGGCCGAAGGGTTCGAGCTCGGCGGGAACCCGCTCTTCAGGGCGGCCGGCGTGGATCAAGCCTCGAGTGCGCTGCAGCCCGGTGGAAACATGGAAGGCAAGGAGGTGCGCTTCGGCATCGTCGACTCGGCGTTGTGGGCCACCGCCACCACCGCCACATCCAACGGCTCGGTCAACGCGATGCACGATTCGTTCACACCGATCGCGGGGATGGTGCCGCTTGTCATGATGCACCTCGGCGAGGTGGTCTTCGGCGGCGTCGGCTCGGGGCTGTACGGGATGCTGGTCCTGGCGATCCTCGCGGCTTTCGTTGCCGGGTTGATGGTGGGACGGACCCCCGAGTATCTCGGCAAGAAGATCGAAGCCTTCGAGATGAAGATGGCGACAGTGATCGTGCTCATCATGCCGGCCGTGGTTCTGGTGCTCACGGCGCTCGGTGTCGCCACCGCCGCGGGACGGGCGGGGATCTCGAACCCGGGGCCGCACGGGTTCAGCCAGGTGCTCTACGCGTTCACGTCGATGGGGAACAACAACGGCAGCGCGTTTGCCGGATTGAACGCGAACACGCCATTTTACAATCTCGTCGGCGGCGTCGTGATGCTCATTACCCGTTTCTGGATCATCATCCCGACGCTGGCGATCGCCGGCTCGATGGGGGCGAAGAAGAAGATCCCGGTAAGCCCGGGCACCCTGCCGACGCACACCGGACAGTTTGTCTTGTGGCTGGTGGCGGTGACCATCATTATCGGTGCCCTGAGCTTTCTGCCAGCGCTGGCGCTCGGTCCGATCGTCGAGCACCTCCTGCTGCAGGCGGGCACGGTCTTCAAGTGAGGAGAGGGAGATGAGTGCACAAATGCAGCACGGGACACTACAGCCGGTCCAGACCGCCATGATCTGGCGGATCGCGGTCCGGGATGCGTTCCTGCGGCTGGATCCGCGCCAGCAGGTCCGAAACCCGGTCATGTTCGTCGTGGAAATCGGGGCGACCCTGACCGCGGTCCTATTCGTCCAGGCGTTGGGGGGACGGGGTGAAGCGCCCGCGCCCTTCATCGGCAGTGTCTCGGCGTGGTTGTGGTTCACGGTGGTCTTCGCGAACTTCGCGGAGGCCTTGGCCGAAGGACGGGGGAAGGCGCAGGCCGAGGCGCTTCGCCGGGCGCGCCGCGAAACGCCGGCGAGGCGCCTGCAGCGGCCCGAGCGCGGCGCCAAGGCCGAGATGGTTTCGTCGACCGGACTGCGGAAAGGCGATGTCGTGCTTGTGGAAACAGGGGAGATGATCCCGGCCGACGGCGAGGTCGTCGTGGGGATCGCGTCCGTGGACGAGAGCGCGGTGACCGGCGAGAGCGCCCCGGTGATCCGAGAATCCGGCGGCGACCGGAGCGCGGTTACGGGAAGCACGCGTGTCCTGTCCGACTGGTTGATCGTGCGCGTGACCGCGGATCCCGGCGAGGGGTTCATCGATCGCATGATCCGGCTGATCGAAGGGGCCCGGCGCCAAAAAACGCCCAACGAGATCGCCCTCAACATCCTGCTGGCGGGATTTACGATTCTGTTCTTGATCGTCTGCGCGACGCTGCTGCCGTACTCGGTGTTCAGCGTCGGGGTGGCCGGGCGAGGGACCCCCGTGACGATCACGGTGCTCGTGGCGCTCCTCGTCTGTCTCATCCCCACCACGATCGGGGGCCTGCTGAGCGCGATCGGCATCGCTGGGATGGACCGCATGATCAAACGCAACGTGATCGCGCTCTCCGGACGCGCGGTCGAGGCGGCGGGGGACGTGGACGTCCTGCTGCTGGACAAGACCGGCACGATCACGCTCGGCAACCGGCAGGCGGTGGAGTTCATTCCCGTCACCAACACGGACAACCGCCAGCTGGCCGAGATCTCGCAGCTCGCCTCGCTCGCCGACGAGACCCCGGAGGGCCGCAGCATCGTCGTCCTGGCGAAGGACAAGTACGGCCTGCGGGGACGTCCGGTGGGCACCGGGCCCGAGGCGCCGCAGGGCGCCAAGTTCGTGCCGTTCAGTGCGCAAACGCGGATGAGCGGGGTTGACTTCGACGGCCTGGTCATTCGCAAAGGGGCCGCCGACGCCATCGTGACGCACGTCCGTGCCCTGGGGGGGAGTGTTCCGGCCGAGCTCACCACCGTGGTCGACCGCATCGCCCGATCCGGTGGGACGCCCCTCGTGGTTTCGCGAAACAGCGAGATTCTGGGGGTCATTTACCTCAAAGACATCGTGAAGGGCGGGATCAAGGAGCGATTCCTCCAGCTGCGGAAGATGGGCATCCGCACCGTGATGATCACGGGCGACAACCCGCTGACGGCCGCGGCGATTGCGGCCGAAGCGGGCGTGGACGACTTCCTGGCGCAGGCCAAGCCGGAGGACAAGCTGCAGTTGATCCGTGAGCAGCAGGCCGGTGGGCGGCTTGTGGCCATGACGGGCGACGGGACGAACGACGCCCCGGCGCTGGCGCAGGCCGACGTGGCCGTGGCGATGAACACCGGCACGCAGCCCGCCCGCGAGGCCGCGAACATGGTTGATCTCGAGAGCAACCCGACCAAGCTCATCGAGATCGTCGAGATCGGCAAGCAGCTCCTGATGACCCGCGGCGCCCTCACGACGTTCAGCATCGCCAATGACGTCGCCAAGTACTTCGCGATCATCCCTGCGGCGTTTGCCTCGACGTATCCCGTGCTGGGAGCCCTCAACTTCATGCGCCTGGCGACGCCGCAGAGCGCGATCTCATCGGCGGTAATTTTCAATGCGCTGATCATCATTGCCCTGATCCCTCTCTCGCTGCGGGGCGTGAAGTATCGGCCCGCGGGGGCGGCGCGCATCCTGCGCGACAACCTGCTCGTGTACGGCGTCGGAGGGGTGATCGCCCCGTTCATCGGGATCAAGCTGATCGACGTCATTCTGATCGGGTTGGGCTTGCGGTAGGGCGTGGAGATGGAAGTAGGCGTGCTGACGGCGCGTCGCCCGTGGGCGGGCACCTGACGAGGAGTGTGAAGGGGATGCGTAGGCAGCTGTACCCGGCGATCATGATGACGTTGGCACTGACTGTCTTGTTGGGCCTGGTTTATCCGCTCGTCATCACCGGGCTGGCGCAGGTACTGTTTCCCCGGCAGGCCAACGGCAGCCTCATTGTCGAGCACGGCCGCACTGTCGGTTCGACGCTGATCGGCCAGCCCTTTGCCGACCCGAAGTACTTCTGGGGCCGGCCGTCGGCGACGTCCCCGCAAGCGTACAACGCCAGCGCGTCGAGCGGCTCGAATCTGGCGCCGACCAATCAGGCGCTCCTCGATGCGGTGAAGCAGCGCGTGGCGGACCTGCGGGCGGCCGATCCGGGAAACACCGCGCCGGTCCCGGTCGACCTGGTCACGGCGTCGGGCAGCGGGCTGGATCCGCACATCACTCCCGCCGCGGCCCTCTATCAAGTGGCCCGCGTCGCGAGGGTGCGCAAGTTGCCGGTGGACGCGGTGCGGGAGCTCGTGCAGCGGCATACTGAGGGTCGCCTGTTCGGCGTGCTCGGCGAACCGCGCGTAAACGTGCTTGCATTGAATCGAGACCTCGATCGCACCCCCTGAGTGGGGCGAGTGGGGAGGGGTTCCAGCAACCCGCACAGGTTCGCGCGCCCGTGCTACAGTAAGTGATAATCAGAACCAAGCGAGGTGGTGATCCCCCAGCCGGATGGACGTCGAATCTGATCGACCGCGCCCCGAGGCGCTTCTCGAAGCGGCGACGGCCGAGGAGCGGCGGAAGCGGAGGGGGAAACTAAGGATCTTCCTCGGCGCCGCCGCGGGCGTGGGGAAGACGTATGCCATGCTCGAGGCCGCTCAGGAGCAGCAGGCTCAAGGGCGGGCTGTGTTCATCGCCTACGTCGAAACCCATGGCCGGCAGGAGACCGAGGCTCTACTCACGGGACTGCCGCTGATCCCGCGGCGGCGAGTGGAGTACCGCGGGGTCACCATTGAGGAGTTGGATCTCGACCTCGCCCTCAACCAACACCCCCAGTTGGCCCTGGTCGATGAGCTCGCGCACACGAACGCGCCAGGGTCCCGGCATACCAAACGTTGCCAGGACGTTGACGAACTCCTCGCGGCGGGGATCGACGTCTACACCACCCTCAACATTCAGCACGTCCAAAGCCTCAACGATATCGTGGCGCAGATCACCGGCGTGACCGTGCAGGAGACCGTGCCGGACCGAGTCTTGGAAGAGGCCGACGAGATCGAGCTCGTAGACCTCTCGCCGGACGAACTCATCGTGCGTCTCCACGAGGGGAAGGTGTACCTGCCCGAGCAGGCGAGCCGGGCGATCGAGAAGTTCTTCCGGCCGGGCAACCTCAACGCCCTTCGGGAAATCGCGCTGCGCTACGTCGCCGGTCGCGTAGATCACCAGATGCGGACTTATATGGGTGCGCACGCGATCCCGGGACCGTGGCCGGCGGGGGAGCGGGTCCTGGTCTGCCTCGATCCCAGCCCGGTTGGGGAGCGGCTGGTGAGGACCGGCCGGCGTCTGGCCACCGGGTTGGACGCCGAGTGGATCGCTGTGCATGTGGAAACCGGCGAGGATAGTCGGTACACCGACGACGAGCGGGACCGGCTGGCCCGCCTGCTCCGGTTGGCGGAAGAGTTGGGCGCGGTCGTGGTCACGCTGCCCGGCACGGGCGTCGCCGAAGAGGTGATCCGGTACGCGCGCACCCACAACATCACCAAGATTATTGTCGGTGCGTCGCGCCGGCCGTGGTGGGCAGAGCTGGTGCGGGGAGCCGTCGTGGACCGCATCATCCGGGCCAGCGGCGCCGCCGACGTGTACGTGATCCGAGGCCCGGCGGAGCGGCTCCGGCACTTCCGCGCCGAGCGGCGCGTCCAGTCGCACCCGCGCGCGCACTACTTGTACAGCGCCGGCATCATCGGGCTGGTCACCGCGGGCAGCGCGCTGATCCAGACACGCCTCGACCCAACGAACCTGACGATGCCGTACCTGCTCGCCGTGGTGATCATCGCCTTGGAGTGGGGACGGGGCCCGGCGATCCTCGGCGCAGCGCTCGGCGTTGTGTCGTTCGATTTCTTCTTTGTCCCACCGTACTTCTCGTTCGCGGTGTCCGACACACAATATCTCCTGACCTTTGCCGGGCTCCTGGTGGTGGGCGTCGTCATCAGCTCGCTCGCCGGTCGGGCTCGGGAGCAGGCGCAGGCCGCCCGGCGGCGGGAAGCGTACACGGCCGCGCTCTTCGCCTTGAGCGGAGACCTGGCGGCGACAAGCGGCGTCGAGGCGATCGCCGCGGCGGTCGCCAGGCACATGGCGGCCACCTTCAGCCGAGAAGTCGCGGTGTTGCTGGTGGTGGAGGGACGGCTGCGGCCGATCTATCAGGCACCCGGCTTTCCTCTGGACCAGAACGAGCTCGCCGTTGCCACATGGGTGTACGAACACGGCGAAGCCGCAGGCTATGGGACCGATACGCTGCCGGCCGCGTCGGCCCGCTATCTTCCTTTGAAAACCGCGCAGGCCGTGCTCGGGGTGCTGGGCGTGCGCCCCCCGACGATCACGGAACCCTTGACTCCCGAGCAGCGCCAGCTCTCGGAGGCCTTCGCCAATCAAGCGGCCCTGGCCATCGAGCGCACCCAGCTCGCCGATGTGGCAAAACGCGTTGAGGTGATGCGCGAGACGGAGCGGCTGCAAGCGGCGCTGCTCGACTCGATCTCGCACGATCTGCGCACCCCCTTGGCCTCGATCACCGGGGCCCTGAGCAGCCTGACCGACCCAGGGACGGTTCTGGACGATGCTCAACGGTGCGAGCTGCTCGAGACCGCGAGGGAGCAGGCTACGCAGATGAACCAGTTGGTGGGCAACCTCTTGGAGATGACCCGGCTGGAAGCCGGAGCACTCAAGCTGCGCCTCGCCCCGACCGACATCCAAGAACTGATCGGCACGGTCGTGGGTCAGTTCGGGGACGCCCTCCGTGGGCGCGAGGTCACGATTGAGACGGCCCCGGACCTCCCCGCCGTGCCCATGGACTTCGCGCTCGTCACCCGGGCGCTGGCCAACATCCTGGACAACGCGTTGAAGTACTCGCCGGCGGGGTCGCCGATCGAGATCCGCGCCCGCATGGCTGGATCCGAGCTTCGGCTTCAGATCGCCGATCGAGGACCCGGTATCCCCCCAGGAGAGATGGAGCGAATCTTCGACAAGTTCTACCGGATCCGTCGGCCCGGGGACGCAGGCGGGGTTGGCCTGGGTCTCTCGATCTGCCGGGGGATCGCGGAGTTGCACGGTGGGCGTATTTGGGCGGAGCATCGGGAAGGGGGCGGGACCTCCGTGACGTTTGCCGCGCCAACGGCACTGGCCGCCGCTCCGGCTGCGCGCTAGCACGATGTCCGAATCGGGGCTGCGGGTGCTGGTCGTCGACGATGAGCAGGCGATCCGTCGGTTCCTCCGCGTATCCCTCACCGCGCACGGCCACAACGTTTTCGAGGCAGAAAACGGGGAGGCGGCGCTGGCAGCGGCGGCGGCGAACCGCCCCGACGTGATCATCCTCGATCTCGGCCTCCCGGACATAGACGGGGTCGCGGTCGCGAAACGGCTCCGGGAGTGGACCCGGACACCGATCATCGTCCTCTCGGTCCGTGATCAGGAAGACGCAAAGGTCGATGCGCTCGATGCCGGAGCCGACGATTACTTGACCAAGCCGTTTGGGGTCGGTGAGCTCATGGCCCGGATTCGGGTCGCGATACGGCACGCCACGCGGCCGGCCCAGGAGCCGGTTTTCACCGCGGGTGATCTTGTGGTTGACCTGACCCGGCGGCAAGTCACCGTCGGCGGACGCGAGGTGACCCTCACACCAACCGAGTACGACCTCCTGAAAGCGCTGATCACACAGGCCGGGAAGGTGGTGACTCACCGTCAATTACTGCACCAGGTCTGGGGAGCCGGTTATGAGCAAGGCGCCCATCTCCTTCAAGTGAACGTCAGCAACCTCCGCCGGAAGCTTGAGCCGGACCCGGCGCGACCTCGATTCATCCAAACCGAGCCGGGGGTTGGTTACCGACTGAGAGAGGGCGCCTGATCGAGGCGCAAACGGGCCCCGAGGATCCGGGGATGGGTGTCGCCGGGCGACGGACGCCCTAGGGGTTTTTGGGGGGGAATGTGTCACCGTATCGGAAAATCACCCTTCGAGATATGACAGCCTGGGGGACAATGAGCTCAATGGACGTCGTGGTGCGTCCGAATGTCAGGCGCGATGCCGGGACACCGGAACTCGTTCCTCTCGGAGGTCGATATGAGCGACGGGTTTCCCAGAGCACCTGCGCTGATGCAGAGCGGTTTAATTTCCTCGAAGTCGAGTGGGACGCTATCTACCGTTCTCCCCGACTCGATGGATCCTGGGGAGAAGGGCCCGGTTGGTGAGGTCGGATTGGGTTCGGTCTCGGTTCGGAATTGAAGCAGGGATAAGACTTACCGGGCTCCGGCTGAACCGGGCAAGTTCTCATCGTTTCTGTAACGCCCGGCGCACCAGGGTATCATGGAGCCTCGATCCAAAGCGGTTTGAGCGCAGGATTTCAACGCATCCGCGCGGAATGCCAGCGATCTAATGCGTGCACAGATTACTCAACAGGGAGCGAAAGTGCGGCTGATCTCAGACGAACGAAGCGGTGTCAATGGCGCCTGATGGCGTCGAGGTGCGAAGTGCCGCTCAGTGGCGCGGGCGACCTCAGGTACCGTACGGCTTGTACCTTGAGGAGCTGACCTGGGAAGAAGCCGAGCCAATCCTGGGGGCCGATCCGCTCGTGGTGATTCCCGTGGGTGCCGCAGCCAAGGAACACGGCCCCCATCTTCCCCTCGGCACCGATCGGATCATCGCGGAGTACTGTACGCGGCAGTTGGTAACGCGGCTCCCCGTCCTCGCGATGCCCACCGTGACGTACGGATACTTCCCACACTTCTCGCCTTTTCCCGGGAGTACACACCTCGAGGCTGATACGTTCGAGGCGATGATGAAAGAGCTGATCCTCTCCGTCCACCGGCACGGCCCGCGCCGCTTTTTTGTGCTCAACACGGGGGTATCGACATATCCCGTGCTGGAGATCGTCGCACGCGATTTGGATCGGTTCCACCGCATTGTCGTGGGCGTGACGCGCATCGGGGATCTTGGCGCTCACCGCACCTCGGGTCTGCTCAGCCAGCCCAAGGGCAGTCACGCCGACGAGCATGAGACCTCGCTGCTGATGGCGATTGCTCCGGCGGTGGTGCGGCGCGACAGGGCGCCGCGAGAGATTCCCGATCGGCCGGATGCCCGGGGACTGTTTGTGCCGCCAATGTACCACCGGGATCTTGGGCCGGGGCACTCCGCGACAGGCGTTTATGGAGATGCAACGCTTGCGACCTCGGTGAAGGGGGTGGCGATCGCCGAGGCGATTGTCGACGATCTCGTCACCGCTGCGGAACTGTTGCGAACGGTCCAGGTCGCGCCCGCGCGACCAGGCATTCCATATAGAGGGTCATGACTCCGGCAACCAAGGGACGTTGCTCGAACCTCGCGCGATCGATCAGGACGACCAAGGAGGCGCTGACTGTGCGTTACACAACATGGACCGCGATCGTGCTGTTGACCCTTGGGACCTGCGCCGCGACATACACGGCCGACGCACAAACCGGGGCGACACTTAGGGTGGCGGTGCAGGCCGATCCGGTCTCACTGGACCCTGCGTTGACCGACGATCCTACCGGCACCGCGATCCTTCACGACGTGTACAGCCCGTTGGTGGATGTCAATGGTCGAGGCGAGATCACAGCGCTCGCCGCAAAGAGCTGGACGGTGTCCCCGGACGGCATGACCTTCCGGTTTGTGCTGCGGGATGGCTTGCGTTTCCAGAGTGGTCAATCAGTGACCGCGACCGATGTCAAGTACACGCTCGACCGGCTCGCGAGCCCAAAGCTGAACTCGCCGAACGCCGATCTGCTATTGACCCCCATCGTAGGTTACGTGGATGAACAAGCGGGACGCGCGCCCGGACTCATCGGCGTACGCGTTGTTGGTCCGAATGAACTCGAGATTTCGGTTGATCCCACTCAAGGAGATATCCTGGCACGGCTGGCGAACGTCGCGACGGGGATCGTCTCCCGGGCCTCGGTCGAGCAGGGCGGGCAGAACTGGGGCACAACCCACTCGAACGGGACCGGACCCTACCGCGTCACCGAGTGGTCGTTGCGCAACCGGATAGTCCTTGATGCCAACCCCGGGTACTTCGGGGGCGCGCCGAAGATTCAGCACCTGACGTTCGAGATCGTCCCCGACCCCACCGTGGGGGTCGAGAAGTACGAGGCGGGTGAGATCGACCTGGTGCAGGTGCCGGGCACCGACTACACACGACTGAAGAACGATCCGAAGCTCGGTCATGAACTCATAGTCTACAGTCGGGCCGCGACCGTCTTTCTCGCGTTAAATCCGCTCGCGTATCCTCCGTTCAAGGACATTCGAGTCAGAAAGGCGATCGTGTACGCGCTCAACCGGCCCGCGCTGGTCAGTGCGGTCTTTGCCGGACTGTTCACGCCGGCCACCGGGATATTGCCGCCGCAGCTCCCGGGCTATCAAGCGCTGTCGGCGATCCCGTATGACCCAGCGCGGGCGCGCGCGCTCCTGGCCGAAGCCGGCTATGCGAAAGGCCAGGGGCTCCCGCCGCTGCTCCTGGGGCCGAACCCCCGGGGGTACGGTCCCCTGCAGGCGGCCCAGGTCCTCGCGGCTTTGATCCACCAGAACCTGAACATCGATGCGCGTGTGCAAGTGTACGATATTGCGAAGTGGCGGAGCGAGATGCACACGCGAACGGCCTTCTCTGCGGTTACGGGGTGGACGGCCGACTATGCGGATCCCAGCGATTATCTGTACGCGCTCTTCGGATCCAAGGCGCCGTTTGACTATTTCACCGGCTACGCGAACCCCGCGTACGATAAGTTGATTAGTACGGCCAGCCACCAACGGACACGCGCCGGCATGTTGCGGCATATGGGTGACGCCGAGCGCTATTTGATCTTGGATGACGTAGGCGTGGCACCGATCTACTACGTCCACGAAGCGATTCTCCGGAAGCCGTACGTCCGTAACATGTTGATCACCCCGTATGGCCTGGGGTTCATCGAGAATCTGCAGACGGCCGAGATCGTGCACTGACCGATCCCTCAGATGGGTGAGGCAACCGACTTCACGCTGAGCCTGCCCAATCGGGGAGTACTGCTGGGGTTCTTGACCGTGGGACAGCTACTGGACGCCGCCGAGGCCGCCGACACATCGGGGTCGTTCGGCGCCGTCAGCATCGGGGACAATCTCCTGGAGAAGCCGCGGGTCGAAGTCGTCGCGTTGTTGGGTGCACTTGCCGCCCGAACGCGGCGGCTTCGGTTGAACGTGGGATGCCTGTCCAGTTTCATCTTGCGCGACCCGATCTTGTTTGCCATTCAGTGGGCAAGCCTCGACGTGATCAGCGGGGGCCGGATGGAGCTCTGCGTCTGCATCGGCGGGGGAGATGACCGAGAGATGCGGCCGTACCACATGTCGAAGCGGGAACGCGTGCCCCGGCTTCTGGAGGCGATCAAGGTGGTCCGGCGACTCTGGGAGGAGGACCGTGTCAGTTTCGGGGGACGGTTTCACCGCTTCGAAGATGTCACCGTCCAACCCAAACCGGTGCAGCGTCACCTGCCGATCTACCTCGCCAACGCGCCGGATCCGGACGGGCCCACGGAGGTCGTGGACCGGATGTTGCTGCGCGCCCTGCGGCATGCGGACGGCTGGCATCCTACCGGACTGACGCCCACCCAGTTCGGGGTGCTTCGCTCGCGGCTCGAAGCGCTCGCGGCTGCGGAGGGGAAGGATCTTTCCACGTTCTCGATCGGCTGTGGGAGCCTGGTCAACATCCAGCCGGATCCCGTCAAGGCGCGACAGGAAGCGGAGGACTACGTCCGCCGATACTGGCCGGATACGTACGGACCGCGCAGCTTCGAACGGCTGATCTTCGGGCCGCCCGCCGCCGTGGCGGAGGGCATCCTGCGGTATTGGGAGGCCGGTTGCCGAAGGATCGCCGTCCGGCTAGGCGCTCTCAACTACCGCACCCAGATGCCGCTGTTGTTGAACGAGGTGATGCCCGCGGTGTGGGAGGGCGTCGCCGCCCGCGCCCGTTAGCCTGCACTACCGTCCGCCACCGTGGATCAAACATCTGGGCCACGCCCTCTCCCACGAATGTGAGCGAGAGAATGGCTGCGCACAGGACAAGACTTGGGACGACCGTTAGGTACGGGTACGTCCTCAGGTAGGGCAGACCCTCCGCGATCATCACCCCCCAAGACGGCATCGGGGGTTGCACACCAATCCCAAGAAAGGAGAGGGTCGCCTCCGCAAGGATGACGGGTCCGATGTCAAGCGACGCCCGGACGAGCGCCACGGTCATGATATTTGTGAGCACGTGACGTACCATGATGCGACGCTGCGGCGCACCGAGCGCCCGGGCGGCCGTGACAAACTCCTGCTCCCGAAGCGTGAGTACTTCCGCACGTACCTGACGTGCCATGCCCGCCCACCCGACCACGGAGAGGGCGATGATAATATTCAGAATGCTCGGTCCGAGCAATCCGGTAATGAGGATCAGGAACAGCAAGTCGGGGAACGCCAGAAAGATGTCCGTCACGCGCATCAGCCCGGCGTCGACCCGCCCTCCATAAAAACCCGCCAGCGTTCCCGCGGTCACGCCGGTCGCGGTGTGCACGACGACGGCAGTGCCGCTGATCAGGAAAGAGATGCGCCCTCCGTATGCCAGTCGCGTCGCAACATCGCGGCCGAATTGATCCGTGCCGAGCCAGTGGGTTCGGCTCGGGCCGTGGAACAACTGGGACAAGTCCTGCACATCGTACGCGGATCGCGTGGCGTACGGCAGGAGTACACAGGTACAGACGAGCGCCAAGACGGTGCCCGCCGCGAGGACGGTAGGTCGATCACGAAAGAGCGCGGTCATCTCATCACTCGTATCGCACCCTCGGGTCCAGCACCGCGTACGCGACATCGGTCAAGAGATTGAGGAGCAAGAACATCGCAGTGTACAGCATGACCACCGCCTGGATCACGGGATAGTCACGCTGAAGGATCGCGGTGACGGTCGCACGCCCCATTCCAGGGATCCCAAAGATCACCTCGGTGACGAACGCGCCGGTGAAGGCCAGACTGAGCGCGAGCCCGACCGTGGTGATGATGGTGATAGATGCGTTGCGCAGGGCGTGGCGGGAGGTGATGGTCCACGGGGTAAGGCCCTTTGCCCGTGCGGTGCGAATGTAGTCCTGCCCGAGGGTCTGGAGGACCGCGAGGCGCGTGATTCTGGTGATATAAGCCATCGGCCGAAGCATCAGCACCACAACGGGTAGCACTACATGCGCGGGATGGCCCCAGCCGGACACGGGGAACCACCGTAGGCGCAGGGAGAAGAGCAAGACAAGGCCCACGGCGACCACGAAGAACGGCACGGCAATGCCGAGAAGTGTGAAGAATCGTACGGCTTGATCGATCCCGGAGCGTGGATGCAGTGCGGCGAGCGTGCCGAGCGGCACCCCTAAGAGCACGGCGACGGCCAATGCGAGGATCCCAAGTACCAGACTTACGGGAAGCGCCTGCCGGACAACGGTGCCCACGCGAATCCCCGGGTAGGCGTAGGAGGTCCCGAGATCGAAGCGCGCAACGTGGACGAGAAAGCGCAGATACTGGAGGGGCAGCGGCTTATCCAATCCGAGCTGTGCGCGCGCTCGCGCTTCAGCGACAGGATTGCTGATATCGCCGAACAGGATCTGCACGGGATCCCCTGGTGCGAGCCGCCCGACGATAAACACGATGAGAGTGACGCCCAGGATAATCGGTCCCATTCCGGTGACTCGGTACGCGAGGTAACGCCACATTGCTACCAGCTGTCCTCAGGGGGTGGCATCTCTGAGCCCACAGAGGGCCACGGCGCCCAGATCACCGCCGGATGGCTCCTACGCACCCGGTCGCCGTTCGCGGGGAGCATGTGCTGAACTGCTGCAAGGGAAATGCCTTGCGGTCTGCTTTGGAGGCGTACATCGGTCCCTTGGGGGGCTTTTCGTGTGGCTGGGTTGCTGAAACCCTTGTCCTGCTTGGTCTGGAGCGGGAAACGGGACTCGAACCCGCGACCCTCTGCTTGGGAAGCAGATGCTCTACCAACTGAGCTATTCCCGCTCGTTTGTCGGCAATGCTGCTAGTTCGGCCATATTATATGCTCTCGGGCCTCCGGAGTCAAAGCCCTGAACGGCAGAGGATAGGTCCCGAATGTCCCGTTGCGCCGGGCGACCGAGAAGGCGCCACGCGCACCCGAGCCCGAGGGGCAGCCCATCGCCTGGGGACCTTCAAGTGAGATATTCCTGAGGTCGCGGAGAGGGGGCCGGAGCCGGTCGAGACTCCCTCAGAGCTGCGCGGTCCCCGGCGCGAACCGGCGGGCGCGCGCGGCGAACCGTCGCCCCGCGATGAGACAGCGGATCCGGCGGCGAGCTCGCGCAACGCCCACCCGGACCAGCAGCCCCGGTTCGCCTGTGGCGCAGCTTATTCAGAAACCCGCAAAGCTTTTGAAACGTTTATCTTCTGGAACTCCACGGCAAACGCCGACATATATTCGATGAACCGCTGGAGGCTTTCTCCGCCTCGACGCCGGAGTGCCTCCAGCCCACCCTTCTCGATTGACGGCGGGCTTTCAATGTCGATATCCCAGGCATCGACAGGAATGAGAATCTGCGCGCCTTGGTATTCGAAGTTGTTGAAGCCTAAGGGCGTGATTTTTTCGCCGAACAACTTTCTCATCGGGGGCGCGGAGCCCCACTCCCCCTTGTATCCTCCGGCTCTGAGGTCGGCGATCTCCGTCCCAGAGACAGCGAGCGCCACCGCAAACTCCCAGATGTGAGTGCCCTCGGGGAAGAGGTCGGGGGTCAGTTTCTTGCCTATCGTCCACCATTCCAAGATTGCGACCAGCATCCCAAGGTCTCGAACGTTGCGGCCGGTTCTCACCAGGGGCTCGCGGTTTCCGCCATGACCGTTAAGGAAAATGACCTTTCGAATGCCGTTTCGGTGCAGGCTCCGGCAGATGTCCGTGCAGAACGCTTCCATAACGTGGGGGCTGACGGTGAGCGATCCCGGGTATTCCTTCATCTTGTCATTTTCCCCGTAGGGGAGCAGCGGCAGTGTCATGAGCCCGGTTCTCTTCCCCACCTCATCCGCCATCTTTTGTACTGAGCTGCCATCAATACCGATGGGGGTCGGGCCATGTGCGTGCAGGGTCCCCACGGGCATGATCACCGTGTCGGTCTTCTTGAACGCCTCCGCGGCCTCCATCCAGGACATCTCATCCAGTCGGTGTTTCTTCATTCGGCGGCCCTCCGTGACTCTTGGCGGTAGAAAGATCTTCCCGATGGGCGATTCGGAAGCCTGCCTCCCGAAGTGCGTTGAGGGTGGCGACAAGCGCAGGGGGCGCGAGGACGCATCCGGCGCCGACCCAGAGGTCTTGAGATCTCGCCGGCGGAGCTACCCTGTTCGATACACCAATGGGCGCGGGCGGCGTGGTCTTGCTATCGGGGAACGTGCTTTCAAGAACTCAGCGGCGGATCATGCAAATTCGAGGAAGGCGCCCCGGCCTGTCGACGACGGCACGGGCGCGTCGAATGCTCGTGCCCGCTTCGTAGAGTCTCCAACACACAGGCATGGATCCGCCGCCCGAGCGGCAGGCGAAGCTGCACCATCAGCCAGGAGGGCCATAATGTGCCGGCACACCTCGCCGCCGCTCCACCCCAATGGCCAGCGAGGCGCCCCGCCGCCCCGCCGTCCACCTTCCGCCCGATCATGGAGTGCGTCGGGCCGTGAGTTGCAACTCCAATTGCGCCTGATTTTCTGCTTTCAACACGCCGAGAATCGATGGCGGATCGAACCCAAAATCGGTCATGAGAATGGCCGTGGTGGCGTGTCCGATCAACATGTCGCCCTCCAGCCTGACCGTGCCGGTGAAGGTGACCGGTTTCGTCACGTTCCGGACCTGTAGATCCCCCGCGATTTGGATCGGTACGTCCCGTCCATCGAGATACGTGTCCGGGAGTCCTTGGATCGACGTCGGTGCGAACACGGCCGCCGGATATTTGCTGGATTCGAGCCACTGCTGGCGGATGGCATTGTCACGTCGCCGGCTGTTCGAGGTGAGCTGGCTAATATCGACGGTGATGGGGCCCGCGCGGCTCTGACGGGGATGAGCCCGATCGATCAGGATCGTGCCCTGTATGCCGTGCGTGATCCCCACTGCGACGTTGAACTGGTTGTTTCGATCGATGAAGGTCTCGGCCACGCGATACAGGGCCTGGGACGCGGATGCGTCGATGACGTAGTGTTCCGCCCCCTGGGTCGCGGCGGGGGAGGCCGCCTGCGCCTGAGACGGGCCGGTCCCCGCATCCATGGCGGTCACGAAGAGGCCAACCAGCATCGTCGCCGCCACGGCTGCGCAGCGGGACGGCTGGGTCTTGTTCGAGATCTTTCCCTCGTGTCGTCGCATGTTCGTATCCTCTCCGCCGAAGTCCGCTTCGCCATCCTTGGAGGGCCATCGGTTGCCGAAACCCCTGGGGGGCCCCGCCTGTACCCGGTCGGGGCCCCCGCCCGATTTCCTATTGCCCCTGGTTATCGAGGTGCGCGTCGCGATATGGCCCAAGATCCTGCCCGGACGGCCCCGGGCCGGCGACGATTCCTTCGCCGCTTGCCGCGGGGAGGACAGTTGCGGGAGAGGCTGCCGGCTTCGGTTGGCCGGCATCGGTGTTGCCCTCGGCGAACGCTGTCGGCGCGGCGAGCGCCAGGATCGTCCCCAGGGTCATTGCTGCGAGTGTGCGGTGCATAGTGTGCCTCCTTTTCGTTTGTGGGGGCCGTCGACGCCCCCAGTGACACCTTACCCAGCGAAGGTATCGAGTTGATGACACAAAGGTATCAGAAGCTTATGACACTCCGATGACATGAATTTGCGCGAGGCTGGAAGAGGTCGCTATACTTTGAAACGACCCCCGGGATGACTGGTGGTCTGAGGGAAGAAATGCACCTCTTACTGGTTGAGGACGACAAGGCGCTCGGCGACGTAGTCCGCCGCGGCCTCGAAAGCTACGGGTACCAGGTCACCTGGGCGCGCGATGGGGACACGGCGTACGATCGCGCCTGCACGGGCACCTATGACGCGCTGATCCTCGACCTGATGCTCCCCGGGCTCGATGGGCTTGCCCTGTTGCAGGCACTGCGCGAAGCCGGTGTTCGGACACCGGTTTTGTGCCTCACCGCGCGAAGTCGCGTGGAGGATCGGGTCGCCGGGCTCGACGCCGGCGCCGACGATTACCTCGTCAAGCCATTCGCGTTTGAAGAACTGCTGGCCCGGCTGCGGGCACTGCTGCGGCGGCCGTCCGATCTGATCGTCCCTGAGATCCTGACGTCGGGATCGCTCCGCCTCTGGCCGACCGACCGCCAAGTCACCGTGGGGGATCAGGCGATCACCGTCCCGCTGCGGGAGTTTGACCTGCTGGAATTCCTGCTGCGGCATCCCGGGCGCACCCTTTCGCGCGAGGTGATTGTGGAGCGTATCTGGGGGGCGGGCGCGCCGCCACGGGCGAATGTGGTGGATGCCACCATCTCCCGGCTGCGGCGCCGGCTGCGGCGGGCGGGGTGGGACGGTCGGATCACCGCCGTTCCCGGTCTAGGCTATCGGATCGGCATTTCGATCCCGGGTAGCGCGTCGTGAAGGGGCTGGCACCGCACGTGCACCTTCGTTTGCTGCGGCGGAGTCGGTGGCGCGTCGCCGTGGTGGGCGCCCTCGTGGTGGGGATCATCCTGGCATGGCTCTCCGCCGGGGCGTATGTGGTGGCCAGGAAAGGCGTGTACGCGCACCTGCACGAGCGGCTGGAGCGCGCCGTGCGGCGGTACGGGGATCCAAGTCTTACGCCCGGGTCCCTCATCGTCGACGAGCGCGGGCGCCCGCTGCCGGACCTCGCGGTGACCGAGGGATGGGAGACCGGCGGGCAGGGGTTCCGCATCGTGTCCACCCCCCAACTCGGGGCGCTGGCCGTCCTGCAGCTGCCGACGCGCGGAAGCGGCCTGCGCGTCGTGGCCACTCCCGCCCAGGAGGAGCTTCGAGCGCTCACGATGTTTCTTCAGGTGCTCATCGCCTTGACCGTCACGGGGGGGCTTTTGGCCCTGCCGGTCGGATACGCGCTGGCCGGCCTGGCGCTGCGCCCGCTCGATGCGGCCGTTCGCGAGCGGAGCGAATTCGTCGCTCTGGCATCTCACCAGCTTCGGACCCCGTTGTCGGTGATCCGGACCGCGGTTGAGCTCGCCCGTGCGGGCCGCGGGGTGACGCGGGACGAAGCGCTGATCACGACCCTGGAACAGACGGAGCGCATGGAAGCGCTGGCGGCCAGGCTGACGGCGCTGGCGCGCGCGGAGGCGGGGTCGAAGGCAAGCGCGGAGCGCGCGGACCTCACGCGGGTGGCCGAGGCGGTGGTGACCGGCCTCAACCCGGCCGCACGCCAGGGGGGGGTGGGTCTGGCTCTGGATGCTCCCGGCCCGATCTGGGCGATTGTCGAACGGGACGAGGTCGCGGACGTCCTCACGGCCCTCGTCGAAAACGCGATCCGCTTCTCCCCTCGCGGAGGAGTGGTGACGGTATCCATTCGCGCGAATGATGCCCGGGCGATCGCCAGCGTGTCGGATCAGGGCCCGGGGATTTCTCCACAGGACCTCCCGCACGTTGCCGACGCCTTCTACCAGGGCCGAAACGCCACGGGCGGCCACGGGCTGGGCCTAGCCATCGCCCGAGCGATCGTTGAACGCCGCCGGGGACACCTCTCCATCGCGAGCTCCCCAGGGCACGGGACGGTTGTGCGCGTCACCCTTCCGGCCGGTCGCGACGCGACCGGTTGATCGTCCGCTGCGCCACCGGGATTTGGGAGAAATCCCATTTACGGATGCCGCGATCACGGCCGGGCCGTGCGCCGCGACGGCGGCCGGTCAGGTCACCGGTCAGCAGGGGACGCTCGGCGGGTGGGCACGATCACCCTAGGTGATTCCCAGGCGGCGGTCCAGGACATCCACCAGCGCCCGAGCGATCGACTCTTTCCCTTCCGCGACCCCCTCCACCTCGCCGTCGGGGCCCACCAGGTATCCGATGTGCGTCCCCCGCTCGATATCTCGGAGGTCATTTGCGATGACGAGATCTGCGCGATTGCGCGCCCGCCACGTGGTGGCGATGTCGATCAGTTCGGCTCGATGCTTTCCCACCTCCAGCTTGAACCCCACGAAAAACGTCTTGGGCGAGAGGGCGCGGATCAGCTGGGCGGCCTTCGCGGTTGGGACGAGGCGAACGACCCATTCCGAGAGGGCACTTGCCGTTTTCTCCTCGCGGACTTCAGCCGGCGCGAAGTCGAGGACCGCCATGGCATGAACGACCGCGTCGTAGCCCGTCGGCAGCTCCTGCTTGAAGACGACGATCAGGTCATCGACCGTATCGATCGGCACCAGCCGCAGTTGGTCTCTCCGCCCCCCCCGCACGGCCGGCGTGTCGCTCCCCCGACCGTAGACGAAAGTCACGTCGGCTCCATCCTGGACCGCGGCCTCCGCGATGAGGGATCCGAGCCGTCCCGTCGATTTGTTCGTGATGAACCGCACCGCATCGAGGGGCGCACGGGTCGGCCCCGAGGTGACGAGAATGCGACGGCCGCGGAGGCTCACGTGGCGTGCCCGGTGCTCGCGGCCAGCGCGAGGGTGATTTCTTCGCGCGCCGCCGCGTCCTTCTCGAGCGGAAGGCGCCTCTGGAGGCCGTCCCTTGCTCCTGCCGTTCCGATCCGGCCGAGAGCCCAGGCGGCGTGACCCCGGACCACCGGATCGCTCTCGTCGGCGAGGGCCCGCAGCAGCTCCGGTACGGCCGCCGGGTCTCCCGCGTTTCCGAGCGCCACCGCCACGTTTCGCCGCAGGCCGCTGCGTTTGGTCCGTTTGACCGGCGAGCCGCGGAAGCGCCGTTGGAACTCATGGTCGGTGATGTTCAGCAGGGGGAAGAGCTCGGGACGGGAGCCCACGCCGGGACGCGGGGCGAGTTCGGGATGCATCCGCGCGGCGGTCTTCGTGTTGTGGGGGCAGACATCTTGGCAGATGTCACACCCGAAAATCAGGTCCCCAATCGCGGGACGCAGCTCCCGAGGGATTGGGCCGCGGTGTTCGATGGTGAGATACGAGATGCACCGCCGCGCGTCGACCACGTAGGGGGCGACGATCGCCCCCGTTGGGCATGCGTCGAGACAGAGCCGGCAGTGACCGCAGTTCCCCTCCGCCGGGGTGTCCGGCGGGAGCGCCAGATCCGTGAGGATTTCCCCCAGGAACACCCATGAGCCGTGCCCGCTGCGGGTGATGATCAGCGTGTTCTTCCCGTACCAGCCCAGGCCCGCGCGTCGGGCCGCGGCCCGGTCGATGACCGGTCCGGTATCCACGTAGTAGCGGGCCACCTGCGCCCCTCGGTTCAGCAGGAACTGGGCCAGCCGCTTGAGGCGGGAGCCCATCACCTCGTGGTAGTCGTCCCCCCCCGCGTAGCGGCTGATCCGGCCCCGAGGTGCGGCCGGCTCACGGTCCGGCGCGGATGCGGCGTCGGAGGAACCGCCGTAATAGAGCCCCACCACCACCAGCGCGCGGGCGCCGGGCACCACGGCCGCGGGTCGGGGAGACCTGGTGGCGTTTCGGGCCATGTAGTCCATCTCCCCGTGATAGCCGCGGTTGATCCAGTCGACGAGCGCCCCACCTTCTTGGGGGAAAGGGGCGCTGGTCGTGATCCCGCACAGGTCGAATCCCACCTCGCGCGCTTCGGCTTTGACCGCGCGCGCAAGGGCCTGCGCGTCCGTGGGCAGGTGCGGGTCCATAGCTCCGCTTCAGTATAGCAAAGACGCTTGTGCGGCACGGCTCGGCCGGCCGGGAGGCAGAGGAGTTCGTCCCCAACGCTGGAACCTGTCCGGGCGTGGACGAACAGGTCACCACGCTCAGCGTGTCCGAGGTCGCCCGCGCGTTCGGCCGCCACGAGGTGCTCCGTGCCGTCTCCTTCGCCGTCCGCCGCGGCGAAATGGTGGGGATCGTCGGGGAGAACGGAGCCGGGAAGTCCACGCTGCTCAAGATCATCGCCGGGCTCCTCCGGCCCTCTCGGGGCCGCGTTGACGTCCGGGGGCGCATCGGCTACTGCCCTCAGGATCCCCAGGTCCACCTCGGCCTGACCGTCGCGCACAATCTGGAGTGGTTCCGCACCGCGTACCGCCTCGGCACCGTCCGCCGCGCGGAAGCCCTGATGGACGTGCTCGCGCTCAGTCAAAATAGGAACAGGCTCGTCAGCGACCTGAGTGGGGGCACGCGGCAGAAGCTCAACCTCGTCCTTGCCTTGATGCACGACCCCGACATTCTCCTGCTGGACGAACCGTATCAGGGGTTCGACTGGGAAACCTATCTGCGGTTCTGGGGGCTGGCGGAGGAGTTTCGCCGAGCGGGTCGGGTGATCGTGATCATCTCACACCTGTTTTTCGAACGCACCCGATTTGACACCCTCCTGCGCCTCCACGACGGGGTCATCACCCCGGAAGTCCGTTCGTGATCCGCCCGTCGCTCATCGCCTTCCGGCTCAGCCTGATCGAGCAGGCACACAACCGGTTCGCGATGCTGCTGCTCGCGCTCTACCTGCCCGCCTGGTATGGGACGATCTATGGCCTCACCGATGACTCGCCGATCGGGTTCAAGCTGCGGGCGTTCGGGGTGTTTGTCGCCACCAGCCAGCACCGCCTCGGGTTGCTCACAGGGATGCTGAACGCCACGACCCTGATCATCGGTTTTGTCTCCCTGAGCGCCGTCCGCCGGTCCGCCCTCGTGGACCAACGGTTGGTGCTCTGCGGTTTCCCGAGGGCGGCGCTCATCCTGGGGCGCCTCACGGCATTCGGCGTCGCCTCGGTGTTGATCGCCGCGTATGCGGTGGCCGTCCTGTCGGCGTTCACACCCCCCCGGCATCCAGCCGTGGTCTTCGCCGGGACGTTCGGAGCGGTGCTGACGTATGCGGCGATCGGCGTGGCGGTGGGGGTGGTGGCGCGGGGCGATCTGGAGGGGTTCTTCGTCATCATCATGTTGAGCCTCGTGGATACGTTCTTGCAAAATCCCATCGGGAACCCCGCCGCCAACCGGGCGGTGATCGAGTACTTTCCGTCCTACCTTCCCATGCAGATTGTGGCCGGCGGCGCGGTCGCCGACCACGTGGCCTGGTGGCAGCTCTGGGGGAGTTTCGCCTGGGCGGTCGCGTTTGGCGTTCTCGGCCTGGTGGGGTTCTGGCAGCGCACCCGGATCGCGCGGCCCCATCCCTGAGGACGAGGTTAGGCGGGACCCGCGCTGCGAAACCCCACGATCTGGAAGGTTCCCAAGCGGGTGTTTGAGGTCGGCTGCCAGTCTACCGTCACCGGGGCGGCGAAGTCCGGCGCGAGCCGCCCGTGCTCGATCCAGTACCGAGCGTGGGGATCGTTGAGGATTGCCGGACTCGCCTTCGCCACGAGCGTGAGCGGGCCGGCCACCACGTGAACCTCGTCCAATTGCTCAATCGCCCGTAGGGCCGCGGTCAGCCGCCCCCGCAGCTCTGCATTTGGGGCGGGCCGGACGTTGACCAGGCCGATGTTCCGCCCGAGCGGGCCGATGATCTTGACGTTGGCGAGATCGGGCGTCACCCCCGCCTCCCGCAGGACCGTCAGCACGACCTCGTTGGCCCGCGCGACGGCGCGCCCGTGGTACTCCGGCGCCGCGAGCGGTTTGAGGAGGTGCTTGAGCTTGCACCCCTCCCGCCCGGGGTTCTCGCCGATCCGGGGCGGGCGCACCCCAAGCGCATCGGCCAGCGTCCCAATTTCCGGTTTCTCCAGGTCGAGCAGCGGGGCGTAGTAGCCGTTGCAGACCTTGAGCCCGAACTGGCCCCACGTATCGCTGCGGTTGGCTCCCGTCAGGACCAGGCGCCCGCCGGCCACCGCCTTGACCATTCCCAGCTTGATCTCGCGTGTGCAGCGGTTGCAGGCCGGCCCCGCGGCCTGCACGCGGTGCTGCTTGAACTGTCCGAGTAGGCAGCGCTGGGGCAGGCCAAGCCGCTCGGCGACCTCCAAGACGATCTCGTTGCCGCGCGTGTACGCGTAGATGCCCATGTTAACGGTGATGAGCAGAACGCGGTCGCGGCCCAGTGCATCTCGGGCCAGCGCCGCGGTGACGGTGCTGTCCAAGCCCCCGCTAAAGGCCACCACGACCGGGTGCCCGTCCGTCGTGGTGCGGATCTCCTCGACCAAGGCTGCGTACCTGTCCACGCCCCAAGGGTAGCCGATCGACGTCCGGTTGTCACGAGGCTCGGGCGGAGAGAGGAGATGGAACGGTTCGGCGTGAAAAGGCGGATCGCGGGGTCGTCCCGGTGTCCCCCGGAGGTGAGCGATGACGCGGCGGATCCTCATCATGGTGCTCGCGGCGGCCTTTGCCGCCGGGCTGTGGCCGGCAGGGGCGATCGGTCAGGCCGGGGCGATGATGACGTTCTGGAGTTGGCGGGCCGAAGACCGCGCGTTCTACGAGAGCATGATCAAGAAGTTCGAGGCGCAGAACCCGGGCGTCTCGATCGAGTTCCAGACCTTCAAACCGACCGAATACAACACCGCGCTTTCTGCGGCGATGCAGGCCGGCAAGGGGCCGGACATTGTGCACCTCCGCGCCTACGGCGCCCTCCAGCCGTTTGCGCGACCGGAGTTCCTGGTGCCGCTCGACGATAAGGTCCCCGAACTGAAGACGTTTCCTCGCCAGTGGCTCGGCGGGGCGAGGAGCCAAGCCGACGGCAAGATCTACGGGGTGCCGTTTGCCGTGCAGGCGCTCGTGATCTTCTACAACCGAAAGCTCCTCCGGAAAGCCGGCGTGACCCCGCCCACCACCTGGGACCAATTCCTGGGCGCGCTCAAGGTGCTCAAAGACCACGGGATCACGCCGCTGGCGAACGGCGGCAAGGAGGGCTGGACTCTCGAGGTAGCGTTGGGAGTCCTCGGGCCCAACTTCTACGGCGGGTCAAATTTCTACGAGGCCGTGACCCGCGGGCAGACGACGTTTCGGAGCCCGCAGTTTACCGCCGCGCTGGCCAAGATGGAGGAGATCCGGCCTTTTATGCCCCAGGGGTTTATGGGGATTTCGTACACCGACATGCAGCAGTTGTTCATCAACGAGCAGGCGGCGATGTTTGTCGGCGGCATTTGGGAGCTGGGGTACTTTCAGAGCCAGAACTCGTCACTGGACATCGGCGTGATGCCGGGGCCGGTGGCGAAGGCGGGCGACACGCCCTGGGTCAGCAGTTACGACGACGGCAACTACGGGGTGAACGCGAAGAGCGCGCATATGGACCTGGCGCTGAAGTTCATCCGGTTCACCGCCACCAAAGACTGGGGGCAGGCGTTCACCGATCAGCTCAAGCAGATCTCGGCGGTGCCGGGCGTGACGATCCACGACCCCCAGCTCCAGCAGGTTCAGATGTGGATGCGCCACGCCACCCCCTATATCATGCTCGTGGGGTTCCGTTGGAAGAACCCGACCGGGAGCGAGCTTATCCAGAACGACCTGCAGGGGCTCTTCGCCGGGAAGATGACCCCGCAGCAGGTAGGCGACGACGTCACGCGCGGATTGGCCACATGGTTTGACCCCTTCCGCGGGCGCTGACCCTATCGCGACGCCGTCTACGCAGGATCCGCAAGGGCTGGGGGCCGGGGCGCGGTTCGCTCCCGGCCCCCGCCGCGTGCCCTACCGGACGGCCCGGGCGCTGTGGGTCGCCGCGTTTCTCGCGCCGGCGGTCCTCCTCTTCAGCGTGATCGTAGCGTATCCGATCCTGAGCGCATTGGCCTACAGCCTGTTTCAATGGGATGGGATTGTCCGCGGCGGCTACGTCGGCCTCGCCAACTTCCAGCGCCTCTTGACGCAGTATCCCTACAGCGTGCGGATGCTGACGGCGCTCTGGCATAATGTCTGGGCGTTCGTGTTGACGATGGGGGTTCAGAACGGCCTCGGCCTCGTCTTCGCGGTCCTCCTCGCCGGGCGTGCCTGGGGGGCGCGGCTGTACCGGGCAATCTTCTTTATGCCGGTGACCCTCTCGCTCGTGATCGTGGGGTTCCTTTGGCAGCTGTTCCTCAATCCCATCTGGGGCGTCGTGAACAAGGGTCTTGCGCTCGTTGGGCTCGGCGTCCTGGCCCGGCCCTGGCTTGGGGACACCCATACGGCCCTCATCACCATCGTGCTGGTCAACGCTTGGCGCTGGGTGGGGTTCCCCACCATCGTGTTCCTCGCCGGCATCCAGGCGATTCCCGACCAATACCTGGAGGCGGCCCGGCTCGACGGGGCCGGCGCGGGGGCGGTCTTCCGCCGGATTATCCTGCCCCTGCTGGCGCCCCAGGTGAACATCATCGTCATTCTCACGTTCATCGGGGCGTTCAACTGGTTCGAGCTCCCCTACGTGATGCAGGGCGTCACCGGCGAGCCCGACCACGCCACGGACGTGCTCGGGCTGCTCTTCTACCGTTCGGCGTTCGGGGCGGTGGACACCGGCAACCCCGATGTCGGGATCGGCTCGGCGATCGCGGTGGTGATGTTCGCGATCCTCCTCGTTGTCAGCGGCTTGGGCGCGGTCTACCTCCGCCGCCGGGAGGTCGAGATGTGACGCCCTGGCGGCGTTCCCAGCGCGCCCGCCCGGTGACGGCTGCGCTCGCGCAGGTGCTCCTCGCCGCAAACGCGCTCCTGGTGCTCCTGCCGCTTGCGTTCATGGTGATGTCCTCGTTCAAGACCACTCGCGAGATCTTCCAGCGTCCTTTCGCGCCGCCCGAGACCTTGAGCTGGCGCAACTACGCGGCGGTGTGGGAGACAGCGCACTTCAGCGTTTACTTCGTCAACAGCGTGATCGTCACGGTCGGGTCGATGGTCTTGATCCTGGCCACCGGCACGCTGGCCGCCTATGCGCTCGGGCGGTACCGGTTCCGTGGAAACGATCTGCTCTATCTGTTTTTCCTGACGGGGATCATGGTGCCGATCCGGCTGGCGATTATCCCGCTGTTCATCTTGATGCGCGACCTCCGGCTGCTCGACACCGAATGGTCGTTGATCCTCGTCTACGCCGGCTCGGGGCTCCCGAGCGCAATCTTCATTCTCACCGGATTCTTTCGCGCGCTCCCGCAGGATCTGGACGGCGCGGCGCGCATCGACGGGGCCGGTGAGCTCGGCATCCTCCTGCGGGTGATGCTGCCGCTCGTCCGTCCCGCGCTGGCGATCGTCACCGTCTACAACGTCATCCCGATCTGGAACGACTTCTTTTTCCCGCTCGTCTTCATCCATCAGGACCGGCTCAAGACCCTCCCGCTCGGCCTGACGGTCTTTTTCGGCGAGTTCGCGACCAACTGGGGGCTGCTGTTCGCCGGCCTGTCGCTCGCGGCGATCCCTGTGATCGGGCTCTACCTCGTCCTGTCACAGCAGTTCATCAAGGGGCTGACGGCCGGGGCGGTCAAGGGATAGGCTCAGACCCGGGGCGAGAAATCCGTGGCGGCGAGCAGGGCGGTGCGGATGTGCTCGACGATTACGCCCTGGGCATGAGACTGTTCGCGCGCCCGCTGCCAGTCCGGATCCGCCTGGAACGCGGCCCACCTTTTCCCCCGGTCTTCCCACGACGCGAACTTGGTTATGTAGATGAGTTCGTCTTGCTCGCCGACCAGGGTCTCCCAGAAGCCGACCACCTCGACGCCGTGTCGCTTGAAGAGTCCCATCGTATGGTCCCGGAACCGTGCGAGGACATCGCCCTTGCGTCCCGGCATGCACTGATAGATCCGGAGCTCGTAGAGCATTGGTGTCGACCTCCAGGAGAGAGAATATCCTAGGGGTTCGCATCGCTACATCGGCAGCCCTTTGCCCGGTCCCAACGCGGGGGCACCGAACGCCTGATCGAAAGGCTCGGGTGCCGCGTTGTGCGGGGCCGCGGCAGGACCGCTGTAGCCGGTTCGGGAATCGCTAAGGCGGCGCGGACAACTCGCACAACAGCATCCGATAGGGGTGAGGGGGTACCAATGGCGCGGTTTTTCGTTGGCGTGCTCCGGCGCGCTCTGCCGGCCCGGAGCGCGATCTTGGGTGGGTGCCTCCTCGGCCTGCTCACGCTCGGGTTCCCGCGGCTGGGGTCCACTCAGGGGGCTCCGGCCCGGAGCATTATTCACCTCGTGGTGATGAAGCTCGAAATCAGAGGCTATCAGTCCGCGTATCAGGACATCGCCGAGGGAACGGGGTTTTTCATCACCGCGAGCGGGATCGCCCTGACCAACAGCCACGTCGTCAGCCTCGCCCGGAAATTGCCCTCCACTTACAAGGTGATGGCCATCGTCGGCGGGGAGTTCTACGGCGCCGCACTGGTTTGTGCCGATGCGCTGGCCGATGACACCGGCGGGCGGCTCGTTCCCAGTCGCGATGTGGCGGAGATTCAGCTGATGCCGCCGGACCTTCCCTTTGAGGAGCTGAGCTTTCGGGGCGTTGGCTTCGCGCGAGCCCATCGCGGACCGCTGCCTGCGTTTTTCGCGTTGGCGTTGGGGGCGTCCCCCGCGGTCGGCGATCCCGTCCGAGTCCTAGGATTCGGACACCAGGGAGACGCGGCCCTTCCGTTGGAATGGTCGGCACCTGGAACCGTGCGCGATCTCGGTCGCGCAAGCGACGGGACGCAGATATTCGGCATCAAGTTTGAAGGCGAGGCCGAACCGGGGCACAGCGGCTCGCCGGTACTTAACAGGCAAGGCGAGGTGGTTGGGATTTTGACCTGGACCATCGCCTCCGATCGGACGTGGGGCATCGCCATCAGCCGCACCGCACTGGATCCTGTGTGTCTATGACTTCCTCGGCTTGGTCCGGAAGAAGGCGATGGGAGCTGCTGAGCCACCTGGCGGAGGGAGTGAGATTCGAACTCCCGAGGGGTTTCCCCTCGCGCGGGATGACGAACCCCCGTTGGGCGCGACTACTTCGTCCTACGCAAATTCTGTTTCACTCGAAACTTCACGAGCCGATCCACTAAAGCCAGCGGGAGGGGCTCGGTGTGCGGAAATTGTACGGTTCCCTTGGCGCCTTTATAATTTGATAGCGCCTCCTTAAATGCCCTGATCGCCGAACCTCCTGGATAGAATCCGACATGGCTCTTGTACGCCGCGAACCAGACCAGATTTCCGTTTAAGGTAAACGCAGGGATGCCATAGCTAATCGTTTCCTTTGTTTTGGGTGCGGCCTTTTTATGGTCAGGCGCATCTTCTTTAATCGTTGCTGCACGTCTTTCGGAAAGCGATTTACGTAGTGATCAATATTCTCCGGGATTTTTTCGTTTTTCCCCATACCTCGACTATACCCCCCAACACCATACCCCTTAAGCGGCTGACGGCATGGAGGCTCCGTTTGCCTTTCTGCGGCTCGGAACCCCATATTTTCGGGGTTCACCCCTAGATCCGACCGAACCAACGGCTCTCTCATAGTTAGACTCGACCACCAGAAGCGATCCGGGCTCGGTCAGAAGGGAGCGGCAAGCGTCCATTAGCGAAAACAAGGGGATGTGGCCGTTACCAGGAGGCGGCCCGGGTCGATAAGCCCTTGAGCGCATGGCGGAGGGAGGGAGATTCGAACTCCCGAGGGGTTTCCCCCTAGCGGTTTTCAAGACCGCCGCAATCGCCCGCTCTGCCATCCCTCCGCGGTCAGTATAACATACGCCCCCTGGCGAGAGCGGTGGATAATTGCCACGTCAGTGTAGCGAGCGCTCAAGCGGTTTCCTCCAACCTCCCCGTTTCCGGTATTCCCTTCAAGGCGATCAACACAGCCGCGGTCCCGATCGGCAGGCAGAGGACAAACGGACCCCACAATCCAAGGAGCGACGCCGCGCCGCCGATGAGCGGGCCGACAAAGAAACCTAGGTCGCCGGAGCTATTGTAGATGCCCATTGCGGTCGTGTACTTGTCTTGCGGAACCAACCGCGCAACGAGGGTTGTGAAAGCGACCGGGATCGTGCCGCCGACCAAACCATACAGAGCCCCCAGCGCAATGAACGCGGCCGAGCCGTTAGGATGAAGGAGGGGCACGAATAGGGCAATCACGGAGCGACCGATTACGCCAGGCAGGATCAGTCGCTGCGAGCCCCACTGATCGACCATCCTGCCGGTGGGCAACTGGACGAGCGCATAGGTCAGCCCTTGGACGGTCAACACCCACCCCACAGTGACGACCGAGAGCCCCTGGCGAGCGATGTAGAGCGGGAGGAAAGTCGTCCAGATTCCCGTCGCCGCGTAGTAGAGATGGTTGACGAGGCAGACCCGGAGAATCAATCCGTTCTTGAGAACGTCGCGGACGCCTCCGGTGGGCACGCCCGGACGCGGGCGCCCTGGTGTCGTGACGGCGATGACGACGGGGATGGCGACGAGGCTGAATGCCGCTCCAAGGTAGAACGCGGCCCGATCGCCGAAGTGGGCCGCGATCAGCCCGCCGATCACGGGCCCGGTGAGGAACGCCACGGACGTCCAGAACCAGAAGACGCCGAAAGCCTGGCCGCGCTTCTCGTCGGATGCCGTGTCGGCCACCGTTGCATGAAGGGGGGGCCAGAATGTGGCGCGCGACACGCCGACTGCGGCAAGCGCCGATCCCATCGCGCCCACGACTCGCGCATGCGCCACGAGCACCATGCCGATTGAATTCGCGAACAGGCCGCCGAGCAGCGTGTGGCGGCGTCCGAAAACCCCAACGATGCGGCCGACTTGCATCTCCACCAACCCCATGGCCAGGCTGAGCACACTGACGAGCGTCCCAACCTGAGCCGGGGTGTATCCGATTTTGGAGAGATGCAGGGGCAAGACCGGGACCACAACCTGCCAGGAGATCGCGACGAGAAAACCTCCCGCGCCGATCAGCAAGAGACGCGGAATGGGTCGCTTGGCCCGGCTGGGCTCCGGGGCGGCCCGGGAGGAGACCAGCGGCGTTGAACGGCTCACATTCATTAAAAAGGTGTTTTCGAGGACGGGGCCGAGAGTCCTGGACTCAACGGTAAAGGACGATATCCAGTGATTTCGTCGGGCGCGCGCGTGTTCTCAACGTGCGACTGTCACTGACTCCTCGTCACTGGCCGGCGACCTTTTCGTGCCAAAGGCGCTTGATGTCGGGGAAGTACTTAGGATTGGGATACGGAGAGAATTCTTTCACTACGTCCTTTGAACTGCTCACGCAGCGTAGCGCGATAAGGGGTAGACGGGGTCGTGTCTTCACGGTCAAATCCACGCGAGCCAGTTGAGGGAAATCACTCGTCACGCGTGAATCTCGGGACAACCGGCGTTTGCGGTTGGGCGCCCGCGGACCCGGCACCGCCGGAGGGCATGCCAGGAACTGTCGTCAGTGCCAGGCGGCCAGCAAAGCCCCGGTTATGAGGAGTGCGACGAGGTTGTGGCCGCTGGTGACCAGATAGAGGCCGGTCGGTCGACCGGTGAAGAGATACTCGCCCGCGCGAGTTGTTGCGATAAACCCAAGCCACATCCAGAATCCGATCTTCGCCCCCTGAAGGACCGTCCCCGACTGCGTCCAGATGATCACCTTGTCGAGCACTGACGACGTGATCAGGGCGACGATGAAGGCCCCGAGGAGGAGGCCGGGCTCGGGGCGGCTCCCCTTCCTGTCGTCCTTTTTCAAGCCGGCGAGCGTCATGAACTGTTTTCCGAAGACGGCGGGCGAGTACCATATTCCTCCCACAATGAAGGAAACGACCGCCGCGACGAGGACCGCGAGCCAGTTGACGTTCATCCGTCACCTCCTCGAGCAATATGTGGAGCGCGTGGGCCAAGCGTGCCGCAGTCCGCGGGGCCTCGATTCGTGTTGGTGCTTCCTTGATTAACTAATGAAAGGTATGGATTCCAATGCGCTTCGTTCGGTCTCGCTTCCCGATCTCCTCCGCAGATTCCCCTGATTCGCTCCCATTTGTCCCCCTCTGCGCCTCGACCTTGGTCATGAGATATTGGATCCCCTATCACTTTTGGCGTAGCCTCCGTAGCGTACGATCATTATTGCCCGAAGCATTGGTCCAGATCTTTCCCCGTCTCCGCCATCGAGCTGGCGTTCCCCTTAGTCGCCGTGCCATCCACATGTCCTACGGCACTTTGCGACAGCCTCGTGGCTGCCCGAGGAGGCCGGCAAGCTTGGCCTGGGTTATGCGAGCTTCGTAACCCTGACCGAGAGGGTGGTCAGTTGTGATAAACTCTTGGGGGAGCACGGTTCAGAGGGAAGGTAGTAAGGGGTTCACCCTGCTACAAGCCTTATAAATCCGGGGACGTAGCTCAGTGGGAGAGCACCTGCTTTGCAAGCAGGGGGTCGCGGGTTCGAATCCCGCCGTCTCCACCAGCCCAATAAAATCAAGGCTTCTAGCGGGTTCGCCCCGATAGAAGGGCCCCAAAAAGCAGGGGGTCACCTGTCTACCAGCTTTGAGGCCGCCCTTGAGTCCTTTCTCCTGAGCCGACGGGTCAACAACTGCTCACCCCGGACTGTCGAAGGATACGCCGGCGTGCTGCGCCGGTGCGCAGGCGCGCTCGGCGTTCAGGACCCTCATGAGTTCACCCCCCTGGGCATCCAGCACTACCTCACGCGCTTAGGTGAGACGCTGAAGCCCGTGAGCGTGCACCACTGCTTCCGCCCCCTGAAGACCTTCTTCCGGTGGTGCGTGGAGGTGGGCCTGCTCGCGGACAATCCAGTCCGGGGGATCACCATACGCGTCCCACGGACTCTGCCGCGCGTGCCGGAGGACGACGACGTCCGGCGCCTGCTGCAAGTGTGCCCACCGACGTTCGAGGGACGCCGGAACCGCGCTCTGATCGCGCTCTTGGCTGATTCCGGGCTGCGGATCTCCGAGGCCCTTCGTTTGCGCATCGAGAGTGTGAATTTCTCTGCCCGCACTCTAGACGTTCGGGGCGGCAAGGGCGGGAAGGACGGCGTCGGGTTCTTCGGCGCCGAAGCCGCGCAGTTGCTGCGGGCGTGGCTGGGCGTCCGTCGAGTGGCCACACTTGAAGACTACCTATTTCTTGATCGGAACGGACGCAGCCTCACGCGTAACCATGCAAGGCATATTCTCCATCGGCTGTCGGTTAAGGCTGGACTCGGTCGGAAAGTAGGCCCTCACGCGCTGCGGCACTACGCCGCAACGAGCATCCTCAGGCAGACTGGTGACCTCGAGCTGGTGCGGCAGGTGCTGCGCCACGAATCACTGGCGATGACTCTGAGGTATGCCATCGCCAAACCGGAGATCAGCCGCAAGTTCAGGCGCGCATCCCCTCTTGATAACCTGAGGGCAGGGCGATGAGGATGACCTGCACGGGATCATCGGGGGCGCGCTGGCGTAGGGCCTCGCCCGGTCAGCGCCTCCCGCGGCCGCTTCGGGGGTCGAGTGCGTCGCGCAGCCCGTCGCCGAGCATGTTGAAGGTGCCGACCGCGACGGCGATCGCCGCGGACGGCCACACGAGCAGCAGCGGCGCGAGCTGCATGTAACTGCGGCTCTCGCTGACCATGCGCCCCCACGTGGGGGCGGGCGGCAGGACGCCGAGCCCGAGAAAGCTCAGCCCCGACTCGACCAGGATCGCAAACCCGGCGGAGAGCGAACACTGGACGATAAGCGGTCCCGCGATGTTGGGGAGGATGTGCCGGCGCATCTGGTGCCAGACCGACGCGCCGAGCGCGCGCGCCGCGTCGACGTACTCCCGCTGGGCGACGCCGAGCGCGCCTCCGTACGCGAGGCGCGCGAAGGCCGGCAGGTACAGGACCGCGATGACCGCCGACAGCTTCCCGAGGCCCTGCCCGAGGAACGTGACCACCGCGATCGCGAGCAGGATCGGCGGAAAGGCGAGGATGAGGTCCACGACGCGCATCACCGTCCACTCCACCCCACCCCGGTACGTGGCGCCGACCAGGCCAAGCAGCGTTCCGCCGGCGGAGGCGATGAGGGCCGACGAGAGCGCCACCGCGAGCGACACCCGGGCGCTGTAGAGGAGGCGCGCGAGGGTATCCCGCCCGAACGAGTCGGTGCCGAGCGGATGGGCGTGCGAGGGCGGGGCGAGCAGCGACGGGCCCATCTCCAGCGGATCGGCGGGCGCGATCCAGGGCGCGAGGGCGGCCGCGGCCACCATCACGGCGAGCAGGCCGCCGCCGATCCAGAGGCGCGGGCCGAGGCGCCTCACGCCAGGCGGATCCGGGGATCGATCACCATGTACGCGAGATCGACCAGGAGGTTGATCAGGACGAACGAGAACGCGATGACGACCACCACCGCCTGCACGAGCGGGTAGTCGCGCTGGAACACACCCGAAAGCAGGAGCGTCGCAACGCCGGGCCAGTTGAAGATGTACTCGATCAGGACGATCCGGCCGATCAACTCGCCGGCCTGCAGCCCGAGTACGGTGACCACGGGGATCAACGAGTTCCGCAGCACGTGGCGGACCAGCACCGCCCGCTCCGCCAGGCCCTTCGCCTGCGCCGTCCGGACGAACTCTTGCGACAGCGCCTCGAGCATGCCGGCGCGGGTCATGCGCATAATGACCGGCGCGAACGTGAGCGCAAGGGTGACCGCGGGCAAGACTAGGTGGCGGAGGTGCCCGAGCGGATCGTCCGACCATGCGACGTAGCCCGTGGCCGGGAACCAGTGCAGCACGAGGCCGAAGACGAGGACGAACACCGCCGCCACGACGAACGCCGGAAACATCAGGCCAAGCGACGAGACGCCGCTGAGCGCCAGATCGACGGGGCCGCCCGCGTCGCGCGCGGCCAGGATGCCGAGCGGGATCCCGAGCGCGATGCCGGCCGCGAGCGCCACCGCCCCGAGCTCCAGCGAGTGCGGCACGCGCACCGCGAGCTCGCCCCGGATCGACAGCCCGGACAGAATCGACGTGCCGAAGTCGCCGCGGGCGAACCGGCCGAGCCACTCGCCGTACTGAACCGGCAGCGGGCGGTCGAGGCCGAGCGCGTGGCGCATCGCGGCGATCTTTTCCGGCGAGCCGCCGTTCTCGCCGAGCATGACGACCACGACGTCCCCCGGGACCGCGCGCAGCAGCAGGAACACGGCCGTCGCGATCGCCAGCGTCATGCCGGCGGCGGCGACGACGCGGCGGACGATGTAGGCGGCCACGGCGCGGACGCCGGGCTACTTAGCGATCCACGTCGTGCGCAGCGAGAAGCCGGAATACCGGCCGATCGGCCCGGGGAAGTGCTCGTAGCCGCGGACGTAGGCGCGGCCGGCCTCGCCCTGGTCGCCCCACGCGAGGTACACCCACGGCGACAGCGCGAGCGCCCGCTCCGTGATCTCCGCGTAGAGCCGCTTCCGGAGCGCCTGGTTGCCGGACACGCGGGCCTGCTCCAGCCACCCGTCGATCTGCGCGTCTTTGAATCCCACCTGCTTCGCATAGTAGGGGTTGTCGGATTGATAGAAGAGGGTCAGGAAATCCGGATCGCTCACGGACGCCGAGAGGCCCCGCACCTCGACCTGGTAGTCGCCCGCGAGGTGACGGTGCAGCACGACGGCCCACTCCGGGAGGTCGAGCTGGACCTGCACGCCGGCCTTGGCGAGCTGGGCCTGCAGCACCTGGGCCGTGCGCGTGTGGAGCGTGAACGTGATCGGCGCCAGGATCGAAATCCGCAGGCCGTTCGGGTAGCCGGCATCGCGCAGAAGGGCCTTCGCCTTGTCCGGTTGATAGGTGTACGTCCCGTCGGCCTTCGCGTCGTGCGCCCACCAGGCGGACGGAATCACATCACCGGTGATCGGGGTGCCGCGGCCGTCGAAGATCGTCTTCACGATCGCGTTCCGGTCGACCGCGTAGGCGATGGCCTGTCGCACCCGGACGTCGTCGAACGGCTTGCGCGATGGGTTGAAGATGATGCACATGAAGATGCCGACAGAGTAGAACAGCTTCAACTGCGGGTCGCGCTGGATCGTGTTCATCTGCTCCTGGGGCACGAAGTCCGCCAGCATGATGTCGCCGGCGCGCAGCGCGGTGAGCCGGGTCTGGTCGTCGGGGATCGGCAGGTAGTTGATCGCATCCAGGTACGGGACGCCGCGGTCCCAGTACTGCTCGTTCCGCACGACCCGGATGCGCTGCCCGGGCTCCCAGGACACGAACTTGAACGGACCCGTGCCCATCATGGTCGCGCGGAGGTTGGCGCCGCCCTGCACGAACTTCGCGTCCACGATCGCGCCGTACGGCTGGGCCAGGTAGGCGATGAGCGGCGCGAAGGGCTCGCTCAGGACGATCTTGACCGTGAGCGGGTCCACGACCTCGATCTGCCGGACGGCCATGAGATTCCCGCGCAGCGCCGCACCGGTCTTGGGGTCGAGGATGCGCTCGAGCGAGAACTTCACGTCCGCGGCCGTGAGCGGATCACCGTTGTGGAACCGGATCCCCGGCCGCAGGTGGAAGACGTACTGCGTGTTGCCGACCAGGCCCCACCGCTCGGCCAAATCCGGCACGATCGCCCCGCCGTCCCCGTACCGGACGAGGCCTTCGTACACCGCCTCCTTGATGTACCCGGAGGCCACGCCGGAGTCGACGTGGGGATCGAGATCCGGCGGGTTCGCCGACAACCCCCAGATGAAGGTGCCGCCCCGCTTGGGCTGCTCCGGGGCCGCCGCGCCCCACGACGCGGCGCCGGATGCGAGCAGCGCGCAGGTGACGATCACGCCGAGCAGGAGCCGCATCATCTCCCCTCTCTCTGGGCCGCGATCTCCTCGAGCGTCTTGCCTGCCTCGAGGGAGGCCCGGGTCTCGCGCTCGCGGCGTGAGGCGGCTTCTCCGCGCTCGATGATCGCCTCCACCCGGGAGGGCGGAATGATCAACACGCCGTCGTCGTCGGCGAGCACGTAATCCCCCGGCGCCACGCGAACCCCGCCGCAGGTCACCGGTTCCCCCACCGTGCCCGGGGGGCTCGCCGGTCTCGACGTCAGCGCCGAGATCCCGCGGGCGAACACCGGGAGGCGGAACTCGAGCAACTCCGGGAGATCGCAGACCGGCCCGTCGATCACGACACCGGCGATCCCCTTCTGCCTGGCGGCCAGCGCCAGCATGCCCCCGAACGACGCGTGGCGCACGTCGCCGCCGCGGGCAATCACCAGCACGTCCCCCGGCCGCGCTTCGCGGATCCCCCGGCGGTTGATCGCGTTATCGCGCGAGTCGACCGTCACCGCCGGTCCCGCGCACCGCACGGGGTGGAAGACCGGCCGGACGCCGACGTCGAGGAAGCCCTCGTCGACGAAGTGCCCGAGCGTCGAGGTGACCAGTCGGGACAACCGCTCGATGATCGGATCCATCACCGCTCCCTTCTCCTAACCGCAGCCTCAGGCCGCGGACGCTGACTTTGGGGCTGACGCCGATTCCTCCTCCGGTGACGGCCGCCTCGAATCCGCGGCTGCGTAACGCCGCGACGCACCGTCAACGACCGCCGCTCACCGATCCCGCGCGCGCGCCACCAGCAGGTCGAAGATGGGTACTGCCTCCGGCACGTCGCCCGGGAGCTCGGGGTGGAACTGCACGCCGATCACGAACCGCCCGTCGGCCGCCTCCAGGCCCTCCACAACGCCGTCGGCCGCAAGGGCGGTCACGCGCAGCCCGGGGGCGACGTGCGCCGCCCCTGATGGTGCCGGCTGTTCACTCGCAGCGGCCCCTCGACGCCGGTGAGCGACGCGAGGCGCGTCCCGGGCACGATGTCCACGGGATGGAACCGTGACCGCTCGCCCACCTGCTCGTGTTCGACCAGGGTGACCGGGAGGTCTTGGAGCATCGCTCCGCCGAGGGCCACATTGAGGAACTGCATGCCGCGGCAGACGCCCAGCACCGGCTTCCCCTCGCGCAGGGCGTGCTCGAAGGCTTCCTGCTCAACCGGAATTTCCACCTGTGATTGAAGTCAAAGTCGAAACGAGTGTTCGCCGTCGACTCATCGCCTCCTCCGTTCCCCCGGCACGTGTTCTCGGCCGTCGGATGACCCGCGCAGGATCCGGAACTGGCACCGTCGACGGCATCTGAATCCGGATTTTGCTCTGCAGCTCGCGGTGTTTCCGCGCCACCACGGCCCTAACTTGGTTCAACGCACTCCGTAGAAAGAATCAGAGGCCGCGTACTGGACTGCCAGGCCGGATACCTGTCTGATCACCTCGACTCAACGTTCCGAACAGAGACCGAACCTAACCCGGTATGACGACCGCTCACGGGTCCGCGCGCCTTTGCTTGCCCGGCCGGGGTTACGCGCTCGATCCCCGGCAGCGTGGGTACCGGGATAGGGACGAGATGCCGCGGCGGGTCGTGGTGGAACCTACATTAGACCTCCCCCAGCAGGAGATATCGGAGGGCGTTGGGGTCTCCGATCATGGCCGCCAATGAATCGAGCGATGCGTCCACCGCCCGCGCGAAAGCTTCCGGCCCGCCGAATCTCGTCAGCGTCTCCGGCGGGACAAATTTGAAGAGCAGGTTGGAGGTCCCCGGCGGGATGGCCGCAAAATGGACGGTGAGAATCCCGTGGTCTCGAAGCAACAGCATCGCAAGCGCCGCGGTGGCTTCGCTCGGCACCACGCGCGACTCTAGGAGACCGGCTCGCTCCATCGCCAGCTCCAGAGTATCTTCGCCCTTTAGCTGCCCGGTTACGGGCGTCTCGTAGAGGCGGTCTCCCAACACGGCCCGGAGTGCTGTGGCCACCTGCTTGGTGGCGACGATGAGCGCGTGCACACGCTCCGGAGTATACCTCTCCAAAGACCGCACTGCCGCGGGATACAGCATTGGGCGTGCCTCCAGACCGAATTCGAAGGCACGCGCGCGGATACACTCGACCAGATGCTTCGCTCCTCCCAGTAATCCCAGCCGCGGCCCGGCCGTGCCATACTTGTCCAGGCCCGTGGCTCCCACGTCGACGCCGAGCTCCAGCATTCGCGGCTGATCGAACGCCGCCGGCCCCACGCGCGCTCCTCCGGCGTCATCCATGTAGACGGGCGTTCCGTTCTGGTGAGCAAGCTCGACCGCCCGCCGCAGCACATCGACCGGGAGGATATCGTACGTGACAGCCAGCCGCGTGGCAACCACGAGCGCAACATCCTTCTGCCGGACGAGGACGCCGGCAAAGGTCTCAATATCCGAGGTGTCCAGAAATCGCGCCCCTACCTGCGCTGCAGCCCGCGCCACTGTGGGGTGGCTATAGCTGGCCGAGATCCCAACCACGACACTCCCGGGCCGCACGAGCGCCAGATGTGTGGCGAAGGTAGCGGCCGTCACCCGGTTGAAGAGTGCGATCTCGTGGAGGTCCGGAACCCCGCCCAGGTGGGCCAGCGCAAGGGTCCTGAAACGCGTTGCGTAAAGCGCGGGCGCAAGCTCATCATCGAGAAACGGGAGATCCTCAGCCTGGACCGCTAACCCGCGGTCCAGGCCCGAAAAGTTGAAGATCGAGGCGAGACCGTGCTCGTTGATCCGCCGGTGGATGGCCCGCTGCGCCTGCTCGAGTTTGCGCAAGTCATCTTCCGTGCTGGTCACGATGCGGCCGCGTGCGTACGGCAGCCCCGGCGCAAAGACGTTGCCAAAGCGGTCCGTCGATCTGGGGGGTGTCGGGTCCGCCCGCATCGGTCCGCTTCCTTCTCGTCTGGAAATACTGGTGAATACGTAAAAGCGAATTCTGGTTCCCCGATGTTCCACCTGCCAGCCTTGGGCTTTGTGCATCTGATTAGCGAATCGAAGTGTCAGTCAGGAAATCTAAGCAGGGTGTGGGCTTTCGAGGTACTTTAGCAGAAAATCCCCGAACACACGCCGAACCTCAGGCCGTCGGCGATGGGGAGGAGAGGGCCGCTACCCGCTGCACCGGCACGCCTCAGCGAGGCAGTCTCGCAGACAGCTCGGGAAACGCGATAAACTCCGAGGTCGCTGTGGCATGATTGAGTGGGCGAAAAGAGATCCTTTGGGCCACCCTCGCGTGCTTGGTCTTGGCGCGCGCAAGGCCGGGGTAGTAATTGGGCCCTCCGGTACCCTCGTGGCCTACAGCACCGTTTCTGTGCTTCTCCGTTACCGTTTCTGTGCTTCTCCGTTTAGGTGAAGTTGTCAGGATCAACGTCGTGCGTCTGGCAGGAATGCCGCCCCTTTGGCATCCTATCTGCTCTCCATTGCCCTCAAGATTGTCATGCGGCATCATGAGGCCAGCGGTGTCCATAACGGCATGAGGAAGTACTTGTCTTATGCGCCCTGTCGTGCTTCTGCCTCTTGAAGCTTCCTTTGGCGCACGCTGACAGCGCCTCGCAAGCATTTCCCTGGTGCGCCTAGAGTGCCAAAGGGGGGGCGATTTCGTAGTGGCGAGGGCGACTCATGACCACCAGCGGAGAAACTCGGGTCTCTGCGTGAAGATACCTGTCTTGCGGACAGCACTACGCTCTCGAGGAGAGGGACGGTCGAGTGGTGGTCTCGGTGGTATGCGTGGCGTGCGCGAGGAGCCCGGGGGCTCAATCGCCGGTGGGTTTGACCTCGGCCCCCTCGATCATAAGAATCACGGTTCGAGCCGGCGCCCCCGTCCGATGCATCACGCCTTTCGGGACGGTAAAACCCTGCTTCGGCCCGAGTTCGACCGTTCGGCCTTCTAATTCAATCACGAACCGCCCCTCCACCACATAGAAGAACTCGTCTTCCTTGTCGTGCTTGTGCCAGTGGAACTGGCCCTGCATCACGCCGAGCCGGACGACGCAGTCGTTCACTCGGCACAGCGTCTGATTATACCAGGGTCTTCGCACGCCTCTACGAGCGCTTGAACGTCAATAAGTTCAAGAGGTGCGTATCGCGGTTCCAGGTGTATCGAGTAGGAGTCTTGAGTCCCCATAGTGGCCTCCCGTCTATCGTGCAACGTGGACCGAGGTATCGGCTTTGTAGCGATCCTGCAGCATGGCGGCGGGGATGATCGTGAGGGCGATCGTGACGAACAACGCGGCGTCGTGGACGGAGGCCGCGCGTGTGCTCACGACTGCCGTGACGACGACGACGGTCGCGAGCACTGGTTCTACCGCCGTGACCGGCGATCAGGTGACTTTCACGACCAAGCCTGAGGCGCGACCGCTGCTCGAAAAGAAAGCGAAGAAAGCCAAGTAACTCCCCTCGGTTCATCCATCTCAACAGGTGCGCCTTCTTCTCCGTTCGAGCTTTTTGTATCCGAACCAACGAAGGCGATGCGCGTTTGTTTGGGGCGAACCTGCCCGTTACCTGGACGGGGAGGCGGGGGCGAGAGACGTCCTGCGATCCGTAGGTCGGAGGTTCCTCCTGGAGCCAGGTCTGTTCCTTGCAGAAGATGTTGTCGCTCGTGAAGACGACGCCCTCTTCCTCCACGATCACGGCGGCTTGATCGGGGGTGTGGCCGGGCATATGCATCATGCGGAAGGTATGGTTCCCTACGTGCAGCGTCATTGTACTCCGAAACGTGATAACCGGCACATTGGGCCGATAGCCTTCCAGCAGTGTGGGTTCGTCCGGCCCGTACGAGGCCACTCGCGCCACGTGCTCGGCCATGTCTGTGCTAAGGATCCGATCCCTTACTCCCTCATGTGCGATCACCGGAGCATCGAAGAAGGCGTTCCCCGTCCAGTGGTCCCCGTGAGGCTCGGTGTTAACAAGGTAACGCAGTTGACCACGACGTGCGATCTCTGCCTTCAGCCGCACAGCGTCGCTGGGTTTGACCGCGGTGTCGATCAAGACGAGGCCGTCGGACGTAAGGACAAGGCCGTGGTTGGACCCACGTAACTCGGTCTCCACGAACACGTTCGCGGTTACCTGTTTCATCTACCAACCCCCGCCCCCAAACGTTCGCCGCTCTGTTACGTTTTGCGCCCCATCGCCCATATGCGCCGCGCCTCATCCTCCAGGCTTTCGTGAATCCAAAACCGTGCGTGTCGTGGAGACGTTCATTGGCTCTTTGATCGCGGCTTCTAGTTCTTCCGTGGTCCGGACCCCCTTTTGTTGTGCTGAGAACCACGATGTCACTGCTTGCAGGTGGTCACTAACGTTTCGAGCATCAGGTTGCTCATGGGCTCTTGCCATCGTTCAGGCGACAGCGCAAACCATTCACTCGTTCTGCTTGGCATACTTCCCATTCTTCTGAACAGTAACTACTTTTGTGGACAAACATCGCGCAGGGTCATTTCGGCCCTATGATCACAGAAGGGTTCAATATGCTTCCCTCAACTTTAATTACACCATTGGTCGCTGCGGCCACATAGCCACGACTACCATCCCTTAATGTCCCCGCTTGGACACTAATCGTGCCCGCTCTGTTCTCCAGTTGCAAGACACCATGCCCTTCAGTTTGAACCCCAAGGGCGGCGACCTCAACGTTTCTGCTGGAGAAAATGTTAACCGCCCCTCCACCGCTATCTCCGACTCCCATAACCAACTTTGAGTGTCCATCGTAGCCCACAATATCAATGGCACCCCCTCCGTTGGGAGCTTCTATCACTTCCAATATCGGCTTTCTGTTTTGGCCGAAGACATGGAAGGGCGCCTTGAACCACGCCCCAGCCGGATAAACATTGTCGGAACCCCGCACCGGAACCACGAGGGTCCAGGTGAGCGCGAGCCCGGTGACGATGCTGACCGCCAACGACCACCAGCGAGCCGTCCACCGCTGCCGTCCTTCCAGAACACGGACCCGTTCATTGGCCTTCCACAACTCACCCTCTAAGACCGTGAGGCGCTGTTCTAGGGTTGCCGTGCTCCTGTCCGCCATTGGCCTTCTCCTTTGAAAATATCTAGTGAGCATAGTAGAAACGCTGCCAAAATGTGGGATAGGATTTCCCGATACGGCCCGACGTTCTCCCCCTGTCACCTCCTCCCCTCTTGGGATCTAGTCGTTCGCGGCTGGCCCTCTCGTCTTTGGGTGTTCGTTCGGCAGGGACCATATGGGTAGCATGGAAAGCCACCGCCAAGACGATGCAAGAACTACCGAACGTCAGGGGGATCGAAATGAGTGAGGCGACTGAGCCCCGGCAGGGGCATTTAGTTCGATGGGCCGTGATTACCTCGATGGGACGTGTGGTGGTCGAGACCGAGACCGCCGACGCTGCCCGAGAGAAGGTCGAGCGGAAGGGCTATATCGTGAAATGATACGTTTGACGCGGGATATGCGGGACAGTCGTCGCCCTGCTACATCCTCGTCGGTTGGGTCGTGCACGCGTGGAAGGGGTCGGGCGGCTAGGTGCTTCCCCCCCCACTTACACCAATCTTCGGGTACGATCACGCTATTACGTCGTTTGACGCATGCAACCGTACAAGTGCATATGAGCGTCGAATGAGATACGCAGGTGCACACTGAAGATGAGTCGAAAAGCCAAAATGGGAGATGCCGGCTAGATTGGAATCGAAGGCGATTCTAAACGGTCAAGTCCGGCATGTGAACCGGTGCTGAGCAGCCCTGCGGTGTATCTGCACTTCTGGATCTTCCTAATCTCGATACCAAACCTCATCGTGATTGGTGTGATGGTATTTATTTTCGCGCTGGCAATCCTCATACCATTCCCTACGAAGCCCGCCTCCGGGGAGCTGGCAAATGAGCCTGACACGGAAAGTCCGTGAACAGCTGGTTCGCGCTCTGCCGCCAGAGGAGCTGTTCCCGGATGCACAGCCCGCATATGTCCACTCGTACGTGTACCTCTTCGGGATTCTGACCCTGACCAGCTTCGTGATGCTCATCCTGTCGGGTACTGTTCTCGCCGCATTTGGCCCGCAGTGGTGGCACACGTCGACGGCGGGTCACTTCGTCAACAGCATCCACTTCTGGAGCGTGCAGGTGTTCATGTTCTTCATGGTGCTGCACCTCTGGGCGCAGTTTTGCATGGGCGCGTGGCGCGATGGCCGAGCGTTGACCTGGGTGACCGGTGCGGTGACGTTTGTCGCGGCCATTGGCACGGCATTTACAGGCTATCTCTCGCAGCAGAACTTTGACTCACAGTGGATCGCCGTGCAGGGCAAGGACGCGATGAATGCCGTCGGCATCGGCGCTTTCTTCAACCTCCTCGACTTCGGGCAGATGTACGGATTCCACATCTTTATCCTACCGTGGTTGGTGCTACTGTTGATCGGCATTCACGTGTTGCTGGTCCGCTTTCGCGGAGTGGTCAAGCCTTACCCGTTGCCCGAGGAGGAGCAGAAATTGGTCTCTTCCCAGGGTACCACCGGATCCTCGGACTGAAGACAGTGACCGGCAAGCTCCGCAGATGTTGTGGAGGCGTGGGCCATGCGCCTGGAGACTGAGGAGTATTACCGCGGTATCCGGATGGTGCCTTATGATCTGATCAAGGAGGCGCTCGTCGCGTTTGGCGTCGTCCTGGTGACGGTCGTGGTGCTGGCAGCCGCCTTCTCGTCGCCTGATGTTCCACCGCTGACCATCAGGCAGGTGGCGCAGGAGTCCCCCTTGATGTTCTTGCGCGTTGCGCTGGGGGATCTTGACGGTAGCGGAGACATCGCCTCCTATGGACCGCCCTACAACGGAGGGACCGGGTCGGTGCAGTATCTCGGACCGATTTCACTCCAGGAGCTAGCGGGCATCCACTTTCCGATCAACACGCCGCAGGATTTCGTGGTTGCACCGCTGCATGAGGTGGCACGGTACGATGTCCGGCTCTCTCGTGCGCTGGCGGTCTTTCAGGCAGCAGCGCCACAGCAGCAGCGCGCCTGGGAAAAGGCCTACGGCGGTGCGCTGGCCATGGCCCCGGTGCACGAGCAGGCTGTAAGCATCCCCAAGGGTAACTACGGTCCGGTGGCCACGATGATGGCGGACCTCCTCAGCATGGGGCAGAGTGGCGCGCTGGATGGCTTTCTTCTCACGAGCTCACACTTCTACCAGACCGATTACACGAAGCCGCTCTTGTTCATCCAAGGGGATCCGCTGCACGCGGAAGCCAGCGCCATGCATCTGCTCGGTACACAGTGGGGCATGATGAATGAAACAGGCAGCTATCCGGGCCAAGCCTGGATCTGGTTGTACACCTTCTGGTACCAGATCCCGCCGTTTTCGACCTCGCCCAATGGCGATGCCTACGTCTGGCTGACGATCGCGGTGTTGACGCTGGCCCTGATTCTGGTTCCCTTCACGCCAGGACTCAACCGCCTGCCGCGTTATCTTGGGGTTTATAAGCTGATCTGGCGCAATTACTATCGCGAGCGAGTGACAGCGCGGCGTCAGCAGCAGAGATAGGAAGGGACGGGCGTCAACGCCTGTTGGCTTGCTGTCGAGGTAATCCTTTCCGTTGCTGGCGTCGTGCTTGTCGAGGACCGCGTTGTCTTGTCGTCGATCCAGGCCTTGTGGTCGCGGGCAGCCCTTATCGAGGCCGAGACGCTGTCCGCTGGCAGGCGGCCCAAGGACTCGGCCTCACCACCTCCACAGTGAGCCGGGGGCCGTTCCCTGGCTGTCTTTCGGCACCGGACCCATCCTGGGGCAACTTCGTGCTCCCTGGGAGGGGAGAGAGGGAAGGGGGGAGATAAAGAGGGGGATGGGTGAGAGGGGGGAGAGGTCGACATCGACTACGTCATCGACATCGTAGGGATATCTACGCGACGGTGGTTGAACCGCATCCCCCGACGTACGCCGGGTTACGCAGGACGCGGCCCACATCGAATCTGGCCACCGCTGATTGACGCTAGGTCTCCGTTGACGCCGGCACCGGGATCATGTCGAAGCGAGCAGCAAGTGCGACCCGTTCCTCTCTGCCTCCGTGCCGAGCAGCCAGTTGCTGCATTTCTTCAAGATAGCGCTCGAAGCCGGCGGGATGGTGCATCACCAGCAGGGTCGCGCTGTCACTGCTCGCGTTGTGAAAGCCGTGGATCGTTTCGCGCGGGACGAAGGCGAATGTGCCTGCTCCAGCGGTGTGTCTCTCCTCGCCGATGCGCAGCACTACCTCGCCCTTCGAGGACGTAGAAGAACTCGTCGCGTCCGCGATGATAGTGCGGCCCCGCGCCCACCGTCCCCGGCCCGACTCGTCCTTCCCAGACGGTGCAAAGGTCGCCGGTCTCTGCTTCTGACGCCTTGACCGTCACGCCCGCGCCAGCGGACCCGACCGCAATAAACCGTCCCTCGCCGGGAGCCACCACAACAGCCTTCATCATGTTCCGCCTCATCTGTATTTGGAACTAATCCCCAAAACCTTGGTAAGGTACTATTCAGTCTCGTGTGCCATTCCCGCCTGCGAGCGGGTCAACGGGCTCTCCCAGACGCGGAATAGCACCTCTTTGAGCTGGGCGAAACGCCTTTGCCCAAGTTCAGCGCTCCATTCGCGCTCGATGTGGCGGAGTATGTCGGAGATTCTTGAGTATGCGGCCCGGCCACGTTTGGTCAAGCGGATAATTCGCGCGCGGCCCTCGTCGGGTGCGTCGGACCGGACGATATAGCCGAGCCCTTCGAGGCTCCGGAGGAGCTGGTTCATGGCCTGCTTGCTCATGCCCGCGCGCTCCGCGAGAACGCCTGGGCGAACTCCATCAGGGCCCGGATATTGCAGCACCGCCATATGCGGCAGGCGCAGCTCCTCAAAACCGGCCACGTTCAGCTCCTTGATGAGACGGCGCTGGATCGCCTGAGTCGGAACACGCAGTAATGCGCCGATGAGCATATCTCTAGTTTCGACCGGCGAGCTGATCAGGCTCGATGACGGCGGGGCCGCACGATAGCGATCGGGATGTTGACGATAAGGGTCCGCCGACTGTCTGGGCGCGCGCATCCGCGTTTGGGGCGACCCGCGGCGCTGCGTACGTGCGCCTGCACCGTCTGCGCTCGGGCCTTTCCAGTCGCTGATCGCCTTACGACGCATTCTTGAAATGAGATGGGTTCGGTGTCGTGGCCAGGGTTGGCCGTGCGCTCGCGCCCGGCGCGTTGCACGTGCTGAGCCTCGCGTGTCGGTTGGGGACCCGCACCCATGCCGTCATGGGCTGCAGTCAACGGTGAAAGTCGTTGTGGAGCTGGCCGAACGTTGGCTGGATTTGCGAAGCTTGCTTGCCCACGAGCTTCTCCAGTGCGGGGAGCAAGCGATCGTTTGCGAACCGATCGAACGCTTCCTGCGAGTCCCACACCTCGAAGATGTTGAAACCATCCGTGGTCCTCGTTGCGAAGTGGTGAATCAAGCCTTCGGGGAGTTTGCTTTTACCCACCCCTAGCTCCCGGTTAAGCGGATCGTATAGTTGCCCAGCCTCGCTGGGCATGCGCAGATCCATCGTCACTGCCATCCTTGATCCCTTTTTTTTCGCATTCCCACAACGAATGAAAACCGTCGAAATCGAGGGGCGCGGCCCTCGGGCGCTATGCCTGGGGCGGAGCCGGCGTGAGGCCGTGGCGGTGCATGATCTCCGCAATCTTCGCTCGGTCCGGCGGCCCGCCGGCCGCCGCGTTGATCACCTCGGCAGACTCGCGAAAATACTGCGGACCTAGTACGGCTGGCGTGATCACGCAAAGCGCCCTCACGTTCTGGCTTCCGTTGTTGTCGAACCGGTGAATGGCGCCGCGCGGAATGCAGAGTGCCTGTCCCGGCCCGACGTTGAAAGGCTTCCCGTCGACGGTCCAGGTCAACACTCCGTCGATGCCGTAGATCGTCTCTTCGTAACGGCCGTGGCTATGCGCCGGAGCCGCCAGGCGCTGCGCGCCCGGGACAACGAGCTCAAATGCCGCGACGCTGCCATTCGAGTTCTCTCCGGTGATCAAGAAGCGCACCGCGAGCGGCCCTATACGGATGGTTTCGTCGGCAGGATTGACGTGCAGGCCGATCTTCTGCTGTATGGCTGCCTTCCTTGTGGTAAATGGCATTTACTTCTCTTATAATATAAACGCCATTTACTGAAATGTCAATACCTCTCGCGGATTTGGACGGAGATTGGACAGTGAGCACTGGATAGTCCGGTGCTCAGATACCTTGAAACCTGCCCTAGAGAGATTTCACGCAATAGTTATGCGCGTTTGGGGGTCCGGGGGGAGAACGCCTTGGGCTGGAGTCGCCGGTCGGGCGAGGGGGTCAGCACGTGCTCGGCGGAGACGGCTTCTCCAGTCCGCTCCATTCGCTCCAGGATATCCCAGGTGAAGTTGTGCTCTCGGGGCCCGAGAATCCCCCCCGGGGGCGCGAGGGACCGACCTCCGAGATCTCGCCCTCGCAACCTGGGGATGCGGCTGATCTACAGGCCGAGAGCGTCAGCCCCCCCGTCCACCCGGGAAGGGCGGACAAGTGCAGAATAAGTGCAGACCGAGTGCAGCCGGCTACCCCGCATCGCGGGAATCCTTGTCTTCCAAGGGTTTCAGAGAGTCGCCAGGATCGATAGACGCGGGTTCGATTCCCGCCGCCTCCACCAAGAACCTGGCTCCATCCGACTGCACGGTGTTGCTAGACGCCGTATTTTCCAAGGGTTTCGGCCCCTCAGACGGGGTGCGCGACCCGGACGCTCAGATCTGTTGAAGGCGTTGAGACAGCTTCGAAGGAAGCGGGAGGCCGCCAGAAAGCGCAGCAAGAATAACCCATCTTAATCGCGCACAACCGTTGTGACAGTTCGCCGTTCGAAGAAAAGATATAACGTAGGCAGCAACAGTAGGGCGCCGACGATGCCGGCGATGAACAACAATGTGAGTGGATTGGACGGCCGCCAGTCGTTCCATGCGATGACGGTCGCGATCAGTATGAACACATTTGCGACGGTTACGCTTTCCAGGGGGATGCGCCAGCCACTCCAGCGACACTCGCGGCATAGATAGATACCGGCAATCCCGGGCAGCAGCAGCCAGCCTGCAAACACGCGCGCAGTCAGCGGAGTGAGCGACCAGGGCCAGATACGGATCGCAAACTGTGGCTGAACGAATAGTATCAGGGCGGAGAGCAGTGCCACGGTGCCCATTACGGCGACGGCCCGGCGCGTGAAGCGAGGCACCGTAGCGTCATTCGCTTCAGGCGTCCCCGGGTCGGTGCGCCGGTTGAGAAGCCATGTGAATAGGATCACAACCGGCGTGATCGCGTAGAGCACCTCCCACAATATGGCGTTCCATTGTCCGTTGTGAAAACGGTCGAGGTGTAGGATCGTGGCCAACGCCATCGCGGTCGTAAACGCGGTAATCGGCAAGAAACCGGCGGCCACGCGATGCCAGCGCGAGGTCGTCAGCACGCGCACGAAGAAATAGGCGCCCATGAGGTAGCCTGCACCCATCGCCATGGCCGTCATGCGTGGTCGGATTGTCCAGGCAAAGTTCTGAGCCGTTTGCCCCGGGTTCAGGTACAAAGCCAGCACCGCTAGAATCAAGATAGGGATGATCAACGCCGCGACAACACGTGTAAGGAGCAGCACGTGATCATCGCGCGTCAAGTCGGAGTTCCTCACGGACCGGGCAGTTTGATTGCTCGTGGCACATCCCTCCTAAGCAATCAGGTCGTAGATTTTAGACTTGAATCTGGCGTGAGCATGGCATGTTTCTAGATCGCGGACGGCAGCCAATGACCCGGTTTCTTTATGGTGGCTGGCGCAATGACCGTAATTCGTGATTTTAGCATGCTTATCGCGCCAAGGTGGAGAATCTTTCTCCGTCGCTCTCCGACCGCGTTGCAACGCAAGAGTCTCGAATGACAGCGGATTCAGGTTAGAACCAGTTCCCACTATAATGCGTGATAGCTCGGTTTGTAGCCGAACAAGCGCCCAATAGCGGCGAGTGACCCGAACGCCACTTCTTGCACAGCAATGGGCATCCCGTCCAGGTACGTATACGGCATCATCGCACGCACCAGAACGGCGAGTTGGAGCAGGTTGGGCAACCCATTCTTATTCACCTTGCCGTCGCGCGCTAAACCAAAGAGCGTGACCACGGCCTCTTGTGACGCATCCAGAGCCGCGATGTTCGGCTGGTCGGGGGTCGTCGTCTGCCGCACATGCAACTCTTCGGCGCTGACACTCCAAGGATGCAGGTGCGGCACGCCCGGCGGAAACGTGAGCACATCGCCTCGTTTCGCTTCGCGTTCGCCTTTGGCTAGGCGATAACGTGCCACGCCGGTCAAAATCTCAAATCGCTCCGTCATGGTGGGATGAAAGTGAGCAGGCACAGAACCCTTCCCCGTGAAGGGTTTGTTGAAATACTCGACTTGTAGAAACGCGCCATGTGTATCATGCGCGGTCAGGCAGCACAGGACGCGCTGTCCCATGATCGGGTTTTCAATCACGTCGCCGGCCTTCAGCATTCAAGGACACCTATTGATCGATTGTCTAATACTAGTCTGTACTGTTTCGATCTAGTGTTAACACTGGAGGCGGCGTCCTCCATGAAAAGAGGGTCACCACTCTACCTCCGGAACCTCCAACCGAGGGCCTCGCAAGCTTCGGAGAGGAGGAGGAGAGCATACACAATGATCCCGTACACGCATCGTCGTAATGCGCCACTAGACTGTCAAGTGCGGACTTGGTGTTAACACTTCAATGCCTCCCAAGGGGACCGACATGGATCAACTCGCAACCTTGGTGGTGAAGATCGACGCCGGGGTCCGTCCGTGGAGACGGTACCCTTTGAAGGAGGCTCTCGCGACCCAACTATAACGTGGCGCTGCTCCAGGGGGGGCGAAAGGGCCGAGGGGAGTATGCATGTGAAGCTTCTGAGGTCTGTGGTGGGCTGGTTGCCCGAGACTGCGTCGTTCCAGCGCGAGTTCTCCGTCCACATCACGATCCGGACGGCGGTGCTCACCCTGATTGCCGGAAGTGTGGCCGTTATCAGCGAAGAGGGAAGGTTAAAGTCACACCGGAGGTGAGCGAGATGCCGTCCAACCCACCGCTCGTCGATCGTGAGGAGTTGCGTCGCCACAGTGGGTGGTTTATCGCCCTGGGGGTCGTCCTAATCCTCCTTGGCGTTATCGCCATTGCATATGACGTGTTCGCCACCATCGCATCCGTCCTGGTGTTTGGCTGGCTTCTCGTGATTGGGGGCGTCGTCGAGATTGTGCATGGCGTCCGAACCCATCGATGGGGCGGCTTCTTTCTGCACCTCCTAGCCGGGCTGCTGTTTCTCGTGGCTGGCCTGCTGTTCGTCGCTAATCCACTGGTCGGTGCCTTGTCGTTGACGCTGTTCCTGGGGGCGTTCTTCCTGGTTGGCGGGGTGTTCGAGGTGGTCGGGGCACTCCGTCTCCGGGCGGCGCACTGGACGTGGGCGGTGTTGGGCGGAGTGATCACAGCTGTGTTGGGGCTGATGTTGTGGACGCAGTGGCCCCGGTCAGGATTATGGTTCATCGGCTTTGCCGTCGGCATCAGCATGATCTTCCGCGGCTGGGCATGGGTGATGCTTGGGACGCTAACGCGGCGGGACGTGGAGGTGGCCGGAAAGCCGCGCGCCGCGTGATCGACCGAACTACGGGATTTTAACGGAAGCCAACTGGAGACCTTGAGCTCCGCCAGGTGCTGAGGGCCACGCAGAACTGTCGATGCCTTGTGATCGATCCAATGAGCCCTACACACGTGCGGTCTTTGTAGAGCGCCATGATTCAGACCCTCCCGGAGTCGGTGTCTTTCAACCGGGGCCGCCTCCTCTAGGAGCCGGACTACGCAAACAGCAGATCCGCCGTTATCGGGAGTTCTGGCGGTGTTGTGGGGGGAGGAAGGAGATGATGCCAGGGATTCGCTGGGTGCTGGCGGCCGCTCTCCGTTGCAGTGAGGATGAGGTGATCGGGCCTATTATGATCGCTGGCAAGCACAGCTCCTGCGGGGATGGTGAGGGACGCCCCCAGAACCAACGCTGCGAGGATCTTTTTCATTGTTGCTCCCTTCTTGCGTTGGGATGGCTTTGGATGATGGAGGGGTGGGTGAGTACCCACCCCTCAACGAGCACTTCCCCCCCTGGATTTGCTTTACTTTGTGGTCCTAGCGGGGGGCCGCAGCCAGCTTCGGTACGTATGGAGCTAGCTTGTTGAAGATGTCCTCACGGACAATCCCATATTTCTCGTGGACCTTAGTGACAAGGAGTTCCCCATCTCCATTTATGGCCTGCACTTCTAGTTCGGTCAGGTTCGGCCACAACTCACGGACCTTGGGCTTTAATGTGGTCCGTGTTCCTTGATCGTCTCAGTTGTAAACATGGTTTGTTTCTCCCCTTTCAGAATGGTCTTACGATCTCAATCTCAAACCTGCAGAGATTAGCGTGTTTCGCGACGCCACTGCAATGCGACCGCGCATCGATCGCACCTTCGGCACATTCAATTTTGCAATCAGGCAGCGGCTAACAGATCACTGAGAGGTGATGAGAACCCCGGGCCATGTTGTCCGGCCGGGTTCTGAGTGGCTGAATCTATCCATCCTATCGCGGTGGGATATTCTTGACCGCCGTCAACCGAGGATTCTCAACTTCAGCGGATGGGAGTCAAGATCAAGAGGGAGGCACTCATTTACGCCAGTGCTTACTCCTCAACGGTATCAGAGAGAGAACGTCTGCACAAGGCGAAGATTTCCACCCCTTCGGCCCAATCCTTCTAAATTGGGCCTCCTAGTGCAATGTCCGAAATGTATTGATACTTGACGATGGCTGGTGTATGCTCCATGCATGAGCCGACCCGCCGCGCCCCTGACGGTCCTGGAGGCGCAACGTCGTGAGATTCACCGACACCTGCGCCAACGCACGCTGCCCATGGGACGAGC